>Ga0310342_100000009_pt1 | contig 118015 bp, 92 predicted proteins | sample S15DNA20500_MG_FD_206155 | JGI IMG/M metagenome (GOLD analysis project Ga0310342, IMG submission 206155) | Marine microbial communities from station ALOHA, North Pacific Subtropical Gyre - S1503-DNA-20-500_MG | ecosystem: Environmental > Aquatic > Marine > Oceanic | place: Pacific Ocean... | reverse complement strand
TCTCGGTGCCCAGTGTCCAGGACCCGCCGTGAATCCATCCCTGGAGGCTTGCCGCAGCGGCGGACCGGTTCGGCTCCCTGCCTCACACAGTCCTGGACACTGGGCACCGAGACCGGACCTCCCGCAGAAGTCAGCCGCCAAGGCTTATGGAAAAGGTTCGGCGCCAGCGATAACCCGGGGCCTCGGGAGCCACCCCGGAGCGAGTCTGTGTTCTGCCCTTCCGGGACCCTGGAGAACAGGACGTTCGACAGGGAGCCCCCAGGGACGGGTTCACGGCGCTCCCGGAAGGGCAGAACACAGGCTCGCGCCCCGATGGAGGAAACACCTCTCGGATAAGATTGGCCCGTATGGACACGGCATTCACCGGGGAAGCAGGCACTATGTGCACATTCCCATTGCCCGATGTAAGGAAACCCCATGACCGTGACCCTGGACCAACCCCTGGAACTGCCCTGCGGCGCGACGCTGAAAAACCGGCTGGGCAAGTCGGCGATGAGCGAGACCCTGGGCACCACCGACAACCGGGTCACCGCCAAACTCACCCGCCTGTACCGCGCCTGGGCCCGTGGCGGCACCGGCCTGTCGGTGACCGGCAACGTGATGATCGACCGGCGCGCCCTGGGCGAGCCCTGTAACGTGGTTCTGGAAGACCGCCGCGATATGGACCGCCTCAGGGCCTGGGCCCGGGCCGGCCGCGAAAACGGCGCCCACCTGTGGATGCAGATCAATCACCCCGGCAAGCAGGCCCCCGCCGCGCTCAACCGCGAGACCGTGTCGCCCTCGGCGGTGCCGTTCTCCGACCCCAACCTGAAGCGCTTCTTCCATGTTCCCCGCGCGCTCACCGTGGAAGAAATCGAAGAGCTGGTGCGCCGCTTCGGCGAAACCGCCGCCCTCGCCAAGGAAGCCGGTTTCTCCGGGGTACAAATTCACGGCGCCCACGGTTATCTGGTCAGCCAGTTCCTGTCGCCGCGCCACAACCGCCGCGAGGACGCCTACGGCGGCAGCGCCGAGAACCGCCGTCGCTTCGTCCTGGAGGTCTACGACGAAATCCGCCGCCGGGTGGGCGACGACTTCCCGGTGTCGATCAAACTCAACTCCGCGGACTTCCAGAAAGGCGGCTTCACCGAGGAAGAATCCCTGGCGGTGGTGGAGGCACTGGACGCCCGTGGCATTGATCTGATCGAAATCTCCGGCGGTACCTACGAAGCCCCGCGCATGGCCGGCCAAGGCCAGCGCGAATCCACGCGCCGCCGGGAAGCCTACTTCCTGAGCTACGCCGAGCAGGTGCGCTCACGGGTCAAGGTGCCGCTGATGGTCACCGGCGGCTTCCGCAGCCGCGAAGGCATGGCGGCGGCACTGGAAGACGGCGCCACCGACCTGATCGGCCTGGCCCGGCCGCTGGTGCTCGACCCGGCGTTCAGCAACCGCGTCCTCGCCGGCGAAGACGCGGTCAGCGCCGTGGCGCCGATTCGCACCGGCATCCGCGCCGTGGACAACGCCGCGATGATGGAAGTGTCCTGGTACACCCTGCAGCTCGCCCGCATCGCCCGAAACAAAGCCCCCCTCGCCGACGCCGGCGGTTTCAGCTCCCTGCTCAAGGTCGCCGGCCTGATCGGCTGGCGCCGCCTCAGAATGGGGCGCTTGCGCGCCAGTTGATAGTTGATAGTGGACAGTTGATAGCTAAAACAAAGCGTATCGGCCACCTTTGCGCCTCAGCAAATCCCGCCTTGCACATCCGCAACGCATTGTTTTGCCCTTAGCTATCAACTATCAACCGTCAACTATCAACTGTTAAGTATTGATGTAGTGCCGCCTGCATGGCGCTGAGCGTCAGCGGCTTGATCAACTGCCCGTCCATGCCCGCTTCGTGGATGCGGCCGGCGTACTCGGGCAGCACGTGGGCGCTGAGCGCCAGGATCACCGCCGGTGGCCAGCCTTTTTCCTGTTCCAGCTGGCGCATGCGCCGGGCACTTTCGAAGCCGTCCATGTCGGGCATGTCCAGATCCATTAGCACCAGCCGGTAACGGCCGTCGCCGGCGGCGAAGGCTTGCAGGGCCTTGCGGCCGTCGTCGCTGAGCACCGGCCCGGGGACGCCGAGACGTTCCAGGTAGCCACGGGTGACCATCTGATTGACCGGGTTGTCCTCGGCCACCAGCACGCGCAGGCCGCCCTGGGTATCCACCGGTTCGCGTTCCGACAACAGCGGCACCTGGCCCGGGCCGCTGTCACTGATCAATTGCTGCAGCTCCGCCACCGTGAGCACCGCCCGGCGCACCAGGGTGATGTCGTCACGCATCACCACTTCGCCGCTTTCACGCATGTCGCACAACAGCACCGGCCGCAGCCCGGCGTGGCGTTCCCGGGCCGGGCGCAACCCCTGGTCCAGCAGCACCCCGTCACTGACGCCGTTGACCAGCAGATGGCCGCTGTCGTCCTCGCTCAGCGCCCGCTGCACCGCCGCCAGGTCGTCCACCACCCGCACCCGGGAGAAGCGCGGGTCGCGCTGCAGCAGCTCACCCAGGTTGCCCACCGGATCCCACACCAGCGCCGGCACCGAGGTCCATTCCGGCATCGGCACCGCTTTTTCCAGCACCGGCAGCGGAATCACGAAGCGGAAGGTGGTGCCCTGCTCCGGCGCGCTGCGCACTTCGATGTCACCGCCCATCAGGCGCACCAGTTCCTGGCTGATCGACAGCCCCAGCCCGGTGCCGCCGAAGCGCTGCGCCACCGAGGCGGACGCCTGGCTGAAGTTCTGGAACAGCCGGCGCTGCTCCTCGCGGGTCATGCCGATGCCGCTGTCGCTGACGGTGAACTCGATCATCGCCCGGCCGTCGCGCTCTTCGAGGCAGCGGGCGCCCACCCGGATCCAGCCGTGGCGGGTGAACTTGATCGCGTTGGACAGCAAGTTGGTAAGCACCTGGCGCAGCCGGGGCTCGTCGCCGCGCAGCTGCGCCGGCAAGGCCGGGTCGGCGTCCACCAGCACCAGGTCACCGTTGTCGCTGGCCGGCAGGCTGAACATGTGCGCGCAATCAATCAGCACGGCGGCGGGATCGAACGGGGCCTGCTCCAGTTCCAGCTTGCCGGCTTCCAGCTTGGCGTAATCCAGCACGTCGTTGACCAGGGTATTGAGCGTGCGGCCGGCGTTTTCGATCAGACCGATGTACTCCTGCTGGCGCGGCGACGGGTTGGTTTCGCGCAACAACTCCGCCAGCCCCAGCACGCCATTCAGCGGCGTGCGGATCTCGTGGCTCATGCGCGCCAGGAACTGGCTCTTGGCGCGCACCTCGGCGCGGCCGCGAATGGCGCGGGTGGCGAAATGAAAGAACACCAGGCTGAGCACCAGCACCAGCACATACAGCAACAGCAGGCCGGCCATGATCAGGGCGCTGTCGCGCAGGCTGTCATCGCGCCCCTGCTGCACCAGCGTGGCGGCGACGTCGGTGATGGTGTCGCCCAGATCGCGCAGGCGCTGCTGACGCTCGCCGCCCTCGGCCAGGGCTTCTTGCCAGGTCACCGTTACCCGGGGGGGCAGCAGCAGCGCCTGCCTGGACCATTGCAGGTAGCTTTCCAGTTCCTCATGGATGGCTCGCCATTGCTGGCGCAGCCGTACCTGCCCGGTGCGCGAGGCCAGCGCCTGGACCTGTCCGTCCACCTGGGGAATCAGTTCTTCCAGGCGGGTCAGCGCGCGCTCCAGCTGGCGCAGGTCCACGGTGCTCGGGTAGCCGCCGTTGAGGCTGGTATACACCGCGATGGCGCGGATAATCCCCAGGTCATGATTCAGCTCACGAAGGCCGTTCAACGGCAGCGACAAGGCTTCGTTGGGACCCGGACCCGGGCGGGTGGACTCCGCGATGTCGCCCATATAAAGCACCGCCGCCAGGCTGTTGTTCAGGCGCCCGTTGATCCGATCCACGTTATCGAACGGGCCCGATACATCCCGCCCCGCCAGCCCGGTGGCCGGGCTCAAGTCACGCCATTCCCGGCGCAGCGCCACCACCTGATCCAACAGACTGGGAATGGCGCTATCGGATACCGCCCGCACGAAATCATCCAGCCGCGCCTCGGTATTGCGTCGGGCCTGCAGGAAACGCGCTTCCAGATCGGGCTCTTCAAGATGGACCCGGGCCGGGGACAGGTCGCGGGTTTCTTCCAGGGGGGCGGTGACCGCCAGGCCGATACGGAAGAGACGAACGTCGTCGAGCATGCGCTGGTAGCTGTCGTGAATGCCCACCCGGTATTGCAGCAACAACAGCGCGACCACCAGGAATGGCACGGTGACCAGACCCACCAACAACAGGATGGCCGGATATTGTTTTCGTTGTGCCACCATCGTCTCCTGAACTCCATGGCCCGTCCTCGCATACCGGGCCTTGCTCCCGGAAAATTAGCATGGCAACGAGCGCATTACAGGACAAAATGGCAACAATGGCGCCACCATCACGTGACGATTCGGGCCCGATTACGGTAAAAAGAACTCCCCGTATTCCGTCCGTGACGAGTCCACCAGCGTGAAGAGTCCCGACCATGTGCTTTCGCCTTAGCCTGTCCGCCCTGCTGGTCAGCGCCATGCTGAGTCTGGCCGGCTGCGCCACCCCGGCGGCGCAGAACAGCATCCGGACTCTGGAGGGCGGCGGCGACAGCTTGCCGCGACAACTGGCCGGCCAACCGCTGGCGCTGGACCGCTTCCACGCCCCGCCCCGGCTGGCCGGCCTGGAGAGCGACGGCGAGATCAGCAGCGACCGGGCCGGCTGGCGCCAGTGGCTGTTCGGCGATCGGGACACCCGCCTCACCGTCACCGTCTATGGCCTGCCGGCGGGCTGGGACGAGCTGGACGAAGAACGGGTGGTGTCCGGCCACTACGGCCAGCTGCGCCAGCAACGCATCAACCGGGTCTACAACAGCGACAACCAGTCGATCCGTTTCACCAGCGAGCGGCTGTCCGATCTGGAGGGCCATCTCACCGCCAGCGCCCGTTACCTGGTCAACGAACCCGGCCGTCGGCCGCTGCGCGAGGTGCTGCTGCTGACCGTGGACGGCGACCACTTCGTACGCATCGAAGGCGGCTCGCGGGAACGCAAGACCACCGAACTGCTGCGAATCAGCAAACGGGCCCTGGCGGAATTCCGGGCGTTTCAGGCCGCCCGCTAAGGCAGCGCCACGATCAGCAACAGCGGCAACGTGAGAAACGACAGCAAAGTGGAGAACACCACCATCGCCGCCACGGTTTCCGGCCCCTGCCGGTAAGTCTGCGCCAGCAGGTAGTTGAACACCGCCACCGGCATGGTGGACTGAATCAGAATCACGCCGCGCAGCATGCCTTCCACGCCGGCCAGCTCGCACACCAGCCAGGCGGCACCGAACCCCAGCAGCAGCCGGACCACGGCGAACAACAGGCCGCCGCCGGCGTCACGCACCCGCAACTGCGACAGCGACACACCCAGGGTGATCAGCATCATCGGAATGGTCAGGTCACCGATCAACGCCACGCTGTTCTGCAGCCAGGCCGGCAGGCGGGTCTGAAACACCACCATCACCACGGCAAGCACCACCGAGATCAAAATCGGATGGCGCAGCAAGCGCGGCGACAGCCCCTCGCCGCTGACCACCGCCAGCCCCAGTGAAAACTGCACCACCGAGGTCAGCATCATCCACGCCAGGGCCAGCGCCAGGCCATGCTCACCGAACGCCAGCAAACACAGCGGCAAGCCCATATTGCCCGTGTTGGGAAAAGTCAGGGCGGGCAGAAACACGCGCACCGGGCGGCCGCTGACGCGTATCAACAACCAGGCGCCCAGCCCGGTCAGGGTCATCACCGCCAGGAACAAACCGGTGATGCGCGCCAGTGCCGTCAGGTCCAGATCCGACTGGCCCAGCGTGGCCACGATCAGACAGGGCGTCGCCACCGTGGTGACCAAGGCGCTGACCATGCGGGTGTCGAAGGGCCGGCCGGTACGCCCCCAGAAATAGCCGACCCCGGCACAGGCCAACACCGGTGCCATCACCGCCCAGATTTTCATTAGCATGGTAAGATCCCGCGTCCGGAGAAATCGTTTGCAGCGCGCCAGGCCGCAATAGTGTGAGGAGCCCGCCCCGCCATGTCCAACGGACCGTCCCGCGCCGCCGGCGCGGATTTCGCGCCAATCACCCCGGCCCGTCCGCAGTGGCAGGACCACACCCCGGTGGCCACCGATTTCGACGACCCTTATTTCTCGCGGCACGACGGTCGCGCGGAAAGTATCTACGTGTTTCTCGACGGCAACCAACTGGACGCGCGTTTCGCCGGGCTCACCGACGGTGACCGCTTCGTGGTCGGCGAAACCGGCTTCGGCACCGGCCTCAACATGCTGCTCGCCGCGCAGCGCTTCCTGGCGCTGGCCCCGGCCTCCGCCCATCTGGAACTCTGGTCGGTGGAAAAACACCCGCTGACCCGCGACGATCTGGCCCGCGCCCTGGCCCACTGGCCGGAGCTGGGTGAGCCCGCCCGGGCACTGTTGGATCAGTACCCGCCCGCCAGCCCCGGTTATCACCGGCTGCGACTGGCGGACAACATCACCCTCACACTGATGCTCGGCGACGCGGAAGCCCTGTGGCGCCAGTGCCCCGCCGACGTGGACGCCTGGTTCCTGGACGGCTTCGCCCCCGCCCGCAACCCGGACATGTGGGGCGCCGGCCTGTTCAGCGAACTGGCCGCCCACAGCCGCCCCGGCGCCACCCTGGCCACCTTCACCGCCGCCGGCTTCGTGCGCCGGGGCCTGATCGAGGCGGGGTTCGCCATGCAGCGCCGCGACGGCTTCGGCGGCAAACGCCACATGCTGGCCGGCGACTTCGGCGACCGGCCCTGGCAACCGGCCCGCTCCCGGCGCGGCCACGCCCTGGTGGCCGGCGCCGGTCTGGCCGGGGCCACCACCGCCCGCGCCCTGGCGGAACGGGGCTGGCGGGTCACCGTGCTGGACCCGGAAGGCGTCGCCGCCGGCGCCTCCGGCAACCGCGCCGGGGTGGTCTACAGCACCCCCAGCGCCCACCTCACCGCCCAGAACCGCTTCTACCAGCTCAGCTATGTGCACGCCCTGCGCTGGCTGCGACGCCACCGCTTCCCGGGACCCGACCAGGGCCGCCTGAACGGCGTGCCGCAGCACTTCGTCGACGACAAGCAGGCCGACAAGATCCGCGCCGCCCGGGACAGCGGCGCCTGGCCGGACGCCCTGCTGACGCCGCTGGGCGACCACGCCATGGAACTGGTGGGCGGCGGCTACCTGTCGCCGCCGGCCTGGTGCCGGCAACTGCTGGACCACCCGGCCATCGAGCTGCGCGCGGCCGCCTTGAGTGATTTTCAGCCCGCCGATGACGGTCGGCCGGTGCGGGTGCGATTAAGCGACAAGGAGGAACGGCAAGCGGATGCCCTGATCCTGGCCACCGCCGGCGCCGCCCGCGATCTCGCCGGCCTGGACTGGCTGCCGCTGAAGACCATTCGCGGCCAGGTGAGCTACTGCCGTCCCACCGCCGCCAGCACCGCCTGGCAACAGGCCCGCTGCCACGGCGGCTACCTGACCCCGCCCCTGGACGGCGTACACTGCGTGGGCGCCACCTTCGACCTGCACCACCTGGACCCGGCGCCCCGCGACAGCGACGACGACGCCAACCTGGCGCAGCTGCGCCACCACCTGCCCCGCCAATGGCAAGAGCTGGGCGGCGACGCCATTGAGGTGGTCGACCGGCGCGTGGCCATGCGCTGCCAGAGCCTGGACTTCCTGCCCCTGGTGGGCGCCCTGCCGGACGCCACGGCCAACCCGCACACCGCCCTCCCCGGCCTATACTTGAACATCGCCCACGGCAGCCGGGGCATCACCGGCACGCCGCTGTGCGCGGATCTGCTCGCCGATCAGCTCAGCGGACGCGCGCCGCCGGCGGACCGCGCGCTGATCGACGCCCTGGCGCCGGAGCGCTTCATCCTCCGCAAACGCAAAAAACAACCCGATTGGAGTCCCCTATGTTCCTGACCACCGCCCTGTACGCGGCGCTTGCCGCGCTGATCATCCTTGCCCTGGCCGCCAACGTGGTGCGCCTGCGGCTGCGCCACGGCGTCTCCCTGGGCGACGGCGGCCGCGGCGAGCTCAACCGCGCGATCCGCGCCCACGGCAACGCGGTGGAATACACCCCGGTGATTCTGATCCTGATGGCGCTGCTGGAAGGGAACAACGGCAACCACCTGGCGCTGCACGTTTACGGCTGCCTGCTGGTGGGCGGCCGGCTGGCTCACGCCTGGGGCCTGATGGGCGGCCCGGTGCGGGCGCGGCAACTGGGCATCGTCGCCAACTGGACCGCGCTGCTGGCCGCGTCGGTGCACCTGCTGGTGATTGTACTCGCCTGACCATATGGGAGCGGACAGGTGGGAGCGGGCCCGCTCCCAGAAAGGCCGCTCTTACGAACGGTCGAGCTCATCAAGCTGTTCGCGGCTGAAGATGGAGATGGTCTCGGTGGCCTCGTCGAATACCACCGAGGCCTGGTCGCGCCGCAACTGCTCGCGCACCTGCGCCACCTTGGTGGCGATGCCGATTTCCTGCTCACCGTAATCGGTGCCGTCGCGGGTGACGAACTCCTCGATCAGGTTGTCCAGGGTCTCGGGGGGAATCTCTTGCCAAGGAACAATCATAGAAGACAGTTAATAGTGAATAGTTAACAGTTAATAGTTAATAGTTAATAGTTGAAACACCGTTGCAGGAAGGCTTGGTGTGCTCCGAGGGTACGCTTTGTTTTCGCTATTAACTATTAACTGTTAACTATTCACTAAACCATAGTGCCTTCCCGGGACCATTCGCAGCGCACCCGCAGGGGGTCGTCGGAGGGCTCGTGGTAGTCGTCGGCGCTGTCCCACATGAAGGTGTGGAAGCCGGCGAAATCGGTTTCCAGGTGCACCACCGCTCCCACCCAGTACATTTGCTTGAGCAGCCGCTCGAACTTGGCGATCCAGTGGTCCCACTCGTACTCCACCGCCAGGTAGGACATGCCGAAGTGAATCACCTGGGTCTGGAAGCTGCCGCCGGAGGCCTGGTCGCCGGAGATCGCGAACATGTCCTGACAGAGAAAGGGCCACTGATCGGATTCCGGCAAGGTGCGGATCGCGCGGCGGTTATGGAAGCAGCTGGCCTGGCGCTGCCGCCGGTCGCCGAACGGCAGGTGTTTGATGCATCCGTAGACGATGGATTCGTTGTCCAATTCAAACCTCGTTCCAAAAGCGCGCCGCGTCAGCGTCCGCAGCGTTCCATCTGCACCGCGTACCGGGTGGCCATGTCCTGGGCGCGCTGCGCCGAACGTTTCATGTAGGGGCGGCTTTTCCAGGTGCCACGCGCGTAGCCGCCGTGGCCGGCGTAGTAGGCCAGATAAAGGTGGTAAGCGTCGTTGCGCGCGATGCCGTTACGCACATGGCTTTGGTAATGGTACCAGCCGACGAAGTGCACCGCGTCGCTGAAGTCGTCCCGATCGGCGCCGCCGTGACCGGTTTCACGCCGGTACCAGTCCCAGGTGCCGTCCAGGGCCTGGGGGTAGCCGTAGGCGCTGGACGGACGTTTCCAGGGAATGAAGCCCAGCAGCTTGGTGCGCGGCGGGCGGGCGTCGGCCTGGAAGCCGGATTCCTTGTAGATGGTGGCCATGAGAATCGCCACCGGTATGCCGAACTCGTCTTCGCTGCGCTTGGCGGCCTTGTACCAGTTATTGAACCAGCCGCCTTTCTGGTCGAACACCGCGCAGACGTCGTCAATGTGGGTGGGCGTGGAGGCACAGCCCCCCAATGCCAGAATCAAAGCCAGAACTGCGGCACGCATGGGCGACCTCGGGGTTTGGGTTTGAGTCATGGTAGCGGGTTGGGGCGGTGCTGCAAGCTTCAAGCAAGCGTGTAGGTCGGGTTAGCGCAGCGTAACCCGACAAAAGGCGCTCGCGGCTTGCAACCGACATGTCGGGTTACGGCCTTCGGCCTGACCCGACCTACAGAGGGCGCTCAGTCCGGGATTTCGATGCCGTGGTCGGCCAGGAAGTCGATAAAAGCGTCCTCGTCGATCACCTCGACGTCGAGGCTGCGGGCCTTGTCGAGCTTGGAGCCGGCGGCTTCGCCAGCCACCACCCGGGCGGTCTTGCCGGAGACGCTGCCGGACACCTTGGCGCCCAGGGCTTCCAGATGTGCCTTGGCCTCGCTCCGGGTGAGCCGCGCCAGGCTGCCGGTGAGCACCCAGGTCTGCCCTTCCAGCGGACGCTCATCGGCGCCACTGGCGGGGGCTTTGGCGGCCAGCGCGTCGGCGTAGGTCTGGGCGTCCTGTAGCGTCGTGCGCCAGTGGCCGGCTCTCAGGCCTTCCGCCAGCTTCTCGAGGGTGCCGGCTTTGACACCGCTGTCGTCCTCGCCACTGTCCACCGCCTTGAGCAGCGCGTCCAGGTGCCGGTAGTGGCGCCCAAGGGTCTCCAGGGTCTTGTTGCCCACGCCGTTGAGCGGCATACCCAGGGTCTTGGCGCTGCTCAGGAAGTTGGCCAGCGTAAGGCTGTCCACGAAACGCCGCGATGGCGCGCCGTTCTCCGCCGGCGTCACGCCGGCGGCGAGCAGCCCGTCGATCACCTTCTCGTTGTGCTCCTCGGCGAAGAAGGCGGCGATCGCCTTGGCCACTTCGCCGCCCACGTCGGGGACCTGCAGAAACAGCAGCAGCGGCGCGTGGCGGATGCTTTCCAGATCGCCGAATGCCTCCGCCAGCGCCTTGGCGGTCTCCTCGCCGATCTGCAGAATCCCGAGGGCGAACAGGAAGCGGCTCAACGGCATTTTCTTGGACGCTTCCAGGGCTTCGATCAGGTTGGCGGCGGACTTCTCGCCCATGCGTTCCAGGCCGGCCACGTCCTCGGCCTTGAGGCGGTAGAGATCGGCGACGGTCTCGATCAACCCTTGATCCACCAGGGCGTCCACCAGCTTGTCCCCCAGGCCGTCGATGTCCATGGCGCGCCGCGAAGCAAAGTGCTTGATCGCCTCGCGCTGCTGGGCGCCGCAGATCAGACCACCGGTGCAGCGCGCCACCACGCCGTCGTCGGCGCGCAGAATCTCGCTGCCGCACACCGGACACTCGGTGGGCAGATTGATTTCCGCGGCGTTCTCGGGGCGCCGCTCCGGCACCGCGCGCACCACCTTGGGAATCACGTCGCCGGCGCGGTAGATCACCACGCTGTCGCCGACACGGATGTCCAACCGGCGAATCTCGTCGATGTTATGCAGGGTGGCGTTGCTCACCGTGACGCCGCCCACCTGCACCGGTTCCAGCTTGGCCACCGGGGTCAGCGCGCCGGTGCGGCCCACCTGCCAGTCCACCTCGTTGAGCACGGTGATTTCTTCCTGGGCCGGAAACTTGTGCGCCACCGCCCAGCGCGGCGCGCGGCTGACGAAACCCAGGTCGCGTTGCCAGTCCAGCCGGTCCACTTTGTAGACCACGCCGTCGATGTCGTAGCCCAGGTCCACACGCCGCGCCATGATGTCCTGGTAAAACGACAGCATGGCGTCCAGGCCCTGGCAGACTTTTACTTCCTTATTGACGCGCAGGCCCCACTCGCGCACCCGGTCCAGCATGCCGGAGTGGGTGTCCGGCCAGTCCTCGCCGTCCAGCTGCGCCACCGAATAGGCGTAGAACTCCAGCGGCCGCTGGGCGGTGATGCGCGAGTCCAACTGGCGCAGGCTGCCGGCGGCGGCGTTGCGGGGGTTGGCGAAGGTTTTCTGGCCGGCCTCTTCCTGGCGTTGATTGAGCTCGGCGAAGCCGTCGTGGGGCATCACCACTTCGCCGCGCACTTCCAAGCGCGCGGGCGGCTTGTCGCCGCGCAATTTGAGCCGCACTGAGTTAATCGTGCGCACATTGGTGGTAATGTCTTCGCCGGTTTCGCCGTCACCACGGGTGGCGGCGCGCATCAGATCACCGTTTTCATAGAGCAGCGATACCGCCAGACCGTCAAGCTTGGGCTCGGCCACATAGGCCACCGGGCCGTCCACATCCAGACGCTCGCGCACGCGCTGGTCGAAATCGCGCAACTCCTGCTCGTCGAAGGCGTTGCCCAGGCTCAGCATGGGCACGTCATGGCGCACCTCGTCGAAGGCCTCCAGGGGGCGGTCGCCGACCCGCTGTGTGGGCGAGTCCTTGGTGACCAGCTCGGGATGCTCGGCTTCCAGTTCTTCCAGACGCCGGAACAACCGGTCGTATTCCGCGTCCGGCACGGACGGATCGTCCAGCACGTAATAGCGGTAAGACCAGTCGTTAAGCTGCTCGCGGAGCGCGCGGATTTCGTCGGCTGGGGATGGGTTTTTCTTCGGGGTCACTGTTGCCTGGTCCGTTGGTTAAAGCGGAGGTGGGAGCGGGCCCGCTCCCACAAGCCCGCTCCTACAAAGCGGTGTTACGCCCCGTGGGAGACGCGCTGGCGGCGCTCGAATTCCTGCACGCGCTGGCGCAGGTGCTCCATGGTTTGCGGCGTGAGGACGCTGTGCTGCTCGTCCTTGAGTTCGCCGTTCATGCCTTCGGCGAGGCGGCGGCCGGCGGTGAGCATGCGCTCCAGGGAGGCGAGCGGGTCACGGGGGCCGGGCAGCTTCATAAAGAAGGTGATGCCGGCGAACTGCTCGTCTTCCATGCTATCGATGTCGAAGGTGCCCGGCTCCACGGCGTTGGCCACGGAAAATTCCAGCTGCTCGCGGCCGTCCACGTCGCGGTGGCGGTGGAAAATGTGCATGTCGCCGTAGCGCAGGCCATTCTCCAGCAGCAGGCGCAGCATGTCCTGGCCGTCGAAGCGTTCCGGGCGGCGGGCGATCAGGTGGAAGACGATTACTTCCAGCACCGGGCCCGGGTCCTTGGGTTTGGGCTCCTGGCGGGGCGCGGACTGGCGAGTCCCGGACTGCTTAAGGCTTTCTTCCCGGCGCAGTTCCTCGCGCCGGGAAGCGGCGGCGGGCTCACGCGCGGCTTCCGGACGGCGGGGTACCGGGCGCGCCGGCGGCTCTTCGACATCGTCCGTGTCGGTGTCGCCGGAGGCGGCCGCCCCGGAAGTGGCGGCACCGGCCGTCGCCGAACCCGCCACGTCGTCTTCCGGCGCGGCGCCGTCGTCGGCGTGGTCGGCGTCGAACAGGGTTTGTTGTTCGGCGCGGCGCGGCGGCGCTTCCGGTGGCGCTTCGGCGGTATCCATCATGATCGGTGGGTCGGCGCGGTCGCCTTGCCGGCCGCCCTCGTCGACGGCGTCCATATCGATGGCGCCGCCGGCGTCGCGGGTACGTACACGCGGACGGCCGAGATCATTGGGGTAGTCGTCGTCGCCGTCGTCGTCCGCCACCGGGCCCTTGCCAAACCGGCGGTCGATGCGCATGCGCAACCGGCCGTGACGTTCGCGGATCATGCGCCGCACGCCATCGGCAAGAATCAGGAGGATCAGAATAACCAGAATGCCGATCAATGTTTCCAGATTCAGGCCCATGTTGCCTCTTCCTTAGCTCGCGCCAGTTTCAGTCATCATTGGTCAGCCGCCGGCGCCTGTCAAAACGCCGGCGGCGGCTTACATGGCCGCCAGCTCGGCGGCCTCTTCCACGTCCACGGACACCAGCCGCGAGACACCCGGTTCGTGCATGGTCACGCCCATCAGCGTGCGCGCCATTTCCATGGCGATCTTATTGTGGGTGATGTAGATGAATTGCACCCGCTCGGCCATTTCCGAGACCAGATTACAGAACCGGCCCACGTTGGCGTCGTCCAGCGGCGCGTCCACCTCGTCGAGCAGACAGAACGGCGCCGGATTCAGTTCAAAAATACTGAATACCAGGGACAGGGCCGTGAGCGCCTTCTCACCGCCGGACAGCAGGTGAATGGTGCTGTTGCGCTTGCCCGGGGGCCGCGCCATGATCGCCACGCCGGTGTCGAGCAGGTCGTCGCCGGTGAGCTCCAGATAGGCGTGCCCGCCGCCGAACACTTTCGGGAACAGCTCCTGGAGACCTTTGTTGATACGGTCGAAGTATTCCTTGAAGCGGGTGCGGGTTTCCCGGTCGATCTTGCGGATGGCGTTTTCCAGGGTCCGCAGCGCGTCTTCCAGATCCTCGTTCTGTTGATCCAGATACTGTTTGCGTTCGGACTGCTGCTGGTATTCGTCGATCGCCGCCAGGTTGATTTGGCCGAGCCGGCCGATGCGCTGGGCGATCTGCTCCAGGTCGTCGGACCACTGCTTTTCGTCGGCGTCCTCGGGCAGGTTGTTGAGCACCGTGTCGAGGTCGAAGTGCTGTTCGTTGAGCTGCTCGGCCACGGTCTGGCGGCGGGTGCTCAGGTCCTGCCACTGCATGCGCTTGTTGTTGATGGTGTCGCGCACTTCCTGGGCCTGGCGTTCGTGCTGGCCGCGCCGGCCTTCCAGGTCGCGCATCTGGTGTTCCACGTCTTCCAGCTGGCGGCGCGCTTCGATCAGCTGCTGCTCGGCTTCCAGGCGCTGCTCGAGCTTTTCTTCCAGCTGCTCCTGCAGCTCGATGCCCGGGTCGCCGTCTTCGCCGGCCTGCTCTTCCAGCTGCGCCTTGCGCTCGCGCAGGCTGGCCACCTGGGATTCCAGCCGCGCCAGGTTCTGGCGCAGAGCGTCCGCCTGGGTGCGGGCGCCCTGGGCGTCCATCGCCAACTGGTGGGCGTGGTCGCGGTGCTGGCGCGCCTGCTGGCGGGCCTCGTCCAGGGCCATGCGGGTCTCATCGCGGCGCGACAGTAATGCTTCGCGCTCGCCGGAGTCCTGCTCCATGGCGTCCAGCGCCTCCTGAAGGACGGCGCGGGCTTCCTTGATCTGTTCCTGTTCCTGCTGCAGCTGGCCGCCGGCTTCGTCCAGCTCCTTGCCGAGGCGCTCGCGGCGCATGGTGATCTGCTCCAGGCGCACCTGACGGGCGCTCACCTGGGCGTTCACTTCGCCCAGCTCGCGGCTGATGCGTGACGCCTGACGCTGCACTTCCTCGCGCTCTTCCTCCAGCTCGGCGACCTGCTCGCGGGTCTCTTCCAGCCTGGCCTTGAGTTCGTCCACGTGCTGCTGGCCGCTGTCGATCCGTTCGGCCAGGCTTTCGAGCTCGCGGCGGCGCTCCAGCACCCCGGCTTCCTGGTCCTGTTCGCGGGCCACGGTGAGCCAGTCCGGCCCCAGCCAGATGCCGTCACGGGTGACCACGGATTCGCCGGCTTGCAACCGGTCGCGCAATGCCAGGGCGGCGCCCAGGTCGTCGGCGGCGTAAACGCCCGCCAGCAGCCCCTCCGGCACCTGGCCGGTGACGTGGGAGCGCAGCAGATCGCCGGCGTCGCCGGAGGCCTGCACCGGGCTTTCGTGAACCAGCGCCACGCGGCCATGGGTCAGGTCGCCGAGCCAATCACTGACTTGCTCCAGGCCATCCACGGACACCGCCTGCAGGGCATCGCCGAGCACCGCTTCCACGGCGTTTTCCCAGCCCTCGGCCACTTCGATGCGGTCCGCCAGACGTGGCCGCTGGTCCAGATCGTGGCGCTCCAGCCAGTCGCTGACCGCGCCGTCGTCGCCCATGGCGGCTTTTTGCAGGGCCTCCAGGGAGGTGTGGCGGTTCTTGTGGCTCTGTAATTGGTCGCGGGCCTCGTCCAGCTCGCGGCCGCGCTCGCCATTCTCGCGGCGCAGCTGGTTGATCTGTTCCTGCAGGCTTTCGGCGCGCATTTCGCTTTCTTCGCGCTGCTCCTGGTATTCCGCCACCTGCTCTTCGAACTCACGCATTTCCCGGGCCAGCGGGCCGGAATCCAGCGATTCCTGCTCCTTGCGCAGGCGCTCCATCCGCTCGCCCAGGCGCTCGATGGACTTTTCCAGGTGCTGGATGCGGGATTGCTCGACCTCCGCCTGGCGGCGGGATTCGCCGGCCTTGCTGTTGAAGGTCTCCCAGGCCTGCTGCCATTCCTGCATGGCGTCCTCGGCACGGGCCAGCGACTCCGCGGAGGTTTCCTGCTGCTCATGGGCCTCTTCCAGACCCGGCTCCAGGGCCGCCAACCGCTCGTCGAGCTCGGCGAGTTTCTCCGCGTCGGCGCTCTGGTGGGCGTCCGCCTCTTTCCAGCTGGCGGTGACCTGGTCCAGCTCCTCGAACAACTGCTGGCGGCGCTCGCGCTGGTGCTGAATGCTCTGCTCCAGGCGCGCCACCTCGGCGCCCAGGGCATAGAATGTCTGCTGCACTTGATTGAAGCCTTCCTGGGCGTCGTTGTGCCCGTCGCGCAGCCGCTCGATCTCCGCGTCCACGTGGCGCTGCTCGGCGATGCGCGCCTCCATGGCCACTTCCAGCTCGGCGATGATCTGGTCCAGCTGCTTCACCTGGCCGTTCAGACCGCGCCAGCGCAGCGCCTTGAGCTGGGCGCTCTTGTGGCGCTCTTCCTCTTTGTACTGCTTGTACTTCTCGGCGGCGGTGGCCTGGCGGCTCAAGCGCTCGATCTGGCGCTCCAGTTCCTCGCGGATGTCGGTGAGCCGCTCCAGGTTCTCGCGGGTACGGCGCATGCGGTTCTCGGTCTCGCGGCGCCGCGCCTTGTATTTGGAAATCCCCGCCGCTTCCTCGATGTAGACGCGCAGCTCTTCCGGTTTCGCCTCGATCAGCCGGGAAATCATGCCCTGCTCGATGATCGCGTAACTGCGCGGGCCCAGGCCGGTGCCCATGAAGATATCGGCGATGTCCTTGCGGCGGCACTTGGTGCCGTTCAGGTAGTAGTTGGACTGGCCGTCCCGGGTCACCTGGCGCTTCACGGAGATTTCGTTGAACTTGCCGTACTCGCCGGTGACGGTGCCGTCGGCGTTATCGAACACCAGCTCGATGGAGGCCTGCGCCACCGGCTTGCGCGCGTTGGAACCGTTGAAAATCACGTCCGCCATGGACTCGCCGCGCAGGTGTTTGGCGGAGGACTCGCCCATCACCCAGCGCACCGCGTCGATGATGTTCGACTTGCCGCAGCCGTTGGGACCGACCACGGCGGTCAGATTTTCCGGGAACGAGGCCGGCGTCGGGTCCACGAAGGACTTGAACCCGGCCAGCTTGATTGTTTTCAGTCTCATAGTGCTCGCATGGCGGCCCAGGCCGCTCCTAACCCAAAGCACCGGCGGCCCGGGAAGGCGCCGGCGGACGGTTCAAACGCGCTAGTCTAGCGGGAAGAGAGGGTGAATTCATCCACGGAGGGCCCGTTTTACGTGTGGTTACACGGGATCAAAGTACGCGCCGGTTCAGCCGAGGATCATCCGCACCGCGTGCAGCGCCTGCTCACGGGTCTGCTCACCGGCCGCTTCGATGAATTCGGCGCCGCAGGCCCGAAAATCCACGGTGCGGATTTGCTGCGTGAGCACCACGCCGCTCGTTTCACCGCCGGTGACCGGGATTTCGAAGGCCGTGCCCCGGACCCGCGTGGTGATCGGCAGTACCCAACACAACCCGAAGGTCTCGTGAACGGCCTGCGGGGACACCACCAGCGCCGGGCGCTGCTTCGCTTGTTCATGGCCCGCCACCGGATCGAAATTCAGGCGGACAATGTCTCCCTTCCTTGGGATATACGCCATCAGATTTCCTCGTTACCCACGGGGTTACCGTCCAGCCACTGCCGGTCTTCTTCGGTCAGGGCCATTTTTTCAGGGGTGCAGGTCGACAGCATTTCCTCCAGCGTCGGGCCGCTGGGGCGCATCACCAGCGCGCCGTCCCGGACCTCAAGCGCCAGGGTGCTGCCCGCATCCAGGCCGAGCTGCTCCATCAGCGCCTTGGGCAGGCGCACCGCCGAGCTGTTACCCCACTTTCGGATTCGCACTTCCATCATGGTTACCTGAGAAGCATGATTGACGCCACTACGGTACCAGCACGGCACCGAAAAGTATATACTTTGGATATCCATTCAAAATCCTATCGCATCGCCCGGCCGATGCTACACTGCGCGCTTTTCCCACAGCAGGCGCCCCCCGTGACCGACACCGACTTCGCTTCCCTCCCCCTTTCCGCGCCAACCCTGGCGACGCTGGCGTCGCTGGGGTTTGCCGAGATGACGCCGATCCAGGCGCAGAGCCTGCCGTTGATTCTTCAGGGGCGGGATGTGATCGCCCAGGCCAAGACCGGGTCGGGCAAGACGGCGGCGTTCGGGCTGGGGTTGCTGCACCCGTTGAACCCGCGCTTTTTCGGCTGTCAGGCGCTGGTGCTCTGCCCGACTCGCGAGCTGGCGGATCAGGTGGCCAAGGACCTGCGCCGGCTGGCGCGGGGATCGGACAACATCAAGGTGCTGACGCTGTGCGGCGGGGTGCCGATGGGGCCGCAGATCGGGTCGCTGGAGCACGGCGCCCAAGTGATCGTGGGCACGCCGGGGCGGGTGCAGAAGCATTTGAGCAAGGGCACGCTGTCGCTGGACGGGTTGAATACGCTGGTGCTGGACGAGGCGGACCGGATGCTGGACATGGGCTTCGTGGACAGCATCAGTGAGATCATCGATCAGACGCCGGCGCGCCGGCAGACGCTGCTGTTTTCGGCCACCTACCCGGCCGGAATCGAAGACATGGCCGGCCGTTTTTTGCGCGATCCGGCGCGGATCGAAGTGGCGACGCAACACGACGACCGGCACATCGAGCAGCGCTTTTATGAGGTGACGCCGGAGACCCGGCTGGAGGCGGTGACGCGGCTGCTGTACAGCCTGCGGCCCACGTCCTGCGTGGCGTTCTGCTTTACCAAGCAGCAGTGCCAGGAGGTGGCCGACCACCTCACCGCCAAGGGCGTGTCGGCGATGGCGCTGAACGGCGACCTGGACCAGCGCGACCGGGACCAGGTGCTGGGGATGTTCGCCAACCGCAGCCTGTCGGTGCTGGTGGCCACGGACGTGGCGGCGCGCGGGCTGGATATCGCCTCGCTGGACCTGGTGATCAACGTGGAGCTGGGCCGCGACCCGGAGACGCATATCCACCGCATCGGCCGCACCGGCCGGGCCGGCGAGTCCGGCCTGGCGGTGAGCCTGGTGGCGCCGAAGGAGATGCGCCGGGCGCTGGCCATTGAGGATCAGCAGAAAGGCGCGATTCAGTGGCTGCCGCTGGACGAGGTCCGCCCACACGTGGACCGTAGCCCGCTGCAGGCGCCTATGGCGACCTTGTGCATCGGCGCGGGCCGTAAGCAGAAGTTGCGGCCGGGGGATATTCTCGGCGCCCTGACCGGGGACGCCGGCATTGCCGGCGCCCGGGTGGGCAAGATCACCCTGTTCGATCATCAGGCCTATGTGGCGGTGGAGAGAGCCATCGCTGACAAGGCGCTGCAGCGCCTGAACCAGGGCAAGATCAAGGGACGCTCGCTCCGAGTGCGGTTGATATAAAAAAGCCCGGCCAAGGGGCCGGGCTCGTCAATGGGCTAACGAAAGCAGGTTCAGGGGTTGTAGTGCCACTCATCGTTGTCGCCGGTCTCGGGTTGAAAACCCTGGCCGGTGGTTTGCGGCTGAAAACCCTCGAACGGGTTCAACATCACACGCGGTAAGGCGCTTTGCGGGTGTGTCAGGTCCGCCACGAACTGGGCGTCCTCCACGACCTTGCCGCCCTGGGTACGACCGTTAAGAACCACCCGTGCCCTGTCGTTCGTGGTATCGACCATGTCGTGCACGCGATCGCTATCACCGTTGGGCACCCGCACATCCAACTGGCCGGCGCGGATGGAGCCCGGCGCGGTGGCGTTGCTGCGCAGGTTGCGCCCTTCCAGAATCACCGTGTCGCCCGGCAGGCCGGCGTCGGTGTGGATGGTGTTCACCGTCAGCGTCTGCCCTGCGCGGTAATAAACCTGCCCGGTGCTCTGGGTGTGCGCGCCGGACACCATGGTAACGTCGCCGTTACCAGCCACGGTGACGTGGTCGGTGCCGGTGATGCGGCCACGCTGGGTGAGATCCCCGCCGGCGGCCAGCTCCACGCTGCGCCCATGCAGATCGCCGTTCAGATCCAGGTCACCGCCAGTAGCCAGCGCCAGCCCCCCGTTGCCGGTAAGGCCGGTGACGGTGAGCGGGCCGGTGCCCCGGTTGTTGATGTAGACGCCGCCATTGCCGCCGGTGGCGCCCAGGGTGGTGGCGTCCACGTCCAGCGGGTTGCTGACGCGGGCGATGCCTTTGGCCGCGCTCAGTTCCAGCAGTGAGGCAACGATGTTGTTGGCTTCGGCGTTACCGTCCAGGATGGCGCCGGCCACGGCGGAGAGCATCACCGCGTTGCCCGGGGTGAGAGCCTGTACCTCGTTGACGGTGAGATCGCCGGTCAGGGTGCGCACGCGGATGTCGCCGTTCTCGATGTGGGCGTCCAGGCCGGCCAGGCCGTCCTGTTCCTCCACGTTGATGACACCGCTTTCGGCGCGCAGATCCAGACTGTTGGCGCGGGTGGCGATGGCGGCGGTGTCGGTGCCCACGCCGTCGCGGCCGGCCAGTCGCACCTCGTCGCCCACCACGCGGGTGTCGGCATCGCCATCGTCGATCAGCTTGCCGTCGTTGGCGACTACGGTCACCTGGCCCTGGGCGCGGATGTCGCCCAGGGTGGCGTCGCCGTTCTCGACCTCCAGGCCGACGCGGCCGTCGCCGGTGCGGGCCTGGCTGATGAGTACCGGGCCCTGCTGGCTCAACATCACGTCACCGGCATTGGAGAGCGCGTCGATGCGCTCGGCGGTCAGGTTCAGGAAGCCCTCGGTGGGGTCGTTGGTGGCCCATTCGCCGATGCCGTCGTTGGCGCGCAGGGTGACGTTGACGCCCTCGACCTCACCAGCGCCGTCCTTGCGGATGGCGCCGTCGGCGCTGAGAGCCACATCGTGGTCGCCGGCGGCGACCCGGCCAATGCCGAGATCCCCACCGTTGTCCACGTCGATGTCGCCGTCCGCGGTGGTGGCGCTGTCGAGGCGCAGGTCGCCCTGATTGTCCAGGTCGATGGCGCCAGTGCCGCTGACCGCCAGGGTGGCGCTGTCCAGCTCGCTGTTCAGGCGGATGCCGCTGACCGCGCTGCCGCGCAGGTCGTCGGCGCTGAGCGTGCCTTCGGCGCTGGTGGCCAGGCGGCCGGCGCTGTCGAGCACGGCGTCGCCGTTCACCGCCAGGGCGTCGATGGTCAGGTCACCGCCGGCACGCAGGTGGGCGTCGCCGTCGGCCAGGCTGCTGTCCTTCACGGTGAGCCCGTTGGCGTCCAGGTCCTCCAGGTGCAGATCACCGCTGCCGGTGAGGGTGGCATAGAGGTGGGTCACGCGGGTTTTCAGGCCGCTGAGGGTGGAGCCGATGCTCTTGGCCGCGGACAGGAACAGGTTGTCGCCGTGGATGTGCTCGGCGATGGTCGGGTCGGCCTGAATGCCGCCCGCCTCGCTGGTCACGGACACGTCGCCGCCGGCGCGCAGGGTGGACAGGGCCACGTCGTCACCGGCTTCCAGGGTCATCCCGGCACCGCTGTGCATGGCGCTGCTGGCGTCCATGGTGATCTTGCCAGCGGCGCTGGCGTCCAGGTCGGCGCCGGCGGTCAGAGCAGCGTTGTTGGCCAGGGTCAGATCCGCGCCTTGCGCCTCCAGGGACAGCTTACCGCCGGCCTCGGCGGTGGCCTGGTCCAGGGTCACGTTCTGGCCGGCGGTGCCGGTGAGGTCGTTGCCGGCGGTGAGCGTGGCGCCGCTGGTAACGCTCAGGTCGCCGTCGGTGGCGGTGAGGGTCAAATCACCGTCGCCGGCGTCCACGGACGAGCCGTTATTGATGCGCACGTCGGTGGCGGCGGTGAAGGTGGCGTCGGTGGCCGCTTCCGCCCGGCTGCTGTTGGTGAGGACCACGCTGCCTTCCTCGCTGCCCAGCACCAAGTCACCGGCGGCGGTGGCGCGGCTGCCGTCGGTGAGCATCACGTCGCCGCTGCCGGCGTTGAGGGTCAGGTCCACACTGCCCGGTTCCAGGGGCGCCAGACGGCGGATTCCGATTTCCGGCTGGCCGCTGTCCAGGGTGGCGGCGGTCAGAGTGATCGCGCCGCCGGCGTCGCCGTCCAGGAAGCCACCGGCGGTGACGCTGGAGCGAGTCACCGCCAAATCGCCCTCGGCGGCGGTCAGGGCGGCATCGCCGTCGGCGCGCACGGTGGCGTCCTGGACGGTCAGGTTGTCGCCGGCGTCCAGATCCAGGGCGCCGTCGGCGTCGGCCTGGGCGCCTTCGGTGAAGGCCAGGTCGCCGCCGGCGTTGCCGGTGAGGTCGCCGCCGGCGCGCAGCACGGCACCTTCACGGGCGGTGACGTCACCGTCCGTGGCGGTCACGTCCAGGTCGCCGGTGGTGGCTTCCAGGCGCGAGCCCTGGGCCAGGCTGACGCCGCCGCCGGCCGCCACGGTGGCATCGGTCACGGCGGTGGCGCGACTGCTGTTGGTGAGGCTGACGTCGCCCTCCTCGCTGTCCAGGGTCAGGGCCCCGGCGGCCTCGGCGCGGCTGCCCTGGGACAGGGCGATGTCACCGCTGCCGGCGTTCAGGGTCAGGTCCACGTTGCCCTCGGGCAGCGGCGCCGGGGGCAGCGGCGCGAACGGCACCATGGCCGGCCGGCCGCTGGCCAGGGTGGCGGCGGTGAGCAGGATGCCCTGGCCGGCGTCGCCGTCCAGGGAACCACCGGCGGTGACCGTGGCGCGGGTCACCGACAGGTTGCCGTCGGTGGCGGTCAGGGCGGCGTCGCCGTCGGCGCGTACGGTGGCGTCCGTCACGCTCAGGTGATCGCCGGCGTCCAGGTCCAGATCGCCGCCGGCGGTCACGTTGGCGCCGGTGGTGAAGGCCAGGTCGGTGCCGGCCTCGCCGGTGAGATCATTGCCGGCGGTGAGGCGGGAGGACTGGCTGACGCCCAGGTCGCCGTCGGTGGCGGTGAGATCCAGGTCGCCGTCAGTGGCGGTGAGCGCGGCGCCACCGGAGAGCGTCACGTTGTCACCGGCGGTGACGGTGGCGTCCACCCGGGCGGTGGCCTGGCTGGTCACCAGGGTCACGCTGCCAGTGTCGGCGGTGAGGCTCAGGTCCCGGGTCAGGGACTCCGCGCTGGCGTTGTTGAGGGACAGGTCGGTACCGGCGCGCAGAGTGACGTCGTCGGTGCCGCTGACGCGGCTGCCCTGGCTCAGGTTCAAGGTGCCCTCGGTGGCGGTGGCGTTGAGCGTGCCGTGAGTGGCGGTGAGCAGGGAGCCGCCGGACAGCCGCAGATCACCGCCGGCGGTGGCATCGGCGTTGCCGCCGGCGCCAGCGGAGCTGTTCATCAGCACCATGGAACCCTGCCGGGCGGTCAGTTCCAGATCCATGCCGGCGGCCACCATGGCGTCGGTGAGGGTCATGGCCTGACCGGCGGTCAGGGTCACGTCGCCGGCGGCTCCGGCGGCGCTGTTCTGGCTGAGAAGCAGGTCACCGCCGTCGGCGGTGGCGGACAGATCGCCCTCGGCGGCGAGCAGTTGGGCGCCACCGGAAAGGCGCACGTCCTTACCGGCGGTGACGGTCACGTCCTGCTGGCCCAGGGCGGCACCGGTGTGCAGCGTCACGTTGGTGCCGGCGTCCAGGTCGAGGTCGGCGCCGGACTGAACGCGGCCGTTGTCGACCACCAGCAGTTCGCCCTCCTCGGCGCTCAAGTCGGTGTCGCCGGTGCCGGTGATGGTGCTGCCTTGGGTCAGGCGCACATTGTGGCCAGCGTCCAGGTCGAGAGTGCCGTCGACGTCCGAGTCGAGAGAGCCACCGGCGCTGATCAGGGCGTTGGTGAGCACGGCGTCGCCGCCGGCCTCGCCGTCGAAGGCGCCACCGGCCAGCATCTGGCTGCTGGTCAGGCTGATGTCGCCGGCCTCGGCGGTGACCGTCATGTCGCCGTTGGTTTCGGTGTGCAGCTGCGACTGGGTGAGGCGCACGCTGCCGCCGGCGCTCACGGTTTGCGCGCTTTCGGTGGCGGCGCGGCTGTTGGTGAGCAGCACGTCGCCGTTGTCGGCAGTGACGCTCATGTCGCCGCCGGACTGGGCGGTGGCGTTGCTCAACGCCACCTGGTTGCCCGCTTTCAGGCCCAGGGTGGTGGCGGCGCTGACGCCGCTGTTGCCGTTGATATCCAGGATGCCGTTGGTGGCTGTGGCGTCCAGGGCACCGTTGGTGGCGGTGAGGCTGGACGCGCCGGACAGGGTGGTGTTCTGGCCCGCGTCGACGGTCGCGTCCCCGGCGCCGGTGGCGTGGCTGTTGGCCAGGGTCACGTTGCCGTTTTCGCCGGTCAGGGTCAGGTCGCCGCCGGCCTCGGCGCTGGCGTTGGTGAGCGACACCGTGGCGCCGCCTTTCAGGCTCAGGTCGCCGGTGGCCTGCGCGTGGCTGTTCTGAACCAGGCTGACGCCGCCTTCAGTGGCGGTGGCGGACAGGTCGCCGCCGCTGGTCAGTTGCACGCCGTTGACGGCGGTGATGTCACCGGTGGTGGCTTTCAGGGTGAGATCACCGGCGGCGGCCAGGTTGGCGTTCAGCAGTTGGCCCTTACCGCTGCTCAGGCGGGTGTCGCCCTCGCCGGTCTGGGTGACGTTCTCGTTAACGGTCAGGGCGCCGTCGGCCACGGTCAGGTGCAGGTCGCCGTCGGCATCCAGACCGGTGAGGCCGGGCAGCCCGAGATTCGGGGTGACGCCGCCGACAGTCAGGTCACGGTTCTGGTTGAGCAGGTAGAGGCCGCCGTCGCCGGCGTCCGCTTCCAGGGCGCCGGTTTCGATCAGCAGGGCCTGGTCGGCGGTGCCGATGCCGTTGCCGGCGCGCAGGGCCAGTTGGTCGGCGTTCAGTTCCGGGGTGTCGTCCGCCTCATTGAGGGCGTCGATGGCGCCGTGGGCCACCAGGGTGATATTGCCGCTCTCGCCGTCGCTGCGTACTTCGCCCAGGTGCAGATCACCGGCCTCGCTGGTGAGGGTGACGTTGCCGGTGGTGGTGGTGACTTTCTCCACGTCCAGGTCGTCGGCGTCGTGGAGATTGATCTCTCCCTTGGCGTCGGCGGTGACCACGTCCACGGCGGTGTCCAGGCCGCGCTGGGCGAAGGCACCGGTGGCGCCGATGGCGCCGCCGGCGGTGAGTTCCAGGCGCTTGGCGACGATGGCGGTGTGGTTGTTCTGGTCGTCGTCGATGCGGCCGTCCGCGTCCAGCGCGATGGTGGCGCTGTCGCCGGCGGCGGCCAGTTCATGGACGGTCAGGTTGCCGCCGGCCGTGACGTCGATGTCGCCGTTCAGGGTTTCCAGGGCGATCAGCGCCAGGTCGTCGCGCTCGCGCAGCAGCACGTCGCCGTCGCTGGTGCCGCTGTCGACCACGCGGTCCACCTTGGTGTCCAGTTCCACCTGGCCGTCGGCCCGGAAGTACAGGTCGCCGCCGGTGACGTTCAGGGTGTCGCCGTTGTCATCGGTGATGGCGCCGCCCTCGGCGACCAGGAAGGTTTCACTATCGGCGGTGATGTGGGTGTCAACCATCTGGGTTTTCAGGCGCAGGCCGCCTTGGTTCCAGAGCCCCATGTCGCCGGCGGCGGTGAAGCCGCTAAGGCCGTCCACGGTGCCCAGCACCAGTTCGTCGCCGCCGTTGTGGTTGATCACGAAGGCGTCGCCGGCGCCGGCGTCGAGGGCGATTTCATCGGTGTCGGTGTACAGCGAATCCTCCTCGTCGGCGACGCCCTGGCCGGCGCGCACGGCGATGGCCGGGGCGTGCAGAACACCCGCCACCGGTACCCATTCTCCGTTCACCCAGGTACCGCCGATGCCGCGTACCGCGCCGTCGGCCTGCAGGGAAATCAGGGTCGGGCTGACCACGTCGCCCACCACGCTGATGGAGCCGGCCACGTTTTCGGCGCGGATCTCGCCCACGGACTTGATGTCGCCGAGGCCCAGATCACCGGTGGAGTCCAGGTAAACGCCACTGTTCAGGGCGCGGCCGCTGCTGGTGCCCATGTCCAGTTGGTTGGCCTGGATGCCCAGCGGCTTGGCGGCGGACATGTCGATGTCCTGGGCCTGGTCGTAGGCGGCGATGGCCTGGTGGCGCAGCGCCTGGCTGGCGTCGCGGGCGGCGGTGGCCTTGAACACCGACTGGTCGGCCATGTCCCGGGACACCCGGGTGGTGTTGCGCAGGGTGGTCCAGCTTTCCACGTTAGTGACCGCGTCGCCCAGATAGGCCTTGGCCACGTCCAGGTCGTTGAGGGCCACGTTGAAGCGGTCGGAGAGCGGCGAGAAGGTATTGCGGTCGTACTCATCCACGGCCACCTGGGCGGCGGACAGCACCAGGCTCAAGCCCTGGAAGGTGGCCTCCGCGCCGCCGTCGCCGCTGAACGGGATGGCCTGGGCGCCGCCGGCCACCATGGCCATGGCGTCCACCGCGATCTGGGCCACGGAGACCACCCGGTTGAGGGTGTTCAGGGTGCTCTGCGCCGCGTTCAACTGACGGGAAAGTTCGTTCACCCGGGCCTGGGCGCTGGACAGATTGGCCTGGGAAATATTGCGGTTGACGATCGCCTGGTTGAGCGCCGCCAGGTAGGCCTCGAGCTGCTGCTGCAGCACCTCCAGTTGCAGGATCTTGGCGTTCAGTTCCGCCACCCGGCCGGCGTAGTCGGCGATGGCGGTGTCGCGGGCGATTTCCGCGTCACGCTCGCTGGGGGTGTTGCCGATCAGGCTGACGTGGTCGCCGCGCACGTTCTGGTCGGCGCCGTTGCCGTCCAGGATCACGCCGTCCCGGGCGATCACGTGGACGTCGCCGGTGCCGCCGGTATCGAGCATGCCCAGGGTCACGTTGCGGTCCGCGTCCAGGGTGATATCGCCGCCCTCGGTGACCAGATTGCCGGTGATGATGTTGCCGTTATAGCCCTCGTTGGTGGCGTCGGCGCGGGCGGTGAGGGTGATGCTGCCACCGCCGGGCAGGCGGATGGTGTCCTCCTGGTTGAGGAACACGATGTTGCCGTTGGTGGCGGTGAGCACCAGCTTGCCGCCGTCCATGACCAGGGTGTTGCCGTTGTTGTCGAGCACGGTGATCGAGGCGGCGACGATGGTGACGCCGCTGGCGCCCTTGCCCACCAGGCTGTCGGCGTCCACTTCCACGGCGCCGGGGCTGGCGGCGTTGACGTCGCCATTGCCGCCGCTGACCGACATGCGGTCCACGTCCAGCACCAGCGGGCCGGTGTTGCCGACGCCCTGCTGGGCGCGCATGTCCACCTTGCCGGCCACCACGTTGGCCTGGTCGGCGCCGTCCGGGCGGGCGTCGTTGATGGCGCCGCCACTGGTCAGGGTGACGTTGCCGCCGGAGGCGGTGACGCTGCCCAGGCCGATGTCGCCGGCGCTGTCGATGTCCACGTCGCCACCGGCGGCGCGGGCGCGGATCAGGCTCAGTGGGCCGCTGTCACGGTTGCGCAGATAGATGCTGCCGTCGCTGGCGTCGACCACCAGCTCGTCGACGCGGATTTCCAGGGCGTCCACGGTGCCGTCGGCGGCGCCCACCTGCTGGGCGCTCAGGTTCAGGTCGTCGGCGATGATGTTGGCGTCGTCGCCGTTGCCGTCACTGACCCGGCCGGAGGCCTGGAAGGTGACACTGCCGCCGCTGGCCAGGCGGCCGAGCACGGCGTTGCCGGACTGGGTGAAGTCGATGTCGCCGCCGGCCTCCCCTTCCAGCAGGCTCAGGGCGCCCACGTTGCTGACGAAGATGTCGCCGTCGGAGAGCATGGACAGCTTGCCGGTGACGGCGGTGGACAGGGCGCGGGCATCACTGCCGATGCGGGCGGCGTCCAGTTCCACGTAATTACCGGTGATGGCGGTGCTGTCGCCGTCGCCATCCAGGGTGCCCAGGGCGGTGAGGCGGATCAGGCCGTCCGCGGACACCTGGCCGAGCTTGAGATCGCCCTTGTGCGCCACGGCCACGCCGCGATCGGCGCCGCCGGCGGACGCGTTCAGAAGCAGTTCACCGGTACCCTGGTTGTCCAGGTCGATGTCGCCATCGGCGGTGGTGGCGTCGATGCGGTTGGCGTCGGTGCTCAGGTCGATGTCGTCGCCGGCGTCCAGGGCCAGGCCGTCGGCGGCCAACACGTTGTCGTCGCCGCCGATGCGGCCGCTGGCGGTCAGATTCACCTGATGGCCGCTCAGGTCGGCGCCTTCCACGATCAGGTTGCCGGCGCGGTTGTTGAAGTCGAGATCCAGGCCCTGGCCGCTGTCGCGCCGCACCGCCAGGTGTTCGTCGGCGCGGTTGAAGGCAACGCCGCCGTCCTGGTCGGTGATCGCCACGTTGCCGCCCAGGGTGGTCACGCCCAGGCTGGACAGCAGGCCGGTGTTGGCCACGTAGGTGCCGGCCAGGCTGGTGCCGGTGGTGGTGGTCAGGCTGCCCACCTCGGTCTTCAACGCCTCGGCGGCGGTGCCGATGGCGCCGTCCGCGTCCAGGGTCAGGTGATTGCCGCGCACGTTGAACGGCGCGGCGGCGTAGCCGAGGATGTCGCCGTCCTGGCTGACCACGGACACATCGCCGTCGTCGGCTTGCACCCTGCCCAGCAGCACATCGCCCAGGGTGGCCGTCAGTTGCACCTCGGCGTTGTCGCCCGCGGCGTGGATGTCGAGGGCGGCCAGCTCGTTATCCTCGGCCAGGTAGATGCCGTCGGAGCCGGAACGGGCCTGGATGGCGTTGCTCTGGGTGTTCAGGGCGGCGCCGTCCTGGCCCAGGCGGCCGGCGGCTTCCAGGGCGATGAAGCGGCCGGTTATGACCGCGGACTCACCGCTTTTGTAGATGCCGCCATGGCGGGAGAACAGCCAGAGTTCGTCCGGCGAGGAGATGCGGTCACCGATCAGGATGTTGTCCTCGGCGGCGATTTTAACCCCGTGGTCGCCGATGGCGCCGTTGCTCAAGGTGACGCTGCCGTCGGCGCCGCCGATGCCGGTGGACGAGACGGTCTGGCCGCCCTGGCTGATGCGCTCGCCGGCGCTGACCCGGCCCAGCATCAGCTCGCCGTCCTGTTCGTCGATGTAAATGCCGCCGTCCTCGGTGGAGGCGGACAGCACGTCCACGGCGGTGGTCACCGCCCGGAGGTCCTCGCCGATGGCGCCGTCCGCCTTCAGGTTGGTGGCCCAGGCTTCCACGTTGGCCTCGGCGCCGTTGCTGCCACGCAGGTCGCCGTCCTCGGCGGTGATCAGGGCGCGCAGGCCGGCTTCGACGCTGTTGTCACCGGTGCTGACCCGCTCCAGGGTCAGGTCGCCGTGGGTGTCGGTGATCACCACATGGCCTTTTTTCGCCTCGGCGCGCAGGGTGTCCGCGTCCAGGCGCAGGGGGTTGCTCTCCGCGCCGATGGTGGCGCCGTCCACGGTGGTGGCCAAGGTCACGCGCTCGCCGCTGGCGGCGGTGCCCAGGTCGCCGTTGCCGAGGATGTCACCGGCGGCGGTGACGCCTAGGTCGCCGTCCACGTGGACGCCGTTCAGGGTCACGCCACCGTCGCGGTGGGTGAAGTCCAGGTCGGTTTCCACGATGCCGGAGGTGGACAGGCGGTCCCCTTCGAAGTTGACGCTGGCATCGTTGAGCACCGGAGCGCCGCTGATCGGGTCCTGGCTTTCGTGCTTGAGGTTGATCTCGGCGTCGTCGCCGGTGTCGATCTTGAGGCTGGCGAGCTGGTCCGCTTCGTCGACGCGGATAGCGCCCGCCTCGCTGCTCACGTCCAGGTGATCCACTTCGGTGTTGACCGCGCCGGCGGCGCCGATGCCGGTGCCCGCCTGGAGAACGGCGGTGTCACCCTTGATCAGCCCGCCGGTGGAGGTAATGGCGTTGTCCGCCTGCAGCCGGACCTCGCCATCGGGGCCGGTGACGGTGAGGTTGCCGGACTGCTCCAGGTCGTCGCCGGCCAGGGTCAGCTCGGTGGCGGCGGTGATGTCGCCCTGGTTAACCACGGAGGACACCACGGCGTCCTTCTGGCTGCCGGAGAGCAGCACATGGCCGGCCTCGATCTGGCCGTCCGCGCTGTTCTTGATGGTGCCTTCGGCGCCGGAGAGGTCCACGTCGGTCACCGAGAACTTCACCAGGCCGTTGCCGGTGAGGTCTATGTCGTAGGAGCCATCATTGGCCAGCGTCACGCGACCCACATTGGCGATGATGTGGCCGGTGTTTTCCACGTTGGGGGCGATCAAATACACAAAGCCGTCACCGCTCAGTTCAATCTTGCCCTGGTTGGTGATCGAGGCATTGCTCATCAGCTCGCCGCTGAAGTTGAACTTGCCGTCCATGAAATCCTGGTCGGCGATATCGAAGGTGGTGGCGAGCAAACCGGCCACATCCACTTCGGCCCCGGCACCGAACACGATGCCGTTGGGGTTGATCAGGAAAATGTTGCCGTTGGCGGTGAGCGCACCTCTGATTTGCGACACGGTATCGCCCGTGACCCGGTTGAGCGTCACGTCGCTGCTGTTCTGGTGGATAAACCTGACCAGTTCACCGGGATCAATGCTGAAGTCGTTCCAGTTGATCACCGCTTTGCTGGACATTTGTTCAATGAGGGTCTGCAGGGCGCCCGGCGTGATCGTGGCATCACCGGCGACCACCTCGCCGCCACTGGGCCCCGCCTGGACCACGCCGCTCAAACCCAATACGGAAACCGCTACCGCCACTGAAGCCTTACGCTTTTTATTCTGTGTCATCGTCTTATACCCGTGAAAGTCGTCGTCGGGCCGCGGCCCGCCCTTGGAGACGCGCCGCTCAGAAGCGGTAGCGTGCCTGCGCGTAAAAATAGTTGTCGTCGCCGGTTTCGGTGCCCAACGGCAGCCCCCAGTCGAGACGCACCTCGATCGGTTCCCAGGGCCGGGCCAACAAACCCAGGCTGGCGCCGGATACATCCCGTTGGTCGTCCTGGTCGTAGAACGGCTCCTTAATGTAGAGGCGCCCATGGCTGAGCTGGCCGATCACTTGATAGCGGTCGTCGTCGGCGAACAGTTCGTAGCGGGCCTCCAGAGAAGCGGTGACGCCGCTGTCACCGGAGTACACCGAAGGCGGATGACCTTTTACGGAGTTCACGCCACCAATCGCCCATTGCTCGCTGGAGACCAGCGGATCGAAAGCGTACTGGCCGTACAAGCGGGGAATCAGCAAGGTGCGCGCGTTGAGACGCTGGATGCGGGTCAGATCGATGGTCAACTTGGTGAAGTTATTATCCGCGCCGGCGAAAGAGCGGCTGGACAGGGCGGAATCGTCGTCCATGCCACCCAGGTTTTCGCCCAGGCCACGGTGCACGTCGAACGACAGCAGCGTGCGTCCGGAGAGATCCGTGTGGTCGAACGCCACGCCGAGGCGCAGCTTACGGACCCGGTCCTCGGCGATGCGCACGCCCAGCATGTCCTGGTCCAGGTCAGTGCCTTCCACCCAAGCGCTATAGGTGAGGACGCTGCGCGCGGAAAGAATCTGATCCTGCAGTACGCCAACGCCGAGCGAGGCGCTCTCCCCTTCCACTTCCAGTACCTTGAAGTCTCGGCCGACGCTCACGTTACCCGTGGAGCCGTACACCTGAACGCTGGCGCCGCGGTCGTTCACCGGGGTGGCGTAATCGGCGTAGGCGAACCAGGCGTCACCATCACCGATTGACTGCATGCCAATCAGGTTGGCGCTGTCACCACGGCCGGTGAGGTTTTGAAAACGTAACGACGGCACTACCCGGTAACGCCCGGTGTCCTTGCTGCCGTAGTTATTGATTTCAATGGCGCCGGTCACCCGAGGGGCTTCCTCGACCTTGACCAGCAGATCGGTGTAACCCTGGCGATCACCCGGTTTCAGGGTGGCGCTGGCTTCGATGCCGGACTGCCGGTTCACCCGGGTCAGGGCCCGCTCCACCCGTTCCAGGCTCACCGGCTCGTCAGCGCGCACGCCGGCGGCGCTCAGGGCGTCGCGAATACGATCCGCCCGGTAACGATCATTGCCTTCGACACGCACCTGACCGAGCTGACCTTCCAGCACCACCATCCGCACTGGCGCGTCGTCCGCGAAGGTTTGTCGGGGCACCACCACCTTAACCAGCGGATAGCCCGCGTCGTGATAAAACGCCTCGATACGAGCGGCCAGGGCCTGGATATCCTTCAGGGTCATCGGCTTGCCAATTTCCGAGGCGATCAGCCCCGACAGATCCGACGCCGAGTAGGTGTGGTTACCCTGAAAGACAACCCCGTTGATCGTCACCTGGCGAGCCGCCGAGGCGGGTTGCGCCAGGCTTTGACCCGCGGCGAAGAGAAGCACGACGGCGCTCATGACACGAACAAGGTTACTTATTTTTTTCATCAACACATCCCGGACCAAACACCCCCCAAGGGGTGGAAACCTTAGAGAAGAGAATCGGGATGGCTGGCGGGAAAGGAGCCAGCATCGTCGATAACGGCCCCTATTCCTGTTTTGCTACCCCCCAGTCGGTGGAAATCCCCCCGGACCTGATTCCGCAAACTTTCCGATATAAGCAAATTTATTAATATGTGACGAAGATCACAATTTGGTTACGTTATTTCACGGAATCATCACGGTCAACTAACTTTTATTTACACATAGGGAGGTTTTACGATGTCTTTTGAGTACTAAATACTGAGTTAAGACTAAAGCCTTTGATAACAGTAGCTTAGCGACAACGGGCTGGCAGGGAAGGCGTGAAAACGAACGTTTCGAAACCGCCCGGTGGGTTATTATTGACGTGTCAAGAAGCTTGCGGGGCGGCTTTTAATCATACCGCCCCTTCTCCGCCCCTTCTTTAGTATGAGTTGCTCTTCGTCGCCGAGCCTTGTTCTTCGTCGGCGAGTTCGTGCACCCAGATCAGGGTGCCGGCGATCACCGCCACCGGCATGATCACCAGGTTCACCAGCGGTAGCATGGTCAGGCCCAGCACCACGGAGCCGAAGGTGAGCACCATCCAGCGCTTGCGCTTGAGCCGCTCCAGCATCACGGTGAAAGGCACCTGGCGGTTGTCGGCGGCGAAGTCGATGTACTGCATGCCGAGCAGCCAGCCGGACCACAGGAACCACACCGTGGAGGCGAGCACGTTGACCACCGGGATGAAGTAGATCACCAGCACCACGAACAGGATCAGCACCGCCCGCCACAGCCAGTACCAGGTCTTGCGCAGCTCGCGCTTGAACACCCGCACGGTCATGGCGGGAATCGATTCCTCGGGCATCGGCCGGCCGGTGACGCGGATGTCCACCTTCTCCGCCAGAAAGCCCATGAAGGGCGCGGCGATCAGCTGCACGCCCAGGGTGAACACGCTGGCGAACAGCCCCAGCAGCACGATCCACACCAGCACCACGGCGGCGCCCACCAGGAAATCCACCGCCGGGTTAAGGAAGCTCCAGCCGCCGCTGAATTCCCAGCCCGCGGCCAGGCCCGCCACCCAGCCGCCGATCCACTGGCCGAAGAAGTAATAAAGCCCGCCGAACACCAGCACGTTGAAGATCATGGGAATGATCACATAGGCCCGCAGGCCGGGGCTTTTAGCCAGGGACAAACCCTGTTTCAGGTAATCAAGCGCGGCGGTGATTTGAGACACAGGGACCTCTTGAGTCGGCTTTCGGATCAAGCGGTGAGTGTAGCACCGCGGCCACGCCACTCAATTCCACAATCTTTTACCCGGCCGGGACCCTGCTTGACGTTTCACACCTTGTTGACGCCGCTGGACAGGGCTAGCGTCAGCGTCGAAGAAGCGTTCCCGTTCGTTTCCCTACCTGACCTCGTTCAAGGAGAGAATCATGGCGATCAACCACGCTGAGTGCATCGAAGCCTGCAACCGCTGCGCCGCCTATTGTGATTTCTGTGCCGCGTCCTGCCTGCAGGAAGAGAACACTAAGATGATGGCGGAATGCATCCGCCTGGATATGCAATGTGCCGCCATCTGCCGTCTGGCCGCCCAGTATCTGGCCCAAGACAGTGAATTCGCAGAACAGCTCTGCGCGCTGTGCGCGGAAGTGTGTCAGGCCTGTGGCGAGCAATGCGGCAAACACGATCACGATCACTGCCGTGAATGCGCAGACGCTTGCATGGAGTGCGTGCGCGAGTGTCGCCGAATCGCGGCGTAGCCGTTTTCCCGCCTAGGTCACGGCGCGTCAGAGCGCGTCGTGACCGGGCTACTCGCCGGGGAAGACCTCGTCGAACATGGTCCATAACTGTTCCATCAACAGGTCCACGCGCTGCTCGGCCAGATCCGGGTCGCGGTCCTCGATCGCCCGGACCAGTTGCTGCCAGGCTCTCAGCAGCTCGTGGGCCGGCAACGACACCAGCGACGTCTGCATCTTGTCCCAGAACACCATCTGCCAAATCGCCGAGCCCATGACGAAGTCGTTGATCGACGAAATACGCTTGGCGTCGGCGGCCCGGTGTATAACCCGCCACAGGCCTCGGGTTTGCGCGAAAAAGTCGACGATATTCACCGGCCGGCCCAGCGCCGTTTTCTCCAATGAGACAAGGCCTTCGTGAAGCACCTCGAGATGCTCGTCTTTCACGTTACGGGCGGCATAGCGGGCCACCAGCGACAACAGACGTCCCTTGACGTCGGCGAGCTGCTGAAGTTCATAGCGGGAAAGCCGGCTGACACGGGCGCCCAGGCGGGGGCGGTGTTCGATAAAGCCGTGCACGTCCAGCTGGTGCAACGCTTCACGGATGGGGCCCCGGCTGACGCCGTAGTGTTGCGCCAGTTGCGGCTCGGAAAGACGGGCCCCCACGGCATAGCGGCCTTCCACGATATCCTGCCCCAGTTTCACGGCGATTTGCTCGGGCAAAGTAAGCAGTTCCAGATCCAGCGCTTCGTCGGTCATGGTCCCATCCCGGTATTATTATCGAATGACGTCCTGAAAACTGTTAACAGTTAACAGTAAGTCATTCGCCGGGAGCTTCGTCAAGTTCCGGCGCGCGCCGCTCTCAGCGCATGAACCCTTCTTCGCGGAGCTTGTGAATCTGGTCGCGGACCGCCGCGGCCTGCTCGAACTCCAGGTTCTTGGCGTGCTTCATCATATCCGCTTCCAGTTTCTCGATGTCCTTGGCCACCTCGGCCGGTGAGCGGGCCACATAGGGTGCTTTGTCCTCGGCCACCTTGCGGGTGCGCTTGCGCTCCGGCTGGCCGGCGCCGGTGGTGTAGGCATCGTCCATGATGTCGCGGACCATTTTTTTCAGGCCCTGGGGCGTGATGCCCTGCTCTTTGTTGTGCTCCAGCTGCTTCTCGCGGCGGCGCTCGGTTTCGTCGATGGCGCGGCGCATGGAGCCGGTGATCTGGTCGCCGTACAGAATCGCCCGGCCGTTGAGATTGCGCGCGGCGCGGCCGATGGTCTGGATCAGCGAGCGGTCGGACCGCAGGAAGCCTTCCTTGTCCGCGTCGAGAATCGCCACCAGCGCCACCTCGGGCATGTCCAGGCCCTCACGCAGCAGGTTGATGCCCACCAGCACGTCGAACTTACCCAGCCGCAGGTCGCGGATGATCTCCACCCGCTCCACGGTGTCGATGTCCGAGTGCAGATAGCGCACCTTGACGCCGTTTTCGTTGAGGTACTCGGTGAGGTCCTCGGCCATCCGCTTGGTCAGGGTGGTCACCAGCACGCGTTCTTCCTTCTCCACGCACTCGCGCACCTCGCCGAGCAAGTCGTCCACCTGGCTGCCGGCGGGGCGCACTTCCAGGGCCGGATCGATCAGGCCGGTGGGGCGCACCACCTGCTCCACCACCTGGCCGGCGTGCTTCTCCTCATAGGGCCCCGGCGTGGCGGAGACGAACACCATCTGCGGCGCCAGCCGCTCCCACTCATCGAACTTGAGCGGCCGGTTGTCCATGGCCGATGGCAAGCGGAAACCGAACTCCACCAGCGTTTCCTTGCGCGAGCGGTCGCCTTTGTACATGCCGCCCAGTTGAGGGATGGTGACGTGGGACTCATCGACGATCAGCAGGGCGTCGTCGGGCAAATAGTCGAACAGGGTGGGCGGCGCCTCGCCGGGCTGACGTCCGGAAAACAGCCGCGAATAGTTTTCCACGCCGTTGCAGTAACCCAGCTCCTGGAGCATCTCGATGTCGAAGCGGGTGCGCTGTTCCAGCCGCTGGGCTTCCACCAGCTTGTTGTTGTCCTTGAGCTGCTTGAGGCGCTCTTCCAGCTCCACCTTGATCATCTCGATGGCCGCCAGCACCGTGTCCCGGGGCGTCACATAGTGGCTCTTGGGGTAGATGGTGATGCGCCCCACCCGCTTGATCACCTCGCCGGTGAGCGGGTCGAAAATGCTGATGTCCTCGATCTCGTCGTCGAACAGCTCAATGCGCACCGCCTCTTTTTCTTCCTCGGCGGGGAAGATGTCGATCACGTCGCCGCGCACCCGGTAGGTGGCGCGGCGGAAGTCCATCTCGTTGCGGGTGTACTGTAGTTCCGCCAGGCGGCGCAGCAGGTCGCGCTGGTCGATGTGGTCGCCGCGCACCAGGTGCAGCACCATGGCGTGGTAGCTGGCCGGGTCGCCCAGGCCGTAGATCGCCGACACGGTGGCGACGATGATGGTGTCGCGGCGTTCCAGGATCGCCTTGGTGGCGGACAAACGCATCTGCTCGATGTGCTCGTTCACCGAGGCGTCCTTCTCGATGAAGGTGTCCGAACTGGGGACGTAGGCTTCCGGCTGGTAGTAGTCGTAATAGGAAACGAAGTACTCCACGGCGTTCTCCGGGAAGAACTCCTTGAACTCGCCGTACAGCTGGGCCGCCAGGGTTTTGTTGGGCGCCAGGATAATGGTGGGGCGGCCGATCTCCTGGATCACGTTGGCCATGGTGAAGGTCTTGCCGGAACCGGTCACCCCGAGCAGGGTCTGGTGGCCGAGACCGTCGCCGATTCCCTCGATCAGGCCCTCTATGGCGGTGGGCTGATCGCCGGCCGGCTGGTAGTCGGAATGCAGTTTGAACGCGCTGTCTGACATGATTCCTGGTCCCGAATGCGTTAGTATTGGCCTCCCCTGCCCGCGCCCGTGGCGCGGCCCGAACTCATTAGAGAAATGAGGAGTGCATGTCCGATATCAACCTCTCCGACCGCGTACAACGCATCAAGCCGTCCCCCACTCTGGCGATTACTTCCAAAGCAGCGGAATTACGGGCCCAGGGCAAGGACATCATTGGATTGGGTGCGGGCGAGCCGGACTTCGATACGCCGGATCATATCAAACAGGCCGCCATTGAGGCGATCAACGCCGGTAAAACCAAGTATACCCCGGTGGACGGCACTCCCGGTCTCAAGAAGGCCGTGATCGACAAGTTCAAGCGTGAAAACGGCCTGGACTACGAAGCCGGCCAGATTCTGGTCTCCAGCGGCGGCAAGCAAAGCTTCTTCAACATGGCGCTGGCGTTGCTCAACGACGGCGACGAGGCGATCATCCCGGCGCCTTACTGGGTCAGCTACCCGGACATGGTGAAAGTGGCCGGCGGCGTACCGGTGATCCTGGAAACCGACCTGGACAGCCGCTTCAAAATCACCCCACAACAGTTGGAACAGGCGATCACGCCGAAAACCCGCCTGTTCGTGATCAACAGCCCCTCCAACCCGTCCGGCATGGCCTACTCCAAAGAGGAACTGGCCGCCCTGGGCGAGGTGCTGAAGAAGCACCCGGACATCGTGATCGCCACCGACGACATGTACGAGCACATTCTGTGGACCGGCCAGCCGTTCGTGAACATCGTCAACGCCTGCCCGGAGCTGTACGACCGCACCGTGGTGATGAACGGGGTGTCCAAGGCGTACTCCATGACCGGCTGGCGGATCGGCTACGCCGGCGGCCCGCAGAAGCTGATCGCGGCCATGAAGAAGGTGCAGAGCCAGAGCACCTCCAACCCGGCCTCGATCAGCCAGGCCGCCGCCGAAGCGGCGCTGTCCGGCGACCAGCAGTGCGTGAAGGACATGGTCAAAGCATTCAAGGAGCGCCACGACTATGTGGTGGACGCGCTCAACAAGCTGCCCGGCGTCACCTGCGCGCCTGGTGACGGCACCTTCTATGCCTTCCCGGACTTCTCCGGCGCGATCGCCGACATGGACGGCGTGGAAAGCTGCACCGACCTGGCCGCCCAGCTTCTGGAAACCGCCGAAGTGGCCCTGGTGCCCGGTTCCGCCTTCGGCGCCCCCGGCTGTCTGCGCCTGTCCTTCGCGGTGGGCATGGACACCCTTGTTGAAGCGATCAGCCGGATCGAGAAAGCACTGAGCAAATAAGCAGCAAACAGGCCCCGGGGAGGTTGACGCCCCCCGGGACCGACACTAAGATACGCGCCTTAAGTTATTCCGCCTTAGCTCAGTTGGTAGAGCAGCTGACTGTTAATCAGCATGTCGCTGGTTCGAGCCCAGCAGGCGGAGCCAAATAAAAAAAGGGCCTACCCATCGGGTAGGCCCTTTTTTTATTTGGCTCCCACAAGATCCGATCCACAAGCGCCCTATTCCCCCCCAAACACCGGCTCCCGCTTCTCCGCGAACGCCGCCAGACCCTCCCGAAAGTCCTCGCTCTTGGCGTACGACGCAAACGCCGCAATCTCTCCCCGCAAACCCTGCGCCACCGGCGCCCCGCGACTCTGCCGCAGCAACTGCTTCATCAACAACAGCCCCCTCGGGCTGCGCTGACACAGAGTGCGCGCCAGCTCACGCACCGAATCGTGAAGCGCCGCCGGGTCCACCACCCGGTTGATCAGCCCCCGCTCGCGCAAGGTCTCGGCCGGGTACAACAACCCGGAGAACAGCATCTCACTGGCCCAGCCCGGCGATACCCGGGCCGGCAGACGCACCGAGGACCCACCGGCGGGAATCACCCCGTATTTGGCGTGCCCGTCACCGATTCTGGCGTCATCCGCCGCGTACAAAATATCGCAGCACAACAGCAGCTCCAGGCCGCCCGCCACGGCGACGCCGTTCACCGCCGCGATCACCGGCATGGGCAGGCTTTCCACCAGATTAAACACCTCCTGGGCGTACTCCAGCCGCGCCATGAAGCGGTTGTAACGCCGCGCGTCGATATCGCTCTTGAAACCGGCCAGATCCCCACCCGCCGAGAACGCCTTGCCCTCCCCGGTGAGAATCACGCAGCGCACTTCCGGGTTGGCGGCGACCTGGCGCACCGCGTCTTCCAGCTGTTCCAGCAAGGGCATGGACAGGGCGTTCAGGGTCGAGGGGCTGTTCAGGACGATCCAGCAACATTGCTCCTCGATCTCCATACGCACCAGTGAAACCGTCATTCTTCTCTCCGTTGTTCCGTGATTACCGATGCCGCCATTAGGCGGGATGCCTCCACCTGGAACAATGTTTCAATGCCCCACAATGGGCGCCCATTGCTGTGATAGACTCACAGTGATTTCAGTTCGCGAGGCCCAACCATGGATCAACGCAAAGCCCACGACACGGGGGACAGCGGCGCGTTCTACCGCCGCATCATCGCCGAGCTCGAGCAGGGGCAAAGCGCCGCCGGCCTCTCCCACCTGGTCACCGAAGTGGAGTCCCTGGATGTGGGCGCCGAGGATAAGAAAGCCCTGCTGGCAAGCCTCAATCAGTCCATCGATCTGGCCCGGCGCATTGAGCAATACCGCCTCAATGAACGGGCCCTGCGGGCAGTCTCGGAAAGCGCCAAGTCGCTCACCGAGCTCAAGGACCTGGACGCGGTGCTCAATGGCATCGTCATGCGCGGCCGGGAACTGCTGGGCAGCGATCTCGCCTGGCTGGCCATGCAGCAGGACGAGGTGGTGCGGCTGGTGGCCATCGACGGCGGCCACACCGAACACATCAAGCACATGGGGGTGAGGGGCAACGCCGGCATCGCCGGTTATGTCAGCCATTCCAAATCCACCTTCACGACCCAGGATTACCTCAACGACCCGCACTTCAATCACGACGCCGAGGTGGACCGGGCGATTCGCGCGGAGGGGCTGGTCTCGGTGGTCGCCGCGCCGATCCTGGCCGGCGAGCAGGTGATCGGGATTCTGATCGTCGCCGACCGCTACAAACGCGTGCACCAGCCCTGGGAGGTATCGATCCTGGTGGCGCTGTCCGCCCACGCGTCGGTGGCGATCGGCAACGCCCGCTTCTTCCAGCAAAAACAAAGAGCGATCCAGGATACCGAGGGCGCCAACCGCGATCTGAAGGACAAGATCGACGTGTTGGAATTCGCCGCCGATGCCCACGAAAAACTCACCGGCCTGCTCGCCAAGGGCAGCAGCCAGCAGCAAATGGTGGCGCTGATCACCGAGCTGCTGGACGGGCCGGCGGCGTTCCTGGACCCTTCCGGACAAGTGCTCTGCGACGCTTCCAGCGAACAAGCCGCGCTCCCTTTGACACGGCCGATACCGGCCGCGGTGTTGGCGGCGGTGGAAGACAGCCGCTACCGGGGCAAGTCCGTGCGCGTGGCGCAAGCGGGCGATGACAGCCTGTATGTCATGGCGGTATCCAGTGGCGACGACCACATCGGTTCCCTGGTGGTGGCCGCCAGGGAGGCGCTTTCCGAGGACCGCATCCGCATCTTCGAGCATTGCTCCGCGGCCATCGCGGTGCTGGCGTTGCTGGACGAAAAGAAAGCCGCGTCCAGCCTGCGCGATATTCAGGAAACGGTGGAAGCCCTGCTGGAGGATACCGAACTGGAAAGCGGCTCGGCCCAGGCCGGCGCGCTCAAGCTCGGACTGGATACGTCCCGGACCCTGGCGTGCCTGTTAATCACCGTGGACAAATCCAAACTCCACTACGTCACCAAGAGGCTGCTCGCCGGTTTGCGGCCCTTCAAAAAGCTGGCCGCCCAGGTGGACGACGGCATTGTGCTTCTGGTCAACAGCGACGACCCGGACAAGGTACGCAAAGCCGTCGAAAAGCTGATCTTCCGGGAACTTGGTCTGCCGGCGCTGATTTGCTTGTCGCCCGCGATCAGCGACGTCACCGCCCTGCCGGGTCATTACAACCAATCCCGCCAGGCGATGCGGGTGGCACGCAAACTGGGCCGCCACACCGGCAGCATTCAAGAACAGGCGTATTATCTCTACGACGCCGTGTTCGCGCACCGGGACGCCGCCGACATCCAACGCTTCCTGGACGCCACCATCGGCGCATTGGTCGCCCACGACGCCGAACGCAACGCCAGCCTGTGCACCACGCTGCGGGTGTTCCTCGATCTGCACCAGAACGCACGCGCCACCGCCAAGGCGCTCAACGTTCACGTTAATACGGTGCACAACCGCCTGGAGGCCATCACCGACCGGATCGGTGACTGGCAGAACAGCAACCGGTCCCTGGAACTGCACCTGGCACTACGGCTGCAGGCATTGCGGGCCGCGCCCTGAGCCCGACGGGCTCAAGACAGCATTCCGGGAAGCCACAACGCTAGTGACGGTATCAGGACGATCAGCATCAGTCCGGTGAGAATCACAAGCACATAGGGCACCACCGACTGGTAGATATCGCCCATGGTCACGCCGTCCGGTGCCGCGCCTTTCAGGTAGAACAGATTGAATCCGAACGGCGGCGTCATATAGCCCACCTCCATCATGATGATGAAGAGAATCCCGAACCACACCGGGTCGAAGCCGAAGTGATTCACGATCGGCATGAACACCGGCAAGGTGATCAGCATGATGCCGATCGGATCCAGAAACATGCCCATCAAGAAGACGATACCGAGCATCACCACCAAGGCGCCCAGCGCGCCGCCGGGAAGATGCATCACCAGCCCTTCAATCAGTTCCTGGGCGCCCATGGCGCTGTAGGCGGTGGAAAACACATGGGCGCCGATGAAAATCCACATGATCATGGCGCTGATACCTAGGGTGCGTACCACCGCCTCATGCAACATAGCGAAGCGGAAAGTACCGTGGGCCACCGCCGAAATCAGCGCGCCGAGCACGCCGATAGCGGCCGCCTCGGTGGGCGTGGCGATGCCGCTGAGAATCGAACCCAGCACCATGGCGACGATCATCACCGGCAGAATCACCGCCTTCACCGAGGCGAATTTCTCAGCCCAACTGGCACGCTCGGACTTGGCCAGGGCCGGGCCCAGCTCCGGCTGGATAAAGCAGCGCACCGCGATGTACAGGCCCACCAGCACCGCCAGCAGCACGCCCGGCACGATACCGGCGGCGAACAGATTGCCCACCGAGACGCCAGTGTTCATGGAATAGATGATCATCACCACGCTGGGTGGAATCAGAATGCCCAGGCCACCGCCGGCGTTAATGCAGCCCAGTGCCATTTTCTTATCGTAGCCACGTTCAATCATCGCCGGCAGCGCCACGGTGGCCATGGCCACCACCGCCGCGCCACTGATACCCACCATGGCGGCGAACACCGTGCAGATGATCACCGTGCCAATGGCCAGCCCGCCGCGCAGGCCACCCATCCACAGATGCATCATCCGGTACAGCGCCTGGGCCAGCCCGGTACGTTCCAGTATCAATGCCATCAGCACGAACAACGGCACCGAAATCAGCGTGAAGCTGTTCATGGTGCTCCAGACCCGGCTGGACACCATATAGAAGCCGTCGACGCCCCAGGTGAAGTAAAGAAAAATCGCCGACACGCCGCCGAGCACGAACGCCAGCGGCACGCCCAGGAACACGAACAACAACAACGAGCCGAAGAACAGCGCGGTCAATATTTCCGGGCTCATGCGCCACCCTCCCCGTCGTGGTCCGCGGACGGCTCGGCGCCGAACAGAACCGGCAATTGATCCATGATGCCGGCGATACCCTGCAGCAGGATCAGGCCGGCGCCCACCGGGATGGTCAGCTTCAGCGGCCACACCGGCGGGTTCCACGCTGAGCTGGACGTTTCCAGCATGTCGATGGAATTCGAGGCCATGGTCCAGCCCTCCATCAGCAACACGCTGACAAAGGCGAAGAATAGAAACGAAGTAAGAATATGGGTCAGCGCCTGCAAACGCAGCGACAGACGGTTATAAAAAAGATCCACGTTAACGTGGCCGTTGTTGGCCAACAGATAGCCGCCGGACAACATCACATAGGCACCGAACATCAGCTGGGTAAACTCCGTGGCCCAGATAGTGGGTGCCGAAAAGACATACCGCGCGGTGATCTCATAGAGCAGAATCACGAACATCAGCAACACCAGATAACCAATCAACCAGGCACCCAGTCGGTCATTGAGCCGCGTAATAAAAAGGGAAAAGTGCTTAAGGAGCGTCACGTCGCCTCCAAAAAAGGCCGGCCGGAGCCGGCCTCTGGTTGATCAGTCGATGCGGCCCAGCGATCTCAGGAACTGGTCCAGACGCTTCACTGCCTCGGCGGCGTTGTCGCTTTTCTTGGCTTCTTCCTTGCGGATCTTCTCGCCCACCGCCCACATGCGGTCCTGAACTTCCTGGGGCAACTCGATCACTTCCACGCCCTGGGTTTCTTTAAGCTTCTTGAGCATTACGGTTTCCTGGTACAGGTACTCGTTGGTGCGGTCCAGGAAGTGCTCGTTAAGGGTTTCCACGACAATGGCGCGGATGTCTTCCGGCAGCTCGTTCAACGCCTTCTGGTTAATAATGAAGGCCTCCACGCCACCGATGCCCAGCGCCGGACGGACGTGATACTTGGCCACTTCATAGAGGCTCAGGGCGTTGGCTTCCTGGGCGGCGCCCCAATGCGCGCCGTCCACCACGCCGGTGGACAGGGCCTGGTAAATCTCCGGCCCCGGTACATAGGTGGCCGCCGCACCGACTTCGGACACAAAGCTCTGCAGCAAACCAGCGGAGCGGATCTTCAGACTGTCGAAATCGTCCATCGAATCAACCCGCTTCTTGAGCACCATCTCGGTGGGGTACAGCTTGTCGGTGAAGTACTGGATGCCGTGTTCCGCGGCTTCCTCGCGAATCAGCGACTCGAACCCCAGATGGGTCCAGAAATACTGCGCTTCCCACACATTCTGAAAGGCCCCGGGCACCGAGAACGCCAGACCAGCGGTGGGGATGTAGCTCATCAGATAGGCCGGCGAGGTGTAGCCGATTTCGATCACGCCACGTTTCACCGCCGGAAAAATTTCGGTGGCACCGAACAGGGACCCGGCCGCGTGCAGCTTGATGTCGAGCCGGCCATCGGTGCGCTCATACAGCTTCTCCTTCACGGCCACCACACTGTCCTGCCAGGAGCCGCTGCCAGTGGGCAGATGCGCCTGCAGAGTCCATTCGATGACGTCTTTGTCGGCGTCCTCGGCGAGCACCGCGGCCGGCGCGGTGAGCGCCACCGCGGCCAGGGTGGAACGCAACAGCTTGAGTACGTTGTTGTGTAATTTCATGGTCATAGCTCCAGTTCTTTTGTTATCGGATTCAACGGTTGGACGGGTCCGCCACCAGGCGCCGTTTATGCTCGGCGGCGAGTTCCCTCAACTTCGGTTTGAAAATCTTGCCGACCCCTGTCACCGGTATCTCGTCCAGGACAAAAACGTGCTTTGGCTTGGCCGGCGGTTCATGGATATGGTCTTTCATATACTGCTGAAACGAGGCCAGATCGAACCGCTCCGGATCACTCACGGCGAGGAAGATCACCGGCACTTCGCCGGCATAGTCATCTGGCATGCCCACCGCCGCGCTCACCAGCACGTCCGGATGCGCATTGGCCACCTCTTCGATGGCCAGAGGATCGATGTTATGGCCACTGCGGATAATCAGATCCTTCTCGCGGCCGGTGAGATGCAGATACTGCTTGTCGTCCAGGTAGCCCACATCCCCGGTGATCAGAAAACCGTCGTCGGTATAGGCTTCCCGGGTCTGCGCCGGATCCAGATAGCCCGCCACGACCTGGGCGCCCTTGACCAGCACCGAACCGATCTCGCCGGGGCGACAATCAACGTCTTCGTTTTCCCGACCCAACCGGCGCACTTTCAATTCACTGAATGGCCCGCGCAGACCGACGCTGCCGCGCACCTGCTCGCCGTGCAGGGGCGTGGCGGCGATCGCCGCCACCGTTTCCGTCATGCCGTACTGTTCGAGCAGCGGCACGCCGGCGCATTGCTCGAAACGGCGCGCGTCGGAGCGGGTCAGCGAGGCGCCGCCGGTAAGCACGAAACGCAGCGTGGACAGGCCCCGACCCGCCACCGGAACATCCGCGATGGCACCGATTGTGGTCGGTACGCCCCCCATCATCGTGGCACCGTAATGCTCCACCAACGCCCAGATATTCTTGACGATCCCCGGGTTGCGGAAACCGTCCGGCGACAACATCACCAGATGCCCCGCCGCCGCCAACACGCTCAAACCCACCGTCGACGTACCGCCCACATGAAACAACGGAAAGCCATTCAAGCCCACGTCGGTCTCGGACAAGTCAAACGCCTGGCTCAGGCACCAGGCCGCGTGAATCTGGTTACGGTGAGTCTGCGGCACCAGCTTCGGCACCCCGGTGGTGCCGCCGGTATGAAACAGCGCCGCCCGGTCGTCCGGGCCCGGCAGGGCCATCCGCAAGGCGTCACCATCGGCCTCTTCCCATTCATCGGCCAGCGACCGGTATATCGAGGGGTCCAGCCCGTCCGGGACCTGACCGATCACCAGCACGGTGCGCAACGACGGCGTCGCCGCCACCACCGCCCGCACCTTGTTCCAGATCTCCGCGTCGAGCCCCGGGCCCGGACAAACCAGTATCTCCGCCTTCTCGGCGTTCAACAGGGTGGCGATTACCTCCGCGCTGAGCAGGTAATTAATGCAGTTGGCGACGCCCGCCACCTCCGCGCCCCAGATCAAGGCGGGGATCGGCGGATGGGTGCGAGACAGCAGGGAAATCACGGTGCCACGTTCGGCGCCCAGGCGTGAAAACAGGTTGGCCGCCCGAGTCACGTCCTCGAGCAACTGCGCGTGGGTATGGGTGGCCGCCGGATCGTTCGGGTCCGCCGACCGCAACACCGTCAGGGCTTTGCGGTCGCCATGCAGGGCCGCGTTGGCCGCCAACACGTCATAGAGGTTGCGGGAGGGGATCAGGGTTTCGTAGGGCGCCTGCTCCAGGGCTTCGATGTCCTGGACGGTACGGATCTTGGTGGTGGCTCGTGTGGTTTTAGGCGTGGTCATGGCTCTGCCGTTGTTATTCGGATCAGAGCCAGTTTGAGATTACCGCCGCCCCGCGACAATGTGATGAAAACACAACCTTATTATTATTTTCTGTTGATGCATCACAAAGAATGGTCAGCCGCGGTAGCCGTTGGGGTTTTCGCTTTGCCAGCGCCAATGGTCGGCGCACATGGTGTCGATGCCGCGCTTGGCCTCCCAGCCCAGCACCTTTTTGGCGTGGGCCGGATCGGCGTAGCAGGACGCCACATCGCCGGGCCGGCGCTCGACGATCTGGTAGCGCACTTCCCGACCGGAAGCGGCGGCGAAGGCACGCACCATTTCCAACACGCTGTAACCGCGCCCGGTGCCCAGGTTGGTGGTGATCAGCCCGCCGTCCCGGGCGAGCGCGTCCAGCGCGGCCAGATGCCCTTCCGCCAGATCCATGACGTGGATGTAGTCGCGCACGCCGGTGCCGTCCGGGGTGCTGTAATCGTCGCCGAACACCCGCAGTTGCTCGCGTTTGCCCACCGCCACCTGGGCCACGTAGGGCATCAGGTTGTTGGGCTCGCCGTTGGGGTCTTCGCCGATGCGACCGCTTTCGTGGGCGCCCACGGGGTTGAAGTAACGCAGCAACGCCACCGACCAGCGCGGGTCGGCGCGGTGCAGATCACGCAGCATATCCTCGATGTGCAGCTTGGTGGCGCCGTAGGGGTTGGTGGCGCTGAGCGGGAAGTCCTCGCGGATCGGCACCGACGCCGGGTCGCCGTAGACCGTCGCCGAGGAGCTGAACACCAGGTTACGGATCCCGGCCCGGTCCATGGCTTCCAGCAGGCGCAGGGAGCCGTTCACGTTGCAGTCGTAGTAACGCAGCGGCTGGGCCACGGATTCGCCCACCGCCTTGAGGCCGGCGAAGTGGATCACCGAACCGATATCGTGTTCCCGGAACAGCCGGTCCAGCAGGGCCGCGTCGCGGATGTCCCCTTCCACGAACTCCGGCTGTTTGCCGGTGATGTCCGCGACCCGCTCCAGCGCTTCGCGGCTGCTGTTGCTGAGGTTGTCGAGCACCAGCACCCGGCGCCCCGCCTCAAGCAATAACAGCACCGTATGCGAGCCGATGTAACCGGCGCCGCCGGTAACCAGAACCGTGTCCATTGCGCGTCCTTCTCGCTTTCAAATGTGGGGTCATTGTAGGCGGAATGGAGGCAGACAGGACAGGTTTCTGGAATCCTGCCGGCCGGCGTTGCCGGCCTTTCGCGGGCAAGGCCCGCTCCTACAAGTCGGCGTGGGCGAAGAAGTCGGCGGCGGGGCCGGGGTGGCGGCTGAGCAGGCCGAGCAGGCGGGCGGCGGCCAGAATGGCGTCGCCGAAGCCGTAGCATTCCTCGCCGAAGAACAGGGGGCTGCCGGCGCCGCCGGCCTTGAGCAGCAGATCCGGGTAAACCAGCTCGCCGTCGGGGAGCACCACGCCCAGCCGGTCGCCGTCGCCGTCGAACGCCAGCCCCAGGTCGGCGTTGCCCTCGCGCACGGTCACCCGCAGGTCATGCAGGGTGTCCGGGTCCGCCGGGTCCGGCGCGTGGTTGGGAAAGCGCCCGTCCACGTCGAGAAACAACGGCACCACGTCGCAGCCCATCAGCATCAGCGCTTCCGGGGCGGCCACGGCGGCGGCGCCGTTACCGCAGTCCACCACCACTTTCATGGGCCGGCTTAACTCGTGGCGGCGCTGCATGGCGTTGAGGTAGGCGGGCAACACGTCGCGGCGCTCATACTCGCCGCTGCCCTCGCTGAAACGGCGCTGGCGGATACGCTCGCGCAGCGCCACCAGGGCGGTGCCGCTCAAAACGGCACCGCCGAGCACGAACTTGAAACCGTTGAAGTCGGCGGGGTGGTGGCTGCCGGTGACCATCACCCCGGCGTCCACGTCCTGGTAATGGTGGGTGGCGAAATACAGCACCGGGGTGGGCACCAGACCCAGGTCGACCACGTCGCAACCGCCGGCCCGCAGGCCTTCGGTCACCGCGTCGGCCAGTGCCGGCGAGGACAGCCGGCCATCCCGGCCCAGCAGCACCCGCCGGGCGCCGTCGGCGCGCGCCTGGGCACTCAGGGCCCGCCCGATCAGGCGGGCGCCCTCGAGGGTCAGGGTGTCGCCGTAGCGGCCGCGCACGTCATGGCGGCGGAACACCGGGTCCGGCAGAACCGGAGCAACCGCAATATTCATAATCGAATCCTTTCGCGATGGCGGAACTCCATTGTGCAATTCCCGATATAAAAGAACGGGACTCACGCCGCAAACCGGTTCGATTTTGCAATTGTCCCGACAACGAGTGGGGAGTGTTTCAGAGGCGCCTTAGCCGACGGCGTCCACCGCCTCGCGGATGGCCGCCTCGAACCGGGCGCGGATGGCGTCCAGCGCCTGCTCGTCGCGGGCTTCATAGCGGGTCACCAGCTTGGGCGAGGTGTTGGAGGCCCGGCACAGGCCCCAGCCGTCCTCATAATCCATGCGAATACCGTCCAGCACGGTGCGCGCGCCGTCGCCCCACTCCACCTGGTTCTGCAGGTAGTCGACGATGCGGAATTTGTTTTCCTCGGTGACTTCGATGGGAATTTCCGGTGTCGTGCAGAGCGCCGGGAAGCGGCCGAAGAACGCCTCCGCGTCCTGGTCCTGGCGGCCCAGCACGTCCAGCAGCCGCACCGCCGCCAGCAGGCCGTCGTCGAAGCCGTACCAGTTTTCGCCGAAGAAGATATGGCCGCTCATCTCACCGGCCAGCAGCGCGCCGGTTTCCTTCATGCGTGCCTTGATCAGCGAGTGGCCGGTGCGCCACATTTCCGGCTCGCCGCCGGCGGCGCGGATCACCTCGAACAGGGCGCCGGTGCACTTCACGTCGAAGATCACCTTGGCGCCCGGGTGGCGGGCCACCATGTCCTCGGCCAGGGCCATCAGTAGAATATCCGGATAGATCACCGTGCCGTTGGGCAGCACCACGCCCAGCCGGTCGCCGTCGCCGTCGAACGCCAGGCCCAGGTCGGCGCCCTCTTCCGCCACCACCCGCATCAGATCGCGCAGGTTTTCCGGGTCGCCCGGGTCCGGATGATGGTTGGGGAAGGTGCCGTCCACTTCGTCGAACAGCGGCACCACGTCATAGCCGATCTCGCGCAGGGCGCGCGGCGCGATCACGCCGGACACGCCGTTGCCGCAGTCCACCACCACCTTGAGCGGGCGCGGCGCGCTGTGACGCTCCAGCAGCGCCTCCAGGTAGGCGGGCAGCACATCGCGCTGCTCGCGTCCGGCGGGGCGGTCGGCCTCGCTGAAATCCTGGTTCTGGATGCGCTGCTTGAGCGCCTGGATGGCGTCGCCGGACAAGGTGGTGCCGTTGATCACGATCTTGAAGCCGTTGTAGTCCGGCGGGTTATGGCTGCCGGTGACCATCACCCCGGAATTCACCCCCGGGTAATGCCAGGTGGCGAAATACAGCACCGGCGTGGGCACCATGCCCAGGTCCACCACCGCGCAACCGCAGGCCCGCACGCCTTCCGCCAGGGCGTCCAGCAGGGCCGGGCCGGACAGACGACCGTCGCGGGCCAGCGCCAGGGTATCGCCGCCCTGGCGGCGCACTTCGGACCCGATGGCGCGGCCGATCAGGCGTGCCGCCTCCAGGGTCAGGGTGTCCTCATAGACGCCGCGGATGTCGTAGGCGCGGAACAGGGAGTCGGAGAGTTGTGTCATGGCGGGTCCTTGTTGGCCTAAGGGGCGGCTGGGCCGCCCCGATTCAGGATGCAGGATACAGGATGAAGGGGGAGCGTTGCGGGTCAGGTGCGGGCGCGGCGCACCAGGCCTTGCGTGGAGGCGTCCAGGCCGTCCAGGCCGCCGCCGGTTTCCAGCACCGGCACCATGTCGCGGGCGATCACCTTGCCCATCTCCACGCCCCACTGGTCGAACGGATTGATGCCCCACAGCACCGATTCCACGAACACCTTGTGTTCATAGAGCGCCACCAGGCTGCCGAGCCGGCGCGGCGACAGCTCGTCGAGCATCAGGGTGGTGCTCGGCTGGTTGCCCCGGTACTGCTTGAACGCGGGCTGATCGCGCTGACCGTCGGGCAGCGCCCGTCCACCCAGCGCCAGCAGCCGCGACTGGGCCAGGCAATTGGCCAGGGTCAGCCGATGCTGGCGCGCCAGGCGCTGGTGCTCGCCGCCCTCCCCCTCGCCGTTGGGCGGCACATAGCGCCCGGCGACGATAAAGTCACAGGCCACGGGCTGGGTGCCCTGGTGCAACAGTTGATAAAACGCATGCTGGGCGTTGGAGCCCACCTCGCCCCAGATCACCGGGCAGGTGTGGTAGTCCACCGGCGTGCCGTCGCGGGTCACCGATTTACCGTTGGACTCCATCTCCAGCTGTTCCAGATAGGACGGAAAATGCTTGAGCCGGCCGTCGTAGGGCAGCACCGCGCGGGCGGTGATATCCAGAAAGTTGATGTTCCAGACGTCCACCAACCCGAGCAGCACCGGCAGGTTGTCCGCCGGCGGCGCCTCGCGGAAATGCACGTCCATCTCCCGGGCGCCTTCCAACAGCTCGTAAAAGCCCTGCATGCCCACGGTGAGCGCGATCGGCAGGCCGATCGCCGACCACAGCGAAAAGCGGCCGCCCACCCATTCCCAGAACAACAACTGGTTGCAGGGCTGAATACCCCACTCGCTCATTTTCGCGGGGTTGGCGGACACCCCCACGAAGTGGCAGCGCATCAGCGCCCGCTGCTGGTCGGGGAAGGCCCGCTCCAGCCAGGCCCGGGCGGTTTCCGCGTTGGCCAGGGTATCCAGGGTGGTGAAGGACTTGGACGACACCACGATCAAGGTGGTGGCCGGGTTGAGGTCATTGAGCAGCGGCGCGATCTGGCTGCCGTCCATGGACGACACGAAGTGCAGGCGTGGCCGGCGGCCATGCTCGGGGCGGAAATCACCGAGCGCGTAGGACGCCATCAGCGGGCCCAGGTCCGAGCCGCCCACGCCCACGTTGACCACGTCGGTGATGGCGTCGCCGTGGCAGCCGCGCCACTGGCCGCGCAGCACCTGATCGACGATTTCGCCCATGCGCGCCAGTTGCTCGTGCACCTCCGGCGCGGCGGCGGCCTGGTCGCGCAGGCGCCAGTGCAGCGCCGGGCGTTCCTCGGTCCAGTTCACGTCGCTGCCCTCGAACAGCGCGCGCACCCAGCCGTCCAGATCGCGGGCGCGGGCCAGGTCCAACAGCCGGTCCAGGGTCTCGCCGGTCAGGCGCTGCTTGCTGTAGTCCACCAGCAGGCCGCACTGCTCCCGGCTGAAGGTCTCGAAGCGGTTGGCGTCGGCGGCGAACAGATCCGCCAGGTGCCAGTGGCGCGCCTGCTCGGCGTGGTCCGCCAGCGCCTGGCGCACCGGCCGCTCCGCGGCGCTGAAGTGATCGGGCAACATCCTGTCCGTCCTCGTCGTCTCGCTCGGTGGCGGGTCAGCCCCGGCCGATACCGTGATAGATCAAACCCTGGCCGCGCACGTAGCCGGGATCGTAAATATTACGCCCGTCCAGAATCAGCGGCGTACTCATGGTGTCGCGCAGGCGCGACCAGTCCGGGCTCCAGTACTGTTTCCACTCGGTCACCAGCATCAAGGCGTCCGACTCGGCGGCCGCCTGATAGGGGTCTTCATGCAGCACCAGGTCGGGATGGCCGCCGGCCCAGACGCTCAATTCCGGCAGCGCCAGGGGGTCGTGCACGTGCACCTGCACGTCCTGGGCCCATAGCGCTTCGATCAGCTTCAACGCCGGACCGTTGTCGACACGGTCGGACCCGGGCTTGAAGGCGGCGCCCCAGAGCGCCACCCGGCGGCCCGCCACCTCGCCCTCGAAATGACGCCAGAAACGCCGGAACAGCACCTCCTTCTGGCGCTCGTTAATCTCCATCACCTGTTCCAGCAGCTTGGCGCTCACTTCCTTGCTGCGCAGGGTGTCGGTGAGGCTCATCACGTCGCGGCTGAACCCGGAGCCGCCGAAACCGCAGCCGGCGTACAAATAGGCTTCGCCGATGCGCGGGTCGGAGCCCACGCCCTGGCGCACCGTGTCGATATCCACGTCCAGCTGTTCCGCCAGCAGCGCCATGTCGTTCATATAGCTGAGGCGGGTGGCGAGCATGCCACTGATCGCCAGTTTGGTGAATTCCGCCTCGCGCGGCCCCATCACCCGGATCACGTCGCGGCGCCGGTTAAACGGGCGCAGGATTTCGCGCATCAGGGTTTCCGCTGCCGGGTCGTCACAGCCCAGCAGAATGTGGTGGGGACGCAGGAAGCTGTCGATGGCCACGCCTTCCTGCAGGGTTTCCGGCAGCGCCACCACCCGCGCCGGGCTGGAGGCCCGGACGAGCCTGTCCTGCAGCGCCTCGCTGGTGCCCACCGGGAACACGCTCTGGTTGACCAGCAGCCCGCAGGCGCCGGAGCCGGCCAGCCAGTCGGCGATCTCCCCGGCCAGCGCCTGGGCGCCGGGCTGCAGCGCCAGGAACACCGCCGACGCCGCCGGAGCGCCATCGAGCGTCATCGGCTCGCAGCGCAACCGGCCGGCGGCGCGCTGCTCGCCGAGCAGCTCGCCCAGGCCCGGCTCGCGGTACGGCACCCGGTCTTCGTTGACCGCGTCCAGCACCCGGCCCTCCGGCACGAACCAGCACACCTCATGGCCGCTTTGCGCCAAAGCGGCGGCGGTGACCGAAGCACACAAAGTATCGCCAAAGACATCGATTCGCATGGCTAGCGCCCCGCTCCCACAACAATCTCAGCGAGGGCGGGGTCCTTGGCGGCGTAGTGGAGGATGGCCTGGAGGTAGCCGGCCTTGCTGCCACAATCAAAGGTGCGGCCGCGCATGGCGTAGGCCTCCACCGGCTCGCGGGCGATCAGATCGGCGATCGCGTCGGTGAGCTGAATCTCGCCGCCGGCGCCCGGGGCGGTGTCGGCGAGCAAGCCCATGATGCCCGCGGGCAACACATAGCGGCCCACCACCGACAGGTTGGACGGCGCGTCCTCGGGCTTGGGCTTTTCCACCACGGCGCGCATCGGCGCGCTCGCCCCCGGCGCCGGCGACGGGCCGTCCAGCTCGGCGATGCCGTACTGATCAACGCGGTCGTCGGGCACCGCCTCCACCATGATTTGCGCGGCGCCGCTCTCCTCGAAGCGGCGCACCATGGCGGTGAGATCGTCGCTGTCATCCACCGCGTCCACCAGCACGTCGGGCAGAATCACCACGAACGGCTCGTCCCCCACCAGCTGGTGAGCGGCGTGCACCGCGTGGCCGAGCCCCAGCGGCGGCCCCTGGCGCACACTCACCACCTGCACGCCATCCGGCAGCGGGTGGCGGACTTGCTCCAGCAGCTCGGTCTTACCCTTGGCTTCCAGTTGCGCTTCCAGCTCCGGATGACCGTCGAAATAGTTCTCCACCGCGCCCTTGCTGGCGTGGCTGACCAGGATGATTTCCGTCATGCCCGCGCGCACCGCCTCGTCCACCACATAGGCGATGGCCGGGCGGTCCACCACCGGCAGCATTTCCTTGGGGATCGACTTGGAGGCCGGCAGCATGCGGGTGCCGAAGCCGGCGACGGGTATCACAGCTTTACGAATCACGGTGTCTCTTACCTCCTTGTAGCGCTCACCGGGTAGGAGTCGCCAGGGACGGCATGGGTTCCTGAATAAACTGACAGGCCAGTTTACCCGGCATCCCCAACAACAGCGAGGCGAAACGCCCGGCGGCCGCATCCGCGCGCGGGAAACTGCATATTGTGATGGCCGTCACAAAATGGCAGGATTCAAGGGTGTCCCGGGGTCATCTCACCCCCTTCCCGAAAGCCACGGGGCATCGTTTCATAGTCGTTTTGTAGGACTTCAGGCGCCCCGAGGGCGCCTTTTTTATTGGCGGGACGGCGCGAGTATACAGATAGTTTCATCGTGTGAATTGAGAACGGGCTCACACAGTGGCAGGCTCTTGCGCTTCGCGGAATGGACAGTAACGACAGGGACGTGGCCGGACCGTGGAAATATCGAGTGATGTTTCAGAGTCTCCATCACTTCGAGCCCGGGGCGCCTGCATGGCGCCCTTTTTAATGGGCGCCTTTCCCGGACGCCACCTGGGGATTGGCCACGGCGGGGGCCTCGGCGCCGCGCGCCGCCGGCGCATCGCTTTCTTCCGGGCGCGGTTTGTAACCGTTGACGTAGCTGCGCAGCAGCGCCTTCAGCGGCTCCCCCTGGCCCCGGTCCAGCGCGGCGCGGAACGCTTCCATCGCCGTCACCACATCGCTCTCGGACAGGGTTTCCTCGTGGGCCTGCATGATCATTTCATGCTCGGTACGCACGCTGGCGTCGCCGATCAGCAATTCCTCGAACAGCTTCTCGCCGGGCCGCAGGCCGCTGAACACGATGTCGATGTCGCCGTCCGGGTTGGACGCATCGCGCACCGACAACCCCATCAGCCGGATCATGGTCTGCGCCAGGTCCAGAATCCGCACCGGCTCGCCCATGTCCAGCACGAACACCTCGCCGCCCTTGGCCATGGCCCCGGCCTGGATCACCAGCTGCGACGCCTCGGGAATGGTCATGAAATAACGCACCACGTCCGGGTGCGTCACGGTGACCGGCCCGCCCTGGCGGATCTGGTCACGGAACAACGGCACCACCGAGCCCGACGAGCCCAGCACGTTACCGAAGCGCACAATGGAAAAGACCGTATTGCTGCCGCGCGCCGCCATGGTCTGCAGCACCATCTCCGCGAAGCGCTTGGTGGCACCCATCACGTTGGTGGGGCGCACCGCCTTATCAGTGGAGATCAGAATGAAATGCGATACGCCGGCGGCCTCGGCGCCTTCCGCCGCCGCCAGGGTGCCGATGATGTTGTTGCGCACGCCCGCCGCCGGATTGTCCTCGACGATCGGCACATGCTTGTAGGCCGCCGCGTGGTAAAGGGTATCGATGCGGTTTTCCCGACACAGGCGCTGCACGTGGCCCCGGTTGACCACCGAGCCGAGCATCGGGATCAGGGTGGTGTCGCGGCCGCTCTGCTCGATCATGCCGCGCAGCTCCCGTTCGATGTCATAGAGCGCCACTTCGCTTTGTTCCAGCAGCACCAGACGGGCCGGCGCCAGCTTGACGATCTGGCGACACAGCTCCGAGCCGATCGAGCCGCCGGCGCCGGTCACCAGCACATGCTTGCCGCTGATGCAGCGGCTCAACAGGTCGAGCCGGGGCGGCACCGTGTCCCGGCCCAGCAGATCCTCGATGGCCACGTCCTGAATCTCATCCAGGCGCGCACGGCCGCTGGCGATGTCGTTGAAGGTGGGCACGGTCTGAACGTGGATATCCAGCTGTTCCAGCCAGTTCACCAGCGACATGCGCCGGTGCCGGGGCAAGGTGGGCAGCGCCAGCAGCACCGTGCTCACGGCACCCTGCTTGACCTTGGCCTGCAGGCCCTGGCGGTTGACCACCGGCACCCCGCACAGCAGCGAACCCTGCTTGCCGGGGTCGTCGTCCACCACCAGCACCGGATTCAGCTCGCGGCCGGACTGCAGCGCCGCCACCAGCTGTGCGCCCGCCTCGCCGGCGCCGAACACCGCTACCCGCTCGCGGTTCAGATAGCCGGCCATCACCCGGAACAGGAAGCGGCGCGTCAGAAAACGGCTGGCCCCCAGGTACATGGTGCCCAGCAACCAGAAAATAACGAAGATGGAACGCGGCACCTCGGCGGGCACCATGTAGGACATCGCCGCCAGGGTAATCACCGAAGCGCCCATGCCAGTGACGATCGACCAGGCGGCCTCGGAGCCGAGGTAACGGAGAATCGAGCGATAAAAGCCGCACACATAAAGCATCGCCACGCTGGTCAGCGCCGCGACCGCGAACAGCCAGGTATCCTGGATCAACGGTTGCAGGGTACTGAACCGAAGGGCATAGGCGCCCCAGAGGAGGAGCGGCAACACCAGAGCATCGGCGATCATCATGATCGCCCGCTTTTGCCACCGGCTGCACTGAAGCACCCGGGAGACACCACGCTGCATCGCGCTCAGAGCCATGTTGACAGTTCCTTGTCGGTGTCCAGTGTAGAGACCCGGTATTTTGATGTGCCGAGCATCACATTACCACCTTCATATGTAACTTTCGTTAGGCCTCCGGCTCCGGACGCCCGGCGTTGAAACGCACCGCCAGCACGATCAGCGGGGTATAGGCGATCAGCACCGCAAGAGGACCGTCCAGCCATTCCAGGGCCACGAAGGTCGCCAGCGGCAACAGCCAGAACACGTTGATCGCCAGCACCCGCAACGTCACCGCGCGGTGCGAACCGTAATGACGGGAAGCGTACTGGTAGGCATGGGTGCGGTGGGCCTCGTACGCTTTCTCGCCGGTGCTCAGACGGCGGATCAAGGTAAAGGTGGCGTCGATGATGAACACGCCCATCAGAATCTGCCAGCTCCACAGCATTTCCGGCACCGCCCAGGCGGCGTGCAGGGACAACGCGCCGATCATGAAGCCGAGAAAACCGCTGCCCGCGTCGCCCATGAAGATTCGCGCCGGCGGGAAATTCCACGCCAGAAAGCCGGCCACCGAGGCGCACAGCAGCAACGGCAGCGCCATCAGCCCGGGCTCGCCGAGCAGGCTGTAGATAAACACGCAACCCAGGGCCACGCTCAGCGCCTGCACCCCGGCCAGACCGTCGATGCCGTCCATGAAGTTATACAGGTTGAGCATCCACACCAGGTAAAACGCGGTGAAGATGTGCCCGGTCCACCCGAAATCAATCCAAAACCCGAACAGGGCCACCGGCGCCAGACCGTTCAGCCAGTACAACAGCCAGGCGGCGGCGCCGAAATGCTTGAGCAGCCGCCAGCGGGCCGCCACATGGCCGTGATCGTCCAGCCAGCCGATCGCCGCCACCAGCGCGCCGGCGCCCCACAGCCCCACCGCCGCCGGCCAGGCCACCGCGCCCAGGGCCGCCAGCACCGGCAGCCCGGCCAGGAAAGTCACCACCACCGCCACGCCGCCGCCACGGGGCGTCGGCACCTCGTGGGAACTGCGCGCATTGGGCACGTCGAGAATACTGCGGGACACCGCGTAATGCCGCAGCATCCAGGTGCCCACCAGCGAGCACACAAAAACCAGCGGCAAAAGCCAGTACAGAAAGGCCATCAATGCGTCTCTTTATTTTGAGTATTGCCGGAGATCGACAAAACGTCCCGGGCCATGCGCGCCATGATCTCATCACGGCGGAATCGGGCGACAAAATCCGGGCGCGCCCGGGTCACCGGCGTCAGTGTTTCGAACGCCCTGACCGCGCCGTCCACGTCACAGGGCGCGAACACCGCGGCGTTATCAATGTGTTCCTCGACAAAGCGGGCGGCGTAACCGCCCACGCCGGCCCAAACCGGCTTGCCCAAAGCCGCGTACTCAAACAGCTTGGACGGCAGCACCTTCTTGAACGCCGGATAGTCGTTCAAATGCAGGAACAACACGTCGGCGGACTGGTACAGCTCAATCAGCTCGCTCCGTTTCACCGGATCCAACAGTGTCACATTATCGCAGCCGGCATCGTTGAGCGCCTGCTCCAATTGCGCCCGCCGGCCGCCATCGCCCACCAGGCGGAAATGCAGCCGGCCCTGGAAGCGCCGTGCCAGGCCGGGCAGGATGGCGTGCAGACCTTGTCCTTCGCCCATGTTGCCGGCGTACACCACATCCAGCACCCGGCCGCCGCTCTCCGCCGGCTCGCACGCCGGTGCGACATCAAGAAGAAACTCCTCATCAATGCCGTTGCTGAACAGCGCCCAATCGCGGCCCGGATAACGGGCCTGAAAGTAAGGCAGAAAGCCCGGCGATACCAGATTCACCCGTCGGGCCGACGCTACCGTCCAGCGCTCCAGCAGCGACAGGAAGGGTTTCACCGCCCAGGCCATTTTACGCGGCAGCACGTCCTTCATGGTGTCGACGAAGATATCGCGGATATCCAGGTACAGCGGTGCCCGGTGCCGGCGCGCCAACACCGCGCCCAGCGATGCGCTCAGCAAGCGGCCCGAGGTGGCGTAAACCAGGTCGTAGCGCTTTCCCTTGCACAACGCCAGCGCGCCCCGGGCATAGGTCAAAAAGCCCTTGGACTGATCCACCATGCCGCTTTTGTGCGCCGGCAACGCCACCCGGTGAACGGTGATCCGGGGATGCACCTCCTCCACCGGCGCCTCACTGCTGAAGGTGCTGTAGCGGTTCGGCAAGGTGGTGATCACGTCGATATGGGCGTCTTCCGGCAGCCGCTCGAGCAAGGCCCGCACCAGGGCCACCGACCGGAACGACCCGGCGGAAAGATCGGGCGGATAATAAAAGCTCAAAAACAGTATTCTCAAAAGACCTCCGCTACGCCTCAGCCTGCCAGGTAATCTCCGTGACCAGGGTGGTCGCCCCGGAAAAGGCGGCAACAATACACTGATTAGGCACCGAACGGCCAAACGCCGGGTGCCAGCTGGCGGGCGCCAGGGCCACCGAGTCCGCACCCCGGCAGCGCACACGCAGAGCCCCGCCGTTCAGTGGCACCAGAAAGGCGTCGCCATCCGGGCGCGCCTGCGCCTCCGGGTGCAAATAGAACCGCACGACGGCCTCGCCAAAGCGGCCGGACACGGCGTCCTCCACGCGCACCCGGCCGGGCGCCAGATGCCAGGTGCGCCGGTGCACATTGTCGCCGGGCAATCGCCGGTAGCCGTCGTGGCTGGCCGTGACGCGCACCTGGTCGCCCTCCACGGCAAACGCTTCCAGCCTGGGCCGGGCCCGGCGCGCCACGCGGAAGCCGGACCACACCTGAGACGAATCCTGGCCGTCCACGGTGACCGTATTGTGGGCGGCGGTGCCCCGCTGCCGCAGGCGCTCCGCGTCGTCGCCGTAGCGGGAAGTGCCGGAATTCACCAGCACCCGCTGTCCGAACACGCTGAGCTCGAAACTCAACGTATCGGCATGGGCGTGGCCGGGCTGATAATCCGGGCCCACCGGCGCGATATCCAACACCGCGCGGTGGCCGGGCCCCAGGTCGATGGCGGCATAGCCGCTATCGGCGTAATGACGGGCGAAACTATCCATGGCGGTGGGCGCCTCGGGCCGGTCATCCAGCGCCGCCCGGTAATCGCGCAGCGCCGCCAGCGTGGGCGCCACCTGGAAGGCGGCGTCGTTGAAAAACGCGATGTCACCATCCGGATGCCGCAACCCGGCCGACCAGACCAGGCCCCGATCAAGCGCCGCGAGCCAGCCGTCCCGGCGCGATGTCAGGGCCGGCAACGCCGCGCCGCCGGCCAGGTTGACCAGATCGCACAGATCCCAAAGCAAAGCGTCATGGTACATCGGCGACCGTTCGAAGTGCCCGCCGTCGGGTAAAAACTGCTCCGGAATCTCCCGGTCGAGAATCGCCAGACCCTGGCGCAGCCAGCGATCCGCTTCCCGGCCGGACAGGTAGGCACCGACGAACACCAGGGCCTTGCCGTTGGCGTAGAGGTGGTTGGCCAGAATCGGCCATTCGATCTGCCGTGACAGCGCCCGCGCCTGGGTGGCCAGGCTGGCCAGCCAGCGCGGCTCCACTTGCCGCTGGCGGCTCAGCCATTTGACCAGGTTCACGATGCGCAAGGACAAGGTGTAAGGCTCCCAGCCGTTGCCCCGGACCGGCGGGTTCTCGTCGATCCAGCGGTCCAGCAAGGCGCCGTCCAGGTCCGCCCAACGCTCGGCGTCCGGCGCGTTCAGATCATTGAAGTAATGCAGGTTATAAAGCCAGAGCTTGCTGAAGCGCGGCGCGTTCCAGTCGGCGGCGGTCTCTATCCGCCCGGTCTCGCCAAGAAAGGTAAAGTGACGGCCGTCCTCGGTGGCGCGGACGCCCCAGGGGCTGGGCACCAGGCTCAGGTCCGAGCGGCGCGCCGCCGTGGTGGCGCGGGCCACCCGCAACGGCCGCACCCGGTAGTAAAGACGGTAGACGATCTGGCGCCAGCGGAGAAAACGCACGGTATGGAACAATCTCAACAGCCGCTCCATCAGAACCTCCACGCCAGAAACACGGCCATGACCGCCAGCGCCAGCACATTGATGCCGAGCTGCTTGTACTTCTCCGTCCGGCTCAAGATCGGCCCCAGCACGTACAAGGTCACGATGTTTTTAGTCATTACGTAGACCACCTGGAAGGCCGCCACACCGTAGGCGTAGTGACTCAATGCCCGCACGCCCTGCTCCTCCAGCACAATCAACGCCGCCACCGCGACCAGAGCGATCAGCAGACCGGCCAGGGCGGGACTCTTAACCCGCTTGCTGGTCACCGACAGGTTGCCGAACACCAGCGACAGCGAGGCGTACAGCGAGGTCATCAACAGCAAGGAAAGCAGGAACAGGGTCGGTTCATCAAAGTCGATACCCAGCCAGAGATGCAGGGCCTCGCCGCCCAACGCCAGAAACGCCAGGAAGCCCGCCACCGAAAACGCCGCCAGCCCCACCGCGCTTTTGCCCAGCATCCGGTGGTAGGCCTCCGGGTTGTCGTCGTAATCCAGCGACGACCGGGTCACCACGGAGGCGTTCATGGAGACCACGAAACCCCGGGAGAAATTGTGCAATTGCAGAAATACCCCGTACACGGACAACGACAGGCTGCCCACCGCGCCGTGCAACAAAATCTGCGGGGCCGTGATGATCAGGCTCTGGCTGAGGCTGTTGACGCTGATCCAGGCGTTGAACGAAAACGCCTTGCGGAACTCGTCCGCGTAAAACCAACGGCCGGTGCGCGGCAGTTTCTCCGCGCCCACGATCCGGTTGAACTGAATGCTGACCAGCAGATAAATCATCATCTGCTCGAATGCCAGCACCGCGCAGAAGGTAAAGGTGCCCAAACGCTCACCGGCGAACAGCAATGAAATCAGCGCCAGCTTGCCCAGGGCGGTGGCAATCAGCACCTTGAACTGCAGGTCGAGACGGTCGGCGGCGTACAACGCCGCGTACTTGGGAATCGCGATCAAGGTGAAAATCAAACCGCCCAGGGAGACCAGCAACTCATCACGGATCGGCGAGCCGGAATACAGAAAAAACAGCCCGCCCAGGGCGAAAGCCACCAGCCCCATGCAAAGGAAGGCGGTCAGCGCCGTGACATACAAAGCGCCGAACGAATCAGGCCGGTCATGATATTCGATCAGAAGCCGGGACAGCCCCGCCGTGGAAGAGGCCTGCACCATCAGCAGCAAGGTGATCACACTCAGCGCCGTGGCGACGATCCACCAGGCATCCAGGCCGATCGCCTGCATCGCCATGCCGATGGTGAAGAACGAGACGACAATCTGGATCAGGCGGCTGAGCAGCCCGAAGGACAGATTTCTCAACATCATCGGGCGGCTTGGTTCCAAAGCCCGCAGGCGTCCACCAGGCGTTTGCCGTCAAGCGACGCCGGCGCCAGCCGCCGAAACGAACGGTGCGCCACCAGCGCCACCACCACATCCGCCGCCGGCAGCGCCTCGTCCGCGCCCACCAGCCGCGCGCCCTGCTCCGCCAGGCCCGCCGGCAGCGCCTTGATGTTGGGCTCCACCGCCAGCAGCGGCCCGGGGTGTTCCGCCGCCACCCGGGAAGCGATATCCAACGCCGGACTTTCACGCAGGTCGTCAATGTCCGGTTTGAACGCCAACCCGAAGCAGGCAATGGTCACGTCACCGGCGCGCTTGTCCGGGTTGGCCTGCAGAAACGCGCCCACCGCCGTTTTGATTTTTTCCACCACCCAGTCCGGCTTCCCGCTGTTCACGTCCCGGGCGGCGCGGATCAGCCGCGCCAGCTGCGGCGTCTCGCTGACGATGAACCAGGGGTCCACGGCGATGCAGTGGCCGCCCACGCCGGGGCCCGGCTGCAAGATATTGACGCGCGGATGGCGGTTGGCCAGCGCGATCAGCTCCCAGACATTAATGTCCAGCCGCTCGGCGATGATCGAAAGCTCGTTGGCGAAGGCGATATTCACGTCCCGGAAGGCGTTCTCGGTGAGCTTGGCCATCTCGGCGGTGCGCGCCGTGGTGGTCAGGCAGTCACCGCGCACGAAGGTGCGGTAGAGCTCGGCGGCGGCCTCGGCGCAGGCCGGCGTCATGCCGCCGATAATGCGGTCGTTCTCGATCAGCTCGTGCATGATGCGACCGGGCAGCACCCGCTCCGGGCAGTGCGCCACGCGAATGTCGGCGCCCTCCCCCGCATCCTGGGGAAAGCTCAGGTCCGGGCGCGCTTCCGCCAGCCAGGCCGCCATCGCCTCGGTGGCGCCCACCGGCGAGGTGGATTCCAGAATCACCAGGTTGCCCTGGCGCAGCACCGGCGCCACCGAGCGCGCCGCCGCGCGGATAAAGCTCAGGTCCGGTTCCGGCACCGCGTCCGGGTCCGCCTGGCGTTTGAACGGCGTCGGCACCGCGATCAAAAACGCGTCCGCCGACTCCGGCTCGGTGGTGGCGTGCAGGTAGCCCTCTTTCACCGCCGCGTGCACGGCGATATCCAGCTCCGGCTCGACGATATGGATTTCGCCCCGGTTGATGGTATCCACCGCGTTCTGGTTCACATCCACGCCGATCACCTTCTTGCGGCGGCCGGCGAAGACTGCGGCGGTGGGCAGGCCGATGTAGCCCAGGCCGACGACGCAAACGGTGTTGAAGTCCATATTCTTGTTCTCTCCGTAGTGAAAAAGTGCGAGAACCTTTCGCTCTATGAAAGTGTCTCGCACGAATCGTCAGCAAGAAAATCGGCAATGCGCTGAGAGGCCCGGCCGTCGCCGTAGGGGTTGTGGGCGCGGCTCATGGCGTCCCAAGCGGCCTGGTCGGTAAGCAGACGGTGTGCCTCGTCGTGGATCGCTTCGGCGGTGGTGCCCACCAGCTTCACCGTGCCGGCATCGACCGCATCCGGGCGCTCGGTGGTATCGCGCATCACCAGCACCGGCTTGCCCAGCGACGGCGCCTCTTCCTGGATACCGCCGGAATCGGTCAGGATCAACGTGGCGTTGCTCATCAGCCACACGAACGGCAGGTAATCCTGCGGCTCGATCAGGCGCACGTTGGGCCGCCCGCTGAGCAACCGGTTCACCGGCTCCTGCACATTGGGGTTCAGATGCACCGGATAGACGAAGTCGGTATCCGGGTGCGCCTCGGCAAGCCGCGACACCGCCTGGCAGATGCGCTCGAACCCGCCGCCGAAACTTTCCCGGCGGTGGCCGGTGATCAGCACCATGGGCCGCTCCAGACCATAGGGAAAACGCCCGGCCAGCTGATCGCCCAAGCCGGCGTCGCCGTCCAGGCGCGCCTTCACCCACAGCAGGGCATCGATCACGGTATTGCCGGTGGTGAGAATGCGGACCGGGTCCACGCCCTCCGCCAACAAGGCGTCACGGGCGCTGGCGGTGGGCGCGAAGTGAGCGGCGGCCAGCACGCCGGTGAGCTTACGGTTGGCCTCTTCCGGCCAGGGCGAGAGCAGGTTGCCGGTGCGCAGCCCCGCTTCCACATGGCCCACCGGTACCTTCTCGTAGAACGCGGCCAGGGAGGCCGCCAGCGTGGTGGTGGTGTCACCGTGCACCAGGATCATGTCCGGCTGTTCGGCGCGGATCACCTCACGCAGACCGAGCAGAATGCGGGTGGTGATGTCGTACAAATCCTGGCCCGGCGCCATGATGTCCAGATCATGGTCCGGCGTGATCTCGAACAGCGCCAGCACCTGATCCAGCATCTCGCGGTGCTGGGCGGTCACGCACACCCGGCTGTCGAAGCGCGGGTCGGCGCCCAGGGCTTTGACCACCGGCGCCATTTTGATGGCCTCCGGGCGGGTACCGAAGACACTGAGAATCCGTTTTCCGCTCACCGCTCTCTGCTCACAAAAACGCCTTGTCGCCAGTCATTTGGGGCCACGCACCCGAAAGCCGGCTATTTTCTCATTAATCGCGGCCCAATTGTAGGCGCGGGCTCGCTACTCCCCTCAGGGGCGGGCCAGGTCGAGCGCCTGTTCAGTCAGGTCCGGATAAGCAGCACGGCTGGCCGCATACTCGTCAAGAGCGTTAAGTGTCCTGATCGCGGCCGAAAGTTCGATGAGCGCGTCCACGCGCTCGGCCATTTCCGGTTCGAATTTGCCGTTATGCTTCATCCACTTGATAACCTCATCAAGGTGCCATAGTGGCGTTGAACCGGACACCCGCGCGGGAGGAAAGCGCGTTCTGATTCTGCGCACATCGCCGGTCGCGTATTTCCTCATCACCTGACGACTGACTCTCGATAGACGTTCAGACAGTAATACAGAAAGCTCGGAAAGATTCAGCAGATCAGGCCCGACGCTGACCAACCGCCCTGTGGGGATGGCACGCTGTACATCATCAATCGCCGAACGCACGGCCGCCAGAGCATTAGAACCTCGCCGGGTGAAATCTAGCGCTATACGGCCGGCAAAGGCGACCCCAACAAGCGCATCATCGCAACCGGCCTCGAACAGCGCATCAAGCCAAGTTTCCGGTTCAGGTTCGCTTTCCGGGAGTTGGTAGTACAACTGGAATTCGTATTCATTCATCATCCAAATCTCCCACGTATCGCAGGCCGAATTCGCAATTATCGACCCATCGCCTGATGCTTTTGGCGTGCCCCTCTTCATTTCGAGGTGTCGACCAAATGCTGTTGCGACAGAAACGCCCACATCGACAAGCCGGGTCGTTGTTCGGACATTGCAGAATGCCCCAGGCATGAGCGCTTTTCCCTGAGCCCTTCACCTGCCAACCGTGCTTTTCCGCGTACTGAATCGCCCGCTCGATGATTGCTTTCGGGTGTTTTTTCCGTGCCATTGCATTTCCTCGGAAGCGTTCCACAGCCGCATTCTGTTGTCAAATGACAACATTAATCGACAATAGAAAATACACCGACTATGGCCAAGCTGTGCTGCCTGGTCTGTCGGCCAGGAACGTTCTCGGATGTAGGCCATCGACGACGGGTTGCCTGCCCGCTCGCACGAAAGCAAAAGTGTTGACAGAGGCTCAGGGGTTGGGGAACACTGCCGGCCACTACGTACGAACATTCGTTCGTAATGCACAAAACAGAACAAGAAGGGAGAGCAAACATGCACGTTTTGATCGTGGGCGCCGGCATCGCTGGTCTGACCGCCGCCATCGCGCTTCGCCACAAGGGCATCGACGCGACCATCATTGAGCAGGCCCCGCAACTTTCTGAGATTGGTGCCGGCATCCAGATCGCCGCCAACGGCTCGGTGGTGCTGCGCGAGCTGGGTCTGGAGCAAGCGGTGGCGGCGAAGTCGGTGATTCCCGGCTCCTTCGACATGCGCGATATTCGCGACGGCAAGCTGTTGTGGGTGGCACCGCTGGGCGGGGACGGCACCCGCCGCTGGGGCGCGCCGCTGTACAACATTCACCGCGCCGACCTGATCGAGATCCTTGCCAACGCCCTGCCCCCGGAGTCAGTGCGCCTCGGGGTGCACTGCAACGGTTTCTCCCAGGACGACAGTGGCGTCACCGTGCAACTGGACAACGGCGACGAGTTACACGGCGATGTGCTGATTGGCGCCGACGGCATTCATTCCGTGATCCGCAAGCAATTGTTCGGCGAAGACGAGGTTCAGTTCTCCAACATCCTCATGTGGCGGGCCCTGATTCCCGCCGAGAAACTGGAACACGTGGACCTGCCCGAAAGGGGCAACTATTGGTTCGGCCCGGGCCGTACCCTGATCACCTATTGGATCCGCCCCAAGAAGCTCTACAGCATTCTCGCCTCGGTACCCTCCGGCGAGGTGCACCGGGAATCCTGGACCGAGAGCGGCGACATCGATGAGCTTCGTGCCTCGTTCGCCGATCTGGAGCCGCGCGCGCAGGCGATGATGGATCAGATCGACACCGCCTTCCTCACCGGCATGTTTTACCGCGACCCCATCGACCGCTGGACCGACCGCCGCGTGACACTGATGGGCGACGCCGCCCACCCGATGGTGCCGTTCCTGGCCCAGGGTGCTTGCCAGGGCATGGAGGATGCCTGGGTGCTCGCCACCATGCTGGAACGTCACGCCGCCGACCCGATGGCGGGGCTGGAAGAGTACGAGCAGCGCCGGCGGCCCCGCACGACCCGGGTGCAATCCGGCGCCCGGGCGATGGTGAAAATGGTGCACGAGGCCGAGCCGGAGCGTATCAAAGCGCGTAACGGCCGCTGGAAAGGCATGCAGCACATCGATCCCATGGCCGAGGCCACCTGGTCGTTCGTCTGGGAGTACAACGTGCTGGAAGAAGTGAAGCGCCCCGCCGGTGAAGTGCAGGGCCTGTCCGCCACCCGGGAAGACAAAAGGATGGACCGCCCGGAAAGCCAGCGGGCTTTCGATATGTGGAAATCGGCGTTCACCGCCGAGGACGTGGCACGCGGCCACGACGGTATGCGCGAAGGCTATGACCGCTTCCTGACCACCCACTTCCCGGCGCCGAACGATCTGTCCGTGGAGAACGCCGAGCTGGGCGGTGTGGAAGCACTGCGAGTAAGCGCCGGCGCCGGCGCCGGCGACCGCGCCACCGTGCTGCACTTCCACGGTGGCGGCTACATGCTGGGCTCCGCCAGGGGCTCGGTGGAATACGCCGGCCGGCTGGCCAAGGCGGTGTCCGGCGAATGCGTCACCGTGGATTATCGGCTGGCGCCGGAAAACCCCTACCCGGCGGCCCTCGACGATGCGGTGGATGCCTACCGCGGGCTGGTCAACAGCGGCGTGGACCCGTCGCGGATTCTGCTCAGCGGCGAGTCCTCCGGCGCCGGTCTGGCGCTGGCCCTGGCGCTCACCCTGAAGATGGCCGGCGACACCCTGCCCGCCGGCATCATCGCCATCTGCCCGTTCGCCGATCTCACGCTGTCCGGTGCCAGCATCAAGGAATTCGCCGGTCAGGATCCCGCGGCCAACCGAGACACCCTGGCGTTCATGGCGGCGTCCTACTTCCAGGAGCACGAGCCCCGCGACCCGCTGGTGTCACCGCTGTTCGGCGACCTGAAAGGCCTGCCGCCGGTATTCCTGTCCGCCGTGGAGGGCGAGTCCCTGTACAGCGACAGCAGCCGCCTGTTGGAACGCGCCCGGGAAGCGGGCGTGGACGTGACCATGGTGCCGGTGAAGGACTCAGTGCACGTCTACACCCTGTTCCCGTTCCTGCCGGAAACCACCGACACCCTGGATGAAATCAGCAGATGGGCGCAGCGCGTCAGCGGCTGAGCCCGATACCCAAAAAGCACAACAACAATTTGAGGACGCATCATGCATAAACCAATAAAAACCAGCCTCTTCGCCATCGCACTTCTCGCCACCGCCGTGGCCGGCGCGAACGATGGCGCCAAGCAAAACAACGCAAAGGGCATCTCCGACGGCACCGTGAAAATCGGCGTGCTCGCCGATATGTCCGGTATCTTCTCCGACCTGAGCGGTGAAGGGGCGGTCACCGCCGCGCGGATGGCGGTGGACGACTTCGTCAGCAAGCAGAACCCCGACTTCAAGGTGGAAGTGGTCACCGCCGACCACCAGAACAAAACCGATGTGGCCGCCAGCCGTGCCCGCGAATGGTACGACACTGAAGGCGTGGACATGATCACCGACGTGATCAACTCCGCGGTGGCCCTGGCGGTATCCGAAGTGACCCGCGACAAGGACCGCGTACTGATGGTCACGGGCGCCGGCTCCACCACCATCAATAATGAGCAGTGCTCGCCCAACACCATTCTCTACGCCTGGGATACCTATTCCCTGGCCAACAGTCTGGGCCGCACCATCACCGAACAGGGGGACGAGTCCTGGTACTTCGTCACGGTGGACTACGCGCTCGGCAAATCCATCGAATACGACGCCACCAAGGCGGTGGAACGCAGCGGCGGCGAAGTGCTCGGTTCCCTGCACCATCCCATGGGGGCCTCCGACTTCGCCTCGTTCATGCTGCAGGCGCAGAGCTCCGGCGCCGACGTGATCGGCATCGCCAACGCCGGCGGCGACCTGCACAACGCGGTGCGAGTAGCCAATGAGTTCGGCATCAACCAGTCACAGAAAATCGTCGGCCTGGCGGCCAGCATGACCGACGTGCACGCCCTGGGCCTGGAGGTTACCCAGGGCATGCTGCTGGTGGAAGGGTTCTATTGGGACCAGGACGACGCGGCGCGCCAGTGGAGCCAGCGCTTCAAAGAGAAAGCCGGCAAGATGCCCAATATGCTCAACGCCGCCACCTACTCCGCCGTCACCAACTACCTGAGCGCCGCCAAAGCGCTGGGCACCGACGACGCCGACGCGGTACTGGCCTACCTGCACGAGCAGGAGATCAACGACCTGTTCGCCAAGAACGGCCGCATCCGCCCGGACGGCCAGATGATCCATGATGTCTATCTCTACGAAGTGAAAAGCCCGGAACAATCGGAAGGCGAGTGGGACTACTACAAGCTGCGCGCAACCGTGCCGGCGGAAGAAGCCTACCAGCCGCTTTCCGAATCACGCTGCCCCCTGGTTAACGGTTAAGGGGACGGACATGACGGAAGAGGTACTGGGCACCCGGCGGTTAAGCAAACGCTTCAAGGGCTTTACCGCCGTCGATAACGTGGATCTGTCCGTGAAGAAAGGAGACATCCACGCCCTGATCGGCCCCAATGGGGCCGGCAAGACCACGCTGTTCAACTTGCTCACCCGCTTCACCGAGCCCAGCGCCGGCGAGATCCACTTCAACGGGCGCTCGGTGTCCGCGCTGCCGCCCCGCGAGGTGGCGCGGCGGGGCATGGTGCGCTCGTTTCAAATCTCCGCGGTGTTCGCCAGCCTGAGCGTGCTCGACAACGTGCGTCTGGCGCTGCAGCGCGAGCTCGGCATGTCGTTTCACTTCTGGAAAAGCGACCGCGTACTCCACCGGCTGAACGACCGCGCCATGGCGCTGCTTGATTCGGTGGGTCTGACCGGCGTCGCGTCACACGCCGCCGGCAGCTTGCCCTACGGACACAAGCGGGCGCTGGAGCTGGCCACCACCCTGGCCATGGACCCGGTACTGATGCTGCTGGACGAGCCCACCCAGGGCATGGGCTACGAGGACGTGGACCGGGTCACCGGGCTGATCAAACAGGTGGCCGCCGGGCGCACGGTGTTGATGGTGGAACACAACATGAAAGTAGTGGCGTCCATCGCCGACACCCTGTCGGTGTTGCAGCGCGGCCGGCTGATCGCCAGCGGCGGCTACCAGGACGTGTCCACCAACCCCCAGGTGATGGAGGCCTACATGGGCACCGCGCCCGGGCACGGCGAGGAGAGCGTGGCATGAACACCGCAACGCAAACACCGGCCCTGGCGGTGAGCGACCTGCACGCCTGGTACGGCGAATCACATGTATTGCAGGGCGTGGATTTCCAGGTGCGAACCGGCGAAGTGGTCACCCTGCTGGGGCGCAACGGCGCCGGACGCACCACCACACTACGCGCCCTGCTGGGCCTTACCGGCCGACGCAGCGGCTCGATCCGCTTGTTCGGTCAGGAAGCCACCGGCCTGAGCACGCACCGCATTGCCCGGCTTGGCATCGGCTATTGCCCGGAGGAAAGAGGAATTTTCGCCAGCCTCAGCTGCCAGGAAAACCTGTTGCTACCGCCGCTGTTCAAGGGCACCGAGGCGGGGCTCTCCCTGGATGAGATCTACCGGCTGTTCCCCAACCTCAAAGAGCGCAAGCACAGCCCCGGCACGGCACTGTCCGGCGGCGAACAGCAAATGCTCGCGCTGGCGCGAATTCTACGCACCGGCGCACGGCTGCTGTTGTTGGATGAAATCTCCGAAGGGTTGGCGCCAGTGATCGTCGATACGCTCGGCCAGGCCATCCACGAGCTGCGAAAACGCGGCTACACCATCCTGTTGGTGGAGCAAAACTTTCGTTTTTCGGCGGCGCTGTCGGACCGGCTGCTGTTCATGGAAAGCGGCCGCATCATCGACACCCTGACCCCGGACCAGCTGGACGACAACGCCGACAAAGTGGCGCGCATGCTGAGCGTCTGAAAACAACAAGGTAAGGCTATGGATATATTCGGTGTGCCAGTGCAGGCACTCATGGCGCAACTGATGATCGGCCTGGTGAACGGCTGCTTCTACGCGGTCCTGAGCCTGGGGCTGGCGGTCATTTTCGGCATGCTGCACGTAATCAACTTTACCCACGGCGCCATGTTCATGCTGGGCGCCCTGCTCAGCTGGGCGGGGCTGTATTACTTCGAACTCAACTACTGGGTGATGCTGTTCCTGGCGCCTCTGGTGGTGGGTATTTTCGGGATCATGCTGGAGCGTCTGTTTCTGAAACGCATCTACAAGCTCGACTATCTGTACGGCCTGCTGCTGACCCTGGGCCTGACGCTGATCATCGAAGGCGCGGTGCGTTCCGCCTATGGCGTGTCCGGTAAACCCTACGGCCCGGCACCCATCTCCGGGGTCACCGACCTGGGCTTCTTGATGATCCCCAACTACCGGCTGTGGGTGATCGTCGCCTCCCTGCTGGTGTGCGCCGCCACCTGGTACACCATCGAACGCACCCGCCTGGGCGCCTACCTGCGCGCCGCCACCGAGAACCCCAAGCTGGTGGAAGCCTTCGGCATCAACGTGCCGGTGCTGGTCAGCCTGACCTTCGGCTTCGGCGTCGCCCTGGCGGCGTTCGCCGGGGTGCTGGCCGCGCCGATCATGCAGGTGTCCGCGCTCACCGGCCAGACCATGATCGTGATCGTCTTCGCGGTGGTAGTGATCGGCGGCATGGGCTCCATCGCCGGCACCGTGGTCACCGGCATCGGCCTGGGCCTGGTGGAAGCGCTGACCAAGGTGTACTACCCGGAGGCCTCTTCCATGGTGATGTTCCTGGTCATGGTGCTGGTGCTGCTGGTGCGCCCCAACGGCCTGTTTGGAGGTGTGGAATGACAAGCGTCCGTTTCAATACCGTCCGCCTGCTCTGCTACGGCGCCCTGCTGGCGGCGCTGGTCGTCGCCCCCTGGGTGGGCCTGTACCCGGTGCTCGGCACCAAGATTCTTTGCTACGCGCTGTTCGCCTGCGCCTTTCATCTACTGCTCGGCTACACCGGCCTGGCGTCGCTGGGCCACGCGGCCTTTCTCGGCGTCGGCGGCTACGTGGCCGGCTATGGCATCAAGGCCTGGTCCCTGTCGCCGGAGCTGGCGCTGCTCGCCGGCCTGTCGGTGGGCGCACTGATGGGTCTGGTGATGGGCTATGTGTCGATTCGCCGCTCCGGCATCTATTTCACCATGATCACCCTGGCGCTGGCGCAACTGGTCTATTTTCTGTGTGTTCAGATCCCGCAGACCGGTGGCGAGGACGGCCTGCAGGGCATCGACCGGGGCATGCTGTTCGGCGTCATCAATCTGCACAACGACCGCATCATGTACTACACCACCCTGACCATCGGCGTGGCGGCGTTTTTGTTCATTGCCCGGGTGGTGCGCTCGCCGTTCGGCCAGGCGCTCACGGCGATTAAGGACAACGAGCCGCGAGCGGTGTCACTGGGCTACCACCCGGACCGCTACAAGCTGCTGGTGTTCACACTGTCCGCCGCGCTCACCGGCCTGGCCGGCGCGCTCAAGGCCATCGGCCTGGGCTTCGTCACGCTTTCCGACGTGCACTGGATGACCTCCGGCCACGCCCTGCTGATGACCCTGGTCGGTGGCCTGGGCACGCTGTCCGGTCCGGTGGTCGGCGCGGTGGTGCTGGTCACCCTGGAAAACAAGATCGGCGAGTTGGGCGCACTGCTGGCCGGGGTCACCGGCATCGGCTGGTTCGCCACTCTGGGCGAGTCGGTGATGATGATCATGGGCATTGTGTTCGTGATCTGCGTACTCGCCTTCCGGCGCGGCATCATGGGTGAGTTCGACGCCCTGCGCCATCGTATCCATATCCACACCCCGGCACCGGAGACTCAATCATGACCGCTCACACTCCCGACGCCTTCCACGATCACTGGCCGCCGCGGCTGTCCAAGAGCCTGCGCGCGCCGCGCACCACCCTGTGGGATAACCTGGCCACCAGCGCGCGGCGCTATCCGGAAAAGGCGGCGATCCGCTTTTTCGACCGCGCTCTCAGCTACCGTGAACTGCTGCGCCAATGCGAAACACTGGCGGCCTGGCTCAGCGGCGCCGGCGTGCGGCCCGGTGACCGGGTGCTGGTGATGATGCAGAACTGCCCTCAACTGGTGATCGCCCACTACGCGATCATGCGCGCCAATGCCGTGGTGGTGCCGATCAACCCAATGAACAAAGCGCCGGAGCTGGGCCACTATATCCGTAACGCCGGCGCCAAGGCGGCGATTTGCTCCGCGGAGCTGGCCCGCGAGATGACCGGCGCCAGCGACGCATTGCCCCGCGATGAACAGTTGCAACGACTACTGGTGACCCGCTACGGCGACGCCTTCGACCGCGGCGCCAGTCAGGACCTGCCGGTGCCGGAAGACTGGCACGACTGGCTGCACACCAGCGACCTGCCCCTGGACGGGCGCACCCCGGTTACCCCCTGGCTCGAAGCGCTGGCCTCGACCCTGCCGCCTCCGGTACTGATCGGCGACCCGGATACGCCCTGCGTGCTGCCCTACACCAGCGGCACCACCGGCGCGCCCAAGGGCTGCGTCCACCATCACGGCTCGATAATGCACAACGCCGTGGCCAGCTGGCACTGGATCAACGGTGACCCGGAAAGCGTCATGCTGGCGGTGCTGCCGCTGTTCCACATAACCGGCCTGGTGTGCGTGATGCACGGCACCCTCTTCGGCGGCGGCACGCTGGTAATCCTGCCGCGCTGGCAGCGCGACCTGGCCAGCCATCTGATCGAGAAGGAGCGCATCAGCCACTGGCTGTGCATTCCCACCATGGTGGTGGACCTGCTCGCGTCAAAGGACCTGGAACGCTACGACCTGTCGCGGCTGTCGTTCATCGGTGGCGGCGGCGCGGCCATGCCGGAAGCCATCGCCCAACGCCTCAAGGACACCTACGGGCTGGACTTCGTGGAAGGCTACGGCCTCACCGAAACCTCCGGCCCTACCCACATGAACCCCTGCCACCGCCCCAAGCTACAGTGTCTGGGCATCCCGTTCATGAGCACCGACGTCAAAGTGCTGGACCCGGAGACCCGCGAAGAATGCGCGGACAACCAACCCGGCGAGATCGCGATTTGCGGCCCGCAGTTGTTCCAAGGCTACTGGAACAACGACCAGGCCACCGCCAAGAGCTTCGTATATATCGCCGGCCGTAAATACTTCCTCACCGGCGACCTCGGCCGGCGCGATGAGGACGGCTATTTCTACATCAACGACCGCATCAAACGGATGATCAACGCCTCCGGCTTCAAGGTGTGGCCCGCGGAAGTGGAAAACCTGCTATTCCGACACCCCGGCATCCAGGAAGCCTGCGTGGTCGGCAGCCAGGACGCCTACCGGGGCGAAACCGTACGCGCCGTGGTGGTCCGCCACCCCTCCCACCCGGGCCTGGAGGCCGAGACCCTGATAGAATGGTGCCGCGAAAACATGGCCGCGTATAAAGTGCCGAAAATCGTCGACTTCGTGGACGCCCTGCCCAAGAACGGCAGCGGCAAGATCATGTGGCGGGAAGTACAGAACCTATGACCGAACCGAAAACACGGCGCACCCGCAACGGCGCGCGCCTGCCGGCCGACCAGGCCACGCCGCGCTACCTCGGCGAGAACATCGAGAAGGACCTGCGGGAAGTCAGTGAACGGACCGGCGGCGGCACCATGCAAAGCCGCATCCTGGTGGCCGCCATCGCCCTGTTCGCCGAACGGGGCTACGAAAACCTCAACATGCGTACGCTGGCCGGCTGGGTGGGACTCAAGGCTCCCACCCTTTACAACTATTACGCCTCCAAGGAGCAACTGCTGGTCGAAGCCATCGAACTGGGCATGACCGATTTCTTCAGCTACATCCTGGAAGGTATCGAAGAAGTGCCCCGCGAAGAGCGCCTGTTCGAAGTCGTTCGCCGCCACGCCAGCTACAAAATGCGTCACCGGCTCATCGCCCGCGCCAACGACCGCCTGATCGACCCGCAATTCGCGCGGATGTTCCTGCCCGAGGAAAGCGCCCGTCACTTCAGTGGCCGTATGGCCGGCTACCGGCACACTGTCCAGGACCTGGTGCGCGACTACGTCGACGACAACGCCCCGGTCAGCCCCAAAGTAGTCACCATCGCCCTGCTCAGCCAGTGCGACCGCATGGCCTATTGGTACGATCCCGACGGCTCGATGACGCCTGAACAGGCGCTCGAACAGGTCACCATTCTGATTCGCCGGATGCTCGGCACCGCCGCCTGAAGAGGCGGCTGCTAGGAGGGGAGGAAGACGTCTTCCAGGGTGTCAACTTCGTAGGGACGGTCAATCCAGCCTTCCAGTTCGGTGCGGGTGGCGCGCTCCAGCCGGGCATCGACCTCCGCGGGCACGTCACCGAAACGGCGTACCAACTGACGACGCAGGATGGCCCGGGCCTCATTGGTGGAGCCCTGCTCCATACCTTGCTCAAGGCCTTGCTGCAGGCCGGTTTGGTGGTGTTGGTCCTTCCACTCCTGAACAGTGTCTCTAACCATGTTATAGGCCTCCTGCAGGTCATGAATCTCAGGTAAGTTTACGTTGGGTGCCCAGCGACGCAAGCGGCGACGCAGCCACTCCACATAATCCCGCCTCAAATCCTCTTGTCCTGGCTCGCTAAGCCAGCTCGTCCATGTCGAAGGCGCCTTCATCAATAAGCAAAAGCGCCTGATCCGGCTGAAACTCGGCCAGTGCCTCGGGGCCCGGTTGGATTAAACCCGACACTCGCGTTGGCGCTCGCCAACGAGCGGCGCCGTTGTACAGCACGATAGGTAACACCGGTGGCAGCTTCCGCGAATTATCCAGCTCCTGGCGACGAACCAGGTCCTGATTATGGCGAGCCGCGGCCGATCAGGTTGTACGTCAAAACCCCAATCTATGTCAGCGAAGCGTGCGCCGTTTCGAGGGATAAGGGATATTACGGAACTCAAGAACCGATTAAGCTGCTTGAGCTATTCTTTAAACTGCCGGGGCCGCCGAAGCTGGCGCACCTCGCGCTCGATGGATTCGCGCTGCCCCTGCTTGAGCTCAAATAGAGGATTCGCGGTAACGAACTGAACGTCGACGCGACTACCCAGCGCGCGTGCCGCCCGCGATAGAGTATCGATGGTCATTCCTTCATCGCGTTCATCCAGCAATCTCGCCACAGCCGCCCGACTTGTGTTCATCCGCTTCGCCAAGTCACTCCGGGTCATCTTCGCCTGAGCCATCCGTTCCTTAATTTGCCAGGTTATGACGCGCTTTATAGCGGCTGCGGAGCAGTCTTCCAGGGTCTCTTCTGCTTCCAGAAAGTCATCAAAGTTCGATCCGATATGCTTATTCATAGCGTTTCCCGTTCAGCTTCCCATGCGACCAGGTTACGCATGACATTGTACCAATTTTGGTACGGCGAGCAATATTCAGAGACGCGTAGGAAGGGATCAGTTCTGGGGGCGAGTGCGTAGCAGACACCAGCAGGCGGAGATTAGGCCCAGATAGCCGGCCAGGCCGCGGGCGTCGCGGAGCATGGACTGAGTGAGGCCGAAGCCGATAAAGGCGACCACCACCACCAGACCGGCGACCGCCAGAGCCCGGGTGGCGGTGTCCGGGCGGCCACGAAGGGCCCGGGCAAACAACACCAGCGGCACGCCGTACAGCATCAGCAATGACGCCAAACCCACCAGGCCCCGGCGGGCGGCGGTGTCGATCAAATCGTTGTGAAGCTGGTCGTACCGACTCACCGCCGGGTGCAGGTCCCAAGCCGCCACCCATTCATCGCGACGCTTTTGCAGCCGACCTTCGCCCCAACCCAACAATGGCTTTTCCGAGAACAGCTGCACGCCAACGCGCCACATTTCCACGCGCACGCCGAAGGAGTTGCCCCGCTGGCCCTCGTCGTACTTATCCACGCTCTCCAGAGCCTTGTCGACCCGTTCGGTCACCGCCAGCGTGGGCGACAACGACGCCAACAGCAGCAAGCCCAGCAAGGCCGCCACGCCGCCGCCCAGCACCGGGCGCGGCAGCACGCGCCGGAAGCCCAGCGCCACCACGGCCACCAGCGCCGGGAACACCACCCAGCTGCCCCGGGTCCCGGACAGCAGCGACGCCGCCAGACCGAACGCCATCGCCAGCAACAGCGCCGCCCGGGCCCAGCGCGAACGCACCGCGAACACGCCGACCCCGGCCAGAGTACCCAGTAATAAGGAGAGCATGCCGAAGGGGATGGGATTGATGCCGTTGTCGGCGCGGGCATGACCGAGGAACCCGACTTCCCAGCCCGCGATCAGCCCGGCCAGCAACGCCCCCAGGCCAACGCCCCACCAAAGCGCCGCCACCGGCGGCCGCAGGCGCCGCCAACCCAGCCACACGAACGCCGCCACCAACGGCCACAGCGGCAGCCACAGCCCGCCCCGCTCAATGGCCCGGGGCCAGACCCCGGTGCGCGCCACATCCGCCAGCCAGATCAACGAGAACGCCGCCAGGACAACCAGAAACCAGACGTCGTCGCGGCTCAGCGGCGCCACCGGCCGGCGCCGCGCGGCAAAAGCCACCAGCGCCAGGGCAGCCGCCGCCTGCGGCACCACGGCGTAAGCCAAAGGCCAGGCCACAAGCAAAGACAGGAAGGCGGCCAGCACAAGACCGGCCAGGTAAGACGTCATCATAGGGGTAGGAGGCGACCGTGTCGCAAAGGTTCCAGGAAAGATGGCGCGCAGGCGCCGCGGGCGTGGTCGCGGCGTTATTCCAAGTAAAGCCGGGAATTCGAGCATTGCGGCTCCTTCTGTATACTCACAATCAGGACCCCTGACAAAAGCGACTCAGAGAAAGGCTACAGAAATGAGCAAGCCGAGAAACACGGATATCGAAGAGGAAATCCGTAGCCTCATCGAGACCAAGAGAAGAGAAATCAAAGAGAAATTCGACCGCCATGTGTCCGTTCAAGACTTACTCACGGACCGTTGGGAAACCGCCCGTTTTTACGGTTTCGGCGAGGGCACGTCCTGCTACAACAACGTGCTGATTCTTGGCGACGTGAAAGTCGGCAAGAACACCTGGATCGGACCCAATGTGGTGCTGGACGGCTCCGGTGGGCTGGAGATCGGCGATTATGTCTCTATTAGCGCAGGCAGCCAGATCTACACCCATCACACCGTGGACTGGAGCACCTCTCTGGGCGAAAAAGGCATAGAAAGGCGGCCCACCCGCATCGGCGACGGCGTCTATATCGGGCCCAATTCAATCGTACAAATGGGTGTTTCCATCGGCGACAAAGCCATAATCGGGGCCATGAGCCTGGTGAATAAAGACGTACCCGCTCACGGCAAATACTACGGCACCAAACTTAGGACGGATTAACCGCTTTACGGCCACATAGCATTAGCAGTCCCCCCTCATTCGCCAGCAACGACGAAGGGCAAAGGTCCCGAACCGCTGCCGGCATTACGTCAGGCGATTGCGTAACGACCGGACAATGCGCTTACCGCTCTCCTCCAGAGAAAGACCGGGGATCGAACACTCCTCGATAATCATCATGCCATCCCGGGTCGCCACAACCGGGCAGTCCCGTTCCGAGAAGCAGACCTGACCAGGCACCGCCAAATAATCAAAGTCGATGTCGAACGGCGCCGCCCGAAACACGGTTACCCGGGTATCCGTGCCGTTGAGGAAGCAAAAGGCGCCATCGAAAGGGTGGGAACTGGCACGCACATTAGCGATTATATCCCGCCGATTCAACGACCAATCAATGCGCGAATCCTCAGGCTTCCTCGGATAGGTACGCAACGTCCTGACGGCAGTATCCTGCTCAACAAAGTCTGTCGTCGGCAGAAGATCAAGGGCCTCCACGAACATCTCGGGAACGGACTCGTCAAGCCACGCATAAACATCCGTTATGTAGGTGTCGTCGGTGACCGGGAAGTGCCGCTTTAGAATGTAGGGGCCGGAGTCGAGCGCCTCCGTCATCCGGTGGACTGTCAGGCCAATTGACGGCTCGAAGTTGAGGATCGCCCAGTTAGCACAGGCATTGCCCTTATATCGAGGTAGATCGCCGGCATGGGCGTTCAAAACACCGAAGGGAAAGGCCGTCAGAAAGCGTTGTTTAAGCAGGGTCAACCAGTTGATCGAAACGCACACCTGGGCACCCAGCGCCTTGATATCATCCACATATTCGTTCGGATTAATCCCTTCATAAAAGGGGCACCCTATTTCCGCTGCAAGCTTCTGGAAATCGGACTCATCAACGTCATAGTAGGCTTCGGCCCGACACGTCATGACAAAGGCGATTTCATGGCCCCGTGCCAGAATTTGCCGTGCTGTTTCCAGCAACATGCCTGTCCGACCAATAACGCCTACACGCATAGCAGGCCCTCGAAATCGATATGTTGGCAGGAGGAATTCACCATGGCCTCAAGGAACGACCGAGCGCCTTGCCGCTTGTTCTGATACTGCGTGATCTCCGCCTCACTAATCTGGGTAAGTGGCACCTGGATAGCCTGCTTCAAGGCGTCGTAATGCTCACCACCGCTCGAATTCAGATGAATATGAATGGGATGGAAGTCGTACACGCTTACCGGGCCGGGACAGAGCGGCTTCGACCAATCGAACCCCTCGTCAAAAAAGGCGGCATCGTCCTCCCAGTTATAGTTCACGCGGGTAAACTCGGTACCACCGAACGACCAGGAAAACGGCTCGATATGCGGAAACTTATACATAAAGAGAGAAAGATCGTAACGAAGCTGCGGAAAGCTCGAGAAAATACGCTGGAACAAAGGGGAAGACTGCACCAGCGCATGGGTCCTTAACGCCCGAGCGCCCGGCACGACGTTGAGCAGATACTCAATGATTTTTTCCGGGTCGTCACCCTGGGAAGAACCCGGCAGGAAATTCGGATGAATGCCGATTTCGTGACCATCAGCGATCAAATCACTGAGAATATCCGACGGGTGGGTAATAAAAAAGGTCGCCTTGATGCCGCGAGGGTTGATCACTTTCCTGATAGCGTCAATGGACACATCCGGCGCCCAATCAATATCAAAGGTCAAATGGACTTTATTGGAATGGCCCTCAGCAGACCGGCTTTCAGGGGAGTGTGTCATTCAACGCCGCCGTCACAATTTACGGAAAAACCCGGCGAGAGTTTACCAGAGTGCGCAAAGCTGCCAAACCCGAGTACTTAGGCAAACTAGCCGCACTACAGTCGTCCGGCGTCAGGCCGGCATCCTGGAAGCACTTCTCCGGGTACACCTCCGAGCAGGAGCCCGAGAAAGCACGGCGCTGAGAATACGGTCCCGGTCCCAGCCGGGGCCGCGCATATAGTGGCCATCAGGGCGCCATGGGGCCCGGCGAGTCGCCGCGATAACTTAGGTACTCTAATTTTAGTTCGACGGTGTGCCTCATGTCCCAAAGCGTGAAGGCCTGCTCCGAAACGGCTTCACATTGCTCCAGATAGATAGCGCTATAGCCCTCTTCCCCAGCATGTTGCTCGGCACCTTCTTTGACTGACTCAGCCACCGCCACCGCGGCATCGTGCGCGGCCGGATCATCCACCGAATAAACAAAGTACACATTGAGTTCGTAAGGGGTTTCTTCGTCCACCTCACCATCAGGATCGAAAGAAATCCAAATCCCCACTATGGAGTCCGCCTCCCTCTTAACGCGCTTTTGAATAAGCTGCAAGAAACGGCCACCACGCGCAACCAGCGAGTTCGGAAGGGCGTGACGCTTATAGCGGCAAGCCAGCCAGCGTTGCAGTAGATCGAGAGTGAGGGCATCAACGGTGTAATCGGTGGACGGCTCATGGTGGGCTAGCCGGTTCTTGTCTAATCGATACTTGTTCCCAGCCTTGGCTTGAAGCAAGGTTTCATTCCCGTCACCGTCCACCACCGAAAAATGCAGACATCTAGGGTTTTTCCCATGGGTCAGGCTTTTATCCGCCACTCTCAGCGATTCAAGCAGAACTACCTCGACGTCCGGCTCAAGCGCCATATTGTCATTCGCTACGTCACAATCGTGGGAGATGACAAGAGCGAAAGCATGCTCGTCCCCTATAGGGACGTCCAATGCATGCAAATCGGTTCGCTCTATCAGGCTTCCTTGCCGCCAAGCGGTATCACGCGTCCAGGTGACCATTTACTAAGAATCCTTCTCAACCCCCTCCGAAGAAACATAGTCAGCCGCTTCACGGGCCGTCCAAAGTTTGTTTCGGCCTTTGTGGGTCATGCGCTGATCGTGCTCTGTCCTAGCAATATGAGCCAGCTCATCCAAGGCACGGTCCACTGCCCGGCCATCCTTAATCAGCAGCAACATTGAAGCCCCGGACTTCAACGGGCGCTTAATAAGTTTATCGACTCGCGGAAGCGCCAGAGCGTCCACCTTCTCAGCGTAGGATTCAAGCGTCGCCAGCCGTTCCACGTTATCGGGTCGTGGCTCCTGACCCTTTAACCAAGCATATATGCTCGGCCTGGCCACGCCAAACAACTCGGCCATGTCCGTGATGGTCAAACCGAGCGTTGTTTTCAGGGTCTGCAGGCGCTGTTGTAACGTTGCCGATGCCTCCGATGAGAAGTGCCTAACGTCCACCCTCTCGACCTCGGCACTGCTGGAATCGGTACTGATCCAAGCAGGCCTCGCCTTTAAGGCGTCAGCCGTCATCATACCGCCTGATCCTGCATCGGAAGCGGGAGCAAGGGGGCTGGCCACAGCAAGCATAAAAGTCATAGAGGCATAAACACCCCAGCCGGAGGTCACGGAAGCCGGAGAATCCCCCGAAGCCATCCAGTCTTTCTCCATTACAATCCCCATAGCGCTTTTGCCTCGTCCGTAATGGCCGCCTTAAAGGTGTCGATGAGTACAGCGTGCGACGCTTGAAACTGCTTTTCAATAGCGTTCATATCAAACTTAAAACGCTTCTGAACGAAATAGTCAGTGTCCACCAGCAACAGGTCACCCTGATAGCTCTTTAGCGTTTCATCCAAATTCAGAGTCTGATTCTGTAAATCAGGCGGAATCGCCAGCCCTTTCTCATTGATCAGAGTCCGCATCACCAGGTTCCCGTCACCCACTAACTTACGTGTCTCGGAAAAACCATGGTCCAAATCACCAGGCAGCTCCGAATAGGGACCTAACAATGTAGGCTTGACCAAATCCGCTAAAGCAGCTCCGGCAGCGGGCATAACAGCGTCCAGATACCGCATACCGACGCGCTCCACGTACGCCAGATCCACCCGGTCATGCAGAATCCTCAATGCCTGAAGCGCCACGTCCCGACAGTGCGTAAAGCAGTCATAACGGTTAGTGTGATAAACCAGGGCGTCATCCAGCAGCGTGAAACCTTCCGTTCTCTCCATATTGAAAAAACGCCAGCGGTTTCTGGGGCGTTGTTCTGGCGGTCGAGGCCCGCCAGGTCCCATGCTGATCAGCAACTCCGTCTGGGTATCCTCTTGATAGTCTGGAAAGCCGTTGCCCCGAAGGGCTTCCCGAAAGTCAGAAACGAAACGCTCCATCTGAACGGCGTTGAACTTCACCTGGATCAGAGCATAAAAAACTGGCGGTTTATGCATTTTTGGCCACTCCCTCCATAGAGCACGGACTTTACACTAAACTTTACACCTCATCCATGGAGACCAGCAAAGTCCCGGGAAGTGCCGCAAACAATGCCGTTGCGCGGCTGGCAGCAGGAGGGGATCAGCCGGAGGCGCAGGCGGCGCGGCGGTGGGCGGCGGCCTCGGCCATGACGGCTTCGAGGGCATGGCAGGTCTGGTCGATATGGCGGTCTTCCAGGGTGGGATGCACCAGGAACATCAGGCTGGTGTCGCTCAGCTCCCGGGCGTGGGTCAGCGGCGCGTCGGGCGCCAGGCCGGCATCCTGGAAGCACTTCTCCAGGTACACCTCCGAGCAGGAGCCGGAGAAGCACGGCACGTCGTGCTCCAGCACGGCGTGGAGAATACGGTCCCGGTCCCAGCCGGGGGCCAGCTCCGAGGGCTCCACGAACAGGTAGCATTTATACCCCGCGTGCCCCACGGCCTCGGGCACGGTGGGCACTCGCAAACCCGGCAGCGCCCGTGCGGTCTCCCAGATGCGTTCGCAATAGTCGCGGCGCAGGCGGGTCCACTCCGGCATACGGGCCAGCTGAATGCGGCCGATGGCCGCCTGAATCTCAGTCAAACGACCGTTAGTGCCGAAGCTCTCATGCAACCAGCGGTAACCGGGCGGGTGCTCGCGCTCGTACACCGCCTCCCAGCTTTTACCATGGTCCTTATAGCTCCACATCCACGACCACAGCGCCCGGTCGTTGGTGGTGACCATGCCCCCTTCCCCACCGGTGGTCATGATCTTGTCCTGGCAAAACGACCAACAGCCCACATGCCCGAAACCGCCCACCGGGCGGCCGCGCCAGGTAGCACCGTGGGCCTGGGCGCAGTCCTCGATCAAATAGAGACCGTGCTGCTCAGCGAGCGCCGCCATGGCGTCCATATCGCAGGGCCAGCCGGCCAGGTGCACACACACCACCGCCTTGGTGGCCGGCGTCAGTGCCGCCGCCACGGTCTCGGCGGTGATGTTCTGGCTGTCTCGGTCCACATCGGCGAAAACCGGGCGCGCGCCCACATTGACGATGGCCGACGCGGACGCCAGGAAAGTGCGGGAGGTCACCACCACATCATCCCCGGCACCGATGCCCAGCGCCCGAAGCGCCAGATCCAGCGCCACGGTGCCATTGGCCAAAGCCACCGCGTACTCCGTACCGGCAAAAGCGGCGAACTCGCGCTCGAACGCCCGGCACTCGTCACCGGTCCAGTAATTCACCTTGTTGGATAACAGCACCCGCTGAACGGCGTCCGCCTCTTCAGGGGTGTAGGAAGGCCAGGGGGGAAAAGGTCCATTCAACATTGCTGCGCTCCTTCAACGCGTGTGATCCCCATCACGACGCCAATAATACCCATCACCATAAGCGATGGCTTGTACAACTGTAGAGTGGGATTTTGTTATCGGGCGGGGACACCCATAACGGTCGCCCCGGGCGGCACATCGGATACCACCGCCGCGCCGGCGCCGACGATCGCGCCACGGCCCACCGTGACACCTTGCTTAACCACGGCGCCAATGCCGACCCAGGCGCCCTCTTCCACGGTGACGCCACCGCCCAGGCAGGCCCGCGGGCTGATGTGCACCCCCTCACCAAGCCGGCAATCATGCTCGACGACCGCGCCACTATTGATGATGACGCCCTCGCCGGCATAGGCGTAGGGATTCACCACCGCACCGGCAAACGCCACCGAACCGGCGCCCAAACGGGCGAACGGGCTCACGGCGGCCAGAGGATGAATCACCGTGGCCACGGGCACGCCCGCTTCGCGCAGAGCGTTCTGTTTCGCCATACGGACGTCGTTCGCGCCGATGGCCACGATGACACCTTCATAATCACGATGGCCTTCGAGCAACGCGGTCCAGTCGCCAACCACCGGCCAGTCGCCGTTGTCTTGCTTGTCCGGCCAGGCATCGTCGAAAAACACCAGAGTCTGGCAGCCACCAAGCAGCGCGGCGTCGGCAATCACTTTGCCGTGGCCACCCGCGCCGAGTATCGCCAAGGATTTAGTCATCACGGTCGGACCCTTTGAATCTGGGCATGGTGGCCTCCTCGCCGTGGGAAATACCGTCGCGCTTCAAGACCTGCAGGACCGTCTTGAACAGAATCTTTATGTCCAACCATAGAGACTGGTTCTCGACGTACCAAACATCCAGCTCAAACTTCTCTTCCCAGGATAAGGCGTTACGGCCATTGATCTGGGCCCAGCCTGTAATACCAGGTCGGACTTCATGACGGCGGGCCTGACGGTCGCTGTACAACGACAAATAATCCATCAGTAACGGGCGGGGACCGACCAGGCTCATATCACCTTTCAGCACGTTAAAGAGCTCAGGGAGCTCATCTAAGCTAGTCGAGCGCAAAAACCGCCCAAAGGGAACTAGGCGCTGCTCGTCCGGGAGCAAGCCCCCGGCAACATCCCGTTTATCTGTCATGGTGCGAAACTTAATAATATTAAAGGCATCACCGTTGATGCCCGATCGAGCTTGCTTAAAGGTCACAGGACCGCCAAGCTTTAATTTTACCATCAAAGCCAAAACCACAAGGATGGGGCAAAGCAGCAGTAAAGCAGCCAGGGCACCGAAAATATCGAGCAATCGCTTCATCGAATCCTCACCGTTCCTGAAAACAGATAAACGCAACGCGCGCCGCCTTCAATATCATAATTGCACGAATATATCTTACGAACATTATCGAAACCAAAAGAAACTCACCAGCAGTTCAACAAAGGGTAACTCGGGGAGAAAAAAATTCGCCACTCGGCGTCAGGATCTAAGCGTCTTTAATTAAGCGACGCGATACAAAAATAAAATAAAACTATAATCGCAGCATGAAATAATGTTTAGTGATCAATATCGTCAAGCAGAGACTGGTAGAACGCTACTAATTCTTTCCAATAGGTTGATTTTTCATGTCTCTCAGCAACAAGCCTGCGACCGTTCCTCCCCATTATTGCAAGAGTAGCGGGATCTATCTCCATCGCCTTCTGCATAGCCGCATATAGCGCGTCGACGTCGCGAATTGGAACAACCCATCCATTTTCACCTGGCAAAGTTATTTCGTTCGCGCCACTTACGTCAGTGACAATAACAGGCCGCTCTAACGACAGAGCTTGCAGTACAACATTCGGGAAGCCTTCTCTGTAACTAGGTAAAACCAGCACATCCGAAGCCGTAATATACGGTCGAACATCTGATTGGAAACCTAGAAGGTGTATTCTATCGTGGACCTCCATGCGCCGGAGTATTTCTTCTGATGGCGGTGCGGTAGCATCTAAGTCGCCAATAATTAGCAAAACCGCATGAGGTGGTAACTTATCGAAGGCTAACAATAGCTCTGCAAGCCCCTTATCTCGATTGATTCGGCCGACATAACAAAAGGAGAAGCGAGCATCAGCCATTTGCGCGTGCGTGATGCGGGCCGCGTGCTCAATCACTTCAGGTAGTGCTGAAGAAAAAATAGAAGTATCAACACCAGCCACATTTCCATATCCGATAAGATCGTGCGAATATTCAGCAATGCCATATCGAACTAAATCCTGCTTAACACCATTACTTTCGGGTACTACAACAGTGGCCATCTGGCTTATGAGCTTATCGACGGCTATGAGAACTCTACGTTTTAAACCTTTAAATGAGGGAGAAACCAAACCAGTAAAAGTGTGAACCCTTATAGGAGTGCGGCAGAGCCAAGCCGCAGCCATAGCAACCAAACCTGCTTTGGGGGTATAGCTGTGTACAATATCCGGCTTAACGCGAGCGATAACTTTTACCATAGCGGCAATCGCCAGCAAATCTCGTAAGGGAGAAACGCCCCGGTATATAGGCACTATAAAAACGGGAACACCTTCATTTCTCTGGAGAGAATCCGAGTGAAAATCTTTGGAACAACTGAGGGTCACCTCAAACTGCCTGTCCAAGTGGCCAGGTTGACCACTAAGAATGGTGCCAAAGGTTTCACCAGTGCTAGTAACAATCAACAATTTTCTTCTCATTTTCTTGTATTCATACCCTAAATATCAAAATCCCGAGGAGATACTCGACGCAATACAGAAATGGCTTTCTTCGAGATAATATTTGAATCCGTAAAACCTTGACATATCGACTCTCGATATTTAATCAACGCATAAACAAGGTTGCTTAGGTGAATTTTTTCGGCAGAACGATTCACGTGGCATTATTTAGCCAACTCAAAGAAAGCTTTGGTCCGCAGAGATAAATTGAAGCTGCCACAAAAAAATACAGTTAATTTGGCTCGATAGCTGCATCTCGATGCCATTGAACTATAAATTTTCCGGGGGCAAATAGAGTTTAACGAGAAGAGGCGTCCGAGGCCGACTTGGAGCGCATTATAATTTTGCGTCCATAGGACACAGCAGAAATCAGTCGACTAACAGGCTGCTGCACGAAGGCGCGCCAGCATGCCATACCGATATTTACTGCCTACCAAGCGCACCGCCAACTAACTCCAAATAACCGCCCTGGCGAAATAAGAAAACACACAATCCGGCTCCAGAAACTTTGACCGTTAATAAAGACACCAGGCATTCTGTAAATCCCTAATCGGTTTCATCAGATACAAACCAAAGTGTGGTTTCCTCGTAAAAGTTGGACGGTCTTCTAACCGCCAAATTTCGAGGGTTGAATCTGCCTTAAGCATGTAGAACTAACGACCTCCATTTATCAACGATTAGAGCCGCTTTTTTTTTGCCGAAATCTAAGGGAATCCGTTCCGATAAAAAATTTTCTTTTTGTACCAAATTTCAACCTTCGGCTTGAAATTCGGAGGCTACTTTGGCTTTCTCACTCTGAAGGATTGTCAAACAAAAGAAAAATGCTAGAAACACCCAAAAAATTGGCGTTCGATAGCCTAGAGTCGAAAATGAATATAAAAGAGGGGAGGCAAAAATCATTTTTTGAGAAAAACTCAAACCTTTAGCGACTCTTCGAATAAATTCTAACATCAGCAATATTCCGGGCAGACCATAATAGAATAGCAACGCTGCCCAGGTCGAATGAATTTCAGTTCCTGCATCATTAAATCTATATTCGGCGCCTTGGCCTGCACCGAAAAACAAAAATTCAGGGAAATCATAAAACCTAGTATATCCTCGAATATCGGCCTGAGCTTGAATGTCGACTTGGTCTAAACGGCTGCCAACAAACGTCATTGCCTCTACATTATCTTTAACAAACACGTAGCCAAGAATGAGAACAATAGACGCGCCCAAAAAAACACCAAACAATTTCTTAGAGCTTGAAAGCAATATAATGTTCCTGGCATAACCTACAGCAAAGCCAAAAAACAAAATCGAAAAACCTACTAATCCAGACCTAGAAGCGCTTTGCAAGATTACGTAAAAAAGAAATAGGAAAACAAACCCCTTAGTTACGTCGCTTACATTTCTCTGAGCTAACAACATAGCGCCCACGCACAAAGCCCAAAACGCCATCTGATTGGGATCATTAAAAAAAGCATTATATCTAGGAAAAAACCTATAGTTCCCGAATCCAGCCAAAGCCATACAGAAAAGAACAGCAAGACCGGCAAAGAGAAAAAAGTTTATTTTTTCTAATTGACCGGCCCGGTAAACAAGAAGATTTTGCAACACAAAATAAACCGTCAAGCCATAGAAAAAATGCACAATTGGAAATAAAAATTCAATACTTTGCAAATATAACCCGTATGACAAGTTAACAAATAAAGAATAAAAAAACAGAACCACTAAAAAAAAAGGAGCCACCTCTAACCTCGACCAAAGAGTGAAAGCTCGCTCTCGGGAAAGGTAAAAAACAAACGGGAGGATAAGTAAAAAGTGAGCAGGCTGGGGAAGGCCACTTTTCAAAAAATAAAACTGGGAAAAAAGTAATCCAACTCCGAAAATATAGATGCTTATCCGCATTAAGCCATCCTTTTGTTAGCAAATATTACTCTTAATCAACCTCAAAAAGTCTTGAGATTGAACTCCCCTGTTATACAACTTAATTTTCTCAAAATCTGGGCAGAACTCGTTCATCTCGTTACCTGAAATTAAATCTACAAGGTATTTTTTTATCTTCTCGATATCTTGTTCACAAACGATGCCTATACGCGTTTCTTCAATTAGCTGCGCTATGGCAGAGCCTTTTTTACTACCCAAGCTCAAAATAGGTTTACCGCTGACCATATACTCGAAAACCTTGCCGGTTAAAACTCCCTTTGCAGCTTCATTTCCACTTTCCATAAGAAGAAGAAGGTCGGCTTTGCGCTGCTCTTCAAGAGCCGTTTCACGAGTTACGTGGCCGTGAATCTTTACATATTTCCCTGCGTCATAATGATGCACTATGGCTTGTATCTGTGGCTGGCGTTTTCCAAAAAAATCAATACGAATCTGGGAGGGCGTAATTTTTCCTTCTTCTATCAACTCACCGACCGCTTGGAATAATGGACCTGGGTCTTGCCAACCAGGATATATCATGCCCGTATAAGCAATTTTCAAAAGTTTATTGTTGCGGACTGCCGTTTTTTGTAACCCTATCCTCCCCTTAGCCTCTGAAAGGTCTAAATCATATCCATTGAAAACGAGGTTTACATCTTTTTCCAGAAAAGCTTTTAACTGTGAGACCAAAGGTGCAGATACGGTTGTTAATAGATCAGCCCGCTTTACAGTCTTTCTCTCTAGTCTTTGCTCCCTGTGCTTACGGCGACCTTGCAGGTCAGCGTTATGCCGTATACTCCACATATCTCTGTAGTCCGCGACCCAGAAAATAGACGAATCACTTTCCTTGAGGGTACACCCAATGAAATGGCAAGCTCTGGGCCCATAACTACTAACTACGACGTCAAACTTTTTCTTATCGTGTAAATCTAAAGCGACCTTTTCGGCCTTTTTCGCCCATGCATCTCGAATATCAAGACTCAACCGCAGAACCTTTCTAAAAAAGCCGACTTGTTTTTTTAATAAATCAATGACAATACTTCTAAAGAACTTCGTCGAAGTGGTTTTTCTTCCGTTAAGTGAAGAGCGGTAAGGCACTTCAACTACTTTTACACCATCAAGTTCCGGGAGCACCAAATCCAATGGCGAATCGTACAGGCATTTTTCTGCGGTGAGAACGGTGACATTACAGTCAGAGCATGACCACTGTTTCGCCCACGCATACGGCCGGTGAACTGCAATTGAGTTTCTTGGGGGCCAATCATAAGTGATGATTAATATATTTAATCCAGACACAAAGAGCTTCCAACTCTACCTATAAAGTAACATTTACCTTTTCTCCGTCACTCAAGCGGCGATATGGCCGTAGCCTTAACAAACGATTCTAATAATGCCGGCGCTAAACGAGACGAGGAAAGAAAGGATGAATTTCACCGGGCTCGGCGGCCATGATGCTTGAGCTACGTATAGTATTGACAGTTTCGACGCAGTGTCTCGCATCTTCAATGCCATAGCCTTTCCCTTTAAGTATCTCCTTATAGCTGATGGTGTGTAGATCAGTGAAACCCTTTGAAAACTCAATATTTTTACCATCGACCGTGATCGAACGGTAGGTCGGCTGCTTTCTTTTTACGCTATCAGGTAGATCTTGAGCGTCAATGGAGAGAAACCAGGGCACTCTAGCCTTTTCGTACTCTATGTAGCCGGCGGCTTTGTAGTTGTCCGCATAGTGCAGTACGTTTTTCTCTAGCTTTCCGAAGATGAAGTGCAGCATGTCGAAGAAGTGGACGCCGATATTGGTCGCCACGCCGAAGGACTTTCTAGGATCACCTTTCCAGCTCTCCATGTACCACTTGCCGCGAGACGTGATGTAGGTGAGCTCGACTTCGTGCTTCTTGGTGGTGGTTTGAGCATCGACTTTCTGCTTTAGATCCAAAATCGCCTGGTGGTGGCGCAATTGAAGGATGTTGTATACCCGCTTTCCGGTTTCAGCCTCCACTTCGGCGAGCTCATCCAGCAGCTCGGGCGTGGGCACCAGGGGCTTTTCGCAGATCACGTCACAGTCCATACGCAGGCCCGCAGCAATATGCGCATGGTGGAGGTAGTTCGGTGAACAGATGGCGACGTAATCCAGAGCCGTTTCTGGATCCCGTTTCAGTTGCCAGGCGTGCTCCTGGAAGCGTTCGAATTCAGTGAAAAACTCGCTGCCGGGAGAGAGTGAGTCGATAATGCCGACGGAATCGTTAATGTCATACGCTACAGACAGGCGGTTGCCGGTTTCGTTGATCGCTTTCATATGCCGAGGAGCGATGTAGCCGGCTGCGCCGATGAGTGCGAAATTCTTCATTTGTTACTTTACCTTATGCTTTAACGACTTTCGGGTCTTGAGCCCGGTACTTTCCGCGCGTATCAACGATGATAGCGGCATTTTCTCGAATCATTTCGTAGTCGAACCGGTCGTGATCCGTGGTGAGCACCACGGCGTCGAAGGTGGCAAGGGTGTCCGGCGTTAGCGGGACACTGTCCAGTTCGAAGCGATGCTCGCGCATCTTGGGGAAGGTGGGTACGTGAGGGTCGCTGTAAGCCACTTGACCGCCCTTCCCCTGGATCAGCTCCATGATTTCCACGGAGGGGGATTCCCGCATATCGTCGACGTTCTTTTTGTACGCGATGCCAAGCACCAGGACCTTGCTGCCCTTCAGCGCCTTTCCATGGTCGTTCAGGGCGTCCATAAGCTTACCGACCACGTATTCCGGCATGGCCTGGTTCACCTCCCCGGAGAGCTCGATGAAGCGAGTATGCAGGCCGTATTCACGCGCCTTCCAGGTCAGGTAGAAGGGGTCGATGGGGATACAGTGGCCCCCTAGGCCCGGCCCCGGGTAGTAGGGCGTAAAGCCGAAGGGTTTGGTGGCGGCGGCGTCCACGACCTCGAAAATATCGATTCCCATACGGTCGGCGACCACTTTCATCTCGTTGACCAGACCGATGTTCACCGCCCTGTGGATGTTCTCGAGCAATTTGGTCATCTCGGCGACTTTGGTGCTGCTCACCGGGACGACCTGGTCGATAGCCTGTTCATACAGCGCCACGCCCACATCGCGACAGGCCGCGGTATGCCCGCCGAGCACCTTGGGGATGGTGCTGGTCTGGAAGTCCAGATTGCCGGGGTCTTCCCGTTCCGGGGAATAGACCAGAAAGACATCCTCACCCACCTTGAGGCCTTGCTTGGTAATCCGGGGCAGCAGTTCTTCCTCGGTCGTACCAGGGTAGGTGGTACTTTCCAGGGACACGATCTGTCCGGGCCGGAAATGAGGCTGCAACGCCTCCACCGTGTTCACCACGAAGCTCAGATCCGGCTCCCGGTACTTGTTCAGCGGCGTGGGCACACACAGGATCAGGGCGTCGCATTCCGCGGCGCGGGCAAAGTCCGCGGTGGCCTCAAACCCGCTTTTTCGCGCTGCAGCGACCCGTTCAGACGCCAAATGCTCAATGTAGCTGACCCCGCTGTTGAGCTTATCCACTTTGCCCTGGTCGATATCAATGCCCAGAACCCGGAAACCAATGCTGTTGTAGCGCAGCATCAGGGGCAGGCCCACATAACCAAGACCAACGATACCGATCACCGCCTCCTTAGTCTTAAAGCGCCGAATTACGGTTTCTTTGCCACCGCTCACACGAAGTCTCCTCGTTGTATTCTTTATGGTCGCCTTTTTGAGGGCGCCATTGTAATCCAGACACGCTACCGCCGCAGGGTTTGCCGTCAATTCCCTGAGGACGGTAGAGCGCCAGTTTGTCGTCCCGTGCAGATCTCTGGGATCCTGCCAGCCGGCTTTGCCGGCGTTTCGCTGGCTGGGCCGCTCGTACGGGGGCTCCGTAGAGCCGCCTTTACACCGTGCTAATGTCTTTCAGGGCCAGGGTGAGGCGGTGCTGCTTGTGGAGCATATTGAGCAGCACGATGGCGCGCTCCTGGCCGTCGAAGCGATAGAACACCGCTTCCATGTCCGTAAACGGGCCGTGTTCGATGCGCAAGCGGTCGCCCGGGCGTAGCGCCGGGCGGTCGTCGTTGGCGCTGGCTTGGGTTTGCAGCTTGAGGGCATTGATCACGGAGGGCGGGACCGCCGCCGGGCGGTCGCCGAAGGCCACCAGCTTGGTCACGCCCCGGGTGGAGCGGATGGTGTGCCAGCCACTGCCCTGCTCGGGCAGTTGAATAAAGAGATAACCGGGGAACAGGGGTTCCTGGCGCTGCACGCGCCGGCCGGCGCGTACTTTTTCCAGGCAGAGTTGGGGCTGAAAACAGGTAAAGCGCTGATTTTCCAGGTTTTCCTGGGCCCTATAGTTCTGGTTGGCGCGGCACTGAACCACGTACCAGCCTGAATCGCTCATGCCGTTTTTCCTTCTCGGGGCTTTGCCCGTGCCCGGCCCTTATGAGGTCGAGTGTCCGTGTGCGTGTAGCTTCGCGCGAAGAGGTGACGATCGCGTGACGGAGCCTACGTTAGCCGGGCGCTTGCTGCTTTGCCGTAGTGCTCAGGTTGCCTTTTGTTGCGATCTTTTACATTCCCCCGGGAATACCGATTTGTGATGCTAGTGCAATTTTTTTATGTGATCAATATCACGCTATGCCGTCGACAACGGTTTACGTGGTTCGTCCGTGAGACGCCGAGCAAGCACCGCGTAATCCAAATGTTCTCTGGCCAGCGTCTCAGAAGCGTCGCGCATTCTATTCAAATCGACTGCGCCTGAGCTAATTTCAGCCAGCACAGATACCAAGTCCTCCTCGGTATCGACAAGCCAGCCGTTGTTTTTCGTGTATATCCCATGCCCTTCGATATCTTCCAATACCGGGACGCAACGGCAACAGAGACTGGTCTGCATGGTGGCGGATTGGCTTCCAGGTTGCAGATAAACGTCGGCGCCACAGAGCAACGCTTTTATCTCTTCAGGCGTCTTCCAGCCCAGGAACCGAACCCGATCATCCGAATCGATGAGCTCTTGGGCCTGCTCACGGATCTCTCCGAGCAACGAACCGACGATTATAAGCCGAAACCGCGGGTCCGGGTTGCTGGAGAATATATCCAGAGTGCGGATGAGCTTCTTTTGTCTGGTCTGTTTACCAGACTGCACGAACAGGATGTGGTCCTCTGTAAGGCCCAGCTCTTGCCGTGTGTTTCTTCGAAGACTGTCGTATTCATCGTCGGGAACCGGACGACCGCCAAGCGGAAAGAACTCCAGTTTGCTCTCCGGGACACCGTAGAACTCCTGGGCGAACTTTCCCGTCAGTTGGGATATGTAAAGTATTTTATCTATCCACGGCAGGCACCAGTGCACGATTGTTCGGTAGTACAGAAAGTGGAGCCCCCACTTAGAGACAAGCCCTCTGGCGCTGTTAATGAAGTCCGTATGAGTGTCCACATAAAACCTCACGTTCGGGTAATCTTTCTTATACTGACTTACATTAACCAGCTCCCAACCGCACATGCCGTGGAAGAGAATCACGTCCGGGGCAAATTCATCTAGTAACCGGTACACCCCCGGGTGAGATCGCAGGCTTTTGGCCAGCACGCGGGGCATCCAAGGGCGGTAGGGCAGCCGGATCACCTCCACGCCCTGGCCGTTGCGATAGCGCCCCGGCAACAGGTACATGCGCTGCTTGTCATTATCAAGCACCTGCGTGGAGGCAATAACCAGCACTTCATGCCCCTGAGCCAAATGCTCTTCCACCAGTTCATTTTCCTGGTAAGCCCGGTCGTCCAGGTAGTAATCGGAGAGGCAAATGTGGGCTATTTTCATGTTTGGCTAGGCACCAGACGTTGAGAGTTGCACTTAGTTCAATCGTTTGGCCTTCCCTGGCCGTCGGCGCTTGGTCGCCGCCTAGGGCTTATCACTGTCGTAGTGGTAAGCGTAATAGCCGTACTCGTTACTGGCACGGCGTTCAATAGCGTTAAGGATGGCGCCTTTGATCTCCACACGGTTTTGCTCGAAGCGGTGCACGCTGACGTCCACTTCCTTGGCGGAGTTCACGCCGTAGCGGGCGACGATCAGGCTGGTGCCGGCCTGCTGGCCGATGATGGCGGCGTCGGTGACGGCTAGGATCGGTGGGGTGTCCACTAGCACCAGGTCGTATTCTGCGGAGAGCCTTTCCATCAGAGCCTTGAAGCGGGAGTGCATGAGCAGCTCCGCCGGGTTCGGCGGGATCTGGCCGCGCGGGATAAAGTGCAGGTTCTCCACCTTGGTCTCATGGATGGCCTGCGGGTACTCCGCCTGGCCGGACAGCAGATCCGAGAGGCCCACGTCGTTCTGGTTTTCGAAGTAGCGGTGCAGGTGGCCCTTGCGCATGTCGGCGTCGATCACCACCACCTTCTGGCCCACCTGGGCGAGCACCGCCGCCAGGTTCGCGGAGATAAAGGACTTGCCCACCTCCGGGCTGGGGCCGGAGATCATCATTACCTTGTTAGAGGCTTCCATCATGGCAAAGTGGAGGCTGGTACGCAGGCTGCGCAGGGCCTCGATGGCCAGGTCCGCCGGATCGTTGATGGCCAGCAGAGGGATTGGCTCATGTTTGGAGCGTTTACGGCGGCGCATCATGGCCACCAAACGGTCCAGTTTTTGCTGGTGCTCGGAGAGAGGGACGGCGGCATAGACCGGGATACCCTGCTCTTCCAATTGGTCTGGGGTTTCAATGCCACGGTGCAGCAGGCCGGCGCCAAGCACATAACCGACGGAAAGCATCAGACCGAGAACCCCGGCCAGGGCGATCACTAGATTTTTCTTCGGCTTGACCGGTTGCGGCGAGACCACGGCCTCGTCAATGATGCGAACGTTGCCCACGGTGCTGGCCTTCATGATGCGCAACTCCTGGGCCCGATTCATCAGACCGACATAGATCTCCTGGTTTAGCTCCACGTCACGCATCAGGCGCAGTATTTTTTGCTGGGTCTCGGGCAGATTACCGATTTGCTTGTTCAACTGGGCTTTTTCCTGCTCCAGGGAACGGCGCTGCTCCAGCAACGTACGGTAGGCGGGGTGCTCCTTAGTAAACTTCGCGGAAACTTCACTCTCTTTGATTTTCAGCTCGTTGAGCTTGGCTTCCATGGAGACCAGGCGACCGAGCAATGACTCGGTTTCCAGCTGCATGTCCACCGAATCGCTTTGCAGGCGGTACTCGTTGAGTTTTTCTTCCGCGTCAGTGAGCTTGGCTTTCAGTTCCGGCAGCTGCTCGTCCAGAAATTCCAGGCTCTTTTCCGCCTCGGCGGCCTGACGATTAATATTTTGCAGCAGGTAATTGTCCGCCACCGCATCCAGTTCCTTCTGAATACGCGCCTGGCTGGAGCCGGTCAGCGTCACGTTAAGAATACCGGTATCCTTGCCCTTCTCCTCAACCTCCATACGGCCGCGCAGATTGTTCACGGCGGCCAGCCTGGATTGACGGATCAAGGTCAGCGGCTCGCTGCCGTACTGCCATTCGCCCAGTTCCAGGGCAATGCTGTTGTCTTCGCTGGTGAGCACCTGGTCGGCGGGGCCGCCGAGCACTTTTTGCTCGCCATAGTAAAGAGCTGGGTGACCTTGGTCGTTGGCGGCGAGAGTGAACTCCGACCCCTCTAGGTTCTCCGGAACGGTGAAGCGCTTAACGGTGATCAGGGTTTCACTGTCGCGATAACCCGCGAACAGGGGACGGGGGGAGCCCGGGGGCGCCGCGTCCGGCGCGCCGAACGCGCCCAGGACCGGCGTGCGGTCCGGCGCCACCAGGATATCGGTGTGCAGCTGTTCGACCACATTGCCCAGCACCATCCGCGACGTCAGGATGGCGATTTCCGCCGCCGTCGACGACTCCTGCCCTAGCGCTTCGTTCAGTTCTTCAAACCCAGGCAGGCCGCTCTGTTTTTTCTCAACCTGCAGCAGGGCATCGGCTTTGTAGATCGGCGTCGCCAGAAACGCGTAGGCGGCGCCCAGCAGCAGCGCCAGCACCGTGGTACCCAGAATCAACCAGCGGGCGTCCACCAGCAGCCCCCACAACCGGTGCAGGTCGATATCCTCGTCCATGGAGACGGCGCTTCTTCCTCGGGGGGTATCAGGTTGATTACTCATGGAGTTCTATCGGTCCTGTATTCATAATTTTTTCAGCCAGGCGTCCGTGGCCTGGCGCATCAGCGGGTAGATCCGTTCAAACACTTCCCGGCCCCGGCGGTAGGGATCGGGAATATCCTGGCCGCCGTTCCAGTGGCTGAGCAAAAAGGTCTTGCCGCTGGCTTCCGGAAACTGCTGGATGATGCGGTCGCGCTGGCGCCCTTCCATGACCAGAATCAGATCCGCGTCCTGGCACAGAGCCCGGTCCAGCTTGCGACCCTTATGTGGACCGCATTCCAGACCCTGGGCGGCAGCCACCTCCCGAGCGGTGGGCTCCATATCGTGGCCTTCCAAGCCGACCAACCCCGCGGAGCCGATCTGTTTCTCGGGCCGGGCGGCGGCAAGCATGGCCGCCACCGTGGGGCTGCGGCAGATATTGCCGTCGCAGACCACCAGAATGCGCTCGAACATCTAGTCGCTTCCCAGTTCGTTCTCGGCGCGGCCACCCAGATAGAGGGCGGTTACGCTGGGCACCAGCAGACTCAACACCCGGTTCCAGCGGGCCAGCGGCGCGGCGGTGACATAGACGATGTCGCGGGGCTGCAACTGGAAGCTGTCCGCCAGCACCAGGGCGGCGGCGTCCTTGGCATTAAGCTGATAGACATCGATGCCGTGCTCCTGACCAGGAGCGGCTTTGCGGAATACGAAAATGCCGGAAGCGTCCGCTTCCCGTTCGTCCAGACCGCCGGTGTCGGAGAGCGCCTCGGCCAGACTCATGCCGTTGCGGCCCATTGGCATGCTTTTGGGGCGGACCACTTCGCCGAGCACGAAAACCTTGTTGTCGTCGCTACGCGACACGTTGACTACATCACCAGGACGCAGCAGCACGTTCTGAGCAGCGTTGCCGTTTTCATAGATACCGCGCAGGGAAAGACGGTATTCCTTGCCGTCCCGGGAAAGAATCACCTGGGACCAGTTGGCGTTGTCACCGATGCCACCGGCGGCGCTGACCGCGTCCACCAAACGCATGGGCACGTTGGTGATCGGGTAGGTGCCGGGTTCGTTGACGGCGCCGGTGACGTAGATTTTCTTGCTGCGGAAACCGGCCACGGCGACGTCGACCTGGGGCGCTTCGATGTACTCATCCAGGCGGTTGGTGATCATTTCCCGGATCTCGGTGACCTTCATGCCCTCCACCTTCACCTTGCCCACATAGGGGTAGAAGATGGTGCCGTCGCTGTGCACCAGGTTGCCGGACTCCTGGGCGCTGCGCATGGAACCGGCGGGGATGGTGAGCTCGGGGTGATCCCAGACGGTGATCTGGAGCACGTCGCCGACACCCACTTCGTAATCGTAGGTGTCGGGGGAATCCACCAATGCTTCCGGCAGCTCCGGCGCCGGAGCCTGGTTCTGGTCCAGGATCGCGGTGGTGATAGTGTGGGTTTTAATCACATCCGGCAGAGACGCCGCGTCGGGCTGTTCGTCTTCGGCGAACCAACCGGGATTGGAATCGCGGTCCGAGCCGGGCACGATGGTGCAGCCGGCGATGGCCAGCAGCAGCCCGAATACACCCAGTGTTTTGATTGTCGCTGTCATAACCGTTTGGGAGTCCTTTACCAGTCAAACGTGCGGCGCCATTGCGCCATGGCGGTGATCTGTTCGCGCTCACCAGCGAAGGTGTCGACCGCTTCGTCGGTGGCGGCCAGGGCCCAGGTGAGACGGCCGCCCAGCAGGCCGTGTTCCAGCCGTAATTCCGCCTGCACGATATCTTGTTCCGTGCTGGCTTGCAGTATCTCGGCACCGTCCGGCGTCACTTGAGCCCGCTTGCCCGCTTCCGCGTTCAGGGTCGCTGTGGTCACGGCGGCGGTGACGACCACGCCGTTGCGGAAGAACTGCTGGCCGCCCAGGGTCAAAGCGCGGGCGTCGCCCTCGAAGGTGGAAGCCAGACTCCGCCCATAGTAGCGGAAGCCACTGCGGTAGGTCCCGTGCTCGTAGGCGGTGTTGAAGCGGGCATCGCTGATGGCGCGACCGGCCACGGTGTCGGTGCCTTCCAGGAAAAAGCGCTGGCTGCCGGCGCCGATCCCGGTGAGGGCGTCGAAACCGACCAGGGCGGAGAACTTGGACGGCAGGCCGCCGGCCTCGTCCTCACCCATCATCTGGCCATAGAAACCGGTTGGCACCCCGAACACGGGGAAACCGGCGCGGAAATCAAAGCCCGCCACCTGGTTACTGGGATCATCACCCTCGGCGAAGCCGCTGGTTTGGCCGTTGTCCTTGCCGATCAGGGCGTCGCCGAAGGAATCCAAGCCGTCGGGCCGCCCTTCCCCGCCCCACTGAAACAGCCGGGTGAGGCCGATCTGCAAAAAGCTGGCCGGGCGGAACGTCAGGCGCCCGCCCACCAGCTTGGCGTCCGGCACCGCCCGGTCTTGCTCGAGCTGGCCGATAAACGCCTGGAAGTCCCAGGGGCCGATCCAGTTGAGCCAGGGTGAGCGGGGCGCGTAGTGGGTCTGGCGGCCGAACCACAGGCCCGGCACCGGGCGGGCGTTGTTGGAGAGCGCCAGGGAGCTGTGGTGGCCGGGGCCCCACCAGCGGTCGATGGCGCCGGCGCCGAGCTGCCAGTTGCCGAACCGGCCGGCGACGAAGCTGCCGTCGGCGCGCGCTTCGCTGGTGTCTTCCCGGTCGTCGGTATCGGTGTAGCCGGCCTGGATGCGGGCGGCGAAGCGGCGGCCGGTGAAGGACACCGCCGCCGAGCTGTCCACCCGCCCGGCGGGCTGGGCGCCAAAGTGGCGGAACAGGGGCTCTTCATTGGCGCCGCCGAGGGTGACGGTGGCGGTACGGGTTTGGGCTTTGGCGCGGTCCAGGGCGGCGCGCAGGTAGACGGCGTGTTCGCTGGTGCGGCAGGTGTCGCTGGCGCCGCGCAGGCCTTCGGCCACCGCCGACCAGTTCACCGGCCAGGTGGTGGTGAGGCCGTCGAAACAGCCCAGCGTCGACAAGGCTTCCAGATGATGCCGGGCGCGCACATCGCCGGTTTCCGCCCAGGGGGCGGCGGTGGCGATGGCGCTCATGCTCAGCAGTGCACCCAGGGCTCCGCCTCTGACTGCTCGGGGCCAGAAGGCCCGCTTGAACCCACTTAACACTGGCGGCTTCCTATCCTGATGGTTGGTTTGTGTCCCCGTCCCTGGGGCGAGGATTATCACCCGCAAGTTTTGTCATGCCTATGACACGCAGCGGCATTTTACATTGTGTTTACTATAATGCTAACCCCGGGTGACAGATCGGCGACAGGTTTATCATTTGCCGCTGGATGGGCGCAGTCGGCCGGTGAGGCTGGAGACCAACTTGCGCAGATCGGCGACCGGCAGCAGTTTCAGGGCCACGACGGCGACGATCATGGCCAGCAACAGCAAGGCTTTGACAATGATGGCCGGCCATAAAGGCATCCCCGAGGCATCGATCCAGACACCGAGAGAGGATAGCCCGGCGAAGCAAAACATCGCCAGGAAGGCGCTAGGCCATGCGTAGGGGACAGGATAAAGCCGCTGGCTAATCCACACCCAGCCGAAGAAAAACACCAGCGCACTGGCCAGCGTAGCGATGGCGGCACCGGTCACGCCGGCCAGCGGCACCAGGGCGAGGTTGGCGCCCACGCTGACCGTGGCGGACACCAGGGTAAGCCAGAACTGCCAGTAGGTTTTCTTGGCGATGACGATGCCGGGCGCGAATACATACATCTGAGACATCAGCATGGCCGGGGCCAGATAAATCACCAACGAGGCCGCCTCGGCATAGGCCGGCTTGGCCAGAACCAGGATCGCCTCGCGTGCGAACGCCGACAGGAACAGGCAGGCCGGGAAGGCGAATGCCAGAAACCACCCGAACAGAGTAGCAATTTCACGGGGGGTTTCGGGCCGCTGGTGGTTTTCATAAATCAACGGCGTCAGCGCTGCTCTGATGCCGATGATCAGCAACGCGGCTATACCGGCGATGCGGCTGGCGATGCCGAACACACCCACCTCTTCAAGCGACATGAAGTGGTTGAGCGCCAGCCTGTTCACGTACAGGTTCAGGAACACCAGAAAGCCCGCCGGTACCAGAGGCGCCGAGAACCGCAGCATCTTCTTCAGCAGACGGGTGTCAAACAACGGGCCGTAACTGGACCTGAGCATGTAAAAACAGGCCAACGAGGCGCTCACGGCGGCCATAAACTGGGCCAGCATCACCCCCACCAGCTTCATATCTAGAAGTACACAGAACAGCACGGCGAAACACACCGTCAAGACCGCGTAGGCGATGCTGACTGACGCGTAGGCCCGGCTTCTCAACTGCCAGCGGAACTGGTTGAGCAGCAGTAGATACAGGCCGTTAGCGGCGATAAACAGCAACCCCATGCGGAACGCCGGCAGATACTCCGAATCCCCGAGGATCATCGCCGCAAGCGGCTCGGCGAACCACAGCGCCACAGCGAGCCAAGAGCCATACATTCCGAGGGAGAAGAACAGGGCAGTGCTGGCCAGACGCCGCTTTTCGTTAGCATCGGCGGCCTCCGCCCAGTGCCGGGCCAGCCCCTGGGATATCTCCAGGGCGATGGTCAGATTGGCCAGGGCACCGAGGGTGATCAGCAGATCATAGGCGCCATACTGTGAAACCGTCAGAACGTGGGTGTACAGAGGCAACAAGAAAAACGCCATCCCCCTGGAAAGCACAGTCGCAAGTCCGTAAATGAGACTGTCTCGCAATGCGGCTTTAAGCATCAGGACTCGCGGGCCGGTTTAACAGTTTTGCAAGCTGTTGCTTCAGTTCAGATTTACCTTTCAGCCGGAAAGCCGACCACCCGAAATGGTCAACAATATAGCGACCCACCAAGACAATCTGGTCTTGGTCAACACCGCAACCATGAACATACGAGAGCTCTTTGGCCGAACAGAGCCAACTCCCAGGCACGTCGCCGTTTAGCAGCCGCAGATAACGTTGAGCCACTAACCGATTGTCCCACCGACTGTGAATAAAATCGCGTGCGGCCAGCCCTAACTCAGTACGATATTTCTGATCATCGATCAAATTCGCCACGGCCTCCTCCAGCTTATCCGGCATGACATAAACACTCGGAGGCATGTCGTCGCTGGCGATACAATCTTTGGCGCACTCAGAAAAGTAGCCCGCGACTACCGTGGGTTTGCCAAAGTGGGCAGCCTCGGTGGCAAAAAAAGCCATAGGCGAATCTGAGTACAACTGGTCAATCACGAAATCACACCGGGCCAGCTCTTCCCTCACTTTAGAGTTCGGCACGCCCTTTAGCTCTATAAAATCAATCGAATAGCCTTTCTTCTGGAGTCTGCTCACCACTGCACGTATTTCATCAGAGCCTTTGATTAACGGCTTAGAAGGACTGTGAAGAATACGCACTGGGCGAGCCGTCTGTGCGTCGTTCTTAGTCACCGTTTGAGGCGCTCCTGAAACAGGCACCCCCATTGAAAACCAGTTGACGAAATCTCTCCGATGGAACTGACCGGTCCCAGGCGCATTGACGATGTAATCAGCTTTACGCTCCTGAAACCAAACCTTCTTCGATACTTTCTTAGTGGCATGGACAGCCCTCGCTGCTGCCTGAGCACGATCCAGACCTGAGATACTAACGCCACTCATATAAGGAGGGCGACAGTCACTACCAAGGTATACAAATATTATTCTTTTGTTCAATAAGCGCAATAAAAAAAGCTCAAAGCGAGTGTTGGTTATAGTTTTCCCGTATACAAATATATAAGCGTCAAAAATGAAGACAGAGTGAAGGAGGACCAGCCAAGAGAGCAAAAACTGAAGCCCCCAGACCATACCCTTTAAAGGTAGGGGCATCGACGTATTCCTTGCACGAAAGCTTCCTAAATAGCGCCAAATTCTAACTACCGCAGGCGGCTTATCATCAGCGGCATCATAGCCAAATGGGTGGGAAACGGACAAATAACTTTCAGCGAGCACACCGATAGACCGTAAACCGCTAGTTAAGCTCGCCACAAAACCAGCCACTTCAACGGTACCTAGCATTACTTTCATATCACCAATCCTTGGATTCCTTAGTACCAGGAAAAGGCCCGCCATCACTCAAAGGCCTCACTTTTTATCCCTGCACCAATTGCCCGGATCGCAAAACCCGGGCCACAGACTCAATGGCCTGCTCGCTGATATTGGATCTCGACAGGTTAATCATGCTTCTTAGTTACTCTGGAAGAGAGCCGGCATTTCCGGCAGATCGTCCATATTCTTGGAGATCCACTCACCGGTGCGCAGCAGCCCTTCTTCCAAGTCCACGCGCGCTTCGAAATCGATCAGCTCTTTGGCTTTATCCACATTGGGGATGCGCAGCTCGATATCCGCGGAAAGAGCGTCCCTGAAGACGATCTTCGACTTGGAATTCAGCACCCGACAAATGGTTTGCGCCAGGCCATAGATCGTCGTGACGGCTCTGGCGTTACCAATATTAAAGGACTCGCCTATAGCCTTGGGCATGACCAGGGCTTTCATCAAGGCGTCAATCATATCGTCGATGTAACACCAAGCACGTATCTGGGCGCCGTCGCCAAAGATATAGATGTCTTCGTTCTTCAGCGCTTTGCGGATCATGATGGAGATAGCGCCCTCGCCTACCTGGCCGGGGCCATACACATTGAAAGGCCGAAACGTGACTGTCGGCAGGTTGTGCTGCCGATGGTAGGCATGGGTCAGGTGCTCGCCAGCCAGCTTACTGACCGCGTAGGTCCAGCGCGCCTCCCCCACCGCACCGGTGGTGGTGGAATCGACTTCTTCCACGCGGTAGGCTCGCGACCCGAAGACCTCGGAGGTGGAGAACTCCAGGAAACGCTCGACGGTGCCGGCGGTCTGAGCCGCCTCCAGCGCGTTGGCGGTACCTACCATGTTCACGGTCATGGTGTTGACCGGATTGACCAGGGTATTGTCAATACCCGCAATCGCTGCGGCGTGGATAAACACTTCTGCCCCCCGAGCCGCTTCTTTGAGCGATTCGCTGTCGAGAATGTCGCCCTGTTTCAAGGTCAGGTTCTTGTGACCATACGCAGCACTGCGCTCCAGCGAATTTCGACTGAGGTTATCGTACGCAACGATCTCGTTATCTTCGATCAGCCTTCCAATCAAGGTAGCGCCAATAAATCCGGCACCACCAGTGATAAAAATACGCTTTCCTTTAAGCATGACGTCTTTCCTTTTTAAGACACTGTAATATTAAAAACTTTAGGCTCTATTCTATATTTATTCAGGCATAAATATATCAGCAAAAAAATCACCCGCTGAGCGACTTCATAACGAACTAGCAGGACTTCCTTGCAGCTTTCTATCTTGATAGTTTTTGTGAAGATTCCATATTCCTGGGTCAAGAACCATCACCCGCATGTTTTGTCACGCCTGTGACATGCAGGCGCATATTTACACTGTGTTTCCTATACTGCTAGCCATGAGCGACTAAACGGTGAAAGGAACTTGTTGGATTGCTGGGCAGGGGGTAGCCCACCAAAGGGGTCATTCATACTTCGGCTTCTGCCGTGCAGTGCCGGATACAGCATTTTTATCCCCAAGCTGCTAACTTAACAGGTGCGCAAGGCGTTCTTGCAAAGCCGGCTTTCCCTGCAACTGGAACGCACCCCATCCATAGTGATCGACTATGTACTGTGCCATGGCTCTGAGTTCCTTATCGGATACCCCCAGGCCCCCGAGATAGGATATAGCCCCCGGCGAGCACCACCAGCTGTCGGGCACCTCATCGTTAAGCAGCGCCAGATAACGTTTTGCCACTGCCGCGCTGTGCCAGCGACCGCGCACGAAGCGGCGGGCCGCCCGGCCCAACGCATCCCGATAACCCTTATCGTCAATCAGACGAGCCACGGTTTCTTCCAACTGCTCCGGTAATACATAGGCGCTGGGCGGGATGTCATCGCTGTGGACATACTGGTTCACGTAGGCGGAGAAATATCCCCCGACCACGGCGGGCTTGCCGTAGTGCGCCGCTTCCGTGGCGAAGAAGGCCATAGGCGTGTCGGAATAGAGTTGATCGATAACAAAGTCACAGCGCGCCAGTTCTTCTCTGACTTTGGAGTTCGGGACGCCTTTCAACTCTATAAATTCAATGGCATAGCCCTTTTTCCGAAGACTGGCGATTACAGCGCGTATCTCATTCGACCCTTTCAGCAGGGGCTTGGAGGGGCTATGGAGGATGCGTACCGGACGGCTTTCCTGGCTGTCCCACTCAGCAGGCGACTCTTCGGCTTCCGATACTGGGACGCCCATGGAAAACCAGTTCACAAACTTCTTACGGTGAAACTGGCCCGTGCCCGGCGCATTCACCATGTAATGCGCGTAGCGCTCCTGAAACTGAATTGCTTTTGATACCTTCCTTGATGCTCTGACGACTCTTGGCGCCGCTTTATCAGCGGCCATACCCGCGCAATAGCCGCCGCTCATGTATGGCGGGCGGGAATCACTGCCCAGGGAAACGAATATTATCTTTTTCTCGAGAAGGCGCAGTAACCGCAGTTCCAAGCGAGTATTGGTGAATGTCTTCCCGGCAACGAAGATGTAGGCGTCGAAGAGACGTATCGAGCGGAACAGAACGAACCAGGCCACAGCACTCTGCGCCACGAGAAGTGCCGCCCGGACAAGGAACGGTAAGGGAGGCTTCTTTTGAAACAAAGTCCCCAGATGGCACCAGATACGAACACTCAGGCTTTTCTTTTCTTCCCCGACGCCATAGGAGAACGAATGCCGTTCCGATACATAGCTTTCAGCATCGACGCCGAGCTGCCGCAACCCCTGAACCAGATTGGCGACGAAGCCAGCGGTTTCCACGGGCGCGATCAGCACTTTCATATCACCCATTCCCGCATCCGGTTGCTGTTCTAATCGGCACCCGACAGCACCGCTCTCAGGTTGTCGGCAACCTGGCGTATCTGGTCTGGTGTCATGCGCTCATAGAGCGGAAGAGCTAACCCCTGGGCGTACAATTTCGGGCCCACATTGCACCCAGCCGACGCAGGCCCGTAGAGACCGATCTCTTGCATGCTCTGGGCGCCGAGATTGGATTCGATGCCCACCGCCTTGAGCTTCGCTATGACTTCGGAGCGATCAAAGCGATCATTGAGCACTACCATGAAAGTCTGCCAGCTGTGACCCGGATCGGCGTTTGGCAAGGTCAGTAACCGCTCACTGGCGGACGCGGTCAGGTATTCCACGTACAGGGCCGCCAACTCTTTCCGGTCACTGACCCAGCCGTCCAGGGACGGCAACTGAGCCCGACCCAACGCCGCCTGAAAGTTCGTCAGCCGATAGTTCAACGATGGTTCCATAAAACGCATCCCGGTATCGGTACGTTCCATGCCGTGGTTGCGGAGCCGGCGCACTCGTTGGGCCAGCTCCTGATTATCGGTGGTGAGCAAGCCGCCCTCGCCGGTGGTCAGAGTCTTGCGCGGGTGAAAGGAGAAACACGCCAAATCCCCGAAGGTGCCGGTCTTACGTCCGTTTAGATTGGCACCCAGAGCGCAGGCGGCGTCTTCGACCACATAGAGACCGTGCTCAGCAGCTATGCTATTGATCGCCGTCATATCGGCTGGATGTCCGAATTCGTGAACGGGCATCACAGCTTTCATACGCTCCGGACCGCGCCATCCGTCGATCGCCTCGCGCAACCGCTGGGGATCCAGGTTGTAGGTGTCCTCGTTGACATCCACCAAAACGGGACGCGCGCCTACGGCCATCACCGCATTAGCAGTGGCCGGAAAAGTGAAATCGGGTACCAGAACCGCGTCACCGGCACCGATATCGAGCGCCATCAGCGCCAAGTGCAAGGCCGCGGTGCCCGAGGACACCAGAATCGCCTCCCGGCAGCCCAGGTAAGCGGCCAGCTCCTGCTCAAAGGCTTCACTTTCCGGCCCATGCACCAATTGCCCCGAACGCAGCACCTGGGACACTGACTCAATGGCCTGTTCGCTGATATTGGGCCTCGACAGGTTAATCATACTTTTCACTTACTCTGGAAAAGAGCCGGCATCTCCGGCAAATCGTCCATATTCTTGGATATCCATTCGCCGGTGCGGAGCAGACCTTCCTCTAGGTCGACTCGGGCCTCGAAATCAATCAGTTCCTTGGCTTTATCCACGTTCGGAATACGCAGCTCAATATCCGCGGAAAGCGCATCCCTGAACACAATTTTTGATTTGGAGTTGAGCACTCGGCAGATGGTCTGTGCAAGACCATAGATGGTAGTGACCGCCCGGGCGTTACCGATATTGAAGGATTCACCCACCGCCTTGGGCATCACCAGGGCTTTCATCAATGCATCGATCATGTCGTCGATGTAGCACCAGGCACGTATCTGCGCGCCGTCGCCAAAAATATAGATATCTTCGTTCTTCAGCGCTTTTCGGATCATGATGGAGATGGCGCCCTCGCCCACCTGGCCAGGTCCATACACGTTAAAAGGCCGAAACGTGACCGTCGGCAGCTTATGCTGCCGGTGGTAGGCATGGGTTAGATGCTCGCCGGCCAACTTACTGACCGCGTACGTCCAGCGTGCCTCGCCGACGGCACCGGTGGTGGTGGAGTCTACTTCCTCTACACGATAGGCTCGCGAGCCGAACACTTCGGAGGTAGAAAACTCCAGAAAACGCTCCACGGTGCCGGCGGATTGTGCCGCCTCAAGGGCGTTGGCGGTGCCGACCATATTGACGGTCATGGTGTTTACCGGGTTAACCAGAGTGTTATCGATGCCTGCGATAGCGGCCGCGTGAATAAACACTTCGGCGCCCTTGGCTGCCTGTTTAAGAGATTCAGCGTCGAGGATATCGCCCTGTTTCACTGTCAGGTTTTTATGGCCATAGGCGGTGCTACGCTCCAGGGCGTTACGGCTTAGATTGTCATAGGCAACGATTTCATTGTCTTCGATCAGCTTTCCAATCAACGTTGAGCCGATAAACCCGGCGCCACCGGTGATAAAAATTCGCTTTCCTTTCAGCATGTTTCTCTCTCTAGGATTCGGTGGTGTCCGCCAGGACGTGGGCTATTCTTTCCACGTCCTCCAGCGGAAGGTACGGGTGCATCGGCAAGCTAACCACTTGCTCAGCGGCGTTATCACCCACCGGCAACGAAACGCTTTCGTCCCCCACCGCCGGTTGGCGATTCAGCGGTATCGGGTAATGCACAGCCGTGGGAATACCGGCGGCCGACAGCGCCTCACGCACTTCGTCACGGTGCTTCACACGAATGGTGTACTGGGCCCAGGCACTGGTATTACCCGGCTCACAGTAAGGCACGGTTAATGAGCTCACCGCGCCGAGCCGCTCATTATAGTGCGCCGCCACACGGTTCCGAAGGGCGATCTCTTCGGCCAACAGATCGAGTTTGGGCAACAGAATGGCGGCCTGAATCGTGTCCAAGCGGCTATTCACGCCTACTCTTATATGGTGATAGCGGCGGTCCTGGCCGTGTCTGGCGATTTGTCGGATGACTCTCGCCAACTCTTCATCATCGGTGAATATCGCCCCGCCGTCGCCATAGCAGCCGAGCGGCTTGCTCGGAAAGAAGCTGGTGCAACCGACCGTGCTTAACGCACAGGACCTGGCGCCATGGCGCTCGGCCCCGAAACTCTGAGCGCCATCTTCGATGACTGGCAGGCCGTGCTTGGCCGCCACGCTGTTAATGGCCTCAAAATCGGCGCATTGCCCATATAGAGAGACCGGGATAATCGCTTTGGTCCGGGGGGTAATGGCCGCTTCGATGGCCGCCGGGCTGATGTTATAGGTACGCGGATCAATGTCGACATACACCGGCTTGGCGCCCAGCAGAGCCGGTGTCTCAGCGGTGGCAATATAACTGAAGCCGGGCACGATAACCTCATCACCAGGGCCGATTCCAAAGGCCATCTGGGCTATTTGCAGTGCGTCGGTGCCGTTGGCCACGGTAATGCAGTACTTAGCGCCGGCAAAGGCCGCGAGCCGCTCCTCGAGCTCATCCACCTCCGGGCCCAGAATATACTTACCGTGACTTAAAACACGCTGGATATTCCGGTCGATAGCGTCTTTGATGCGCGCCTGCTGGGCGGCCAGATCAATGAATTGCATTCAACCGGCCTCGCTCTTGCGGACGGTCTTTCCGTCCAGAATGTAGACCGCGCCGGTGTGCTCGCACACCGCCCTGCCCTCGCCGCTCAGCGGCAGGTCAAGCTGCTCACCAAACTCACTCATCCAACCGATTTGCTTGCCGGGCACGCCAACCATAAGAGCGTAATCGGGCACGTCTTTATTAATAACAGCGCCGGCGCCCACGAAGGCGTAAGCACCGATAGTCACACCGCAAACAAGGGTACAGTTGGCGCCGAGGCTTGCGCCTTTCTTGACCAGGGTGTCGCGATATTCATCCTTGCGCTCAATCAGAGAGCGGGGATTGTATACGTTGGTGAACACCATGCTCGGGCCGCAGAAAACGCCCTCTTCCAAGTGCACGTTATCGTATACAGAGACGTTATTCTGAATTTTGCAGTTATCGCCGATGGTGACTTTATTGCCCACAAAGACACCCTGCCCCATGGAAACGTTACGCCCGATGCGGGCACCGCCACAGACGTGGACGAAGTGCCACACCCGCGAGCCACTGCCGATTTGCGCGCCATCATCCACAATGGCACTTTCGTGAACCTGGTAGTCCATGGAATCTCCCTATCCGAGGCGGAGCGATAAAAGATCGCTATTGTATATGGCATCCAGGGATACCTCCAAGGCGACCGTACTCGGTAGGGGTGTGGAAAGGACGCAATCCGGGCTATGAGAGGCGGGACGGCACCAGGACGCTATCGCCACGCCCAACGGCGAAATAAGCGATACCAGCACGCCGCAGGACGGGCGGGTCGTAAAGGTTGCGGCCGTCGATCACCAGGGGGCGGCTCAGGCGGGCGGTGATTTCATTGGCGTCGACCACCCGGAATTCCTTCCATTCCGTGCAGATCACCAGGGCGTCCGCGCCTTCCAGGGCCTGGTAGCGGTCGTTGGCCAGGGTGAGGTCGTTCCGGTTGCCGTAGAGCCGGCGGCATTCTTCTCGGGCTTCCGGGTCGTAGGCCTGGACGCGGCCGCCCCGGGCCCAGACCGCTTCCATCAATGCGCGGCTGGGGGCTTCGCGCATGTCGTCGGTGTTGGGCTTGTAGGCAAGCCCCCAGACGGCGATGGTCCTGCCGGCCAGATCGCCCTTCAGCGCCTTTTGCAGCTTGGCGAACAGGGTGTCTTTCTGGGCGCGGTTGACCTGCTCCACGGCCTGCAGGATACGCGCCGGGTAGCCGGCGTCGCGGGCCATGCTCTCCAGGGCCTGGAGGTCCTTGGGGAAGCAGGCGCCGCCGTAGCCGCAGCCCGGGTAGATGAAGTGGTAGCCGATGCGCGGGTCGGAGCCGATGCCCAGGCGCACCTGTTCGATGTCGGCGCCCAGGTGCTCGGCGAGGTTGGCCATCTCGTTCATGAAGCTGATTTTGGTGGCCAGCATGGTGTTGGCCGCGTACTTGGTCAGCTCCGCGGAGCGGGTGTCCATGAAGATGAACTTGTCGCGGTTCCAGTTGTAGGGGCCGTAGCATTCGCGCATCAGCTCGCGGGCGCGCTCGGACTCGGTGCCCACCACGATGCGGGCGCCGCGCGTGAAATCCTCGATGGCGGCGCCTTCCTTCAGGAATTCCGGGTTGGAGCAGACGTCGATGTGCTGGCCGATGGCGGCGGCCACCGCCAGCACATGCCGCAGGTCGGCGGCACCGTCCTGCCCCGCCGGGGTGCCCACGGCGATGAACAGCAGGGTGCCGAAACGCACCGCTTCGCCGGCGTCGGTGGTGAACGCCAGCCGGCCCTCGGCGCGGTTACGCGCCAGCATGGCCTTGAGGCCGGGCTCGTAGATCGGCACGTCGCCGTGATTCAGGGTGCGCACCCGCTCGGCGTCCACATCGGCGCACAGCACACGGTGCCCCACATCCGCCAGACAGGCGGCGGTGACCAGACCGACATAGCCGGCGCCGAACACGGTGATACGCATAGACAGCCCCCGGAGCCCTTCGACACTGATAAGGGTTGTCAGGCTAACCGGGTGGCGGGACGGCCGATGCTTGGAGAAAGGCGCAAAAAAGCGCCTTTTATGGCGCTTTGGGGGTGTCGGGTTACGGCCTGCGGCCTAACCCGACCTACGTCGGGCCTCGAGGCGGGCAGGTCGGGTTAGCGAAGCGTAACCCGACATCGTCGGCGAGACGCGGCGGGTTAAACGCCGATCTTGGCGATCAGCTGGCGTACGCACTCGCCGATGTCGTTCTCGGCGGTGTTGACCACCACTTCCGCGTTGGCGGGCGCCTCGTAGGGGCTGTCGATGCCGGTGAATTCCTTGATCTCGCCGGCGCGGGCTTTCTTGTAGAGGCCCTTGGGATCGCGCTTCTCGCACTCTTCCAGCGGGGCATCGGCGAACACTTCCACGAATTCACCGTCCTCGAACAGGGCGCGGGCGGCATCCCGGTCGGCGCGGAACGGGCTGATAAAGGCGGTGATCACCACCAGGCCGGCGTCCACCATCAGCTTGGCCACCTCGGACACCCGGCGGATGTTCTCGGTGCGGTCTTCGTCGCTCATGCCCAGGTTCTTGTTCAGGCCGTGGCGCACGTTGTCACCGTCCAGCAGGTAGGTGTGCTTGCCCTGCTCGGTGAGCGCCACTTCCAGGGCGTTGGCCAGGGTGGATTTGCCGGAGCCGGACAGGCCGGTGAGCCAGATGCACTTGGGCACCTGGTTCTTCTGCTTGGCGCGGTCGTCCTTGGTGATGTGGGTCTGGTGCCAGATCACTTCGGCTTGGGACTCGTTCTCTCGGCGTTCGTAGGGGCCTGACATGTTGTCTCCTATTGCTCGGTTGGCAGCCTTTGGCTGCGATGCAGGATTCAGGATGCAGGATTCAGGGGTGGCGCCGAGGCGCTCTGTGGCGTTGGCTGCCTTGAATCATGGCATGGAGCATTCTGGCTATGCCTTCTGCTTCCCGTTTCCAGTAAATTCCGGTTTTTGCGTCTATGTAGCCGGCCTCGATGCCGACCAGGACCTGGGCGCGAAGCTCTCCGGCGGAGCCTTTGGCGTAATTCAGAAAATTCAGCTTTTCCCGGGGCGATGCCCGCTCATGGCCTTCGGCGATGTTCGAGGGAATTGATAGCCCCGAACGTGTTATCTGGTCCCGAAAGCCATAATCTCGAAAGCCCACGAAGTATTTGTATAGTTCCGCACTAAGACGTGCCGACCGTTTCCATACGTCCAGTTCCTCGAAGCGCATCCTTGCGTCTCCTCATGTCTCGGCCGCCAAGTATACCGACTGTTCCCCCCTGAATCCTGCATCCTGAATCCTGTATCGCGCCCGCAGGGCGCTAAAACGGCCAGATCAGGGGGATCAGCGAGGTGGTCACGGCGAGGGCGACCAGGCTCATGGGTACGCCGATCTTAAGGTAGTCGGTGAAGCGGTAGCCGCCGGGGCCCATGACCATGAGATTGGTCTGGTAGCCCAGCGGGGTCATGAAGCTGGCGCTGGCGGCGAACATGACGGCGACGATGAACGGCAGCGGGCTGACGCCGAGCTGCTCGGCGACGCCGGTGGCGATGGGGAACACCAGCACGGCGGCGGCGTTGTTGGTGATCACTTCGGTGAACAGGGCGGTGATCAGATACACCAGCAGCAGCGCCAGCCAGGGGCTCTGGATGCTGTCGGCGAGCATGAAGTCGACGATCCAGGCGGCGGTGCCGCTCTGCTCCAGGGCGGTGCCGAGGGCGAAGGCGGCGCCGATCACCACCAGCACGGGCAGATTCACACTGACGTTCATGCGCGCCCGGTTGACGGTGACACAGCGGGTCACGAGCAGCAGGCCGGCGGCCAGGAAGGCGGCTTCGAGCACGGACACCAGGCCGATCACGTTGACGCCGACCATGGCCACCAGAATGACGGTGGCCAGGGGCGCGCGGCTGAAGTCCGGTGGGGTGGAATCACTGAGCGGGCTGACCAGCATGAAGTCGCGGCGGTACTGGTATTGCTCGACGAAGGTGTCGCTGGTTTCCAGCAGCAGGGTGTCGCCGGTACGCAGCACCTGCTCGCCGACCTTGCCGGGCAGGCGCCGGCCGCCGCGGCTGATGCTGAGAATGGCGGCCTGGTAGCGGGTGCGGAAGCCGGTGTCCTTGACGGTTTTGTTGACGCCGGGGAATTCCGGGCCCAGCACCACTTCCACCAGGCAGCGCTGGTGGTTGTTCAGGCGCAGCTTGTGGGCACCCCCGTGGGCGGGGATCAGACCGTTGACGCGCTGCAGCTCGCGGGCGCACTCCGGCGCGCCGATAAAGGCGAGCTGATCACCCGCCTGCAGCAACTGGTCCGGGCCGACGGCGGTGAACAGCTTCTCGCCGCGCTGGATCTCGGTGAGGTAGCCGTGGGTGAGGTTACGCAGGCCGGCGTCCTGGATGCTTTTGTTGTGCAGCGGGCTGCCCTCGGGAATCACCATTTCCACGTGGTACTCGCGGGCCTGCTCGACCTGCTCCACCAGGCCCTCGCGTTCGGGCAGCAGGCGGCGGGCGAACAGCAGCAGGAACACGGCGCCGGCGGCCAGCAGCGGCACCCCCACCCAGGCCAGGTCGAAGATGTGGAAGCCGTCCATGCCCCGGTTCTGCATCATGCCGTCCACCACCAGGTTGGTGCTCGTGCCGATCAGGGTGCAGGTGCCGCCCAGAATGGCGGCGTAGCTCAGCGGCAGCAGAAGCTGGGAGGCGGAGAGTTTGAGGCGCTGGGCCCACTCTTGTACCGCCGGGATCATCATCGCCACCACGGTGGTGTTGTTCAGAAAGGCGCTGAGTATGGAGGTGGGCAGGATCAGCCGGCTTTGGCTGCCCAAGGCGCTCTTGGGCTGGCCGAGCAACTTGTGGGCCACCCAGTAGATGGCGCCGGTGTCGCGCAACGCGGCGGCCACCACATAGAGCACCGCCACGGTGATCAGCCCCGGGTTGGCGAAACCGGCCAGGGCCTGATCCACGGTGATCACATCGCCCACCAGCACCGCCACCAGGGCGGCCATCATGGTGACCTCGGCGGGCACGCGGTTGGTGGCCAGCGCCACCAGCACCCCCAGCACCACCAGCGATGTGTAGATCATTTCAGGATTCATAAGGCGCGAATGGTACCTGGGGGCTTATAACCTGCAACTTTGGGTTTGTTCTTTGCTTATAACCTGCGGCCTTCGGCCGCGTTTCAGGATGCAGGATGAAGGATACAGGAGATGGCACGGTGGCAGACCTTCACCCTGTATCCTGAATCCTGTATCGCCGGCACGCTTAGCTTGCTGGCTGGGTCTGACGGTTGCAGATCAGGCGGGCCTCCTCCAGGGCGGCGGTGCGGTGCTTGGTGGCTTGCTTGTATTCCGGGTCGGCGAGCATTTGCGCGAACGCCTGGATCGAGGGGTAGCGCACCAGCAGCACTTCGTCCCAGCGCTCGCCTTCCGGGGCGATCACGCCGGCCAGGGCGTCGCCGGACCAGACCAGCTCACCGCCCACGCCGCGGACCTTCTCGAACGCCACCAGGGAATAGCGGCGGTAGGCTTCGCGGCCGTCGTAATCGGCCTCGCCGTCCTTGTATCGGGCTTTGTCGCGGAAGCGCAGCAGATTGAGCATGACGATGGGGGTGTCGGCGGGAATGCTTTTGAGGATGTCCGGCAGGCGTTTCGGATCCGGGTCGACGACGGGCATGGTGTGCTCTCCTTGATTGTGATTATGGGCAATAAGGTTGCCGCTTCCCTGCCCCGCCGCCAATGGTGAGATGCGCCAATTGCATGGGCGGCCTTTGTGGGAGCGGGCCCCGCCCGCGAAAGGCGAGCGAAGCTTGCCGGCCGGATCCCAGAGACCAATCTAACCTGCCTTGTGTGATAATCTGCACAGGGAGGATGAACATGCGACTATCAGAAAAGGAAACTGCTATTCGGGAGGAGGCGATCAAATTCGCCCGCAAACATAAAAAGCGGATAGCCAAACGGATTACCGACCAATCGCTATTTCCTCCTGAATCAGACCCGGTATCGGTATTCATGGCAGGTTCACCCGGCGCTGGAAAAACAGAAGCCTCTATCGAGCTGCTTGAACGCTTAGGCGAAGAGAACGCGGTTCTCAAAGTCGACCCGGACGATCTCAGGCATGAATTTACGGCGTACGAAGGCAACAACTCCTGGCTGTTCCAGCCCGCTGTTTCTATTCTTGTGGAGAGAATCCACGATCTAGCACTTAAGCAAAAGCAAAGCTTTCTGCTTGATGGCACCATGGCCAGCTACGAGATGGCCGAAAAGAACATCCGGCGCTCCTTGAAAAAAGGCCGAATCGTACAAATATTGTACGTCTATCAGGAGCCCGGCTTCGCTTGGGATTTTGTTGTCGCCCGTGAAAAGGCCGAAGGGAGGGGCATTCGACCGCAAGATTTCATTGACCAGTACTTTAGTGCGCGAGATTCGGTAAACCGGCTAAAGAGCCATTTCGGCGGTGATATCCGAGTGGACTTGCTCCTAAAGAACAATGAAGGTGGAAACCGGGTCTACAAAGCCAACATAGAGCGAATTGACAACTATGTGGCTGAAAAATACACTCGCGCGGACCTGGAGAAGATGCTCCTCCCGAGATAGGTGTCAGTTATGTCAGACAAGTCCAAGACCGTTTCCAGCACCCGTTTCTCGGATTTTATCCGCAATGCCTCCTCGGCTGAGCGCAAGCAGGTCTATAAAGACGTGCTGGTGCGGGCCACCGAACGGCAGAAGCGTCTGATCGCTGAAGCTGAAGCCGCCAAGTAGACTGTTCAGCAGGCGCCCTCCCGCCCTACTCCCGGCTCCATCCTCAATTTTTAAACCCCTCCCGCCGGTGCCAATTCTATGGGCGCCACCGGAGGCAATGGGTCGGACTATCGAGGGGCCTCTCTGGGCTCCTGCCGGCCGGCTAGGCCGGCCTTTCGCGGGCGGGGCCCGCTCCTACAAGGAGGCCGTTGGCGGCGCAGAAGGCCTGGAGGTCGTCCAGGTACTGCTCCGGCGCGGTGACGCGGGCCGTCACGTACTGGCTGTACTGGATGTCCTCCAGGCGGGCGCCGTGCTGGTCGCACCAGTGGCGCAGGGGCTGCTCGTCGGCGAAGCCGAGCCGCAGGGTGAGGGTCCGCTCGGGGATTTGCTCGATCACTTCCATGGCCGAGAGCACGGCTTCGGCGGCGCCGGCGTAGGCGCGCACCAGGCCGCCGGCGCCCAGCTTCACGCCACCGAAGTAGCGGCTGACCACTACCATGACGTCCCCCACCCCTTTGTGCTGAATCACGTTGAAGATCGGTTTGCCGGCGGTGCCGGAGGGCTCGCCGTCGTCATTCATGGCGCCCTGGCCGGATTGCGGGTCGCCGATCAGCCAGGCGTGGCAGTGGTGGCTGGCGTCCGGGTAGCGGGCGCGGGTCTGCTCGAGCACGGCCTGGGCCTGGTGGCGGTCCTGGACCGGGCGCAGCCAGGCGATGAAGCGGCTTTTGTTGATGATCAGTTCGCGGTCGACGGGGCCGGCGGGGGTTGGGTAGCTCATGGCGAGAGGATACCAGAGACCTTGCTGGAGAGGGCTCTGGAATCCTGCCGGCCGGCTTTGCCGGCCTTTCGCGGGCGGGGCCCGCTCCCACAAGGTTGGAGGGTTTAACCCGAGAAGGCGCGGGCAAAGTCCTGGAAATCATCCAGATGTTCGTGGCAAAGCTGGAAGACGATGTTCCAGTTCACCGCTTCATAATTATGGACAACGATATTGCGAAAACCGACCGCGCCTCTAAGACGGTCAGCCAGCTCTTGGGGAATTTTGTCGCCCTGCGCCAACAGCGAGAAGGTCTCACCCATGGTTTGCGGCGCACCCAGATCGTCTTGATCCGCGAGCCAATGGGCCGCGATATCAACACAAAGCTGTATCGCCCGGGTAAGGTTCAACGACACAATATCCTGAGCGTCCAGATCCTCGGACAACAACTCAGGCGTATCCGGACAACGCTCATGGAGCCGGCGCACACAACGTCGCAGCGACTCAAGTTTTTGGTCGATTATGACTTGATCCATGCGCGCCGCCGTGTTTCCAGAATGTGTTTCTGCAGCGGGATAAAATCCTCGCCATTGGTTAGGTGGCGGCTTAGCAATATCGCCATATGGGTCGGCGCGCCCAGCAATCGCCGCCCTTCTTTCAAGATTTGTCCGAGCAGGGGTTCTCCGACACGGTTTAAATCCACCAAGTCCACAGAACGTCCCAAAGCACCGGCGAGCGCCTTGATCATGGCCTGCCGCTGCTCAACGGTTAGCGGACTTTCCAGCATCACACCGATATCCAAATCACTGGAGGCAGTCTCTTCACCACGAGCCATCGAACCAAACACCACTACCAGCCGGGGACTGAACGGCTGGAGTGCTGCTTTAATAAATTGGTCTGTGTCTGTCGGTATCATTGTCCGAGAATAGCATCTCTATGGCATCAGGACGACGGCGCCGTGGGTGCGGCGGGCTTCCATGTCGTCGTGGGCCTGGCCCACGTCCTGGAGGGCGTAGCGGACCGGGTCGTCGGGGGTGAGGATGCCGTCGCGCAGGGCCTGGAAGAAGGCGTCGGCGACGGCGTCGCGGTCGGCCGGGTCGGCGGTGTAGTGGCCGAGCATCGGCCGCACCACGGTGAAGGAGCCGGCGGCCAGGCGCGGCATGGCGAGCGGTTCCACCGGGCCGGAGGACTGGCCGAAGTTGACCAGGTGGCCGCGCGGGGCCAGGCAGGCCAGGGAGTCGTAGAAGGTGTCCTTGCCGACGGAGTCGTAGGCGACGTCCACGCCGCGGCCGTCGGTGAGCTGCTTGACGGTGTCCACCACGTTCTGTTCCCGGTAGAGGATCACATGGTGGCAGCCGTGCCGGCGGGCGCGCTCGGCTTTGTCCTGGCTGCCGACGGTGCCGATCACTGTGGCGCCCAGGTGGCGCGCCCACTGGCACAGCAACTGCCCCACCCCGCCGGCGGCGGCCTGGACCAGGATGACGCTGCCCTCGCGGACCGGGAAGACGTCGGTGAGCAGGATGCGGGCGGTGAGGCCGCGCACCATCATGCCGGCCACCAGCACGTCATCGATATCGTCCGGCAGCCGCACCAGCCGGCCGGCGTCGATCAGACGCTGGTCGGCGTAGGCGCCGTAGTTGCCGGAGGTATAGGCGACCCGATCGCCGGGAGCGAACGCGGTGACGCCCTCGCCCACCGCGTCTACCACGCCGGCCGCTTCCAGCCCGGGAATGCCCGGCAGCGGCAGCGTCCGGTAGAGCCCGGAGCGCACGTAGATGTCGTGGAAGTTGACGCCGATGGCGGTCTGGCGCAGGCGCACCTGGCCCGGGCCGGGCTCGCCCACGGTGATGTCTTCCAGGCGCAGGACGTCCGGCCCGCCCGCTTCGTGCATGATCATCGCTGTCGCCATGGGGTCTCCTGACGGGTGACTGGTCTTGTGGGAGCGGGCCCAGCCCGCGAAAGGGAGCAAAACTCCCGGCAGGATACCAGAGAGGCCACTTGATCGGCCGTTTAGAAGCGGTTCTTACGAAGGATTCTGGGATCCTGCGGGGCAACCTTTGCCGCAAGCCAAGCTTGCCTTTCGCGGGCTGGGCCCGCTCCCACAAGACCCACCAGCTATCTCCTAGTTTTTAGTTCTTGGAGGCTGAGAAATGACGCTTGCCCGGCATCAATACGCTTTTGCCGTTCCCCCAGCTCGTAACCGTGCCACTGCGGCGACTCCAGCTCGCCCAGATCGTTGTGTAGGGCTTCCCAGATCGCCTCCATGGACTGAAGTTTCTCCAATCGCGACATGTCTTTGGGGTCAGTTTGCATGGTCTGCTCTGCGTATTGAGTAACGGGAATTCTTCTAGCCTAGCAGGCCGGAAGCTAGACGTGTACTTCCAGGTCCACCGGGATGTTGCCGCGGGTGGCGTTGGAGTACGGGCAGACCTGGTGGGCGGTGTTGACCAGATCTTCGGCCTGCGCCTGCTCCAGGCCGGGCAGCGTGACACTGAGGGTGACGGCGAGACCGAAGCCCTGGCCGTCGGGGCCGATGCCCACTTTGCCGTCGATGTGGGTGTCTTCGGGCAGCTTCACCTTGGCTTTGCCGGCGATCAGCTTGAGGGCGCCGAGGAAGCAGGCGGCGTAGCCGGCGGCGAACAGTTGCTCCGGGTTGGTGCCTTCACCGCCGGCGCCGCCGAGGGCCTTGGGGGTGGTGAGTTTGACGTTGATCTGGTCGTCGCTGGACACGGCGCGGCCGTCACGGCCGCCGGTGGCGCGGGCTTCGGCCTGGTAGAGGATTTTTTCGATGGTCATGGTGGTTCTCCTTTGGGTTTGAGAGACGGCTCTGGAATCCTGCCGGCAGGCTTTGCCGGCCTTTCGCGGGCGGGGCCCGCTCCTACGATAATTTCTGGCGGAGGTCGTCGAGCTGGGCTTTCAGGGCCGCCAGTTCTTCGGGCTCGCACTGGCTGGCGCAGGCCGCCGCTTCGGGGATCGCTTCGGCGCGCTCACGCAG
>Ga0310342_100000008_pt1 | contig 118658 bp, 119 predicted proteins | sample S15DNA20500_MG_FD_206155 | JGI IMG/M metagenome (GOLD analysis project Ga0310342, IMG submission 206155) | Marine microbial communities from station ALOHA, North Pacific Subtropical Gyre - S1503-DNA-20-500_MG | ecosystem: Environmental > Aquatic > Marine > Oceanic | place: Pacific Ocean... | reverse complement strand
GATAAGGTAGCGGAGAACTATAACTCCGCTACCGTTATCGGAAACGTTGTGCGCTGGAATAGCAACGACAACGTACCGTTCAGCGATATGCTTAATGACTTTAGAACATTAGGGCTTATTGATGATGCTACAGTAGAAGCAAGCAACAAGGCTCGCGTAGTAGATACGGATAAGTTCTTAGCAGTGTACCGCAAAGCACAGGCACTTAGAACAGACGAGCAGATAGCAGAGGAACGCTATGAAGCTCGCGCAGCACATGGCGCAGGTGTTGAGTTAGTTAATGTGATAACTGGAGAGAGGATAGTAACATGAGTAAACCATTTGATGCGATCGACGCACCTGTGAACAACACACAGATACGACAAGACCATCCATGCACGTATAAGCAATCGTTTCCTATGGACGAGTTCGGACGCATAGGTGGGATGCATAGCCTAGCTGACTTACCTATAGTGAGGCATAGTGTACTAGAGCGTGAGGGCATACTGACTGCTATGGACATGGAGCAGGAGCTGTACGCTGTAGAGGACACAGAGAAGGGCTGGAAGTTTGTACTACCGTTCGCAGACGTAGTGCTTAACGAATAATAAAAAATAAAAAAAGAAAAAAACTAAAAATTCTTTCTTCGGAGAGAATTTTTTTTCTCTCGAGGCGGGAGGGGTACTCGGGGCTATATATACAAATTTGGTTACAACTGTTAGCGTGGTTAGTCTCACTTTTTTAAAAATGGGGTGAGTTAGAATCACCACCTCACTTCTATAAGTACTTCCCTAGAAATTTTCGCGCAGCATATTTTTAGACCTGCAGGACCCATTTCGAGTAAATATAATTAATATTAAGAAGGGGAGCGGATCCTTGGAGCAGTTTTTATTTCTACTTGTTGTTGTTACTACTTTGTTATTCCCTAACGAAAGAGTAGAAACCTTTGTTAATAAGTTTGAATACACTACTTTTGATGAGTGTGCTAAAGCGCAATTCCACATAGAAGTAGATAGAGGACAGCCTAGTAACGGTGTTTTTCGTGTAAGTCATATAGGCATATGCGTTAAGGTTCCTTTGTAACTCGTGTTTTAAGGCTATTTAAAGCAGTTTTATAAACTCTCCCACTAAATATTAACAGTAGTATATACAGTAGTAACAGTTCTAGCAACATTGTCAATTACGATGCGAACCTAGAGCATAACGTATATGCTTAATGGACGCTATATATAAAAGGAGAAACTATGTATCGTCTGTATATGCTACTACTTGTAAACTGATTGTATTACAAATAACTCTCTCTTGTAAAGGAATATATACTGTGGTTAAAGACTTTATTCCGTGCTGTACGGACTTACATGAGTGTGCTTGCGCTCAATATTTAATAAAACTAGAAGAAGCTAAAGATCCATCATCTTGGAAATATAGCTTTGGTTCTGAATACTACTCTACTGAGTACATGGAAGAAGCATTTACATTAGCTTATAACGCTTGCTTAGTACGAAGGTTTGGTGTTAAATTGGGTAATACTGATGAACCATAAGCTAAACACAATGGATATAGATGACGATGAAAAGGCATTAATAGCTTTAATGCTAGTAGATGATATGACAGAAGAAATACGTATACTAAAAAGACAAAATAGTATAATGATTGATATATTAAAAGGTTTGGGTTTTACTGATATAGAACATATATTCTATGATTGTCCTTTACCAGATGGTAAATTGGATACACACTTAGGATATAATGCTCCTAATAAGCCTCCTCTATAAGCATGAGATTAGCGTAGCTTAATCTACAGATATAAGATTTAAATGCCATATAATAGCAACCATGTGTTTAAGGGGTGCTACAGCAGCTTGTAATAGCTTTTAAAGCATGGTTACAGTGAAACGCACTATAAGTAGCGCAGTGCTACATAGTTACAGGCCAGCAGAGAACCGTACAAATTTTCTGCGAAAACTCTTCGAGCTAAAAAATCTGCTTAACCGCTCGCGGCTTTTTTGGATTACCACCTTATAATAAACCTGGAGGAAAGGGCCAGTTGGGCCAAGCCATATGACTTAGTCCTAAACCGCAATTACTCATATGTCTCTTTTCGCCAAAATGTTTTATATAATGTAGTAAGCATTTAGTTTCTAGTTCTTTATAATTATTATATTCAAATAAATTTAACGGTGGTACGGGAAAAAGACGGCCAGTGGCTGCACTTTTAAGTGTTCGATAATGATCATCACCATATTGAACCCAAGTCGCAACGTCGATGGTCCGCTGATCTTTATTCCTATTTTTTATATTATTAAGATGTATAGTTTCGTTTGGTCTAATTATATCTATCAGACTGGGGCGTGGATGAAATTCATTCATCCACAGGTCAGTACGTCCTACATGAACTCCATTCCGATGGTTGTACTGACCGCCCATGGTGCGCTCGAGATGGTTCCATAATAGTATTTTCTCTTGTTTTATAAATGCATGAATGTTCGCTTTTATAAACTCATCCCAAAAATCAAATTCACCATACTCCATATAATCGTCTGCATTAACTGTATCAATGCCAGCTTTTTTAAAATCAATAATTACATTAGTGAATTGTCTAAGACCGTCGTCTTTATTTTTATCTTTAAGAAGCCATCCATTATCTATATAGTTACGATTTAAAGTTTGAACGATCGAGCCGCGCCAAAAAATAGGTTCGTCTATTGGTAGTCCCCAGTATATAATATCTTCACGATTTTTTGTAAAATTATTAGGAATTTTATATTTTCTAACACCTTCACCTATGTTTAATTCATCTGGAAAAGGGCCACCTGGGCCGTCTTTATATACTATTCCAAAAATTTTACCTGGTCTAAGAGGATGATCGGCCGGAACCTTACGAAGACAGACACCAAGCACCCAAGATGCACCTATATCAAAATCAAAAAAATGATGTGGATATTTTACTGCAAGAGTAGACTTTCCTGCCCCATGACACATGCATATTACTTTTAACTTTTGTACAGTCGAGTAATACTCAGACCATTTTTCAGTGTTAAAATGTATGTTCTTCTCTGATGACATCATGATAATATATTTATGAAGGGCTTTATGAAGGGGTATAAATATTATTATGAAAAGTAAAATCTATGATGATCATGAATATATTCCTATAAGGGGCGATCCTGATGGAAAACTAGATTGGAAATATACAGCTTTATTATGGCAAAATAGATGGGCACGGAAGCCTGAACTAACTTATGAAAGGCTTAACAGAAAAATACATGATAACTATGCTACTAAAACTAAAAATAGTTTAAAGCTAGCGTTAATAGGTGATAGTTATTGTGCTGATGTGTATAAAACACCATATAAAACTTGGCCTTATATAGTTGCAGAAAATTTAAATGCTTCAATTATATCTTTAGGACGTTCTGGTGCTGCAATGACGCATTCATATGAGGATTTAATAGCTGTAGTAGACGAAGCAGATGTTGTTATAGTATGTGTTACAGAACCTAATAGAGTACCAAATAGATATGGTCTCCCTTTAAATATAGGTATAACAAGTCGAAAAAAAGAAAGTATAATATCTAAATTTTTAACGCATGCACCTTGGTTCTTTGATCAATGGAATAAAAGTAAAGAACAGTCTAAAAGTAAATCAGTAGGTATAGATAGCATGATTAGATGGTGGGTAGACGAATATGGAATTCCGGAAAAACAAGGTGTAAAGATACTTGATAGTTTAAACAAGTACTATGAAAGTTTATGGGATCCTGACTTAATGAAAATAGTACATAAAGGTGTACTAATGCAAATAGATGAATTATTATTAAAGAAAAATAAAAAGTGTTTTTGGTTCCCATGTTTTGGTAGCAGTGGTATTGTTATAGATGATGATAATAGTATAGTCTATGATGATCCGTATGTTCCGTATGGTGAAATAGATAAGGAATCGCGGTTTCATCCTAAAAGTGGTCCAGTAGCCAACATGCCTTTACTTCTATTAAGTATGCATGAACTAATGTCAACGGGGCTAGGAGAAAAATATTGTAATAAACTAATAGGTGAACACTGGGACGAAGAAGATATAGTAAGGTTATCAACTGCAGGTTATACAGATAAAAAACGTAGTAATCATTTTGGAAGTGAATATAATAAGTATTTTGCTAATATGATATTAACGTTATTAAGCGAAGATAAACAGAATGGAATAATTGATATACCAAACTACTTTCCTTTTACGAAAAGGCAATTAAAGTGGTTAAAACGATATACAAAAAGTAGATATTCCTTTCACTGTTTACGTGATAGATTGCCTAGCGATTTATATTAGTGACCGGCGCAATGCGCCCTTAGGCCCACCGCGTGGATCACTGAATAGTTCAGGAAACGTTTTAGTTACATTTTCTTTTCTTATTTTATCTAAAGATTTTGTTATAGACATTGCTTTTTCAAAGTTGTTAACATCCCATATATTATTATCATATTGTTCTAATAACTCGCTATTTAATATTTTAGATAGAGTCCTTAAATAATAATATTAAAGTTGTAAATAGAGGGAGGCTTAGAACAACATGATAGCAGAATTAGTAGCAATGTTTGGGGCAAAATTTTGTTGCATAGCAGCAGCAGGAACAGGCGGAGTATGCAATGCAGTTGTCCGTAGGAAAACACCAGTTAGAGATATTTTACTTTCGGGTATTATAGGTTGGATAGCAGCAGAGTTTTTTATTCCTGCATTAATGGTACATTTTGGTTTTGGAACAGAAGTAGCACTTGCAATTGCATTTGTTTGCGGATATTCTGGTGTACGTATTATGTCTAAATTAGAGGGAACTATTTTAGATAAAATGAGGTTCTAACTTTATTAAAAGATGGATGAATTAGTAATATTAGAAATTCTTAATAAAATGTGGCCAATGCTCATAGGGTTTATTATGTTAGTCATTGTGTTAGCACAAATGCATACTAGGATCCGCGTTTTAGAAGAGAAAACAAAAGTACTTTTTAGTTTTCATAATCAAGTACCTAATAGGCGACAAGACGACAGTTAGAGGATAAAGAAATTAAATGAGTTGCGAATTGTGTAATTTAGATACAATTGTACATTTGTATGATGATTCTGACCCGCGCTTTATTATAATTGATTGCATGTCGTGTTTAGTACCAATGATCGTTTGGAGACAATCCCATACTATGTCTATACCACCAAGGGACTGGGCAGAGATGGAGATTGCCTTGCGAACGGTTGCAGACAAGAAGTTTGGCAAACACAATTATTATATTGATAGGCAGCAACGAGCAGTACCAGATCATTTACATTGGCATGCACGGTCAGCTACTTTAGCTAATGGGTATACCATGCCAGAGTACGAATTGAATTAAATAGTGCATAACAATTGAGGACCAAATGGTAAAGCACGGAACCCTGATACAATGTCCTTCATGTAAAACTGGGTCATTAAACTGGATCGAAGAAGGTTCATGGGAGTGTCGATCGTGCAAACGTCCTTTTAAACATTATCTTAGTAAAATAGAAAAAGAAGAAAATGCTCTCGGCAAAGAGCCACATGATGGCGATATAGACTACATTAATATTCTATAGAGTCCCAATAGTCTTTTAATTCAGGAAAAGTTTCTCTAAAGTTTTCATTCCTAACATTATCTAAAGAGTTTGTTACATATTTAAATCTTGGATGTCGTAAAGCATAATCATCATATTCTGCAACATACGTATTAGTATCTAAATAATGTATTATACCATTAAACATTACTTCTACACATCCTAACGTTTCATCATCATATATTCCTGATTTATCATTTAAAAACTTTGCATAAGATTCTTTAATTTGAGTTTTTAAATTATCAGGTAACTGATCTATTCTAAACGTCATAGGTTGTTCTAGCATATTATGTCCCATAAGCTGCTGACCTTGAAATCCTATTTTTTCAATTAAGTATTCAAAATAATCTGGCATATGTAAAACATTAAAAATACTAATAACAGGTGTTACTTTAAAAAAAATATTTTCATGATGCCCATGCAAATGGTTCATTATTTTTAAATGTTTTTCTATTGTAGGCCAGTCAGTACCGTGCCTAATATATTCTGCTCGTTTACCTATTGCATCAATACTTGCTGATATAGCTACTTGCGGACCGCAAGTTTGATTTGTGCATTTATTAAATTTTTTCCATATATCTACCATATCATATTCTTTATTAAATTTTTTATAATTTAAAATAAGAAGATTAGTATTATACCAAAGAGTTACATCAAATCTTTCATGTTCAATTAATTTATCTAAAATATGATAATGCTGTTCACTAATCATAGGCTCTCCGCCTGCGAAGTATATATGTTCAACATTGTTTATATCGCGCTCGATTATTTCATCTAATTGTTGTTTACTTTTATTTTTTAGTTCTATTACACCGTGCTTATCTGCATCTTTGATGCTATCAAGCCTTTCTGCTAAATGTCGTTGTATTCGAGGTTTATTAAGAACTAATTTATTCTTTAAGTCTTGGTCTTCTAGTAAAGGTTCTGATATTGTCTTCCAATCGGCTACCCATAAACTACTTAATTCAGGACCACAAGTTCTACATTTCATATTACATAAATTACTAAATCTAAAGTCCCAGTAATATAAATTAAAATCTTCTACTTCATAGTTATTATCTATTGCTTTTTGTACAATGTCACGATGGTTTTCTAACATTTGTTGATTATTGGGATTAGACCTTAAACTTTTAAGACCACCATCTTCTTGATGGAAACACTTACTACATGAAGAATGTCGTTCTCCTTCTACTAATGCTTTTCTTATGCTTTTTAGTTGTTCACTATTCCATATATCTTTTACATCGTCTCTGTTTAGATTACCTAAAGAATACTTCATATAATCTGTAGAACAGCAAGGCCAAACTCGTCCATCAGGCCATATATGTAAATGTGTGAATGGATACATACACATGGTATTTTCTTTCACACATTCCTCAATTTTAAGATCGGCTGCGTTTATTTTTGTCATAGATAATTTACTACTAATATAATCCGACGTCCATAATCATCAGGTACTTCCTGACAGTGTTCTAATTTCCCATTAAATATAATTGCATTATCTTCTTTTGGAAGAAATCGAAGTTCGTCTTCATCACCGGGTGGCCCGTATTTAACCCAAGTAGCCCCACCTTCAAATCTGCTCATATATACTATTAAATTTTTGTAAGCGAACGGTAAATCAGTATGCCAGGGTCCTTTTTTATTTTCACTATTAAAAGTTGAATTAATGTGTATTCGATATAATGTAGAAAGTTTAATATCATTAAAATGAAGAATTTCGTCTATTACACTGTAAGCAGGTTCAAATAAATTAGATGTTATTGTAGAATATGCTTCATCTTCTGTAGGTCTTTTCATAATCATATGATGATAATAAGGAAGTTCAAGTTCGCGTGTATCGCCAGGGAAATTCATTGGATTATGATATGACCAAGTCATTTCAGGACCATGAATATAATTCTTAAATTCATCGTAATCTTGTGTGCAAGGGTTTTTAAGTTGGGTAATAACTTCCGCGTTGGAAGTTCCTATTCGATCTAATACTTCAGGGTCTGTCATGCAGTTATTTAAGGTAAATATAGTTAGTATAGACGAGTCTTGAATACAGGTAAATAAAAACATGCTAATTAAAGAACTAGGGATAAATGTTAAAAAACTTCTAATTAATGAGTCGTTTGATTGGAATACCGAGTGGGATAATGATACTGCACGTCAATTAAACAGTATGGTCAAGTATAATAATGGTTTATTTAAAAGTGCAAAGCAAGCAAATTTTTTATTTAAGTCAGAAAGAAATCCTTGGGATTTAAGAGATGATACTGAAAATCTTAAAAAGTTTTTTAATATAGATGTAAAAATGGGAGAGAAGGCAGTGAGCGTTGATGGCACTGCTGTATTTTCTAACTATGGCGCTAGAGGAGTACGCCCTGTTACTTGGTATTTTGTTATTGATGAATATGGCATAGTTAGAAAATATAAACTAAAATACAAAGGTAATATGAGAGATGGCACAGCTCCAGACCCATCAAAAACAGAACTGTTATGGTCGCGCCCGGAAGGATTAGATACTTCACATCTTGTAGTAGATCCGAATGCACCAAAAGAACCACAACCGGGTGATAATAGTGAATGGGTGGGAGAAGTTTCAAAACGCCAACAGTTTACAGGAGAAGTTTTATTTATTAAACCTTTTACTAGTAATTGGGGTAGCAGTTATATTACTAAATTTGTTACTCCTGAAGGTAACTTGCTAACAGTGTTTGGTGGTAATTGGAAAACACAAGTAACAAAAGGTGATACTAAAACTTTTGTGGGTACTGTTAAAAAGCACGACGAATATCAAGGCACAAAGCAAACTGTTCTTAATCGCGTAAAAGAGGTATAATTAATGTTCTTACGAGAATTTATATCAAAGCCTGTTATAGAAAAAGACCTAGATGATTTTACAGGTAGAGCTGGGGAAGAACGGGCAGCACGTGGGGTCGCTAATCGAGAAAAGGCTATTGCTGCTGGCTTTGTAAGACCCGATGGTTCTGCAGACACTAGGGCTTACTTTGCAAGCATAGCGAAAAAACAAGATGCAGTAGCTAAGGCAGCAGATGAAAAATACTGGAGAGACAATCCTAATGGGAAATGGGAAAAGGTTCCTGGATCAAATGTTATTTCTATGGTAATGCCACCAGAGCAACATCATCCTGATGCTATAAAGGCTCAAGAATTAAAAATAAATGCAGTAACTAAAGCTAGAACCCAAGCCTATAAAGATAAAGTAAAAGCATCTGGAGGAACGATGGACGGTGATAAGTTAGGTCCACCTGGGCCTAGACCTATTCAAGCAACACCAACAGCAGATGATCCCAAACCTTGGATACTAACCAAACCAATGCCTCGCCCATGGAGAAAGGACCAAAAGCCGCTTCCCATGGGACAGATAGCAGTCGACTATAATAAACAATATCCTAATGCAGCCAAGTCACGTGCTGCCCAGATAGCTGCAAAGAAAATAGCTAGAGCCGAAGCCGAAGCTGGCAATAATCAACCAACTACTGAAGGAGATATGAAAGCTGATCGTGAAGAAGGTATTAAGTGGGTTGATGACCCAAACTGGAAACGGTTGCATGATATGGATGATGAAATGATACATGCATATTTAGATCATAAAAAATCTGTAAAAAAAGAAGTACGTACTTATGAGTATGGAAGGGGTAGTGTAATTTCGAAAGGAAGAGATGATGATGGACGAAGCGTCTCAAGTAGCCAAATTACAGGACAGACTAAAACTATAGGTGGTGGAGGAACTACTACTACAAATAGGCAAGGACACAAAACTCAACACAAGACTCCAAGAATAGGTGGGTTACAGATAACTAGAAATTTTGATCCTAGTTCAGGCAAACAAACAGATAGTTCTACATCATATAAAGGTAAACATCGCGATCCTGAAGATGGAGATATGGTACATTATGATTTAACTGGCCCTGGGGATAATGTTGATAATATAAATGATTTAACAACTGCAAATGTTAGATCAGGTGACCATACAGTTAGTGCAAAAAAAGGTAGACGAGGAATTGCGCCAAGCGCCACTGTACATTATAAAGGTAAAGAAATAACTCAAGCAATGGCATCTAAAATGATGAAAAGAGATTCATAAGTAGAAGGAAAGGAGCATGGTAGCAGAAGTATTAGCAGGCATAGCTCTTGTTAGTAGTGCAGTAAAGGGAATTAAAAAGTCTATAGATACTGCAAAAGATATAAAAGATATTGCTGGAAGCATAGATGACCTGTTAACAGGTGCAGAACAAGTAGAAAAAAAAGCAACGGTTGTTCAGAAAAAAGGTCGAGCGGGCCAGTGGCAAAACTTTTTACGTTTAAGATTTTCGAGTGTCAAAGAAACAGGTGATGGTACATCATTACAAGAGGTAGCCGCAGAAGTAATTGAAAAAAAGCAAGTTGAAAGAGAAATAGCCCAAATGAGGATGGTTGTTAATAAAAAATTTGGGCGTAATACTTGGAACGATATTATTATAATGCGTAATCAAAGAATAAAAGAATTAGAGAAAAGAAGGGATAAAGCAAAAACACTTGCAAAAGAAAAAGCAAAAGCTAGTGCAAAAAGACGGAAAAGGATATTTAAGGAAACTTTTAATGTGTTGATTTTAGCTGGAGTTGGTACGGGTATAGGATATACAATATGGTATCTGTCAGAGAAATAAATGAACAAGTAGTAGTGCCAACATCACAAGGTGTTCTTGTAGAAATTTGTCATAATGTTATTGCTAGAACTTGGGCGTCCAAACCGTCTAAAAGATATGTAGATATGTTTGTCGATTCTGTTGGAAAAACAGCAATTGGAATACTTCATTGGACTCCTAAATATAAAAAAGCCGAAATATATAATCGAATGACAGATAATATGGTTAGTAAATATTGGGGTGGTAGTATTACAACAATACAACATTTAAAAGATATTGGAAAACACACTGCCGAGAATGAATACAGTCACACAGCTTGGAGGAAAGGTATGTACGATTTCCTTCGTTCAGAATATAGTATACCTATACAAGATGAAGCATTAACTGCTACTTTTAGTAAAAAGATATCAAGAGCCAGGCGCTATGGAGAATTTAATACCAAACGAGATTATGCTATAATAATGGCTATTGGAAATAGTGGAAGTGTAGGTAAGTTTGGAAAACCTGCAGGCTGGGATGCAGAGAAAATGTTAGAATTAGCAGTAAAAGATAATCCTACTCGTAACCGATGGGATGCTATAGAGTCTTATTATCCAAAACCCTAAATGTCAAATTCCTATTCTATTTTATTAAATTATTCTGAACAATATAAAAAATATAATGAAAAAGCAGTAGCTAAGTATTGGAAGGGGCTTAAAATTATGGACGAGCTAGAACATATTATAAGCACAAAGAAAGATAATATAACAGCTAGTGCTTGTATAGAATTATTTTTGCGTAATATAGATTGTAATCAAGTTGATGATGATACTATAGTATTAAATTCAGAACGTGATCGAACATATGCTATGATATTACTTTCCGACTCAAAAGATTATACAGTAGAATATTTAGATTAATTATCCCATATCTCCGTCAGCCATTTTACCAACAGTTAGAATTATTTCAATATCTTCATAAGTTCCTTTTTCAAAATCAGTTACTCGTCTAACTAAACATTTAATTTCATCACCTGGTTTACTATCTGCAATTATATTTACTAACGTTTCAGTATCTATTTCTACACCATTTACTTTAAGGATCATATCATATGGTTGAAATCCTGCTTTACCTGCAGGACCGCTTGGAGCAAGACTTAAAAATACAATTACTTTTGTTTCAGCATCTATATCAAACTTTTCTTTAGACTCGTCATTTAAATCAGAAAGTTGTACCCCGATCCATGGACGAATTACTTCACCCTCGTTTAAAAGTTTGTTAGCAACTTTTTGAATAACATTAGAAGGAAGCGCATATCCTATACCAATAAAAAATCCGGAAGGGGAAATAATTTGTGTATTCATTCCTATAACTTCACCCTTTAAATTAAAAAGAGGTCCACCACTATTGCCTTTGTTAATAACAGCATCTGTTTGTAACATTGTAACCCATACGCCTTTTCCAACAGATCGATCTATACCACTAATAATTCCTGATGTAATACTAAATGGATGGTCTAAAGGAGACCCAATTGACGCAACCATTGTCCCTGGTTTAACTTTAGAACTATCCCCTAATGGCAGTGCTTTAAATGTTTCGTCGCCTTCTCTCTCAATTTGTAAAATTGCTATATCTGCCATTTTGTCAGAAGCAACAAGTGTTGCTTTTCGATATTTCTGATCATGCCAAACAACTATAATATCAGAAAGTTTCATTTTTGGATCTCGGTCTTTACCTCCAAATATAACATGATGATTAGTGTATATTAATCCTTCACTTGAAATTATAAATCCACTCCCCTTACCAATTGATCGAGGAACAAGTGGTTCTGTTTTATCTTTAAATAATTGATTAAACGGAGAATTGGGAGGTAAGTCTTTTAAAATGCCACCAATGCGTTCTCCCTCTGCTTCTACAATAATTGTTACAACAGAGTCTATTACATTTTTATATAAATCAATATATGTATCAGAAGTTACAGCATAAGGAACCTCAGTTACATTACTTGTTGCTCTTATTGCTGTAGAAGGTAATAGTAGTCCTAATACTATAACAACTCCTAAAATATATTTTATTTTGACCATTATTTTAATACCTCGTTTTTTCTATCTAAATATTTGTTAACAAATGTAATAGCGTCTTTAACTGTAATAATTTTTTCAGCTTCATTGTCCGAAATCTCTATATTAAACTCTTCTTCAATATTTATTACTAATTCTACTGTATCGAGCGAATCAGCTCCTAAATCCATAACAAATTCTAAATCTTCTGTAATTTGTTCTTTTTGTACATCTAGTTGTTTTACGATAATTTTTTTTACTCTATCTTCTATACTAGTTGTCATTGTAATTCTCCTGATACAGTTTAGCTAATCTTATTTAATAAATCTTCCTTCCCTAGTTTATATTTTTCTAATTTCCAAATATCCCGTAATTTTTCTAGGGTTTGTCCAATTTCGGGTCCGGGCTTCATTCCTTTGTCTACTAAATCTTGACCAGCAACTGGGAATTCAGGTTTTTGAAAGTTTTTAATTTTACTTGCAATATCTTCTTTGTTTTGTAACATTGCTAATGAATACACAAAATAAGGATGATCACCATCTACTACAAAATTTTCAGCAGTATCTTGAGTTAATTCAGTATCTTTATTTGTAGTAAGAAAAACTAAGAATAGCTTTTCTGCATTTGATAATTTCCAAGCAGCAATAACTTTCTCTGCATCGTTTACATTATTCATCAAACTTGCTAAAGGAATAATAGGACTGTTCATAGTACTCAATTTTTCAGCTAGAGCAATGTTAGCCATTGGTAGGTTTATATAATTAGATACTCCTGTTTTTTCTAAATATGATAATACTTCTTTTACGTTTTTTCCTAAAAGTATTTTTTGTAGTTCCATCCATACACGCTCACCTGAAATTTGTTTTAAGCCACTTGCATTATCTTTTATAGAGGTTAATGTTTCTTTATCCCAAGTAGGAGTATCCATTCTACCTTGGAATCTAAAGTAACGTAAAATTCTTAAATAGTCCTCTTGAATACGTTTTTCAGGATCACCTACAAATTTACTTACTTTATTTTGTAAGTCTTTAACTCCATCAAAATAATCATATAGCGTCCCATTAAAATCTAAAGACATAGCATTATATGTTAAGTCTCGACGTCTAGCATCTTCTTTCCAATTACGAATAAAATTAACAGTAGCATGTCTGCCAGTGTGTTCTGTATCGGCTCGTAGCGTTGTAATTTCTAGTTGTTCGCCTTTTATAACTACTGTTACTGTTCCGTGTTCTAAGCCAGTAGGTATATACTTAATTTTATTTTTTTCAAATATTTCAATCATTTCGTTTGGTGTTGCATCAGATGCTAGATCGATATCTTTGGGCAAGTTATTAAGTAATAGGTCACGAACTGCACCACCTACTATTCGTAATTCAAAATGATTTTTATTAAATAATTTTCCAAGTGTTAGTACACCTGTTGATAAAATTTGTTTAAATTCTTCAGTATTTACAGTTTCTTTATCTTCTGTAATGAATTCTGCCGCTTTCATATACGTATTTACCTAGTTATTATAACACATATGGCTCGTAGAAGTTACGGTCATAGACAACTAGTCTTTGCGGATCAAAACATGACAAATCTATAGTTTGGTATTGACCTGTAGTAATTAATTCAGTTAATCCTCTTCCTACACCCGGTGCTTGCATTACTCCTCGTCCAGTAAATCCAGATGCTAGATATACGTTGTCTAGCTTAGGGTGTTTTCCTATAATAGCATTGTTATCAGTTTGATTAGTATCATAATATCCTGCCCAAGCACTAGTTACTTTAACTTCTTCAAATAAAGGAGCTCTCATTGCTAGTTTCTCCCATATAAGGTTTTCAAAATCATTCCAATCGGGTTCTAAATCTGTTTGGTCAAATCTCCCAACAGGCGAAGCAACAATATACCCATCTCCTTCAGGGCGCCAATATATTTCTGATGTGAAATCGCCCACAAGAGGCATTTGGGGAATATGTGTTGGAGTTTTTACATTAAACACTGTATGTTTTTGAGGAACAACGGGCATATCTGGTAATAATTCTTTAGTCCAACATCCTGCTGTAACAACAATAATATCAGATAAATTATCGAGATTTTTTACATCTTCTTTAATAAAGTTTACACCATTATTAATTGCTTCTTGCTTAAATGCTTTTTGTAAACTATGTGGATCTAGCCAACCTTCTACTTTTGTATCTGTATAAGATGCAACAGCTATGCCATCCGAATTTAACCAAGGAAAAACTTCTGTTAATTTATCACCTGTTAATAATATTGAAGGTGCATCGTGTCTCCATTGTTCTTCAATAGCTAGTCGTTGTTGGTCTGCTTGTTCTTCATTAAATAATAGTAAGTAACCATTAGGTGTCCATTGTACATCTGTATTAAATTTTTTTACAAATTCACTTCCAAACTTTCCTAATAAAATATTTTCTTTAGTAACAAATTGATGTCTAAAGCCTCCACACGATCTTGCAAAAGATGCATTAGTATATGTAGGATCACGTTCTAATACTTTAACAGATATATTTTTTTCTAAAGAGAGAAAATATGCAGTTGCAGAACCGATTATCCCTCCACCTACTATTGTTATTTGATTTTCCATTCTGCCCCTGAGCTACTGTGGATTATTTTTTTTCTTTTTTAGGTTTCTTTTTTTCTTTTTTAGGTTTGTCTCTATTTTTATTTTCCATCATCGGACCTCCTTTGTTTCTAGTAAGTTATGTCCCCTAGTCCTACTGCGTCCCAGTCTATTTTCTCCCATCCTTCGTCGCGTTCTAAAACAACAGCATGAGCCTTTATTTTTCCACCCGATCCTTTATCATTAATAAGTATTCTTCCGGCGTCAGCATACCCCATTAATAAAATATCAAATGGTATACCTAATCTAACTAATTCTTCTTCAGTTCTTTTTCTAACACTTTCACGTCTACCAGTTATTAAAATAATTCTATGTCCTTTCTTCTCCCACTCTCTTATTCTATGTACAACTCCAGGCAACGCTTCGTGTTCTTTATGAGCTACAGCAGTGTGACCTTCACCACCCATGTATTTTACTATTGTACCGTCGATATCACAAATAATTGTTTTCATCTTTAATCCTGTGTTGCATACCAGTACCAGCTGCTGAAACTTTTCCTATTGGAGTTGGATTTAATTGACCTTTAAACATATTTCCTGTTAATAAATTAAGAAATCGTTGTCTAAAGCCACTTGTTAAATCTAAATCTTTTTTATATTTAATTGTTTCATATAACTTATCAGCTAATATTATATGATTGTCTTTTGTCATATGATTTAAACGTCGATCAGGTTCTTGGTTTTTAATAAACCATTCTTCTCCTTCTTTATCTGAAGTAAACTCTGAAACACTTATATCATTTAATGTTCCTTTAACATTATATCCATTTATAGTAAAGTAATGAGGCATTTGAAATCCAGGTAAAACATACATTTTAATATTTCTTTTTGCAAGATTTTTATTAAATTCATTTAATAATGCATAATAACTATCTAGTCTTAACTTATCTTTTTCTTCGTTTTGGATATGTTTATAATATAATTCTACAGCTTTAACTTCATTTTTATTAATTAATCCATTAAATGTTTTATCTTTATCAATCATTCCATAAATATTTGAATACCAAGGATGGTTTTCTAAAAACCAATATCGATGAGACTCTGTAGTTTGAACAATTATAATATCATTTTCTTTTGCTTCTTTCATAACGTTGATTAAACACATTATTATATACTCATTACTAGAGCCAAACTCTGCTATTACTTTTATATTTTTTATTTTTAAGTTGTTAGTTAAGACCCTGTGCCATTGCCATATAACAGGTGCAGGATTTATTAATTCCGAATCTACACAAAAACTATCACCTAAAATCCATAATGTCATTTTATTATAACCACCACCATATAATTGAAAGTATAAAAAACCAAAAATACCAATTACGAAAAATAGATGTACTCATATATGCAGCTTCTAATTTAGACATTCTTCCTGCTTTAAGATTAATTTCTGCTGCTCGAATTAATTCTTGTCGAACTATTGGGGGTAACGTTTGATCAGTTTTTTCGAACCATCTATCAAATGGCATTCTTGCTTCTTTTAATTGGTGTTCAGGAAAAACTTCTGCATGTGCAATATTATATACTTTTTCAGGCTTCCATTTCTCGCAATAAGCAACTAAACCTAATAGTTCTATATCTTTCATTTTTCCAAAATCAGGACTTAAATCCATAACTTGTCTCCTTGCTTACTGGGTAATTTCCAGTAAAGCATGCATCACAATGTTTTTGTGAACCTACTGCTTTATATAATGCTTTCATACTAATGTGACGTAAAGATGTGGCACCTATATAATCACATACTTCTTGCTCTGTATATTGTGATGCAATTAATTCTTTTTTTGTAGGAGTGTCTAACCCATAATAGCATGAATATTTTACAGCAGGAGATGCTATTCTAACATGTATTTCTTCTACTCCTACTTTGTTTAGCATCTTAATAATCTTTTTAGCGGTTGTTCCTCGTACAATTGAATCATCTATTACTGTAACAGTTTTGCCCTTCATACTTTTTAATGCATTATGTTTTAATTTAACACCCAAGTCTCGTATCTTTTGTTCAGGTTGAATAAATGTACGACCTCTATAATGGCTTCGTGTAATCCCCATTTCAAAAGGAATACCTGATTCGTGAGAATAACCTAACGCTGAAGGCACGCCCGAATCGGGTACAGGAATAACAATATCTGTTTCTACTGCACTTTCTTTTGCAAGTTCTGCACCAATGCGTTTTCTTACATCATATACTACTTCATCATCATATATAGAATCAGGACGAGAAAAATATATATGTTCAAATACACAGAATTTTTTTGTTTTTTCTTTGAAAGGATATGATGAAGCTGTTGCTTCTTCACTAACTATTATTAATTCTCCAGGATTTACTTCTCGTACATAGTCTGCACCTATAATATCTAATGCACAAGTTTCTGATGCAAAAACATAACTATCATCTAATTTACCCATTACTAATGGTCTGAAACCATAAGGATCTCTTACAACAACCATTTTATTATTGTATATTGCAATAATACTAAAAGCACCTTCTAGTTGTTTTAATGCTTTTTGAAATTTATCAAATGCAGATCCGGATTGCATTGCCATTAAATGAAGTATAACTTCTGTATCACCTGTTGTTTGAAATAAAGATCCTTTATTAACAAGATCGTCTTTTAGTTGTGTAAAATTTGTTATATCTCCGTTATGGACTAATGCGAATTCACCAAAATTTAAATTCGCTTTAAGTGGTTGTACGTTTGATTGGCCAGGTCCTCCTGTAGTAGAATAGCGTACATGTCCGATAGCAGTATTTCCTGGAAGTTGAGATATAATATTTTCATCCCCAAATATTTCTCCTATTCTTCCAGTATCATGATAACTATGTAATCCATAATTCCAAGACGCAATTCCTGCACCTTCTTGTCCTCTATGTTGAAGGGCATGAAGTCCTAACGCCGTGTTGGCAGCTGCATCTAAATTTCCAAATATTCCAAATATTCCGCACATTTAATTTATTATCAAGTTAGATATCCGACCAATGTTTTCTGGAGGAGTTGTAGGTAATATACCATGACCTAAATTAAAAATAAAAGGCTTTTTACCTAATGTTCCTAAAATTTTCTTTACAGCTAAGTCCATTTCATCTCCCCCTGTTACTGCTAACCGATTATCCAAATTACCTTGAATAGTACAAATAGGTTGAAGTTCGTTTGCAACCCAGTCTAAAGATACTTCGTGATCTATACTTAATCCATCAACTTCGGTTCTTTCTGCAAATGTCTTATACATTAAATTAGCATTTTTAGGAAAACCTATTATAGGTATATTAGGATAAACGGTTTTTACTTCTTCTATAATTTTTTTAGTAGGTTCAATTATTAAATCTAAAAATAAATCTTCATCACCTTCGTTTGAAAGTAAACCAGCCCAACTATCAAATAATTGAATAATTTCTGCTCCAGCTTTTATTTGTCCTAAAATATAAGTTATAGTTGCATTACACAAAAGTTCAATTAAGTCTTGTAATGCAGAAGGATTATTTTTTGTTAAAGTACGTAATTTGTCAGCATTAGTTCCGCCTTTACCTTCAACCATATATAAAGCTACAGTCCACGGAGCACCGGCAAATCCTATAAGTGCTGTATTAGCATCTAGTTCATTTTGAATTCTAGTTAAAGTATTATATACAGGGTCAAATTTATTATTAATATTTTCTAATGACAAAGAAGATAAAATGTTTTCTTCATTAACAGGTTCTAGTATAGGACCTACTCCTTTAACAAATTTAACTGATTGTCCAAGGGCATGTGGAACAACAAGAATATCTGAAAATACTATAGCAGCATCCATTTTATAACGTCTAATTGGTTGCATAGATACTTCGGCAGCTTTTTCAGAATTAAAACAAAAGTCTAAAAAGTTATTTTGCTTTTTTCGTATCTCTCGATATTCTGGCAAATAACGTCCTGCTTGACGCATAAACCAAAATGGTGGTCTGTCAACGTCTTCCTTTTTTAATGCTTTTAAAATTCTTTTTGTCATTAGTGGATCTTTTTACTAGTAGTAGAGTATTCGTTATTAGAAACATATGTATAAAGTTCTAAAAAATTTTCATATAAACTAAGATATGTTTTAGCACTCATTCGTATTGTTCTATGAATATCATCATCCATTTCAGGAAACGGATGCTCATCTAGCCATTCTATAAAAAACTGTGCTATATTTGCATATTGTTGTTTATCTAAATTTGAAATCATGTCTATCATAGATCATTCATTTCCATAAACATATCTTTCATTGCACCACAGTCAGGGCAATACCAATCATCGGGTATATCTTCCCATCTAGTACCAGGTGCGAATCCTTCTTCTTTGTCGCCTAGTTCTTCGTCATAGATATAATCACAAGCCATACATTGCCATTTTTTATATTCCATTAAAACCATCCCATCATCATTTTTGTTTCTTCTGGAACCATGTCCATAGTAAATGGTGGATCAAATGTGGTAATCACTTCTACGTTGAGTACTTCGGACACATATCCTGCTTTCGTTATATCTGCAACCATTTGCTCTGCGAATGGACAAAAAGCACTAGTCAATGTATGTGTAATCTCTACCCATTGATCTTTTGCATTAATCTTGATATCGTATATTAATCCTAGATCGTATACGTTGATACCTTCCATTTCTGGATCATATACTTCTTTCAAATTTTCTATGATTAATTGTTTGTCTATCATATTTCTTCCTTTAACAATTTTTTAATAACTTTAGGATAGTGTTCATGTTCTATTTTATGAATTCTTAGAGATAGTTGTTCTAATGTATCTATTGCATTATGCTTTGCAAAATTTGTACCTTCAAAATTTGATGAAAGTGGTATTACTTCTTCTTTTGTTAAAATAGTTAAAGGATATTGTTCTATAATATCACCAGTATCCATGCCTTCATCTACATAATGTATTGTAACTCCAGTTGTATTTACACCAGCATCAAATGCTTCTTCTATAGCACTCGTTCCTTTAAAGTCAGGAAGCAAAGATGGATGAATATTAATTATTTGTGATTTCCAACGTTGCACAAATTTAGGGCTTAAGATACGCATAAACCCAGCAAGTACTATTAATTTTATCTCATATAATTCACATACTTTTGTTGTAAAGTTTTCTAGTTGTTTAAGACTCGGAACTGCTTGTATAGGAATACCTGCATTCCTTGCTCTTATTAAACCGTAAGCATCAGGATTATCAGATAAAACATATTTTACAGGAATACCTGCATCTATTATTGCCTGCAAGTTACTTCCATTTCCTGATAATAAAACTACTATTCCGGCCATTATTAAATTTATTCGTTCCCTAGATTATTTAAAAATTCTCTTAATTTAGTGCTATCAGTTTTTGCTCGAATTCTTCCTACCGGAGCTCCTTCATTGGGGTCTTCATTAAATTCTGGCGATGCAGTTTGTGATGCTGTAGAACGTTTAAGAGAATTAATAATGCTACTACTAGGTGTAGGATAATCGGTATCGTCTTCATGAAGGTCAATAATACGTAAACTATCAACATCAAATCCTAAATCAATTTTAGAACCAACACCACTTGAACTACGTGTTTTCATTAATTGTATTTGATAGCGTCCTCGCTCTCTCATAGCACGACTAGTAAAAATACCAAATACATTGTCTGCTGTTTGAATCTTACTAAGACCTCCTGAAATATGACTATGATCAAATTCAATTTCTTCTACGGCACCACGATTTAATTGTGCCGCTGTAACAAATATTGTATTAAGTTCCATTGCTAAATTACGTAATTCTTCACTTACAAATTTATCTTTAATGTATAAATTTTCTGCACTTACTTTTGCACCATTAGGCATTAGTAAATCTAAATAATCAAGTAATAATACGTCAACTTTCTTTTCTGTTTTAATTTCATATTCTTTTATATAACTACGTACATCGTTTGGAGTCTTACCACTCGGCATATACTTAACTTGAAATGCTCCACTTTTCTTACCTATCATTTTAACTTTCATTTCAACATTATCAATATTTTTAAAAATATCTCGTGTGCCGATACCTGTAAGCATACTATCTACACGCATACTAACTAAGTTTTCACTAAGTTCAAAAGTTATGTATAATACATTCATTCCCTTTTCTGCAAAGTTAACTCCGATATTAGTAAGAAATAAACTTTTACCTGCTCCAGAGCCACCTGCAAATATATTAAGTTCGCCTCTATTAAATCCTCCAAATAATTTTTTATCTAAACTTTCCCAGCCTGTACTTACTTGACCATTTGCACCCTTTATTGCTTCTAATCTTCCACGAGGGTCTCCAAAATAGTCTGTACCTAAATCTTTTTGTAAACCTATTTGTACAGCCTTTTTAACTAAGTCTTCTACAGGGCCATATTCGCCTTTTTCTAATAAATCTGCACCTTTAAGAATTGCAGCTTCTAATGCTTTATGCCTACTAAAAGTTTCAAATTCATCTAATAACCAATCATAATGACTTTCTCTTAATTCTCCTGGATGAAGTAATTCTGCTTTAGTTGCTGCATTTACCATTTCAAATGTAGGTAATCCATTATGCTCACTTACATAATCACTAAGAAATTTAGCCGCATCTTGTAAACGTCTATCAAAAAAGTTTGTATTAAATACAGTCTGACATCTAATAAAACTCTCAGCATCAGTCAACATCATTTCAAGATATACTTTTTGTATATCGTAACCATAATCAGTATTTTGTCTAGTAGACATTATTTTATTATACGCTCTCTATCAATATTTGTCAATATACATTTACTCCATAAAGATCCATAAATTCCTTTGCATCATCTAAAGTATTAACCATCGGTTTTCCTTTAATATTTAAACTAGTATTTAATAACATCGGACAACCTGTTTCTTCAAACCAATTTTCTAATAATTGGCGTATTCCACTCCCATTATTAGGAACAGCTTGTACTCTTGAAGTATTATCAACATGTACTATAGCAGGATAAAGTTCAGGATATTTACAGATTGCAGTAAATTGCATATAAGGGCCCACTTTACCTTCAAATATATCTTTTGCATGTTCGGCAAGTATAACTGGTGCAAATGGTCTAAATTTTTGTCTACGCTTAATTTCATTAACTTTATCTTTAATTTTTGCATCACGCGGGTCTGCTAATAAACTTCGATTGCCTAAAGCTCGAGGGCCAAATTCTGCTTTACCATTTGCAACACCTACTATTCCTATAGATATAAGATCGTTTATTAATTTTTTTATAGGGTAAGGTTGATGTATATCATAACCAAGGTATGCTCCCTTCCATTTTATGTGTTGCTTATAATAGTCTAATACTGCTCCCATAGCAGATCCTGCATCGTTTGGATTAGGCATTATCCAAACATTATCAAAATATCGATATGCTATACTGTTAGCTGAACAGTTTAATGCACACCCTCCCATAATGACTAAGTTTTTACTTGAAGAATTATCTTTAGCCCACTCTAATATATTATTTAAAATTTGTTCGTATATATATTGAGTAGCAGCAGCTATATCATATATGTCTTGTTTTGTTTTTAAATCAGGTCGCCAATCACGCAATCCTCTATGTAAATTACGTTTAAATTTTATTTTAGGATTTGATGCTACAGGAAATTGCTCTATAAAATCATATATTATTTCTGAATGTAATCTATGAGGGTCTCCAAATGCAGCCATTCCCATCAAAATGTATTCATCTTCATTAGGGTTTAATCCTATGCGCTGAGTCATAGCTGAATACCACAATCCTACACTATGAGGATACCGCTGAGAATAAATTCGTTTTATGGAAGAACCTTTTGCCTTCCATATAGTTAAAGTTTCAAATTCTCCAATTGCGTCAAGGCATACGATAGTAGCGTTATTAAACCGACTAGTAAAATAGCCACCGGCAGCATGGCAACTATGATGATTCCTATAACTAATAGGAGCATTAATGTTGTACTTCCGCAAATAAGTTTTAATATTATTTTCTTTATAATTCCATCCTTGTCCTGCTATTAATTGTCTTAACGTTTTTTTGTAAGGGTTTTCGTACCAAATTATTTTTTGAGGATAACCCCATTGTAAAGCATATTTTATTAAGTCTTTATGTAGATGTGGATCGTTTTTTATTTTACTAAACCGCTCAGAATGACTAGCAAATTTAATTTCTAGGTCCTGGATAGCTTTAGCACTTGCCCAATAATAAGGAAAAAACTCCATCCATTCTGTAAGATGTTTACATTTAAATACAGCTAAAGCAGCGTCATGACTGTTAGCTGATATCCCCCAAACTATCATCTATATATAAACGGATCTCTCTTCCGTAATTCTTCCATCTTTTTTTTAAATTCTTTATGTTCCTTCCAAGCAGTATACGGCCACAAAATAAAATCTTTTAACTTTTTTAATAATTTTTTTAACCAAACCATTTTTTTGCCCCTAATTTAATTTTTAATGATGTATGTTCAACAGCACTTACAATACTATGTAATGTAAATAATTTTCCATATTTTAATACAGCATCGTTAACGTCTCTTATGCTATTATCCCAGGGAGGCATGCTAACTCCCCAGTTTAATTCAATAGACCTTTCTACTAACTTACTACCTGCTTCATCTCTATCTGGAATAACTATTACTTCTTTATTTAAACGATTAATCAGTAATTCTTGTTGTTTTTTGATTTCACTACCTAGTAATGCTACTCCTTCTACATGTATAGCATCAATTGGGCCTTCACACACAATAGTAAAGATCTTTTGAGGTCTTTGTTCGTCTAAATTAAATACATAACCAGGTTGTTGCTCACTCATATATTTAAATTTACTATCCTTTTGGATAGTGCGAGCTGTCCAACCAACTACATTACCTTCATACATAAAAGGTATAATTAACCTATCTCTATAACCTAAACTAGGACTCCAGTAAAAATTAAAATCTTCTAAATATAAACCTCGTGATCTCATATATTTTAATATTGGTTCTAAAGACTTTGTGGGTTCAGTAATTTTAGAAATATCTATAGCATCATCAGGTAATGGAACTGTATGAAATTTTGGTAATTCAATTAATTGTTTATGTATAACTAATCCTTCGTTTTCTTGAATAATAGTAAGAGCTAGTTTATTAATTACATCATCAGGAGCATGCATCCATTGTAACAGTTTGCGCATTTTATAAGAAAGATTACGCCCCGGTTGCCAAGAAGATTTAAATCCACAATTAAAACAATGAAAAGAAATCCCCCCGTCCGGATTAGTAATTAATCCACCACGCTGACGTGTATCAGATGTAGTACCATTATGGTGACAACAGGGGGCATTGAATGAAGTCCAACCACTTGGCGTTACCTTACGCTTAGGTGGTAGATATGTCAGAACTGTATCAGTGACTACACTCATAGTAATATTATAGTGCAGACTTAGTTAAATGTCAATCAGTTTCTAACGAGAATTTTACTTATTTTATCAGTAGGATTAGCATCTGTTTTAAATCTTAAATGGTTAAAAACTCCATTAAAATTAATTGGTGTAGGTTGAGTTTCTGCACCAGAAAACGCAACTGTTTGAACATCTGCCCAGGCAGTTGATTCTGTTACACTATTTTCTAAAGTAGCTTGTACAATAATGTTTCCGATATATGAACTAGTATATACTGCGGCTGTATGTAATGCTTCATTTCCATTAATAGCAGGCTCTGCTGATAAAGATTCACTTATATACTCTTCACTTGAAAAGTTATATTGTTGGAATTGAGTAACACTATATGTTGGAGAAGGTCCAGGAAATGCTTCTGAATTAACATATATAACTCCAGCGTTACTAAATTGTGTATCAGTATATGTTAATACTTTATTATTATCTGCATCTACTAGATAAACATTATAACTTAAAAATTGCTGTTTAATATTTAATAAATCATTTTCTGTAACTGTTACAGAAAATAATCCCCTAGTTGGAGAAGAATCGTCCCCAGGAAGCACAACACCGTTGTGCTCTATAATAAGTGTGTTGTTTTCATCAAATGCTACAAATTTAGGAGTATAAACACTTACATCTAGTGGTTTTTGATCTGAGTTTAATAATCTAAATTGTAAAACATTATCTATATTTCTATATACTTGTATATTTCTTTGATACATGGGTCTGTACTCCGTAATGAGTCCCGCTTCATTAGCAATAATGGTAATTTGGTTATTGACTAAATATCTAGGCAGTATTTGCATAATAATACTATTTATCGAGAAAATGCTATTAAAGGATATAGAAACAAACTTCCCATTCATTAGTGTCGCAACGTATGGCGGCAAAGAATATGTAGGAATTATTACCAATCAGGACCAACACGTAACTTCTATGTATGTTTATTCATCCTTAGCTACACAAAAAGAAAGAGAAAAATTTTTAGAATTAGGAAATATATGGTGGTGGGAATCAAATAGAATGATCCCCATTAATATATTTTTAAGAAAAGAATTTGAAAAGTTTAGATATGCACTAATGACAATGAATTCTAAAGATGTTAAAGTAACTATAGGGCCTGTTGTAAATTTAAATAACTTATCGATTAAGCGTGTAAAAAGAAAGTCAGTTCAGCTAGTTAGACGAAATAAAAAATAATTAAGTATTAGCTTGTTCGCATAATAGATTCATATGAACTATTACACTAATTGCATATGCAAATGCATGTGCTTTTTTAAAAAAGTACTCGTCATTCTCCGGTTTCTTCCAAACGTTCTTCATCACCAAAGTCCATGGCTTCCCAATCAAATAGCGTTTCGCGGGGCGTATCATCGCAAGAACGGCAGCTAATTGTTCCACCGAAGTCGGACAAGTTTTCTTCAGTACCCCGCCATGCCCGTTCAAGTGAAATAACAGATCGACGAACTGGTTTTCTTGTAGTAAATCCCATAACGGTTCCTTGTTTATTAATTTAATAAGATGTGCTTCGTCTTTAATATCTTTATATATGTTTACATTAAGAATATCTAATTTAAAATAGCCTCTATCTTCTGCTTTTTTATAATCTATTGTTGACAAATTATTTATAGGATTGTGGGGTATTTCTGTAACATATATACCTGTATTATGTTTTTTACCTGAATCTAATTTTGCAACCCTGTGTTTGAGTTTGTCAAGTAATTCATCTCTATTACTAAAATCTATATCAATATCAGGCATTTTTTGTTAACTTTCTAGCTTTCTTTTTAGCCATATTCCATTTTAATTTTGATACTCTGTCAATAATGTTAACACCTTGTAAATGATCCCATTCATGTAAAAAACATTTAGTTGTATAGTTTTCTATTTTTTGACATCTTTCTACTAGATTTTCATCATACCATTTCGCAAGTATTTCTTTAGGTCGTGGAATGTTTACATATATATTTGGAAAACTTAAACATCCTTCTAAGTCAGTTGTTGTTTCTTCTGTATGCTGTAGTATTACAGGATTGATACACATAATTGTATTATCAGTTTCAGAACCCATAATGAATAACTGATAGTCTAGTTCAACTTGATTAGCAGATAATCCTATGCCTCTATTAGATAGCATTATATCTGTCATGTGTTCTTTTACTTCGTGAAGATTAAATCCTGGATCTTCAATATTTACATCAGAAACTTTTTTATTAAGGAATTTATGAGGATAATATATCAAGTTCATAGTTTACTCTCTTTTACAATTTCTTTAACAAGTTGAACATCATTGGATTGTCGCTTGAAGCGCATAGTCCAATGTTCTGGATTCATAATAAGATAAACAATTTCTAATTGTTCGTCATTAAATTTACTTACCATTTCTTTTCCACTAGCACAATTTAATATAAGCCAAGGAGATATTTTTCCGTCCTTTATGTGCCATATTGCTCTATTTAAATTAATATAATTAAAATAATGATTCCATACTGAATTATTTTCTTCTGCCCATTCCATCATAGTTATTATTGATCGTTCTAATGCAGTTTCTACTCCTTCTTTAAGTATTAATTCTAGAGCATATTTTTCATATAATTCTTCTTTTGTCCAATGATCTAATTTAACTCCACTTTTTACTACATAGTCTATATATTTGTCAGGATATAAAGGTCTAACATTATTAACAAAGCTACCAAATTTAACAAAGGCATTATAATAAGGACTTTTACAAAATTCTTCGTAAGTTTTATTTCCTTCAAATTTTTGACATAATTGATAAAATCGATTAAATGTTAAATATCCTAGTTGTACTCGCTTTTCATCTTTTTGTAAATGCCGACGTTTTTTTTCGCACATATGAACAGCAAGCGTTTTTTCTCGTGTGTAGCCTGTTCCACAATACTTACATACATGCGGTTTACTATTCATTGATTCCATGATCTTCAACTAATTGTTTTATTTCTTTTTTTGTCGAAATATTAGCAAGAAGTTCTATTTCGTCTAATTTCATATTAGGATATAATTTTTGTAATAATTTAATTTCTTTGTTATTTGGGTTATTTTTTTGTTTTAACCCTATCCATTCGTGATATTCTATTTTTCCTGTATTACCGCTGACACATAAAAGCTGCCATTGTAAATTATTATGTTTTGTTCCGCCTAATACATTCCAATTTTTATTATAATATTCATTAGTTTTAAATAAAGCTAGTTCAGCTTTTTCTCTTGATCCCTTTACAGAACTAGCATACCTGTTTAATAACCAAAAAGAAACTTGTTTTCGCTCGTCATCAGATAGTTCTCGCCAAACATTTTTAGCATTCAAATCTATAGCAGCAAGTATATCTTTAACTAGAAGTTTTGTGGCCATTCTTTATAATATAATACGTTGTTATCAATTTGTCAAGTTGTTTTTTTAATGTTACATTAGTAGAACTTAATGTACATAAATGTTGCCATTCCATGTAATCTAAAAGCTCTCCTTGTGCTTTAGCAACTGCTGTAGCATCGCCTCCAATAATCCATCGAGGAGTTTTATTGTGAGGTGGGTCTCTATAACGAGCATATACTACTCCTCCAGCACGTTCATATATTAATGCTTGTCCTGGAACAAGTTTGCTAGTCATTTATGGCAGAACCCACCGATCGGCGGACAATGTCATTATGATCAAATTCTGCCCAATAAAGTTCAAAGGCCACTCCATCTTCAATTCCTTCAAATTGATGAACCATACCTGGTTTAACTACTGTAAAATCTCCCGAAGTAAGAATAGTTTCGTCAATTAATCCTTCTTGATCGTTACTTTGCCAAACACGTACAATCATTTCACCTTGTTCAACAAAGAATCCGTTCCATTTATATTCATGTGCGTGTTCTGAACATTTATAACCTGCTTTAAATTCAATCCGATGAAATTCTAATACACCATTAGCATGAATTAATTCTGTTTGTCCCCATACTTTTCCTGCTTTAACTGTCATTTTTAATCTCCTAACTTATAATAATTTACCATAATCTATCATTTCTGATTGACGAGAAATTTCTTTAATAAAATATGCACATAGAGGTTTTTTACCTTCTGTAATAGGAATACTTAGCAATTGAGCATTCTTTATTTTAGGAAAATACCATTTAACATCATTATAGAAATTTACAATTTTAATTGACCCATAATCTATTTTATAACTACTTAACGGATTATATATAAATGCTTCAAATCCTCTATCATTAATACTAGTTAAAGGTAGTACTTCTAAATCATTTCCTGTTTGACTGTCACCTACAGCAATTGACCAATCAATAGGCATTACAACTTCGTTGCCTGCTATTTCTAAAACCATTGCAGGCGAGTTAAAACTTTCTAAAAAAATTAAAGGAATAAAAAAGAAATCTGGATCTTTAGGATTTGAATTATCTAAAACACAAAACCTTACATCGTCTTCTAATTCATTAGGTAAATTTTTTAAAGAAAAACATTCATTATCAAGTGTTAAAATTCTCATATATTGTTCCCATTTAGTCCCATTCTATTTTTTCTATAGTAAAGGGATATTCTGCTTCTTTGTAAAATTTCTTACGTTGTGTTAAATGTCGCTTTGCAAATTTACACGTTGATGTAAGATCCCATATTTGTACAAAGTCTTTGTCTTTTGCCTTACGTACACCTCGACCTATGGATTGAATTACTCTAACAAAAGATTTACCAGGCTCAATTAATATAAGGTTAAAGATACGAGGTATATTAATACCTACTGAAGCAACGCCATATGTAGCAATAATAACTTTATCTGAAGCGTTTTTTATTTCATCATAGTGTTCTTGTCTATCTTTTAATTTAACATCTCCTTTAATAAAAACAGAGTTAGGAATTATTTCTTGAAGTAGTTCTCCAGCCGAGATTCTATCTATTAATATTAATGTGTTCCCAGACTCTTTAATAGAGGTTATCATTTTTCCTATATAATTAATTCGATCTTGGTTAGTAACAAGATATTTTAGTTCTTCTTGATAAGTTCGGTGAACTTGTGTATCTATTAATTGTACTATATTAACATGACAATTTGATAAAATTCCTTTATCTTGTAATTCTTTTGCACTAATGTTTCCAATTACAGGGCCTAAACTTGCATGTATTGCCTCAAATTCAAATTTTTCTTTCGGTATTGTGCCTGTTAGTCCCCAGCGTATTGGTGCGTTGCGTAAATTTCGTGTTAGTAAATTTTTTAATATTTCAGCCTTTGCTTGGTGAACTTCGTCTACTATTATTGTATTTACACCTTCAAGAAATTCTGCTAAACTTAAAGCTGTAGTGCCATTAATATTTTTTTTATTAAGTATGTTTAAACTTTGCCAAGTACAAATAGTATGAGTCTTACCTAGTTCTTTTCTATCACCAAAATATACACCTACGTCTAACCCACAATTAATATAATCTTCTTCTGTTTGTGTTACTAAGTTTTTATTTGGTACAACTACTATACTACGTCCATACGGTTCTGTTAATTTACTTAAAGTTGCTGTAACAATAGTTTTACCTGCACCAGTAGCTACTTCTTGAAGAGACTGGGGGTTCTTTAGAAAACTATTAATAACTTCTACTTGATAATCCCTTAATACAATTTTTTGACCTTCTGCAATATGCCCTTTAGGCCAACAAGTATTACCCCAAAAGTCTTTTGTAATTTTATCAAAATTTAATTCTATTTGGTGCCGCTTGTCGTCTATATTAACTATTTCAACTGCATTTTTATGTAAAATGTTTATAATTGTATCTAAATGATTAACGTAGCCTGTTCCTCCTATACTAAAAAAGGCTATTTTTCCATCCCAGCGTCCTAATTTATATTGGGGCATATAACGTGCATATGGAATTTCAAACTTGAGTGCATTAGATATTTTACGTCTAATTCCCACTTCAAGTCCTTCTAATTTTATATTAACTTCGTCTTCTACTATTAGTTTACAACTGGCCATTATATTTTTTGTATTCTACCTCCTGGAGTTAGTCTTGGAGGACCAGCCAGTTTTCTTTTTGATTTAAAAAAAGGGCTAGGTTCTGTATCATAATGTATAATTAAATCTAATGTATCTATAAATGCGCTTACTTTACTATTTAATCTATGACTTTCTACTAATAGTGCAGAGCTAGGATTCCATTTATTTTTAAGTAAAGGCTTAGGTAATTTATTAATACCAATAAACGCCACCTTTGTCTTTTCTGTAAGAGTATTATTTAAGTTGTGATTTTTAATATATTGATTAAATTCTTTACCATCATCTTCATTATTATCTAATCTAAACAGTACACTAAAATCTTCTTTAAAAAATATTCCATTAAGCCCGTTATAGATAGCTAAAAGTCCTGTTAACGGATTTTCTTCTGGCAAAAGAACTATTAACGGAAATCTATTTAATTCTAATAAACTTTCTAGAACTCGATTAAGCGTATATTGTTGAGGATCTATTAATATATGAAAAGCTTCTCTAACTACAATTTTTTTACTTAGAATTGTTAATGCACTTAAACTTTTTTCTAATTCTTGTTGTTCAAAATAATGTAGACCAAATATCTCTTTACGATCATTGTAAATAGCTAAATTATCTTCACTAGGTTCGCCTATAGATGATATCATGTAATCCACAGCGTTTTTAGATAAGTTTTCTAATTTAAAAGAATAAATTCCGGGTACGTATTTGTTTTGATTATTATCTATTTCTTTGATTTTAGAATAATAATCTAAAAGCATAGGCTCTATTTCAAAATTCGAATCTTTAAATTGTTCAATAATAATAAATGCGTTGCGTTCATTAAAAGGAAAATAATGTATTTTATCTGTGTCATCATACAAATGAGGCATACTATGTTTTATTTTTTCCATTCTACTTATTAACTTTTTATTAAAAATAAAACGAATAGCGATTACTTCTTCGTCATCTTTCTCAATTATCTTAATATATCGAGTTCGATCTAGTTCTCTTAAAGGCATACGCAAGTTATCCAAACAGTTATCTAAATTATAACCTGCAGCAATAAATTGATCTTCATAAGATTTAAGTTTTGTTTTAATCAATTCGTGTTGTCGATCTGTTAAAGGAATGCCTGTAAATACTTGCTTACCAATACTAGTTAATATCTTATAATCAACTGTTTCTACTTTAAAAGAATCTTTAGGGCTTTCCTGTAAACCGATTAATATTTCTAAACAATCTTCTACAGTCATGTTTATAATATAACATATTATAGGTAATGTGTCAAGAGTTTAAGGGGCAAACCACTTGCTATTTCGTTGATTGTCCATTCTGTATATGCAAGATCATTAAGCCATTGTTGTCTATTGGGCATGTAAGGATCATTAATATTTGTTAGTGAATTATTTCCAACATTCCATGCTAAACTGTCTGGTCCGACAAATACTGGAATTCCATCAATAACTGCTTGGGTAGCAGGATTACTTGACCAATTAACTACAGCCCAAGCATTTTGATAATTAAAATCAAAATCGTCATATGTGCCATCAAGTTTTTGAGGATCTTGTCGTTGTACGCCTTTAAATTCATATTCAATTAAAGGTAAAGGACTTCGTGGATGAGGCCTAATAATTATAGTTTTTTCTGTGTGTTCACGTATTGTAGAAATAGTATCAAGTATCCAATTTGACATCGGAGGTTGATTACGCCATTGATGACTTTTGTCATGTTGTCCACAAATAATAATATATTCACCATCTACCCGCCACGGTTTTAATTTCAAATTAAATAGTTCTGCTCGTTCTGATCCATTATTTTTAGGGCCAAAAATTGCTTCCCTATTAATACCGTTAATTCCTACTTTCCAAGTAGTTCCTCTTTTAATGCCACCTACTTCTAATACTATTACTGGTTTATTTTGCGAACGAAATAAGTCCCATACTTTTTTATTTGAAGACATTCGGCCATACCAAAGAACACTCCAAATAACAGCCACGTCAGAATTAATATCATTGTAGACAACATCCCCACCAGCATTAAAAATGCTGTGAGCGAAACTATCAAAAACAGGTCTGCTATTTTTTGCACCGTTGTGTGTCCATAAGCTAAACTTCATTATTCCAATAAGATTCCTGTCTCGGTACTAATAAATCTTTTGTTAAACTTTTACCTATTTGTTTTCGACCGCCCTTCATATGATCAATGTACCGTCCTAATTTACTATTAATTAAAGGATGACCTCCACCTCCTGTTTTAGCTGTTTTGTTATATATGCCTTCACTATAATCTAAAACATTAGGATTATTTTTTTTAAATTTATCAAGTATAGTACCAAAAACATAAGAGTCATGCCATTCTTCTAATGTGAAAATCCCATTATTGGCATCTTCATAATATCTTTCAAATTCTTTTAAAAAATCTTTGCAGGTTTGATTATTTAAATTTAGTCCGTAAAATCCACATTCGGGCCAAGTTTGTGATCCTTTTCCTCTACCTACATATGTGATCCATTTATCGTTTGGTAATAGTTCTTGTAATTGTTCAAACTTCCAATTACTATGTACGTATGTATCTGCATCTATCCAAATACACCAACCAGCATTACGTTCACACGCATCAAATACTGCATATACTTTATTAGCAAATCGAATAGCATGCCATTTAAATTCTTTATGATAGTCTTTGGGTCGACGTTCTGGAAAGGGGCACTGTCCATTTGCTTTAGGAACGTCTTTCCATTTATCTTTAAATCTGTTTAATTTAGGCAATTCTTGTTTAGCATCAAGAATGTGGATTTGAACTGGATCGTCTACTTCGGGTTGACAATCTTCAGCATATACCAACAAGTCTACTTTTTTATCAACATGTTTTTCAAAGCTGTGTAAAAAACGTTGACCATATAAGTCAAGACCTTCTTTATGAAAAGTTGTCACCATTGTAATATTTGTTTCTATAGTCATTGTACAAATTCTCTCATATGTTTCCAGCAAGCACCAGTTTTTAGTTCATGGAATGACCAATGGCACATACTTATTCTTTTAAGCCAATCTTCTCTATTAAATTCTTTAGGGGTTTCTATATTTCTAAAATCTTTATTACTAACTTCGCTACATTGACTATCTTTTGGATCTGTTAAAAAACAATGATACCCTTTGATAATAGGACCAACGGCTGCACTACTATTATGATTAACTACTGCCCAAGCATTGTGTAAATCATGTTCTAAAGGACGGCCTGACGGACTTATTTCTACATTTTGTAAAGTTAATAAGGGATGACCTTTTCGTTTTTTTAAATAAGATACTGCCCGTTTATCTCCTGGATGACTTCTTATAATTATTTTTTTATCAGTATATTGTTGAATACTTTCTACAGTGTTTTTAATCCATTCAACAACATCATACCCTTTCATACTCCAGCCACCTTGACGTTGACACATTAAAAGTATATGAGACCCTTGCCGCTTATAATCTTCAATTGTTATACCTAATATTTTTGAAATACTTTTCCATCTTCCTGGATCTATTTTACTATCACAATATTCTCCTGTAGTAGGAAAAATACCATTAAAACTGTATCGTAAATAACCGTGCGGGTTTACTTTATCTTTATATAAAAATAAGCTCCCATCAGCAACTACAGTATGTTTATTGTATGTTTTTTGTGATTGTATTATAGCGTTTCGAAGGCGTAAATGAGGAGTTGTAATTTGACTATACACCCATCCTTGAATTACTGATACATCGCATGTTAATAAATTATCACCCGAATGAAGTATACCTTCGTCTCCTATTACTTTTACACCAGTAATAAAGTCGTGTAACAATTGAGTTTTTTGAGGATTATTATTAATCCTCGGTACAGAATTAAGATAACTAATTACTCTCATTAAGAATTTCCCATGCAAAACCGTTCTTCATTTCTTGTGATGTAAATTGGCAATAAGAAAGATGTGCAGCAAAAGCAGTAATTTCGTCTATAGTAGGACGATTTAAATTTTCTATTTCATGTATTGAAGTGTTGCATAATATTCGAGCAGAATTATTTGGAGCCAATGCTATAGCAGGAAGTCCATATAATAATGCTTCTGTAGCTGCAATACTATTAAATGTTACAACACAATATGCTGAATCAAATGCGTGTTGAATAGTATTAGTTGTTACTCTTTCACCTCTAGGAGGTTTAAGCCGCATAACAATATTTCTATCAGTATATTTTTTTATTTCGGAAACGGTCCTTTTCATCCAGGTATCTAAATCTTCACCATAAAATACCATTACTTTTTTACTAGGAGGACAAATTAAAATATTTGTCCGCTTGCTCTTTTTTTCTGGCGGTTCATAAGGAATAGTTCCTCTTGTATGCCAACCTATTTTTTCTAATCGATCTGTTGGACGGTCTATAACTGGTCCAGTATTTTGAACTGCGTTTCTGGTTATTCTATGATATATTTTTGTTTTTTCATTGCCCATATATCCTGTATCTATTGCATAAAATTCTCTATTGTTTTCTTTACAGTATGTTATTGCTTTTCGACTAGTGCCGCCCAAGCCTCTTATAACTAAAGGCCATTTTGTACCTTTTTGTAAATTCCAGGTCGAGATTGTTCCTCCAGCACCTTTTACAAAATCTTCGCAATAAGGATCATATTTAAGCCCTTTATTTTTGAAGCCTTCTTCATCAGGGGCAATTGCAACAACTTTTCCCATAGGTTCCTCCTTTTCTAATTTATAGAATTTTTGGTTTGGATCAATTCTTTTAATTATTACATTATTTAAGACTTTTTTTACAGCAGGACTTAAAGTTAGATCGTTAATTTCTATAACTCTTTCTTTCTCTCGTTGTAATTGTTTTTGAGTTTTTTCAACCTGACTTTGTAGGTATGCATTTTCTACTTTATACCAGTCTAAAATATATTCACTATTATTTGTAGGATTTTCTAACCATTCGGGGGTATAATGAATAGCAGAAGGTTTTCCATCTTTAGGATCATCATATAAACCTATTATCCAATTCCACTGATGCGGCAATATTCCTAATTCGTGATTTTTTAACCATTTAAATTCATGTAAATATGCTCCTGTTGTATCGGGATCATTAATAAGTTCTAAAGTTAGTTTTTTATTTTGTTTATGAGCACAATTAAATAGCATCATACTAGCCCATTCTTTTCGTGGATGATCCGTGCCATGTTTCTGTTTGTGTTGAACACAAGAAACAGCAAAATTCTTATCTTTTCTATAAAAAAGAGAAACAATGTCATTTTTAAAAATAAAATCACAATCTAAATATAATGCCCAATTTTCGTAATTCATTAAATGTGGTATTAAGAATTTTGTAAATGTAAATTGACTAATAACAAACTCGTCACCTTCGACAAGTTCTGTACGCCAATATAGCTGTTCGTTTCTAAGATCATGTTGTTTTAATGGAAAAATAGCAACTGGTTCTGAAGCAGTTTCAAGAATACTTTGTTTAGCTAAGTGATAATTAGTTTCTTTTTCTTCATCATAGCCTATAAAAACTATTAACGGTTCAACCAACTGATTGTAGGCATTTGGTTTATTAGTAGTGTCTTTTAATATTTTATCTTTAATCATAAGACGTAAATTCTATCCAACCATTTATCATATATTTTGTTGTTTTTAATGGAGGATTCCCCCTATGAGCATGTGTGAAAGCAGTTGGACATAATACTACTCGCCCTTCTACAGAATTTATTCTTTTATGTTGATTTAAAAATTCTGTTTCTCCACCTTCTTCTACATCATTTAAATATAACATACATAATAGTACTCTTTTAGATGAAGACATATCAGCAGCTTCACAGTGCCATGCATGATAACCTTCTCCTGGTAGAGTTTTTTGTAATTTTATATCATGATTTAACATATGCCTGCCAATTGTTTCTAAAGTTCCATATTTTTCTACATATAATTTATAAGCATCTTCAATTGCTTTAATAAAAGGAACTGTAAGATATGTTTGTTCGCCTAACCACAAAGGATCAGACTCACTCATAAAAAAATATAAAGAATTGTCTTTTTTAGTAGCTATAGCGTTTTCATTAATTTTTCTATCAACTGTACGACCTATATCTTGCATTCTATTAAAATAATCTATAAGGAGTTTACAATATTCTTTTGATGCAGCATTATCAAAAACACCAATAAAATCATCAATTTCTGTTACTTTTATTTTATTTTCTTTATTAGTAACATCGTCTAAAAACTTTTTATCTAAGAATTCTTTGTAGTCCATCCCATTCTCCGGTCATCATTTCGTATAATGCTTTTTTCCATTCTTTATTATATTCACAATTACGATAATTTTTAAACCAAGGCCCACCTTCTGTATAATGTAATGCTTTAGGTTTACCATTTTGAGGTTCTTTGTACCAACCAACTAACCAGTTCCACTCATGTGGAAGTGATCCTATTTCTTCGTCTTGTAACCAGGCAAATCTATGTAAATATTTTCCTGTTGTTTCTTTATCATTAATTAAATCAATTGTAATTTTTTGGTTACTAGGATGTCCACAATTCCATAATACTACTGAACTCCAGTTTTTTCTTGGGTATTGTAATTGTTGTTGCCCATCCATTTTTAATCCTACTTGAGGTGTATGTTCGTGTTGAACACACATTACAGCATACTTGTCATCAGCAAGTTGAAATAAGTTAGTAATACTTTCTAAAAATACAATATCACTATCACAAAATAATGCCCAACCTTTATAATCCATTAATGCTGGTACTAAAAATCTTGTAAATGTAAATTCTGTTGAGCTCAATTTATCAACATCGCGCCAGTAAAAATTTTCTTTACGCAAATCTGCTTGAACTAAAGGTACTACATCAGCAATATCTCTAGGATATTGTCTTAGTATGCTATGTTCACATACTTGAAAAGTAATATCTTCTCTAGGATCATAACCGACAAATATTTTATATTTTTCGCTCAATATCTTCCTCCACACATTTCTCACCATATTGTACTTCTAAAATATGACAAAAAGTATTACTTTCATTAATTCCTTGATGCCATGTGTTGGCATCAATACAATATCCTCTAGAAAGTTCTTCAAGTTCCAGGGATTGTATTCCTGCTGCTCCTTCAGTTTTAATTATGCAAGTTCCTTTTAAAACATACCAGTGTTCGGAACGATAAAAATGTCTTTGCATACTTAAACTTTTCCCAGGTTCTATTACTAGTTCTTTAACTTTATAACCTGGTTTATTGTCTAATACTCTATACCATCCCCAATTTCTAATTGTTTTTGGTGATTTCCATTCATCTAATATCCAACTACTAGAATTCTTTTTGTTGTCTCCTCCTACACCAAAAATAAATTCTACATTAGGGTTATTACCCCATTGTTTCATTTCAGGAATATTTTCTTTAGTTCTATCTCCTCCATTAGCAAAAATAACGTTTGTTGCACCTATAGAAAATGCTTTAAAAATTGCTCCTCCTGCATCGTTATTTTTATCGTCATTAACAACATCAATAACTTTGTCAACCATTTTAAGGTTTTTAATTATTTCTATACGTTCATTAAAGGGCATAAAGGCCCGACCTTTTTTACGTATTAACCAAGCATCTGAATTAATACCTACCCACAGCTCGTCTCCTAACTTTCGAGCAGCTTTAAAATATTCTATATGACCAGAATGAATGGGATCAAACCCGCCAGTTACTAATACTATTTTATTCACATAGATATTTATTACTGCTGCTTTACCAACCAAAAATATAATCTTTTCGAACATTACATAATTGTAATGCACCGTGCTCTTTTAAGAAACTTCCAGCACAAAGATTTGTATCGGGATGCTGTTCTACAACTATAATAGGTTTATAATCTAATATTGTTTCTATACTACCTTTAAGTACTTCAAGGTCGTATCTTTCACAGTCGATTTTTAATAAATCAAATTGTGGTAAATCTAAATCATCTAAACGTTTTATTTCTATACTTCCAGTACCCATGGTCGACTCGTCTACATGACTAGCACCAGTATTTTCATTATTAAAAACCATATTAACAGTACTATTAATACTACCCAATGCATGCTTATTAATAGTAACAGGAAGGCCTTCTACATTTAATTCTAAACATTTATATACGTGGTCTATTGGTTCAAATGCAATAACATGATCAAATTTCTTTGCAAGAGGTCGTGCCCAAAATCCTACATTAGCACCAACATCAACTGCAATCTTAAAATTTTTCACAAATGGATAAGCAGCATCTCTTACATCGTCTTGATATTGAGGTGGCCCTCCGTTGTTTACTCTTTTAGTTATTAATCTTTCAAAATGATTGTCTGAATCAGGCAACCAATAGTCGTATACTTTTTTCATTCTTTTTTTAATATTACAACATACTTAACAACATCAATTGGTGGCCCTTTTTTAACATGAGCAATATATTCTTTTATTTCTTCATAAACAACTTTCCAACCAGAAAGTGCTTTGATCCTTTGTTTCCACCATTCAGGTTTTTCAATAATTAAGTGGGCATTTCTTCCATCACTTAACGCCTTCTTTGAAGGATGGCATGCAATTAAATGAAATTGAAATTTTGTTGCTCTATTAGAAAGGTCTTGTAATGTTTCGTCAATTAGTAATGGTTCTATATGTTCTAAAACATCATTACTATAAATTAAATCTACTTCTTCGGGTAATTCTATGGGAAAGGTTGCAGGGTCATATGTATAAATGGTTATTTCAGGATATGCTTCTTTAAAAGATTGACTAGTTAAACCCTTTCCGGCACCAAAATCTAAAATACTTGTAATTGTATTTTCTTCAATTAGTTCTTTTACAGGTTTTAGTATTTTTTTAGATATGCCAAATACTTTTTTCTTTTTGTGTAGTAGTTCTAATTGTTCTAAATATTCTTTTGAATATGCCATAGTGTTCCTTAAAGAGTAGCATCTTCCATACCTGCTACACGTAGCTTTACTATATTAGTTATCTGCCATTGTTTCTGATCGATCCCTTTTAAGATTCCTAACCATTTATTACGTAATAGTGCAAATTCGTTAATAATTTTTTCATAGTCAACTACATCTGATTCACCGTCTACATATTTTTCAACATCTCTACTAGACAATGCACGTTGATAATTTTCAAGATATTTTTTAAAATAAGAACTACGCAACCTACGTAGTTCTATATTCATATAATTTAAAATAGCTTCAATTTCTTGTAATTGACTAAATCGTTGTTCTACTATTCCAGGTAATTCAGCAGACGCTTTTTCAACATTACCTTTTAATTTTATTTCTTGTCTTGCTTCAATTATTTCTTTTTCAAAAAAGTCTATTGCATCAGAAATCTTTGAAACATCTCTTGCTATTTCAGAATACCATCCCATTAGTTATCCCATTCGTCTTCATCATTAAATTCACTATCTATATCTAAATAATAACCTATAGCATTATCTAAATCAGTATCAGAACCTAATGATTCTCGAAAAGTTTCATCTATTACACCAAAATCTGCTAATAAATCTACATATCGTTCGGCAGCAGTTTCAACATATTTTTTATCTAAATATTCTTTAAATACGGTCCAAATATCTATTACTTGGCGTTCGTCTAATGAATCCATATATAAACTCCCTTAATTTAGTTTACCTGTTCGTCAACAGGGGTATTTACCTCATTTGGGATATTTACCTCAGATGAAAGATTTTCATAATCTTTCATAACTAGATTAAGTAGTTCACCTGTCCAATTTTTTCTATATTCTAAATGTTCTTTACCTGTAGAATCTACATATTTTAATCGATTACCTTGTTTAGTTAATATACTTTTCTTTTCAAATAAATCAACTAATCCTGAATAAGGATCCATTCCTGTTTCATAAGGAATCTCAACTTGTACACCTTCAAACGGTTTAGCAAATCTAGTTTTCATTACTTTACATGCCGCTCTAATACCGTGTACTTGTGAAGTTTTATTTCCATCAGCATCTACTTTTAATTTAAGTTTCTTCATTGCTACTACAATAGAACTAGCATAGATAAAACCTTGTCCCCCTGATATTTTATCATCTGGGTCAAACATGTCTTGCGATGCATATGTATGATTGGTACACACTAGACCCACATTATGAGAACCTAATAAGTTAGAAGAATTCCTAACTAAAGCAGTTAGTGCTTTAGGTTTACGCCCCATGTCACCTTTCATGTCACCCTTATTAAATTGATCTACGTCAGTAGGTGTTAGTAACATACCCAAACTATCTACTACAAATAATACTTTAGGACGGTCGTCTTCTGGCATGTCCCTGTAGTCGATCATAAAAGTTGATACTGTTTTTGCAACATCATCAACCATGCTCATATTTAATTTAAGTAATTTTTCTTCACTAGTATCTACATTAAGTGCTTTTAACCAAGTTTCATCTAAGGCGTTTTCTGAATCAATTAGTACAACAAATATACCTTGATCTTGTGCATGTTTTACAATGTTACCTGCACAAAAATAACTTTTCCCTGCACCCGACTCACCTGCAAATACAGTAACTTTACCTAGTGGTACACCTTTATGAAAGTCTCCACTAATAAGATGATTTAGTGCATAGGACCCTGTACTAATCCAATCAGTAGGATCATTAAATCCTGCACTCATACCTGTAATAGATTTTGTTAAGTCTCTACGAAACTTGCTTACATCAAATGGTTTGGCCATAATTACTCCTTAATAAGTTATAATGGGGGAATAAATCCCCCATTATTATTTTTTTAATTAGACTGTCTTGCACGAATCATTGCAAGAATGTCTTGTGCATTACTGCCGTTTGCCGGCTCTTCTGCAGGAGTAGTTGTTGAAGTTTCTTCTGCAGGTTTAGATTCTGCAGGTTTAGATTCTGCAACTGATTCAGTTACAGGTCGAACAGTTGATGCGGGTTTGTTAGGATCACCTGTACGTGCTGATACACCAGCCGGACGATAATATTGACTCCAACGATCTGCATCATATGCTTCTCCATCAACCGATGCTTCAAACATTTCTTGCATCGCTTTAATTGATACTTCGTCTGGCTTCTTAGGTAAGAAATCAGATAAAGTAAACAAATTATTAGAGTTTATTGCATTCATTTCTGAATCATCTAATGGACGCTCTCTACGAGCCCAATTTGATGTAGAATAATCAGCATATCCGCCTTTAGATGTTTTATTAAGTCGAAAATCCACACCAGATGTATAATCTGTTGGAAGTTCTTCCATATCAGGATCCATTAATGCCGCTTTAATAATTTGAAAAATTTGCGGACCAATAATAAATCTACGAATTGGATTTTCCGGTGTAGTGTCTTCTGCTAAGGGATTATTTGTAACAAATCCTTGAAAAATATAAGAACGCTTTTTCCAATACTTACGTCCCATGTCTTCTAAGTTAGAGTCCTTAAACCAACCTCTAACTTCAGCAAGGATTGAACAAGACTCTCCATACATTTCCATACAAGGAACTTGAACTTGTACTGGACGAGAATCTGTTTCGTTTTTTATACCTTGGAAGGGTAATTTAATCATTAAACGCTCTTTCCAAAAGAATGTATTTTCTTCATCGCCATCAGGAAGAAAACGAAGCGTTGCTGATTCGCCTTCTTTAATATTCCAAAATGGGTAAATTGCGTTGTCGCCGCCTGTTAAATTACCACCTGAGCGGGATTCTTGTTCTTTGAGCTTCGCTCGAATTTCTGCTAATGTTGCCATAGTTATGCCTCCTTTATGTTGCCTATGTGCCTATGCCTAGTTTGCACAGTATAATAATTATACTGTCTTGTATTTAGTATGTCAAGTGTTTTTTTTAAAAAAAAGTGAAATTTACGAAATTACTTTGTCGCTCTATCATATTTTGATTTGTAACTAGTCATATGTCCGGATGGCAAGCGATATCTTGGACCGTCTAAAGTACCCACTGCATCGAGGTCAACCCTTCTCCAACTTCCTGTCCATTTACCTGTGTGTCGATTGAGAGTTGGTTGTACTGGAGTATCGTCTGGATTAACTTTAACGGGCGATATATTGCCGTCGCTATCCATATACTGAATATCTTGACTAATTTCAGTTATGATGTTTTTTTTTTAGAATCTAAGCCTGCTAATTCACGTATTCTATCAAATTCTGTGTCTTGATTAAATCCATCTACTATTTGATTATATTCTACTTCGGAATTAAACTCGCCCATTACTTGGTCATATGTAGGAAATTCTTGAGTTAAATCTACTTCGTCTTCCAAATCATTAAATGAATTAAAATTTTCAAATGTTTGGTTTAATCTTTCTATAAATTGCTTAGAAGGTACAATATATTTGTCACCAAAATCTTTTTCAATTGTAGTTAATACAGCGGTTTCGCCTTTTGGAAAACTACCTGTTTCTCTATCATAGTGAGATAAAATAACTTCTGTGAACGGAAGTTCTGACTTTTTCATTACTACATCGTCAGTCGGTTCTTCGCTAAATTGCCCCATCATTTTTTCTAGTTCGCTTGCAAAAGATTCTTCAGCCCTATTTACTTTTTCTGTTTTTGTTTGAGAATCTGTATCTAATTCTGGGTTTACTAAATCTTCAAAATTAAGTTCTTCAGCTTTAGTGTGCTCTGCAATTAATCTATAAATGTAGGGAAATACATCTTTTAATTCCTCATTAAATTGACGTATTGTTAATTGATCGATCCAATTTTCTGCTACATCTTCAGGTACTTCTTCTAAGGTTACCTTTTCAAAGTTTTCAGACATTGTTTTATAGACTGCTTCTTTTTGGAGACCTTCTATTGTTTTCTTTACAGTTTGTATACGCTCATTTACAATTCCTACATATTCAGCAAGACTTTCTGCCATTACAGCATTTCGATTCATATATCGTTTAAATTTCTTTAAGTTAGATAATTCTTCTGACAAAGAAACAATATGCTCGCCAAACTCATCAAATGGTTTGCCGCCTTCAGACACATGCATAGCCATTGCTCTTGCACCATTCAAATGTTTATATGGATATTTAAATCTTTCGCCTTCTTTACTTTCAATATACAAAGCATTTACGTTTTGTGTTCTTCCTGCTGCTAATTCTTGATTAACAGGTTGAGAATGTCGTATTGCTATGCGAGCGTTTCCTATATTTTGATAACTAGTTCTAGTTGTTCCATACATCTTAGATTCCATTGTAATATCCTCGGGGCGGTTTGTAGCTAAAAATTTATAATCTCTTTTATCTAGATTATTTTTGGTTATGTCTCTTGTGTCAAAATTAAGCATTCTTTTCTTCGCAAATACCCGTATTTCCTTCAAAAAACTATACCATGAATTTTTAGTAAGGCTATCTTCGTTTGTAACAAAATCATTATTATACATAATAGAAACGCTTTCATTAGATAACGTAATACTAACTTTTCCTAACTCCCTTTCACCTTCTTTAAAGCCAAAATCAAAAAATCGAGCTTCTTTCGGCTCATTTGTTACCTCTCCCTTTTCATTACCAATAGTAATTGAAGGGAAACGCCCTCTAATCTTATTAAATAGTTCTTCTGCTATAAAATTTAGGTTTTTCATGGTACTAGTATTTATCAATAGTTGCTGCTAATGAAGATAGGCATTGGTGGTTCATAATCTTCAGTAACTTCTGTTAAATTAAAAGTATTATAAACTTTAGGATCCCAGTCTTTTAGAACTGTCATCATTCGTATTGCTAAAAGAGTAGATGAAATTAAATCATCAGTTTGCCCTGATTTTGCTCTATAACTAGATCCTGTAGCCACAAAACTTTTTAATTCACTAATTAAAGGTTTTGAATTTATTTTCATTCTATCAGTTTCTATCATTGTTTTTAATCGACTGCAAGCTGAAATTTTTGTAGAATGTGTTGTATTAAATCCTTTTCTAAATTTTCTAACATGCCCTTTACGCATAGGTTCGCTTATAAACAATCCTGGTATATTTTCTTCTAAAAAATCATTTATTACAATAAGGGCTGCTTCTCCTATACCGTTGTTTTCAACCGACCAGTAAATAGAATTTGTTGTTTTTATTTCAGATTCTATATATTTACAAATGTCTGCAAGTACTCTAATTTGTCCTGGTATAGGTGTTGTATTGTGTTGCCATTCTGCTACTTGATCATATGTAGGTAATTCATAAACTTGTATTGCAGAAGAGTCGCCACCTGTGCCCATGCTAGGATCTAAAGAAACAACATAACTATGTTCAGATGTGGGTTTTTTATACCATTTTGTTTGACCCATATTAATAATAGGTGATGTTCCCTCCATACTTGATAAGTAGATAGCATTAATTAATGTTTCATCATAAACTAGAAATTCGCATCCATACTCTCGTCGAAATCTTTCCTCACCAATTCTTTTAATTTCTTCAGTTGCCCAGTCTTCGTCTCTATCAGGATGTTCTTCCCAGCCTACTGTAAAAGAATGAAATCCGTTTATACCTATATCTTGTTCATTACCGTGACTATCATATTTTTGTTCTGCTTGTTTCCAAATAGTAGCAAATGTATCCTCATCAGAATTAGGAGTAGAAGTTATAATAGCACGACCACCTGTAGCAAGAGTGGGTGAAATAGAAGTCCAAAATTCATCTGCAATATTAGGTGCAACAAATGCAAACTCATCACAGTATAATAATGATATACTCATACCTCGTCCTGTATTTCCAGTTGTTGTAGCACTTACAATTCTTGACCCATTTTCAAATTCTATACTTCCTTTATTATAGTTAATAACACCAGCACGTATATAGTCAGGACAACATTCATAAACATAACGAATGCGTTGCATAATTTCTTGAGAACCAATATATTTGTGAGCAGCAATTAATATAGTTTGATCTGGATGAAACATTGCATACCAAGTCAAATATACTGCGGCACAAGTGGTTTTACCTGTTTGTCTAGGAAGCATATTAATATTAAAGCGGTAAGTATGCAGTCGATGCATTAATTCTTCTTGATATTCATATGGTAAAAATAATAATTTGCCTTTAATAGGGTGTTGAATGTATGCAAAATTTTTAGAAAAATACAAATAACCAAATTCAGGATCCATACAACTAGCAAGATGTTTAATTTGATCTTCAGTAAAAGTTTCTCTTTGATGTGCTTTTTTAGTAATGACACCATCTAATATCTTTGACATGTTGTTATTTACTCAAAAAAATAGCGTCCAAAGACGCTATTTGATTATGCTTAATTATTATTTAAGCCACTTTCTTAATCCAATGGGTATATACCATAGTATCATAACGCCTACAATACAACCAACTATCCATATATGTTTTGTATAGTCAAAGTATACTAACATACCTATAACTGCAATAAGATCTATAATGCTATGAATTACTTGATATTTTGTTTTCCCCAATTTATCAATTAACGTTTCACGTAATGATGCGGCAGATTCCCAATAATGCCGCAACATTGCAAAACCATCATTGACTATAAAAAGTGCTACGAAAAGATAAAACATATAGTATTTAAATTAAGAAGCTTTCTTTTTACCTAAGGCTTTTAGCAATTGAGATTTAATAGATTCTACTTTCATTGGGTTATCAGCACCTGCTGTAGCAGCATATGCTTTCTTAGGTCGATTAAGACCGCCAGCTAGATCATGAACCATAAAGTCGTCATCTTTATATTCTTCATCTGGTGAATTATCCCACTCACCTGGTTCATCAGCTTCATATGCAGAATCATCACTTAAACCTCCACAAGGAGAAGATTTAGGACCTATTGCCGCCATCGCACCCCTGGGAGGACCTAATGGAGTTATGTGCTTCATTGCTACTGGTTCAGCATCATCCATTCCTGCATTCTTTAAAATTCCAATTAATTCTTTTACTTCATGTGCGCTTGCACCATTCATTGAAATATTCATAGAAGCTTCATCAACTTGATTAGAATTATTAAAATTAGCAGACTCTCTACCACCATCCTTATCAGGTCCAACATAAGTCTTCATCGGCTTGCCACCAGTACCACCACCACCTGATTCAGGACCACGTTCTGGTGGTCGATGATCTCGGTACGGTATCTCTTTGCCACCAGTACCACCATCACCTGATTCAGGACCACCTTCTGGTGGTCGAAAATCTTTGTACGGTACATGTTTTCCAACAGTACTACCATCTGCAAGTGCTTTTTCAAATTTACTTTGTGCTCCTGATAATACTTTTTGAGCTTCTTCTTTACTAAAACCATGTGTTCCAAAAAACTTAGCAATTGCAGCAATTGCAACTGGCATAAGTGTCAATACTGATTCACTAATTTGATTAGAATCACCAAAGTTAATAGACTCTCTACCACCATCCTTATCAGGTCCAACATAAGTCTTCATCTTTTTGCCACCAGTACCACCACCACCTGATTCAGGACCACGTTCTGGTGGTCGATGATCTCGGTACGGTATCTCTTTGCCACCAGTACCACCATCACCTGATTCAGGACCACCTTCTGGTGGTCGAAAATCTTTGTACGGTACATGTTTTCCAACGGTACTACCACCTGCAAGTGCTTTTTTAATTGCTTGCATTGTGTCTGGCCCGGCTTGTCCGTCAACTTTTAAACCATTTGCTTTTTGGAATGCTTGTACAGCAGCAAACGTACCTTTACCATACTTGCCGTCTGGTGCTGCTTTATGACCTAATTTTGTTAATGCAGCTTGCATATTTTTAACAGCTGGCAAAGCCTTTTGCCCGCCATCGTTATAAGCCTTCATTAAATTAGGTGTTTTTGTATCTAATGCTACACTACCACCGCTATCTTGAGGTTGATTATCTCTACCTGGAGGACCACCAGCAAGTTTTCCTGCTGCTGTTGGACCACTTGGAGCTGCTGCTGGTTGATTATCTCTACCTGGAGGACCACCAGTTGGACCACTTGGAGCTGCTGCTGGTTGACTATCTCTACCTGGAGGACCACCAGTTGGACCACTTGGAGCTGCTGCTGGTTGACTATCTCTACCTGGAGGACCTGTATTTGGACCTGAAGGTTCTGCTGGTTGATTATCTCTACCTGGAGGACCTGTATTTGGACCACTTGGTGCTTGATCATAATCACGTCCTGGAGGACCACTTGCACCTGTACCAGCTGCTACACCTGAATCTTGGTCATAGTCTCTACCTGGAGGACCACTTGCACCTGTACCAGCTGCTACACCTGAATCTTGGTCATAGTCTCTACCTGGAGGACCACTTGCACCTGTACCTGGTGCTACGCCTTGGTCATAGTCTCTACCTGGAGGACCACTTGCACCTGTACCTGGTGCTACGCCTTGATCTGCGTCTGGCATACCACTAAAATCATCTACATTGGCAGCTGCATCTCTATCTTTTCTTGCTGCATCAGCTGCACCCATACCACTAAAGTCATCAACGTATGCTGGATCACCTTGCTGTTGATCCGGCGCCACATATCCGCCTGCGCCTGCATCCCTTTCAGCATCGGTTGCACCAGTTGGTTCTCCAGTTTTTTTATCAACAGCTTTTGCTTTTTCTGCTGCCTTGGCTGCTGCATCTGCAATAGGTTTTGCTTCAGCGTCTCCAATTCCTAATGTTTGTTTAACCCAATCTAATGCGTCATCAAACCAACCTTCTTGGATGTCCCTAGCTTCTTTGCCATAAACATCAGCAACTTTAATAAGTTCTTTAAAATCTTTTAAGTTGTCATTATAATCTTTATATTCGCTCATGCTATGCTCCTATTACGCTTTTTGCATTTTCAACATTTTCAATGTCTTTACCATTACCTTGATGAACACCGGCTATAGGATCAACTTCCCTTTCTTTACGTGCAGTTTCTAATTCTTTAAGCAAATCCATTATTCGCTCGCCGCCTACATCTTTTTGTGCGCCGTCTCCGCCCATATCCTCTGTGTTTAATAATGATTCATAGGGTTTTTCATCTTCAGGTTTTTGTAGTTCGTCAATAGGATCATGTTCTCCTCGCACAACAATATAACTGTGATTAATATTGCATGCTTCTACTAGATAACGTTCTAATACATGACTAGTTGCAGGATAATTTAATTCTACTTCGTAATGGGTAACTTCAAGGTTTTGTAATTGAGGGAAGTCTAAAGGAGTTTCTTGTATTGGTGATTTTTTGCCTGCGGTAATATTTAAAACATCGTATTTTTGTAATACTGTTTCTAATGTATCTGCAAACCCTTCAGGTAAGTCACCTGCAACACGAACTTTAAACTTATACGTTTTTTTAGCTTCTGTTAAATATTCTTTAAAAGATTTCATTACGGTATAATCCTAATTTATTATATGTTATTTATATCATTTTTCCATTATTTTAAGTTTTTCTAAAAGACTGTTACGATCTGTTACAACATAGCCTTCACCATCTACAATATCATTTTTATCAATCGATTCATGATCAAGTTTTTCCTTTTTTAGTTGTAATTCAACCATTTTTAGTTTTTTATCTAATTTAGCAACTCGAGCATCTAGCCCAGTTTTAAGCATAGATCCTGCAACTTCGAAAACTCTACCTGAATAACGACTTTCTACGTTCATACCTAAATCCATTAAATCGTCATAAGCAGACATGGCTTTATCTGCAACATCATTAAGTTCAGTATCAGCCATTTCTCCTAAACCTTTAACCGCAGGTAATGCACTTGTAATTTTATCAAGTTCTGCTATATTACGAATTGTTTCTGATTGTTCTACAAGAGCTACTTCTTTTTTTTGCTTTTTATCTTCTTTTTTAGCATCATCTATAATTTCTTTAGCATCTGGTAAATTTAAGAGTTCTTCAAGTTTTTTAGTCATTATATTTTAATTCTTCTAGTTGCCATTCCATAGGCTCTACACTTTTTAATTCAAATTCTTTATTATCTAATGTAACACCACTAATTTTTTTAGGATTTTTAGATTTAAATTTTTTTACGTGTAGAATTTTCTCTTTGCCCATATGTTGTACAATGAGTTTATATTCCGGAGTAAACCACAATTTGATTTTCCTCCACATTGTTTTATCTCCTATTTAATGCGTTAATAATACTTATCCTAGTCTAGACCCTTGATGGAAAATATCTCCTTCGTTTACAACTCTAAAAAATATTCCTTTTTGCTTGCACCATGCTCTAGCTGCTGTCCATTTTGCTTGATTAAGTATATAATGTGCTTTATTAGAACGACTTCGTCCTAGTTTTTCTTTAACAGATTGATTTGCAGGTTTAACTTCTATAAGTTCAACTTTTTGTTTACCACTTTTATCTGCATATGTAACAAAAAAATCAGGTACATAAATTGTGTATTTTCCTGTTAGAGGATTTCTATAAGGTATTTTTACAGCTTCACTAGCCCATGTTTCAACATTTGGGTGCTCGTCGCAGAATCGCATAAATGCAAATTCCCAACTTGATCTATATGTGGGGGTTTTAGTTCCTATATACTTTGCTGGAAATTTTAATGAATATTTCCCTTGAGCAAACCTGGCCATAGTTTATACCACAACATTTCTGCGTTCAATTTTATCTACATTGTGTAAATTAGTATACCCTATAGAACTAGTTCTATTTCTCTCATAATTTAATATTTCTGCAACAACATTACTTATTTGTACTTCTTTCAATCCCTTTAAAGTATCTAGAATTTCAAATACCTTAACACCATCTAATTTTGCTTGGGTTAATATAGCAGTAGCCGTAGATATTGCTGCGTCTTGATTAAAGCCATGCTTTTCAAAAAAACCAATAACAGCGTCTACTTCATTAGTAGGAAAACTAATAGATGCTGTATAATATTTGTCAAAGAATTGTGTAACTTCTTTATCACTTCCTTTTTTAACATTTTTTGAAGGTAAACTTGACATTATGTAAAAGTGCCTCCTAATACTTGAGATTCTAGTGCTGCACTATCATTAGTTCCTAAAGATTCAAAAGCGTCAACAGCTTCATTGACTCCTCCTGCATTTCCTGCTGCTTGAAAATTCTTTTGGAATTGTTGTTTTTTTGCTGAAGATAAAGCAGCTGGATTAGTTTTGAGTTGGGCATTACTAAGCCGCGAAGATAATGCACTAATACCTACTACCGCAGCAGTTCCTAAGAGTAAATCTTTTCCTGCACCCCCAGTTCCTGCATTTTTTGGGAAAAATGTATTTGAAACACCACTTACATCTACTCCTCCAGCAGCACCTATTGCACCTTTTAATAAATTAAATCCTTCTTGGCGCAAACCGTCTTTAGATAAATTTCGTACATTTTGAATTAATCCAGCGGCAGCAAGCCCTGCTTGTAAAGGATTATTAAATCCAGTTCCGTTTGTAATAAATCCGAAAAGATCCGATGCAGTACCTAATATTCCTCCTAATCCACCTGTGTTTAAACCGCTTGGTGTTACATCATAATGATCAGGTGCACCAAATCCTGTAGGATCACCATTTACTCCTGCTGAAACATTCCCTCTGCTATAAAATACAGCTTCGTACGCTACAGTTATTGAATTTTGCATAGTACCAGTACCATCAGCACTATCTACTTGGTCATGTGACCAATTTGTAATAATAGGATTTACTAGTGTATATGTTGTATAAGATTTTCTCGCCATCTGAGAAATTTGTATACTTTTAAAGAATGGCGTGCCAATATCATTATCTAAGCCGTACTTAAAAGAATTTAAACCAGGGCCTCTATATGTATTGTCACCTGTACCTGCTTTATTATAAGCTCCTGGCTGACCTTTATAATTACCATCTGCAAAATAATATCTATAATATGCTTCTAATAATGCAGTAGTTACACCAAAATTATCATCATGAAACGTTATTTCAACAGGTTGATATTGAATAGATGTTTGTACATTTTTTTTTCTATTATATTTGTTTTTTACTTCTACATCAGCAGTATATTGAGGTAATTGGGCACTTTTAACAAGCAATCCTATTTCTAAATTATGCTTTGATTGTAAATCGGGTAATACACTTGCAGCAACTCTATCTAATTCAAAAAAACAATGATATAGGTATTTTTGTTTAGGTGCTAGACGTTGATTTTCATTTACAAATAGTCTACTAGCATGTGCATAGTCTCCTAAATTGCCTTTAGGACTTAGTGCTCCATTTGCTAAATTATTTAAAAAACCTGTGAACGTTGCCATAATAATATTTATCTATAGCTATTAAATGCGTATATAATAATAAAGGGGGCCTAAGCCCCCTTTATAAAAGTTGTTAGTAAGTCTTATGTTCCGCCGCCAGTTATTAACGTATTAAGTGTACGTCCTACTGCTGTACCAATACCACTACCTTGTGGTGTTTGGATAGCGTTATCATATTGAACTTCTATTGTAACTCTTACAGGTTCGTTGTTAGCATATGCCAATTCGTTATAGTTAGCATTTGTAATAAAACAACCATACAACTCAAATGTTTCTAATGTGGTAGGTGCATTTGCTCCGTTACCGCCATCTAAAATTTCAATTCTAGTTGTAAATTTGTAATCTTGTCCTGATGCTGCACTTGACTGTTCAAAAAAGTCAAATTGTTTTTGGATCTGCTCACCTACTATTTTTTGTACGTTATTATTAACATCTTCACGTAAATTAATAGTAATAGGACTCCAAGTATGTTTGCCTGCTAAGTATGCCTTAGAGTTATAAACTGGAATCTCAATAGGTTCGAAAGCAACTGTAGGCCTTGTAACATCAACTACTTGTTTTGTTAATTCAGTAGTAGGTGTACTTACGCCAAAGTTTTCTAACGATAGCCTAAAGCGATACTGCAACTTGGGCATTAACAGTCCTTGGTTACTTGCAGAATCTCCGCTAGCTAATGGAACTGTAATTTTCGATAATGTTGAAATTGACATTTAGTTTGCTCCTAGTATAATTGTATTTATCATTTTAAAGTCCTGCAATTTCACCAGTATTTTTCAACCTTAGTGGAATGTAAATAAATTCAACAGCCTTAACTGGTTCTATAGCAATATCTAAATATAATTCGTTACGATCAATTCTTGCAGGTGTGTTGTTTGATTCATCACACACAACTAAGAAGTCGTAAAGTGCTCTTTGTCCAACTAATTCAAGCATCAAACTTTCTGTTGCTCCTTTAATCTCATCACGTGTAATTTTATCATTAGGTTCAAAGATATAAGGTTTAGCAAGTTGATTTAGTTGACTACGTAAGTAAATTACAAGCCTAGAAACATTAATTCTATCTAGTGCGCTTGCACCCTTTGCACGGGTTTTTTGACCATAAGCAACAAGTCCTGCACCTGTAATAAAAGTTATTGGATTTACATTTTGTGCATATAATGTATCTCTTTGTCCTTCATTAAGTGCTACTGATACAAATTCGCCTTCAGCATCAATATAACCTGTTGAACTTGCATTTGTTATTCCACCGCGTCGTATACCTGCTGGTGCAAACCATGGAAAACTAACTTGGTCACTTAACGCAATTGTACGCATCATCATATGACTTGGTGGTACAACAACATTGTTACCAAAGTTATCACTTGTAAAGCCCCATGGGTAAAACATGCCCATATATTCGTCAGTACTAACAAGTCCTTCATCGTTGTCTTCTACTGCTATGTTAACATTAGTAGCCCAATCATTTAATGCAGTTGCATTAGATTTAAGTCTTGCTGGAGAATCTCCTACAATAAATGCACTCAATCCTCTATCATGATTTAAGCTAATTAGTTCACCAATTAGTTCTGAATATCCTGGTGCAGCTACTAAATTAAATAGTCTTGCTTCGTCGTCTCGAATGTCTTCATTTGAATTAACAAGTGCTTGAAGTGCTTGTACAACAACTTTACGTTGTGCATGCCGTCCAAAACTGCCTGCGCCATCTATTTGGTTACCAGATTCTGTAACCCAACGATGTGGATAATAAAGTTCCATCTCTTCATCACCAAAACGTATATTTTCGTCATTAACATTAATATAATCACGTTCGAATTTTTTAACATTAAAACCGCTTCTACGTAAATTCCATAATAGCATACCTTTTGGATATAATGCTCCGTCTGGTGCATCTGGATCTAAATAGTTACTATCTAGTAATACATCAATGTCTTCTGGTGTTGAATCTGCGCCTGCTGAACTCCAGCGAGCATCTGCAAATAAAACTCCATTTTCAGTAGTTTGATCTGACTTATCTAGTAGTTGCCATCTATTAGCAATAGGTGTGTTTAGTAGATTTGCATCAAAGCGATAAATTTGTGGATAATTTTCTACATCAGCAGTACTAATCCAAACGTCACCATTTTTAAGATCAGTTCCGTCACTCTGTAGTACTGGTGTTGATGCACTTACGATTGGTCCTGCTGGATCTGTTTTCTCAGCAGCTGATGCGTTAAAATATGGACTTGTTGAATCTAAATATCCTACCCAAGTAGTACCATTATGTATCATAATATCTACTTCGTCTACTACTGAGTTATACCATAATGCATCTTGAGCTGTTAGTGATGTAATTTCATCATCACTAGCAGTATAACTTAGAACATGCCAATTAGATGCTTGTAAAGCAAGTGGAGTAGTTGATCCGTCTGTTCCTGGTGCATAAAATAGATTTGGAGTTCCGCTAGTTGAGCTTGCATAAGCACCAAAACCCATTTCTGTTAATACACTTACGTCATCATAAAAACGTATTTCACCACTTTGTGAATGGCTAATTGTTACTCTATTTTGCGTATCAACTGATGCTGTAACGTTTTCAATGCTTGCAGAGTTAATAGCGCCTGCAATTGTATCAGCGTCAGCAGTAGTACCGTCAGTTGTAACTGAAACAGAAACTGCTGTGCCAAATGCTGCTGTAGCTGCATCTGTTGTTTGAACACGGAAAATACGTCCTGCGCCAACTGTAAGTGAACCTGCAATAATTTTGCCACTTGTAACAGTTGTTGGTCCTACAGCATTTCGACGGAATATTTTAAATGTTCCTAATTGCTGTGAATCTCCTGCAACGTTAGTTTGTACATATAAATCACCTGCTGCAAGATTTGCGCCACCCCCAGTTCGATCTAAGTTAAATAATGCTTCTTCATTGGTTGCATATAATGGTGCAGAAATTGTATCAAATAACAATGTTCCTGAATTAAATGTTTTTACTTTCCATTTTGCGCCTAAATTAGGATCTGTTGTTTTAATCCAAAGACTCCCTGTAGGACGTTCGTTTGTATCAGTACTTTTAAATTCTGGTACTTGTGTGTGTTTACTAATTTGTAGTACTGGTGGCAAATACGTGTCAGCAGCCATTCCAATTAAAAGTAATGTTGCGGCATCACCAGCAACTACAATAGGACCACCTAATGTAGAGTCGCCTGCGCCTGAAGATGAACCATCACTATAAAGTTCTAGTCTGCTATCTACAACATAAGCAGATACTCCTGGAATTGCTAGTCCGTTAATAGTAGTTGCAACATCTGCAATACCATCTGACGAAGTAATACTTACAGAAACACTATTTAAAGTAATAGCTGTAGTTCCTACAAATGTAGGATTAGCTTTAGTTCCTTTAGCAGTTGGCCAACTTTTAATCCAAGCTTCGCTTCCTACTTCAACCCAAGCACCAGCTGTTACGCTAGGTGCATTACCTGGGGATTTATACCACATTGTGTTAAGAGTCGTAATAGCAACTATTGCATATTCGCCTATTGATCCTACAGATGCTTTAGGCGCACCTGGATTTTCTACTGTTCCAGTAACGTCTGAAATACTTGTAATTGCTAATGGTATTTTATTTGTAAAACTTTGTCCTCCAGTTTCAGTAATAGCTGCGCTATTCCATTCTTGAATACCAAATTTTGTAGTTGAGGTATCAAACCAATATGCGCCTGCGGCTGGATTATCTGCTGGAGCTGTTGCTGTTCCTATAAGCTCGTCTAAATCTAAATCTGCTCTGGTTACCCAAGCTCTATTACTAATACCTAAGTATGAATATGCAGCTTGTAAACCGTATTCGTTTAATTCTCCAGCATGTACTGGATTATTATTACTGTCTGTTTTAAATACAGGATCACCAAACGTATCAGCTAAATCTCTTTGAGATGTAAGCAAAAATGGTTTACCTGCATTTGCTTTTGTCGTTCCTTGTGCTGTTCCATCACCTGCAGCATTTTTCTTGCCTGTAGCACTTACAACGAAAATCATTGGGGTTGTACCTGGTTCAGCTGGAGTATAGAAACTTTCGTCTATAACGCTAACCTGTACGCCTGGTGATACTAATGCCATTTTATTTTTCTCCTAATGTATAATTCTCGGGATAAATCATCTACTTGTATTTACCATTATCGGAATAAAAAAGGTTATTAAACTCTAGTAAAAAGGGGCCATAAAGGGTAGGTAAATATCTATATGAGACCTTTATGTATTTGTGGGTTAAAACCTGCTGCTATAAATTATAAAAAGAATGGAAAAACATATTTCCGTAAGAAATGCGAGACTTGTACTCGTTACGGAAGTACAGGTTATGGTTTTCCTAAATGGAAACAGTCAGGTTATAATAAAAAAGACTACTGTGAAAAATGTAATTTTAAAAGTAGTTATCAAGAACAGTTTAATGTATTCCATATAGATGGAAGTTTAGCTAATTGTAAATTTAGTAATTTAAAAACAATATGTGCAAATTGTCAACGTATTATGCAGAAGGATGGTGTTCAGTGGAAGCAAGGAGATCTTTTACCTGATTTTTAAGATCGCTTATTGTTCCAGAATTTTCAATATATACATCTTTAGGACCTTTAATCCAGTGCCATTCACTAGCATGTACTGAAGGTTCTATGTTATTATTTTCATATTCTATTCGCCATTTGGGATCAGGTCCTCTTTTAATTTCCCATACAAATCCACCTATATTTTTCATCATTTTAACTTCGTTTTGGAAACGCACATCAGTAATAACATAATTATTATGTGGATTTTCTATTATTGTTTGTTTAACTAAACTAACCCAAATTCCATCAAAAAATCCAACACGTAAACAATCTGTACCAAATTCTTGTAATACTAATCGTGGAGTAATAGTTCTATTAGTTTCGTTTGACCAAAATTCATCAGGTTTTTCGCGCCAAGTTCGACTAACATCGGTTGTACCTTCAAGCATCATTCGGTCCCAGCCAAATGTAGCTGCTACAGCATCTTTGAGTCTGTCTGCAAAACTTAATTTTTGAAAATTATGTTCTTGAATTAAAATATCAGCAACAGTGTTTTTACCAGATCCGATTAAACCACAGATACCAATAATCATATTATAGTCCTATAATGTTAATAAAGAAGGTCCGTGACCTATTTCTCCTCTAATATAAGTATTAAATGCTAAACTATATCGATCCTGTTTTGTAGGATTAGGAGGTACACCATGATGTAAAAATGAAGGAAATATAAGTACGTTTCCTGTCTCAGGAACTATTTCATATCCACTTAAATTATATTGGTTATTCTTTTTTCCTTTTGACTGAGGCATTAACTGCATAGGAAATATATTATTATAAAGATTTGTTTTTGAAAAAGTAATATTTCCTGAATTGGGAGGGAAGTCTATATAATATACTCCACTTAATATTGAATTAGTATGATTATGGAGCATATTGTGCTCACCTTGTTTATACTGATTTATCCAACTAGTTTCAATTGACACAGTTACATCATCAGTAATATCTAATATGTCATGCACAAAATAATCAATAGCTTTTTGAATTTTTATTTTAAGAGATTTAAGTTGAGGATTATTTAAGATATGGAATCCTTGTTTAGTAGGATCTTCTTCAACTAAACCTATTCCTGCTGTTACTCCTACGCGACCTTGAGGATAATCTAAGTTTACAATCCATGCTTTAGTTATGGCGTCAGGTGGACCAATATTTGTTTGAAATAAAGGAACAGAAAACATAGGGATAACTTTAACTGAATGTTCTTCTATAGTCATATTATAACTATATACTCTTAAAGAATAAATGTCAAGTAATTATTAACCAATTAGAAAACCGTAACCTACACCACCCGAAACTGCTGAAGAAACTTCTGCTTCTAGTTTTTCAATTTCTGCTGCTGCTTCGGTTTTAAGGGTATCGCCATTTAATTGACTACCACCTTGAGGACCAGCTATTGTAGCAAATTTAGAACGTGCTTCTCCTAGCATAAATTTACAAGTAGCAACTGTATAATCTCTTAGCCATTGGTTAGCTAGATAATCTGTTAAAAGTTCACTATCGGGTCTATAATTATAACAATATAATAATAAGTTTTCTTCTGTTCGTGGACGTTGTAAAAGTGTAAGTTTTTTATTAGCTGGATTCCATTTAAATTCAATAAATGAGCCAAACATTCTTCCTACTATTTCTTGAAATCCTGAAAATAATTCGTAAGTAGCTAATCCACCCATATTAGAGCTTGCTAATAAGTAAGTATTTGTGTATGCTAAATTAAATGGTTCAAAGAGTGTACCACCATCGCCGCCACCGCTTCGAGAACCAATAGACCGTCTAAATAATTTTCTTACTTCGACAATTTCATTTGGTAATATGTATTCGTTTTGATCTACTACTGTAGGAAGGAAAATATAAGATTCTTCTACAGAATTATCAGAACGCTGTCGAAATTTAGTTAATGCTTTGGTTAAAGCAGTATTATAGTGTACAGGATCTAGTTCAACATCGATCATCCCACCACCTAGCATAGCATAAGCATAGTCAAAAATTTCTTGTCTTTGAGTTTGCAATTCTGACATTTAAAGTTCTCCTTACTGTATTTATCGTTCCGATAAATAGTTATATGCCAAGACTATCTTTATATAAACCAGAAAAAGGTAACGATTTTGACTTTTTAGATAGACAAATTCTAGAAATGTTTACTGTGGGTGGTACTGATTTATTTGTTCACAAATATTTAGGACCATCAAATCCTGATGAAACTGATGCTACAGCAGATCAACCACGTTATGACAGCGTAAAGGAAACTAATATTCAAGACTTGCTGTTTATGGAAAACCGTGATAGAAAATATGATCCTGATGTTTATGCAATGCGAGGAGTTTATAATGTTCAAGATGTAGATTTTGATATGACTCAATTTGGATTATTTTTACAAAATGATACGCTTATGTTAACTATTCATATTCGTAGTTCAGTAAAAACATTAGGAAGAAAAATAATGTCGGGTGATGTAATCGAATTGCCTCATTTAGTAGATGAATATGCACTTAACGATTATGCTACTGCACTTAAAAGATTTTATGTAGTAGAAGATGTTAATCGTGCTTCAGAAGGATTTACACAAACATGGTATCCACATTTGTATCGTGTAAAAATGAAGCAAATAGTAGATAGTCAAGAATTTAAAGAAATCTTAGATCTTCCAGCAGAAGAAGATGCACCAGGTGGCAATACATTAAGAGATTTGTTATCAACATACGAACAAGAAATGCAAATTAATGATGCAATTGTTAAACAAGCAGAAGAAGATGCTGCAAAGAGTGGTTATGATACAAGTCATCTTTTTACTTTAAGCGTAGATGACAATGGTGATACAGCATTAGTTACAGTAGATGCTTCGGATTTAGATGCAACTGATGGTATAACTGTTGATAAAGTAATGGTACCTCCTGAGAAAGAAGGTTATCAAGGATATTTAATAGGTGACGGTTTACCTCCTAATGGAGCAGATTTTGGCCACGGTATAAGTTTTCCACTTGTACCATCAACTTATGATTATTTCTTAAGAACAGATTTCTTACCTAATAGATTATTTAGATTCGACGGAGCAAGGTGGGTAAAAATGGAAAATGCAGTGAGAATGTCATTAACAAATACAGATACAAGAGCTACTCAAAAGGGTACGTTTATTAATAATCCTACTACAAGCACTATTGCTGGAGAAGTTGTACCAGAAAAACAAAGTTTGTCAAAAGCACTTAAACCAAAGGCAGATAACTAATGGAGCATTTTTACGACGGGCAAGTTAGACGATACTTAACCCAAATTATTAGATTAATGAGTAATTTTTCTTATAAAGATGGGAAAGGAGTTCTTACACAAGTTCCTGTAATGTATGGAGATATTACACGTCAAGTGGGAACTTTATTACGTGATAATTCTGAAAATAAACTTCCTAGTGCTCCGCGAATGGCGGTTTATGTAGGAGATCTTGAAATGAATACTGCTATGCTTGCTGATCCTACTTATGTAAGTAAACTCCATATTAGAGAAAGGGCATATGACGAAGAAGGTGAAGAATATCTTAATGAAGCAGGAAAGAACTTCACTGTGGAACGACTAATGCCTACTCCATATATGTTAGGAGTAAATTGTGATATTTGGACTACAAATACTGATCAAAAACTTCAAATATTAGAACAAATACTAATGTTGTTTAATCCAAGTTTAGAAATTCAAACTACAGATAATTATATAGATTGGACTAGTTTGAGTGTAGTAAATTTAGAAAATATTAATTTTAGTAGTAGAAGTATTCCAACAGGAACTGAAAGCGAAATAGATGTTGCTACATTAGGATTTAAAACACCTATTTATATTTCGCCTCCTACAAAAGTTAAAAGATTAGGTATTATTACTAGTATCCTTCAAAGTATTTTTGATGAAACAGGAAATATAAGTACTTTAAACTTTTCTACTTTTCCGTCTCCTTTAAGTACTATCAATGCTACTACAGAAACTGGCATAACAACAAATGCTGAAGGAGATGTTGTGGCGACACCAACTCCTAGTAAATTAGCACGAGGTGGAGATCCTCCGTACACTGCTGGCGAAGCTCTAGCAACAATAGGAATATCACACAATCATCCTAATTTATTAGTATTAAATAATACAATACAATTAGTTAAAAGTGGTATTGTTGGAGGAGAAACTTGGGAAGGATATTTAAAAGCATACCCCTTTACATATGAAGCAGGGTTAACACAAGTACGATTATCAAGAATAGACCTTACTAATGAAATTATAGGAACATTTGCTGTTGACCCCAATGATTTAACAGTGGCAGTAGTAAACTGGGACGAAGATAGTTTACCAACTGATACAGTTATAACTGGTCCTACAGGTGATAGTGCAAAAATTAATTATATTATAGATCCAGGTAAATCCAATCCCACAGATCTTAAAACAGTGGGTGGTAGAATATTATTATTAGGACCAATAGGTAGTACTGATAATACAGACGGTCCTGATGCTTGGAAAAATACAAATGGATCTGATTTCATTGCAGGTGCTAATGATATAATTGAGTGGGACGGATCTAGTTGGACTATAGTTTTTGATGCATCAACTTCTACTGCTGTAACTTATACTACTAATTTAAATACAGGTATTCAATATAAATGGAACTTAACTGAATGGGTATTATCGTTTGAAGGCGAATATCCAGACGGTAGTTGGCGCTTAGTATTTTAAGATAATTATTTGTATGAGTGATATTGTTTGTAGTGGTGCTCTCTTTTATACCCTTGACACAAATAGATTTTTGTTTTTACATAGATCTAATGGAAAACAAGCAAATATGTGGGGTATAGTAGGTGGTACTAATCAAAATACTGAAACACCGTGGGAAGGTTTAAAAAGAGAAATTCAGGAAGAAATAGGTTCTCTTCCTAAAATTAAAAAAACCTTACCATTAGAAACATTTGTTTCTAATGATGCACAATTTGAATTTCATACTTATATAGTAGTTGTTCAGTCAGAATTTATTCCAGTACTTAATAGTGAGCATAGCGGATATTCATGGTGTAGTTTTGGTAAATGGCCAAAGCCATTACATTTAGGCTTACGTAATACTTTACAAAATAAAGTAAATCTTTTAAAATTAGAAACAGTATTTAAAACAATTAGTTTATTAGACGAAAAATGAAAGTATTAGTAACCGGACATAAAGGTTTTATTGGACAGAATCTTACTTCTTATTTTATGCAACAAGGGCATCAAGTAGAGGGTTGGGAGTTTATGCCTAACACTATTCCTGATCCTAGTAGTTATGATTGGGTAGTACATTTAGGAGCAATTAGTGATACTACTTTTTCTGATGTAGATCAGATTATAGAGCAAAATTATGAATACTCATTAAGATTGTTACAAGTTTGTAATACTTTAGGAATTAATTTTCAATATGCTTCGAGTGCTAGTGTTTATGGTCCTACACATCATTTTACAGAAGATGGGTTGTTATTTCCTCAATCACCGTACGCTTGGTCAAAATATTTGTTTGATAGATTTGTAACTCAAAATTTAAGTGAATTTGATATTACTGTACAAGGATTTAGATATTTTAATGTTTATGGTCCTTATGAAAATCATAAAAAAGAACAAGCAAGTCCTTATACAAAATTTATAAATCAAGCAAAAGAAAATAAAGTGATTCAAATATTTGAAAATAGTGAAAATTATTTTAGAGATTTTATTTGTGTAGAAGATGTTTGTAAAGTTCATAAAAAAATGATGCAAACAACTTCAGAAGGTATATATAATATAGGAACCGGAAATCCTGTAAGTTTTTATGCTATTGCAAAAGCAGTAGCATCAAAATATCAAGTTGATATAGAATATATACCTATGCCAGATAATTTAAAATTACAATATCAAAAATATACTAATGCAGATTTGAGTAAATTAAATTCTATTATTGATATTAATTGGATTAATATTGAGGATTATATAAATGAATATTGAAAATAAAAACGGTGAGTTTGTAAAAGAACATAGTATTTTATTACCATTTAGTCCACCAATATATGAAACTGTGTTAAACGCAAACGATTTAAAATTTATCCAAGAGTATGCAGAATTAAGCCGTACTGCTTTTCATGTAGGCGATATGTTATCAGGAAATATTGCAGAGCAAAGAGGATCTGATATTGAAAATGACGAAATGCGGGAAAAGATGATAGACATATTATTGCCTCACATACAAGAATATTTTAAAATTTGTCAAATACAGGAAAGACAGCAGCTTCCTCAATTAGAGAAAGAAAAAAATAACCCCTTGCCAGATTATAGTAAAATTAAGTTTCATTTAGGAAATGGTACTTGGTTTAATTTTATGAGAGCAAACGAATTTAATCCTTTACATTGCCATTCTGGTGTAATTAATGGAATTGTTATGGTACAAATTCCTGAAGAAATTTCTTCAGAAGTTAGAACAGTACCTATGGCGTCAAATGCTCGTTGCCCGGGTCAATTAGAATGGGTACATGGTTCTTGGGGTGCAGGAGCATATAGAAAATATCCTGTAACAGGAGAACTTTATATGTTTCCAGCACAACTTAGGCATCAAGTATATCCTTTTACCAGCGATGTTGAACGAATTACAATGAGTTGGAATGTATTTGATATAAAATTTGATTAATTAAGTGTGGAGATAGATTTTGGATAAAACTAGATTAGAAGGACACGTTAAAAAGGCCTGGGGTTATGAACTTATATGGGCAACTAATGATTTGTATTGTTGTAAAATAATGGTTTTTGAAAAAGCAGGAAGTAAGTTTTCTATGCATTTTCATAGTAAAAAAGATGAAACTTGGTTTGTTAATTCAGGAAAATTTCTTCTTAGATGGATAGACACAACCAATGCCTCTCTTTATCAACAAGAACTTACAGAAGGACAAGTTTGGCATAACCCGCCCCTGCAACCACACCAGTTAGAAGCATTAGAAGATAATAGTAGTATTACAGAAGTAAGTACTCCGGATTCAGTTGAAGACAATTATAGAGTAGTACCAGGAGATAGTCAAAATGCAGAAGTTAAAGAAGTTCCTAAAACTGAGTGAAACGCCTCGATTTAATCGATTATTAATTACAGGAGCAGCAGGAAATCTAGGTAAAGAATTACGTAAAGGATTAGCACCTCTTGCAGAAGTATGTCGTTTAACAGACCGAGAGTCGATGGCTTCGGCAAATGATAATGAAGAAGTCATTCAATGTGAATTAAGTGATTTTGATGCTGTAATGAAAGTGGTAGAAGGTTGTGATGCTATTGTTCATTTTGGAGCAGCTTCTGTAGAACGTCCTTGGAATGAAATTCTTAATTCTTCAATAAAGGGAGGTTATAATATTTACGAAGCAGCACGACAGCACGGTATTAGTCGAATCGTTTATGCAAGTTCTGTTCATGCTGTTGGATTTGTTCAACGTGAGGCAGGTGCTGATACAGATATAACACATAGACCCGATACTCTTTATGGATTATCTAAATGTTTTGTAGAAGATTTAGCTAAATTATATTTTGATAAATTTAATATAGAGTCAGCTTGCTTACGGATTAATTCTTGTTTTCCAGAACCTAGTGATCGAAGACATTTAGCTACTTGGCTAAGTTATAGAGACCTTGTACAATTAGTAGAACGTTGTTTAACAGTAGAGAGAGTAGGATTTACTATAGTTTATGGTATATCTAATAATCAAGAAGCATTTTTCTCTAATCATAAAGTTTCGCATTTAGGTTATCAACCCGTAGATGATGCAGAAATTTTTAGAAATAATGTAGTAAGTAAAACCCTTCCAGGGAAGCCTTTTGAATCTGATATTGCACACGTAGGTGGAATTTTTTGTTCTTACCCGCATCCAGACGATTCGATAGAAGGAGATAGCTAAAATGGTAGAATCCCCAATAATTAGATGGAGTTCAGATATTCCAGAATTAATATCTGACAAACAAAAAAATTCTAATATTGTTATTGGTATAGATCGAGACGGTACTATTAATAAGGATTTAGGAACATATGTTATTAATCCTGAAGATTTTAATCCTATAGAAGGAAGTTTAGAAGCTATTTCTTCTCTTAGAAAATTAGGATTTCTAATAGTAATTATAACTAACCAGGGCGGAATAGAACAAGGCATAATGTCACAGCGTGATGTAGATAGAATACATGATAAAATGTTTCAATTATTAGGTAATGCTGGCTGTACTAGTATTGATGCATTATATTATAGTTCTAGTAATAGAAAAGATGATGAATTTGCAAAACCTAATGTTGGTATGTTTAAACGTTGTGAAAAAGAAAATCCTAATATTAAATTTAATAAGGGATATTATGTAGGAGATAAACTTACAGATTTAAAAGCTGCAATAAAAATAGGTGCTAAACCTATTCTTGTTCGAACAGGTTACGGAAACGAAACTGAAGAAAAATTAAAAAGACATACGTATCAAAAAATAAAAAAGCAAACTAAAATATTTGATGATTTAAGTTCTTTTGCAAAATGGATGCAAAATAATTAAGCCTGAGCTTCACCCCATTTAAGAACAATATTAGCTGTAACTGCCGCACCTGAAATTTTATAAATGTTAATTGCAAGCACGTCAGGTCCATTTGGAAATGTTCCACGACCTCCTATAGGAGTATTTGTTAATTCTTTCATCTCTGCTAAGTCTAATGTAGAACGTTCGCCTGGAACAGCAATAAATGAAAATACAGTTTCTCCTGGTAGTGCATATGGAGGTTGTTCAAATGTAAATTCTACTGTTCCAGATCCATTAGCAAGCGTACCACTAAATGCATTATTAAATGTTACTTCATAATATTCAGTACCAGCCCATTCTTTAAGTGATATAGTATTAACAAAAGTAGATGGGGGGAAAGTTACACTGCCGCCATTTGTTACAGCAGTACCACCTGCTGCTCCACTAGCTAAGAACGAAGTAGTATCAAAGAATGCTTTGTTAGCATTTGTAAGTGCTGGATTGTTAGTAACAGTAAAAGCTGAAGCTGTATTTTGTGCAACCTGTGCTGTTGTTCTTAAGTTAAGATAAAAGTAACCATAATTATCATAATCTGAAATATATCCACCATCAATGATAGTACCTGTTTGTATACCTGAACCAGATATGCTTTTACCTAATACAATATCTAAACTATTACTTCCAAAAGTAGTCCGATAGTCAGTAGCACTTACATATACATAATATGATCCATTCCAGTTTGTATATTGACCCGAATCTAAAACTCCTGTAACAGTTGCAACTGCTGTTGCTGTTGAAGTTGTTGGAGTAGCACCTGTGCTCCATACTACTGAACCACCAGAAGCTACTTGTGCAAAACTAGGTTGTCCGCCTTGGGCAAGTCCTGATAAAGTTGACCAACCAATGTCTACTGGGTTGATAGGATAGTTTTGAGGGTTAATAACACCTTCAATAATAAACCCACCTGTTCCAGTATCAGAAGTAACCTCAATACCATATAGTAATAACTGCGCACGATTAAGTAACTCTCTTTCACCCAAGTCACCAACAATTGCATTTGATACACTAGGAGAAAGTCTTAATAGAAATGCTGTTTGTTTAACAGTTGTTACTGATATATTTGTTTCAGCGTATGAAAAGATATAACCGCGATCAAAATCAAAGCCGCCGTCCATTAAGTAAGATGAACCCCAGTGACTAATTAACGGTGTAATAGTATTAGATATTAAAACTATTCCTGTTTTATTTGAATGAGTAGTAGCTGCTGCCGCAGTATAACTCCGACTAGCACCAGCTTGGAAATTTGTATATGTAGCACCTCTTACACAGTTTAATAATGAATTTTCAAATACTCCATCATAAGAAATTATCTCGTTGTCTATATATAAAACACCCGATGTAGGAAAGAAGCTAGCATCTTCTATTTTAATAGTAGTTTGCGAAGCATCTATTGCTTCAGAAAGTTTCCCTGGAGGTCCTTCATTTGTTACTTCATATCGAACTGGTAAGTTACCTGAACGCATATATGCTTCTGTGTTTATATTTGACCCACGTATACCATGAGCAGAAATCATTTTACCACTTGCTTTTCTGGCCCAAAAATCAATTCTACCTGCACCATACCAGGCCCACTGTATTCCAATCATTTGCATTCTTGCAGGATCTAATTCAAAACCACTAGCGCCTTTGCCGTCAAAGGTATCTAAGTTAAAATCTTTTTGTTTAATTCTTTTATCAGTAACTCGCATTGCTTTTGCGCCTGTTACATTTACTACACCCCTAAAGTCTGGATTAATACACATTGCTGTTTGATTTTTAACATGAGTAACAACGTGCGTCATTCCTTTAATAATAATTCTATCACCAGTTGCTAATTGATCTATAAATCTTGTACCTACACCTGTTACATAATTAGAGTCTGCATTTACAGCAACAGTTCCTGCTAATTGGAATGTGCCAGTTCTTTGTACAACACAAAGTTGTGTTCCATCATATTCCCAAAAAGTTCCATTTTGATCATCATATGTTCCTGCTCGGACAGTAGAACCATGCCAATGTACTACACTCATTTGAGCATTAAAACCAAACACAGCTTCAACTGCTCCCAATCTACGTTGTGCTCTAATTTTAAATGTTCTTTCATCTGTAACATTAACTACTTCATAATCAAATTCAGGAGGAGTAGCAGTTTCTGGACCTGAATTATATCCAGGAGTGTCAATACCTTTAAGTCTTATTATACCACCTATTTGTACTCCGTGATCGTTATCATCTGTAACTACGGTAATCAATGCATTAACTTCGAGGCTGTCTGCTGTTACAGATTTTAATTCATAACTTGGTGCAAACATTGCACCAGTAGTATACATAACACCTTTACCTGATTGATATCTAAGATATTTTTTACTTTGACGAATGGCTTGAGCAGCATGTTGGGGACCACCTGTTCCTAACATTACTCCTCCATCAAACGGTCTATGTACAAAGAATGAATCTGGTCTTGGATATACGTATCCAATAATATCACCTCCTGATACATCTATTACGCCACCCGATCTAGCTTGATATGTTAATTGTTTTTCAGTTGGAATATTTGTTGCTCTTGTAGAACCGGCTGCAAGAGTATGATTGTTAGAAGCATCATCGGATGTAATAGTAGTAATAAAACTACTGCCTGGAACTAAGCCATGAGCATATGGAAAATCTATTGTGATGGAAGCTAATGCTTCAAATACAACACTAGCACCTTTTACTAATATACTACTTGATGCTTCTGTCATTGTAAAAGTACATATAAGATCAAAGATACTTCCTGGCGTACCGACACCAGATTCTATTGTTGCTCCATCAATTACATTTCCGCCAGCTACACTAGTTACTCGCAGAATTAAATCGTGAGCAGGAGTACCACCTCCTAATAAAGTACCTGCAATTGATAACCTATCACCTATTGTATAACCTGTTGAATTTTCATATGCAGTAATTGAATATACAGTATTGGCTCTAGTAATTTGAAATAATGCGCCGCTTCCACTTCCAGGTACAGTACTTGGTTGAATACCTGTAAATGAACCAGTGTTTGTTACAGCAGATCCTGCACTAGTATAAGTAAGGACTTCGCCGCGTCCAGTGGAATCGTCAGCAACAACACTTGTAACAGTTATTGTTAAATCATTTGCTGGAGATGTTCCTAATAATAAATTTCCTGCTATGAGAAGTTCTTGACCAACACCGTAACCAACACCTCCATTTGGAGTAAATGGCCCTGTAACAGTATAATTCCCCCCAGCTATATCAACAGTAAATTCAACTCCCGATCCAATTAATGCATTAGCATTAATATTTAATTTTGTATCGGTATTAACAGCAAGACCTACAGGGGAATATGCTGTAATTGTTCCTGATCCATCAACACCAGTAACTGTAATTTCTAAATCATAAGTAGCAGAAGAATCGCCTCCTAATTCTACACCTGCTATATCAATTGTATCTGAATTAGCAAAGCCTGTTCCATAATCTGTAAATTGAAGTGAATATATTCCAATTGAACTGCCAGCACTATCGCCTTGGCCTGTTCTTGTTACTTCGAAAAGAATTTGGCTGCCGCCGCCCGATGTTGTCCATTGTGGATTATTATATATTTGTTGTGCATGAGGAGCAAGACCACTAAAAGTAAAACCAGTTATATCACCGCCACCACCTACACCTGTAACAAGTATAACTAAATCATTTACAAGATCTACACCAGCAGTACTTAATGTTGTTCCTGTAATAACAAGTCTATCATTAACTGTAAAGTTAACATCAACAGAACTTGCTGCTAGTGTTACAGAAGTAAAAACAGTATCTTCGTACACTACATCAAAAACAGCGCCAGTACCACTACCGCCTACATTTGCTGCTGGTACATCAGTAAAAGTATGAGTGCCATTAAATCCTGTATTTGGTGTAATAACATCTAAAGAAGCTATTCCACCGCTTGCCCCTGTAAGAGTTGCAACTCTTAATTTTAAATCATTAACAACGTTAATGCCACCTAATGCAGTACCTGGTATCTGTAAATTATCACCTACAGAATAGTCATTACCTGGGGTAGTAATGCCTGTAACAGAATAAGTTGTTGCTGTATTATCAATACTAACTTCAACATTTGTACCAATAGGTGCTACGTTAGTTCCTGTAATACTAGAATATACAGTAGTATTTCCTATTAAAGAACTAGTTAATGGTGATGTAAGAGTAATAGTATTGCTAGGATGATTAACAGTTTCGACATATGTAACTGTTCCGTTTCCTGAATCAGCTCCTAGGTTTACTAATATACCAGTTGAATCAACAAATGTTATAGAAGATGTTCCTGATATATAATCTCCTGATATTTCTGGAGTTAAATATGTTCCGCCACCTGCTGATTGTTCTATAGATCCTGTTACTTGTGAACCTGTTGGAATACTTGCACTAACTAATGGAGAACCTGTTCCTGGAGTTTGCCCATCATAAGGAATTATTGTATTACCAGAAGGAACATCTAATTCTACAGTCATTGTTCCACCACTACCTTGGGTTGCTACTGAAAAAGTTGGACTTCCAATTGATGCTCCTGTATAAAATGCTGCTTTTCTTAATTGTGTATAAGAAGTTAATAAGACATCGCCATTACTAGTACCTACTTTTGCTTTAGAATAATATGTAAATGAAGTTGATGTAGGAACAGTAGTTATTACAAAAGACCCTTCTGCTCTAGATGCACCTGCAACTGAATTTTCTAATGCTTTAACAGTAACAGGATCTGTTTCTATAAATCCATGAGGACCTTGTGTTGTTACAGTAACTAAACTTTGTCCAACACCGCCTGTTCCCGAACTTGCATCAGATGTTATATTATAAACTTCTGTATTAGTGCCTGGTATTTCATATATGCTAGGATAACCTCTTAATACTCCAATAGCACTCCATTTAGTAGGCTGTAGGCCATATTCAAAGTCAGCATCAAGCATAGCTAACGCTGTTGATACGCGATCACGTTCAATAGCGTCTGTTTTGATTGCACTTTCTTTTTCTTCTTCTACAAAGATTTGTAAATCGTCTGTTCCTGCTTGTGTAGATGTATCTGTATTAAGTGTTATTGTAGTTATAGTATCTGTAACTTGTAAATATCTTGGAAAATCTGTATCATCCCCACCCGCTTTATAACTACAGATTCCACCTAATTCAGGAGTAACAAAATTATAAATTGTGATATTATCTGTAGTATTAGTAATTAATAAAAGGTTGTCTTGATCCCAACGTCCTTGAATTCGTATTGTGCCTACACCTGTTGGTGTTATTCCTGGTAATGCAGTTAACCCATTTGTGATAACGTTAATTACAATTCCTGTTAAAGAAGTAATTCGAGAAGTTACATTGGCTTCTGTAGTTTTTGAAAGATCAATAACTTGAGACGCAGTTGATTGAGTTGTTGAATATGCTGTATTAGTAAGAACATAATTATTAATAAGATCTCGTATAAATTCATGAGTATTAATTTCTGGTAGACGGTTGCCATCTATTTGGGCTACTTCTTCGTCCCAATAAAATCCTATAATTTTACATGTTTCGGCAGTACCTCCATATCGTAAATCATATAAGTATGCATCAAGAAGATATCCTACATCTCGTTCACATGTAGCAACAACATAACTAAAATTTGACCAAGCAGACGAATCGCTTGTTATACAATTAGCAGTAGCACTTACAAATGTATGTACTGATGTATCACTTGATATACCAACATTTACAGTAATTGTATCGCCATTTACTACTGAAATTTCAAGCGGCGCATTATATGCATAATCCTTTCCACCTGGCGCGGATGAACCTGTTGCTCTTGGATATGTATGATTACTAGCATGACTATCTAAAGCACAAGTAAAAGTTAAACTTGCTGGAGCAATTCTAATAGAGCTACCAACTGTGTAACTGTGTGTTCCAATAGTTAACTGCATTTCTCCTGTTGCTGGTGTATATGTTGCAGTTGATACACTATTAGTTGCGGGAGGTGATGTTATACAACCAGCAGTGGCACTTACAAATGTATGTGTTGATGTATCACTTGATATACCTACATCTACAGTAATAGTTGCTGCTCCAATGGCTGTAATAAACACTAGTGAATTATAGGCATAGTCAGCTCCACTTGGTGCGGTACTTCCAGAAGCTCTTGGATAGCTATGTTGAGTACCGTGGCCATCTTTGGCACAAGTGAATGTTAAACTTTCTGTAGCAATCCTAATAGTGTCACCAATTTGATAACCGTGTGACCCAATAGTTAATTGCATAGATCCTGTTGTAGGTGTATATGTTGCAGCCGATACACTATAAATTTGACCTGTAGGAATAGCGTCTAAGCCATTTTCAGTAACATCATTAATAATTCCTATTAGATACTTTACTCTATCTGCTGCACTATTAGAATCGCTTTCTGATATACCACCAGCAGTAGCACTTACAAATGTATGTGTAGATGTATCACTTGATATACCAACATTTACAGTAATTGTTGTTGCTCCTGTGGCTGTAATTTTAACAGGTGTATTATAAGCATAATCCTTCCCACCAGGTGCAGATGAACCAGTTGCCCGTGGATAGCTATGTTGAGTAGCGTGGCTATCTAGATCGCAAGTAAAAGTTAAACTTTCTGGAGCAATCATAATATAGTCATTTAATTCATAACTGTGTGCTCCAATAGTTAACACCATTACACCTGTTGCAGGTGTATATGTTGCAGCTGATACAGTATTTGCATTAATTGTTTGGCTTGTTGCTGTAGTAATTGTAGCAATACCTGTTACAGTATTATAATTAAAATCAGAAACTGGCAATCTAGCCCCTCCTGATTTAACTACAATGCCACCACTAACATAAGTTTGAGTAACACCACTTGTTCCAATATCTACTTCAAATGTTGTTGTGGACAAGTTTTGTGATCTAACAGTAAATGCTGTAGTGTTTGAAGTTACTGGATATGTTTTTGCTCCTAAAGAACAAGTAAAGTTAACATTTTCGACTTCAATCATATCTCCTACAGTTCTACCATGAGCTGCTGCTGTAATTCTACCTATGCCTTGAACCCGATCAAATATAAAGCCAGTTATATTAACAGCACCACTTACGGGTACGTTAACTTTTTGTACTGTGCCACCACTAACATAGGTATGTACAATTTTACTTTTGTCCATTCCAATAACAAATGTATCGTTATCAATTACATCATAAACTACAAATATACCAGAAGTAGTTGAGGTATCTGGATAAACTTTACTTCCGTAAAGACAAGAAACTGTAATATTTTCTAGTTGAACTGCATCACCTACTGCTAAACCATGTACATTTGATCCTATAGTAGTAAGACCTGTTGTATTATCAAATTCAAAAGTACTAATATTTGTTGCACCGCCTACATTTGTAGGAGCTGCTAAGAATATTTGCCCGCCAGCAACATAAACATGATCTATTTCACTAGTTGGTAGGAAAAATTCTACAGTATTAGCATCAGGTACTTTAGTTATCCTAAACATTCCTGAAAATGGAATTTGAGGATAAACTTTATCTCCAAATTGACAATTAGTTTTAATACCAAATAAGTTTACAGTATCTGAAGCTGCTAATCCGTGACCTGATTGACCAGTTGTATATGCTTTATTAGTAAGAACATAATCATTAATAATTTCTTCTACTTTGTTATTCACAGACAAGGCATATGTTACTTCCCCTGCGCCTAATTGAGAACTAGCACCTTCCCAATACTTTTTTACTGTAGCAATAGTTTCTGAATTACCTCCAGTATGAAGATCTGCTACAATTGCATCAATATTATATTTCGTATCACGTTCGCATTTTTCATGACGTGTATCATTATGTATACCAGGGTTATTAGCGTCAAACCAAGCTACTGCTTCGTCTGCTATAAAATTTTTATTTGCTGTTAATACTGTTTCTGCATAAGAGTATGTATTTGCAGCAGCAACTTGTGTTGCTATCCAGGCTGAAGATTCTTTTTGTATAAATTCTTTGTTGCTATTTAATAAGCTATAACCATCTGGATAAACATAAGAAGTTGCTCCGACGCCTGGTCTAAATACGTAGTCTTTTAATTGTTTTTTTGCCATATTATTTAAAATCCAAATGCTATTGATAATGCTGTAGCAGTTTCATCTACATATTTCTTATTCGTTCCTGACGTTAATGTAGTCGGAGCGTCTGAAATTGTAGTAGAAGTAAAACTTGCGGTAGAAGGTGTTACGTCTCCTATAACAGTACTGTTTATATTACTATTATTTATAGGAATACTCAATCCAGTTGAAAGTACTGTACCTACAGATGTGTCTGCTATTTTAATAGCTATTGAAGTTTCTCCTTCAACAGTTAAAATAGAATCATGATATATTTTTGGAGAAATAATGTTTCCTGTTGCAGTAACATCACCTCCTAAATTTAAATTAGTACCTAAATTTAAATTGCTTCCAAATCCTACACCACCAGCAACTGTTAATGCTCCTGTAATAGTATCTGTAGAAATTGTTGAACCATTTACTGTTAAAGTATCAAATCGTCCTGCAGGGTCTATTACATTAATTAAACCTGAAATAGTTCCTGATAAATTTCTATAAGTTAATGTATCAGGAGCAGTTGTTGCTATAGAAAAAACCATTCTTCCTGTACTTAATCCTTGTGCATCTGTTCCTGAAACTCCAGTAGAATGTGTTAAACCAGTAGAATATTGAGCTGGAGTAGAATCATATATATAAAATGCTGTCGTAGTTAATGATAGATCTATTATATAAGATGTACCTCTAGACAATGCTATTGTAGGATTTTCTCCTACAGAAGGAGCTAAAGTCCAAGCTGTGCCTCCTCCGTTTTCGGCTACTGTAAAATCTGCGGGTTGCCCAGGATCAATATCAGCACCTGTTTGTACTAATGTTCTAGCTGTTATATTACCATTTACATCTACAGAAAACCCATTACTTGAAAACCCATATTTTGATTTTAACGCAGTATTTGTAACTGTAGCCATAATATCATAATCCTCTTAATAAACATATTTATCATATTATAGATGTTAGAGGATTAGAGTATTAGTGGATTTTGATTTTGGAAATACTGTACAGTGTATATAATTTTAGAACCGTCTTTACCGGCTGTAGGATTTGCTATAATATCAACATAGCTTTCGTTGACAGAAGCACTTAATTCTACAAGATCTGTACCTAGATTGTTTCGAGCGTATATAATAATACTAGCTTCACTTATACTAGCAGTTACTAATAATTTAATTAATTCTTTGTTATCGTTATCAAAGTCTACTGAAATAGTATATTCTGCAGCAGAAAAGTCTCCAACATAAAACCTATCTACAAGGGTATTTGCATAGATTTGTTTCCATGGGCCATTGTGAGATATTGCACCATTTGATAAGAATAAAACACTATCTTTAAGACCTTTGTTAAAAAATTTAGTCAAATTAAACATTATAACATATTTATTCGTTCTTTACCGTAAATAGAAATTCGTATTCAGGTAAGTATAAATATTCAAGATCACTATCACGAAGTGTTCGGAGTGCATCTTGTAATGTTTCTACTAAAGGTTCTCCTCCTAAATTAAAGCTAGTATTAAAAATAATAGGAATGCCTGTTTTATCTTTAAAGCATTTTATTATATCGTAGTATAAACTATTTTGTTCTCTATTAACTGTTTGAATGCGACAAGTTCCATCAACATGAATAATTGAAGGAATTTTTTCAGCAACGCCTTCTTTACAATTTACAGCATACATCATAGTAGGTGATGATTCCATACCTCGTAAATCAAACCATTCATGTACATCGTCTTCTAAAATTGATCCAGCAAAGGGGCGGAAATATTCTCTACGTTTTACTTGATTAACATGTTCTTTTCCATCCTTAAATGTAGGATCAAATATAAGACTTCGATTCCCCAATGCTCGTGGACCATTTTCACTTCGGCCTTGAAAAATTGCAACAATATTTTTTGAAGTAATTAATTCTATAATTTTTTCATTAGTACATGTTTCGGTATCTGCATTATATTCTTTAGCTATAGATTTAAGTTGTTGTGTATTAAATTTATACTTAGGTCCTAAGAATAAAATATTTTGCCGAGGCATTGGTACATGATCGTTTGTTAAAGTTTTATGAAAAAGAAAAGCTGCTCCCATTGCAGTTCCAGCATCATTTGAAACAGGTTCTACATAAATGTTTAAATCTAAATCCTTTAATGCATCCAAATAATAATAATTAGCAACACAATTTAAACCATAACCTCCACTAATTACAATATTTTTTTGTTTAGTTGTTTCAAATGCATATCTAATAATGTTAGCTACCTGTTCTTGAGTTTGTATTTGACATGCATATGCTAAATCTCTTCGATTTTGTAATAAAGTTACATCAATTTCACCTAGCGGTTGTCCACCGTCATTGTGTTGTGTGCTACTTTTGATTGTTGCGTCTGTTAAATCTTCAGACCCACCACTTGTTATTGCTGATGCAGTACCGTATAATTGATGTTGTTCTTGAGGGACACGACTATAAACTGGTTGTTTTTCGTTTAATTCTGAATACATCTCGTCATTTATCCAAGCTGCATTTGGATATGTAGGAATTATTAAATTTCTATTTGATAAAGGAAACGGTGTTATTACATCCTTATCAAACAACGTAGGAATATTATCGTTAGGTACTCCATAAGGAAATAAACCCATAGTTTTTCCTGCTTCAATGGCTTGAAACCCACAATATTGCGTTACAGCTTCATAGACTTTTGTAATTCCAGCTCGATCAGATACTATTGTTGGATATTTATGATCAGTTTCGCCGTCAGGTGTTAAAACTATTCCTCCTTGATGAGGACCCCTAGTTCCTAAGTGTCTTAATAAAGTTTTAAAATTTCCAGGATAAGAACATTCAAATATTGTTTCAGTTTCAAAAGCCATTGTTTCCTCGCCTCCAATGGATAATGGTATAAATGTTCCTGCACCATCAACTACTATTCCAATAGCAGATTCAAATCCTGATCGATAAAAAGCACAAGCAGCATGCAATTTATGATGTACATGACTTAAATCTACAACTTGCGGATGATTCTGTAAATCCTTTTTTCGATCTATTAATCCTAGTTTGCTAGCTAAGCCTGTATATACATTCTCGCCTGTAAATTCTATTGCTCCATTGGCTTGACTAAGACTAGTAGTATGTGCTACAACAAGATAATCTAGTTTATCAGTATACTCTAAAACTTTAACTATAGAAGCAAGTGGACCTCCATCATACTTAGTCCGTGTAAATCGTTCTTCTTCGATAGAAAAAACAATTTCACCATCTTTAAGTAGACAGATTCCTGCATTGTGACCTCTAGCAATTCCAGCAATCCATACAGGCTTATTCGGCATCGTCGTCTTCCGGTTTTCCTAATACTCTATCAATAACATAATCTTGAATATCAGAAGTCATTGTCATTAAATTTTCATTATGTCTAGCAGTAGCTTCATCTGGCATAATTCTAATAGGATCGTATACTCTACCTTTCATTCCTAAATCAACAATATTAAAGAAATCGCAATCTGGATAAGATATATTTATAGGGAAAGTAGGTCCAACAATAACGGTTGTAGGTGTCTCAACTATATATGATAAATGTTGTCCTACGCTGTCACAACCTATAAAATGATTAGCAAATTTAATAGCAGCAGTCCAGTGTCGTAATGAAACACTTTCTGGCATAGCAACTTCATCTTTGAAATTATCTTTAGAAAAATCAAAACCCATTTCAGCCATAACTATTACTCCAAAATCGTGTTCTTGTAATTTTTTAATTAATGTTTTGAAATCTTTAAATTCAATACTACGGCCGGTATTATCTACAAAAGAATTATCTATATGCTGAATTCCCCTTCCGAAGGGCTGGATAATAATAATTTTTTCTTTTTTTACTTTTTCTTTTACTTGATTAATTAATTGTCTACCAACTAACAATTCTTCTTTTGAAAGATACATTTTAGGTTTAGGAAGGTTTCTAATTCCTTTATTATTAATTTGTATATCAAAACCTTGTGTTAAATTACATTTTTGATTATAATATTCCCATATTCGATAAGGTTCGGTAGTAATAATATCTCTATTTACAAGTTTTTCTTTAAATAAATTTTTATGCCAATTGTCATATGTTCGATCATCCAACAAAGGATGTCCCTTGAATGCATCAGTACCTCCTTCACAAACTATAATAAAGTCAGAATCATCTGATTCCTTTTCATATGCTTCGAATGCGGGAATAGAACAGACAGTTCTACCATAACCTCCATTCACAAAAAAAGCCCTTGATCTCATCTATTTCCCCTTAGTGTAAGTAGTTATAACTACTTATAGATAAGATTAAGGGCGTTATATGTTTTTGAAATTATTTAATCAAAAGATGGAATTTGTGGATAAGGTATTTTCCAAGTATCAACATCTGCAAATACTGTAGGTGCAGCTTTGAGCCATTTGCAATGAGCTTCTAGTTCTACTTTATCTTCTGGATCTAAATCTTTATCAGGATCAGCTAATGCTGCTTCAATATTCATGCAAATTTCATTAAAACCTTTAAAAAGTTCTTCTTTTGAAACTACTTCACTATGATCAGCATAGTCGGGATATGTAAATGTATTTGTATCTGCATCATAAACAAAACCCTCTGCATGTTTATAACAATGTTGAACTATTCCGGTTGTTGGATACGTATATTCATAATCGTCGTTTTCAACTGGATTTCCGTCATCGTCATCTGGATGATTTGGAATCTCAGCTACATAATCTGGAATTGGTGTAACAACCCAATCATCCCCGGTCAAATAAGCAGCAGCCGCAGGGTCTTCATTTGAAGCTAATAGATAAAAACTATGACCTTCATGAACAAATTCTGCAGGATCTCCGCCGTATGCTTTGTCATCGCCTGACCATTCTACTGCCCATACTTTTTTAGTAGCATTATCTACACTAAAAATATGATATCGCGCTCCCTTATAAACCAAGTCTACTGTTAAATTTTTATTGCGTGTCTGAATCCAAGGTTCATCTGGCAGGTTAAATGTAAATTTTTTCTTTGCTGGCATTTTCTTTCTTCCTTAGTTATTTAGTCTTTTTAAATCATATTATATATTAATTATGGATTAACCTCCATAATATTTAATTCTTACTACCCCAAATCCACCTGTGTATCCATGTGTTCTAACACCAGAGCAGGCAAACGAAGCAGGCGCTGGTAAGGTTGGAGCCATCCAAGGAACACACCCTGACCATTCATAACACTGACACAAGCCCATTGGTCCCCAACAAGCAGTCCATGGAAAGTGTCCTGGGGATCTAGTAAGTCCTTGTTGAACCATCATTGCAGTATGCATTGCATCTCCATAATAAGAAACAGCACTACCAAATCGATGACTCAGCCGTAATTCTGCTCCATCGGTGGAATATCTGTTTACGTTAGATTTAAGAAATTGTGTAAAGCATTGCCAGCAACAAGAGTTGCAATGTCCATAAAAGATACATGCTACTCTATCAAGTCCTGGATCACAGCAAGTAACTCCTGAAACAGCACCTTTACCTGAAGCGTCTGAGTAATATGCATGAGGCAATCCGTGATCGGAGTCTGCAAAATTTAAAGTAGGCCCAGAACCATTACCCATATTACAAACATATCCGCAACCTGCGCTAGCACCACCGGCACCATCCCATGGCGTAAAGCCTGGCGTAATACAAAAACCTACTTGACCTAAGCAACACATCATTGAGTTGGCATTATGACAAAAAGACGAACCACTTTCGCCAGGTTGTACACATACACAAGCACATCCAAAATCAGAACATGTTCCGCTTGTACAACGAGGACAAATCTGAATACAAGTTGAAGTTCCGCAGCCACCACACATACAGTTGCCACCGCTGTTACAGGATCTCATACCAGTAAAGCACATCCAACCAAAACGTGTTGTTTTAGCAGTAAATTTTATATAAGCACCTGGGTTTCCGCCTACGCCACCACCACAACAGCATAGACATGCACTGCCGCGTCCTCCAGGACCCCAAGCTTCAACTTCAACAGTTGCTACTTTCTGATCATCATCAGTAAGTTGGCAACCAAACCAGCGTCCGCCTGTAGCAAATTCGCCAAAGTTAGCTGGATCGTAGCCCCATATTCTACCACTTTCTAAATTGGTTTCAGTGACATCCCCTGCTATAGCTTCTTTTGCGCCTAATAAAGTTGATAATTTTGCCATTTTCTTTTTCCTAAATTCTTATGGTGTAGTTGCTTTAAATGTTATTCTTACATATCCTAGGCCGCCACGCATTCCAACTGCTCGCACACCAGGACAACCTAATGCATGAGTAGCACCTTGTCCAGGTGGAACTCTAGGTATACATCCTGTAGTTTCATAGCATCCACACATTCTACTTGAATTCCAACATCCTGGTGAGAATGGATGCCCCATATGAGGTGCTCTATGAATACTTCCTTTAACTTGTACTTGGTTCCAAGGACCGTGTCCTGATTGTTCAGCCGACATCGCTCCTCCAGAGTCTTCAGTATGAATAGCATTAGCTTTACATGAACTATATGTACCAAACGGTATTGCGTTAGAGCTTTGTAAATAATTTCTTGAGGAAGAAGTATCACATGTCCAACTTGCAGAACAAGCAAAAGTAGCACCACAGTTTGTAGTGCCGCCGTATGCCGTTGGATGATGATATGTATTTCGACAACCACAAACATATCCGCATCCTACGCTATGACCATCAACTTGAGGTACGCCTGGAAAACAGCAAGAAGTCAAACAACAAGTAGCTGATGTACTAGTACGACACCATTGACCTCCACCATTACCGCCTTCAGCACACATACATACGCAGCCTGTTGCTGTGGCGTTTATACCGTCGCAGATCATAACACAAGTAGCCATTGAGCATCCTGGCCAACAAAAAGCTGCATTAGTCATACATGAATGTCCTGTTTGTCCACAAACATAACCTGGTGCCCCAAATAGGACTGTTTTAGTAGCATATGATCCGGATTCGCCTCCCATGGAAAAATTACAGCAACAGTTACAACCAACACTGCCTCCTGCACCCCACATTTCGATAATTGCTGTTCCTGGAACTTTTGCAGGCCAGCAAAAACAGCTTGTAAAGCATCCATATTCTCTACCAGAACAATATACAAATATTTCCCCATCGTCAAGATTGGTTTCTTCTGAGCTATACGTTCCGCCTATTCTGTCATTTATTAATTCTTGTAAAGATGCCATATTTTTTTCCTAATTAAGTCGCTTTAAATAATATTCTAATTGCGCCATGTCCACCTCGCATTGCATGGTCTCTAACACTATTACATGTCCAAGGAGCAGATCCTGGAATTCCATGAGGTGCATAAGCCTGGCAGCCTTGATCTTCATAACAGCCGCAGTGTCTTGCTCCGTTCCAACAATAAGATGGCGGAAATCCATGTTGTGGATGTTTTGATGCTCCTTGTAAAGCATATTGAAAATTACTTATATACCCTCCTGTTCCTCCTTGTGAATAAGAACTATCATGATCATTCGAGAATGTTACCAGTGCCCCGCATGTACCATATATACCTGCTGCGGTTCTTATATGATACTGATGATAGCAAAAGTTTGCACTATCACATGTAAAGAAAGACGAACAGCTAAATCCTCCATTAACAAGACAGTCTTTTCCAGCTACTGGACTCTCACTAGCATAAGCGCAAGCAGGAGTTCCAATTGTATTACATGTTACTCCCTGTCCGGAGCCCCAGGCGCCTTGGCCTGCATCACAAGAACCACTACAACCAATATGTCCATGTTGGCCTGAGACCCCATTAGGGAAAGCGTTAGGGCAAGATCCGGTGATTGTTGACCAACAACAGTATGGACTATGACTAGGTGAGCACCATGAGCGTCCACCATCACCAGGTTGAGCACAAAGACAACCACTTTGAGTGGTTCCAGAGTAACAAAAACATGCACCAGTTCCTATACCTCTATAACATAATGTGCCGCCATTACCACAGGATAAACCAGTTTTTCCACAAACCCAACTAGTTCCTGTTACATCTATAGTTTTTACAACGTATGCTGAAGGATTACCAGCTATACCGTTTCCACAGCAACACATCTGTGCACCACTGCCTTGTGATCCCCAAATTTCTATTCGTGCTGTTCCTGCTCCCGGAGCACACCAGTAAAAATCTTCATAATGATTGCTCGTAGTAGCAGGAGTATAAAAGTAAACTCTTCCGGTTTCTATATTACCTTCTTGAGTACTAAAATTCTCTGCTTTATCAGTTATGTACGTAGATAATGTCGCCATTAACCTTTCCTCTTTTTATACGCTTGTAATAACCCACCCGTAAGTGACATTAACATACGTGAATGTTGTAACAGAACCTTTAACGTCTATTACCATATCTTCTGCTGTACTATTAATATTAGCAGAATTTCTTCCAACTGTGATATTATTTGTAGCCGCGTTGTTTAACACATCTACTATTTGTACTACATCACCTGCAATAACGTCTGCTACTGCTGGGAGTGTAATAGTATATGCGCTACTGCTAACGTCTGCCATAATTCTATCATTAGGTAGAGATTGGTAAGTAGTACTTACTTCACGTATAGTTGATACCGCCCCTGGCGTAGTTGATATGTATCTTCCCATTGTATTAATCCTTTGTTATATGTATTTATGTCGATGTTTCAATTCCGAACGCCACGGCGCTAACGCCTGCTTGATTGGAATAAACAACTAACAAGTTTCCTGCTCCCATCACGATACCAGTTCTTTCTAAAACTCCCTTACTAGTGAGTTCTACATTGAATTCTAAAAATTCATCATTTGTAGGTGTAGCAGCATCTGATACTGATAACTTTACAAATGCAGACTGCGACGCTCTATTTACAAGACTGATACTTACGATAGAAAACGTACTTGCAGGACAAGTATATACTGTAGTATATGCTCCTGCTCCTACGTCTGCTGTTCCTAATCTTCCTGTAGCCATTTCATTTTCTCCATTATTATGCTTTTAAAAAGTAGTTTATTGCCAGTGGTTGTCCTGAAACACCTGCTTGAAAGTTTATGCTTGAAGCTATGTTAATTGCGACACCCGTTGTGGTTGTTATTTGATTACTATTTATCTGAACCACGCCTGCCACCATACTGTTTACGTTAAGTTCGCCTGCTCCTCCACCAATTTGACTACTAATATAAGTTTTAATAGCTCGTTGTGTAGGAACAATCTCATCACTATTTGCTGTAAAAGTTCCATCAGTTGAAAACTCACTAATTACAGCACCAGTGCCTCCTAATTCTACAGCACCTAATTGCAATGATTGCAATCCAGAAATATTAAACGCTTCTGCGTTTAAGGTAGCAATTCCTGTTGATTGTTCAATATTGAACAATTCTCCTACACGGAAATTACCATCTTGGTCAGTTGCTGTGTAGAAGCATCTTCCTCCACCAAAATCATTAGTTTCTTTTGTTTGATCTGGTGGAATAGTTGGAGTTCCCGGATAATTAGTTTCAGTAAAATCTCCTGTTCCGATATCAAGGAAATCATGTCCAGTTAATCTAACTTGACTATATCTTATTGAAAATGTTACAGCTTCTCCGTGTTCTGGAGCATCTGTTACACTGACTGTAGGACTAACTTGTACCAAACCAGTATATGTACCAGGGGTTCCTGTTAAACCAGTAGTTTGTACTAGTTTAAACCACGTTGCAGCTATCCCGCCAAATTCGATATTTGCACCGTCTTGAGGAATATCAGACATTTCTGCCATCCTAATATAATTTCCTGGTTGATACATATCTGCGTATCCATCACCAGAAACTGTAGCAGTAGCAGTTTCAAAATCTGTTCCTCTATTGGTCCATGTAGGTTGTGTTAAAACACCATTACCTATTCTAACTAAGTTAGGTGCATCAACAGTATTATTTGGATCTGTTAACGTCATAGTAGGCGCACTAACATATCCACTGCCTGGATCCCAAATTCTAATGTGTTCAATTTTTCCATCTGAAACTTTTGCTCGTCCTTTAGCACAATCATCCCAAGGATGACCGCTTGGAGGAGATGTAAATGTTACTCTTGGTTCAATTATATATGTTGTTGTGTCATCTAATGTTGGATATGTAGAAGAATCGTCACCTAAAACATGATCCCAACCTGCATTATCATCACTGTGCTTTCGGACAGTTGCAATTTTTGATGTACTATTAAATGTATCTATATATCCAAATTGTCCAGCACCTATTCCACTAGTAATGAATACATTCATACCTATGTAGGTTGTATTTGTACCAGTATCAGTATTTGAAATTGTAATAGATGTTAGATTTCCACCTTGAGCTTTCCCTCCAGCAGTTACATAATCAGCTCCGCCTAAGTTACTAGCAGGATCAAGTAATCTTACTTCGTATACTGCACCATTTTTAATATTCGACGAAGCTATAACAGCTCCAAAACCGTCTCCTAAAGGAGTAATTGTAGTGCCTGGACCAGTATAATTAACCCCAGCATTTAAAAATTCAAATGTTAAAATATCATCACCATTTGTAATTACTTGATTAATGTTTGCTTCTGTGGATCTATTATTTATAGTACCAGTTATTGCTATTTCTTCGTTATCTTTATATTCTGCAACTGACCCAAAATTTCCGTAAGAGTTGTTGCCATTGGTAGCACGAATTTTGCCACCATTTTCTGCAAGATAACCTATATGACAATAATATGTGAATACAGAAACAAGTTCTACTCTTGATAGGTTTGTTACCCAGGCGCCAATTCCATCATTTATTATTTGTGTAAAGTCGTTAGCAACAATTGAATCATAACCACCATTGTGTATATCACCATCAACTTTTAATCCAATACAACCATCACCAAAGTTTGTTACATTTTGTGCATAAGGTGATTTATTAAAAATCCATGTACGATCATCATCTGGACCCCAACCTGGATCTAATGAAATAAATGCACCAGCTGTTGGTCGACTTGTTCCATAACTATTAGCAGAGCCTAGTGTTCCTGCTAATCCATTTAATGACATGTTTCTTAATCCAGTTGCATTACGCATGTAGAACATGTCTTCTAAAGCATTTCCGGATACAGAGTTTACATAATAACGTGCATAAAGTAATGTTTTATAATTTCCTTCATATGGACGAACACCACTAGAACCTGTATTATGAACTAGATCATATTGTACTCCGTCTAAGAAGAAGTCTAAATCACGTTCGCATTTTGTAGCATACCCTGTATAAGCAGGATAGTTAGCAGTAATAAAAGCTATAATTTCTGCTTTAATAAACGTTCTATTTGCTTCTAGTACTTCTACAGCATATGTATATCCTGTATTGGTTACTGTGAAATTACTTCCTGTAGTCTGAGGAACTGTAGAGTCAACTGATGCTCCATTAACACCCCAGTCAATGTAATCATAAAGTTCTTGTACTAATCCTTCCGCTTTTTCGGCTCCACCTGTAGAACCAGCAGGTCTAGTTACAACCTGTGCTTCTGCATTTCCTGAAGTTTTTGTAATTGCTGTATTTTGAACAATATCATTTATAATTAATTTTAATCTGTTTACTCCGGCTAGTACTTTAACTGAATCTGTAACTGTTGCTGCCGCAGCATATACTCTAACACTACGTAATTCATCACCAACTATTGCTGTATTTGCAGGAACAATGATTGGTAATGTTTCATCAAATCTTCCTGTTTTAGCAAAAAGTGTATTGCCTGCAATAAGTTCTGCTGGAACAAGTGTAGAAGTTCCTGGTGTTGCTGTTGTACCTAAAGCAGTAGTCATAATACCTGTTAAACTTGTAACTAATGTTTGAGCATCACTTTCTTCTGTAAGGCTAGTATCTATTACTTGGGTAATAGCAGGCGTATGATCAAATACAAAACCTGATATATTAACAGAAGCACTTGTAGCTACTGTAACTTTTTGTGAAGTACCACCGCTAACATATGTATGTGCTACATTGCCTTTATCTAAAGCAACAACATACGTATTAGCATCTGGCACATCGTAAACAGTAAATATTCCTGAGCTGTTTGCAGTATCTGGATAAACTTTATTTCCATATACACACGAAACTGTAATAGCATCTAGTTTAACATAATCGCCTATTGCTAATGCATGTGAGGTAGAAGTAACAGTTGTATATCCAGTTGTATTATCATATACAAAACCAGTAATAGCTGTTGAACCACCCGAATTACTTGGAGTTGCTAATTTTACTGTACCGCCACTAGTATAACTATGTGCTACATTACTTCCTGGCAAGAAAATGTTTAAATGAGTGGTATCTGGTACTTCTGTTACAGGATAAATTCCTGAGAATGGCATTTGTGGATAAATTTTAATTCCAAATTCGCAATTAGTTTTAATACCAAATAAGTTTACTGTATCACTTGCTGATAAACTGTGAGATGTTGCTGTAGTAATTGTAGCAATACCAGTTCCAATGTCATTTGTGATACAATTATCAGTAGCACTTACAAATGTATGTGCTGACGTATCACTTGATATACCAACCTGTACTGTAATTGTTGTTGCGTCCACGGCGTTAATGAGCACAGGTGCATTATATGCTGGATCAGATCCACCTGCTCTTGGATAGGTATGTTGTGTAGCATGACTATTTAAGGCACAAGTAAAAGTTAAACTATCTGTAGCAATTCTAATCCAGTTACCAACTAGGTAACTGTGTGTTCCAATAGTTAACACCAATATTCCTGCTCCTGGGTCATATGTTGCAGCTGATACACTATTAGCCGCAGGTATTGACGATATACAATTAGTAGTAGCTCTTACAAATGTATGTGCTGACGTATCACTTGATATACCAACATTTATAGTAATTGAATCTGTACCTATAGCTGTAATTGCAACGGGTGTATTATAGGAAGGATCATCTCCACCAGCTCTTGGATAGCTATGTTCTGTTGCATGACTATCTAAGGCACAAGTAAAAGTTAAACTTGTTGCAGCAATATTAACATAGTTACCAACTTGAAAATTGTGTGTTCCAATAGTTAACACCATTACTCCTGATGCTGGTGTATATGTTGCGGCTGTTACACTATGATTACCGCCTATGTTGTAAGCAAAATCTGTAATTGCTAATCTAGCACCTCCAGCTTTAACAACTGTACCGCCACTAATATAAGATTGAGCAATAGCACTTGTTCCTAGAGTAACTCGGAATTGGGTTGCGGTTAGACCTCCGGGATGAACTGAAAATGCTGTAGTAGTTGAAACTAACGGATATGTTTTTGATCCTTGTGGACAAGTAACTGCAATATCTCTTACTTCAATTAAATCAGCTGCGCTTCGTCCGTGTGTTGCTGTTGTTAAGTAGCCTCTGCTAGTTTTAGCTTGATAACTGGTTGCAGGGAGAGCATTACTTAATACAGCATCAATAACTGTAGTACCATAATCCGCTGCTGCTTTTGTTTGATCAATTTCATCGTTAATGCTTGTAAGCAAAGGTAACGATGTAGGAACAGATCCTAAACCATTTTGAGTAATATCACTAATAACACTAGTTAAGTATGTTACTCTATTTCCAGCACTTGCTTCGCCGTCGCCAACATCAAACCACTGGGTTGAGCTACCTTTAGCAAATAGAAAATCTGATACATTAACAGAAGCACTAGTAGCTATTGTAACTTTTTGTGAAGTACCACCACTAACATAAGTATGTACAATATTGCTCTTCTCTAAACCAATAACAAATGTATTAGCATTTGGTACATCATAAACTTTAAAGTAACCTGAACTCAGATCATTCATGATAGACTGATCTGGATAAACTATAGTTTCTGAATTACCTCCTAATGTACAAGTAACTGAAATAGTAGCTAGTTTAACATAATCAGCTATTGCCAATCCGTGTGAGGCAGAAGTAATAGTTGTGTATCCAGTTGTATTATCATATACAAAATTAGTAATAGCTGTTGAACCGCCTACATTAGTAGGGGTTGCTAATTTTACTGTTCCGCCCGAAGTATAATTATGTTCTATGTCACTAGGCGGTAGGAAAACATTTAATGTAGAAGTAGTTGGTGCTTCTTTTACATTATAAATTCCTGAGACTGGCATTTGTGGATAAACTTTAGTTCCAAATTCGCAATTAGTTATAATACCAAATAAGTTTACAGTATTTGCAGCAACTAATCCGTGTCCAGAATGTGCGTCAAATACAAAACCTGATATATTAACAGAGTCAGTTGTAGCGTTTGTAACTTTTTGACAAGTACCACCACTAACGTAAGTATGTGCAATAGCACTTTGATCCATACCAATAACAAGTGTGTTAGCATCAGGTACATCATAAACATAAAATACACCTGAAGATACATTTGTATCTGGATAAACTTTATTTCCAGTTGGACAAGAAAGTGTAACGCTTGCTATTTTAACAAGATTGCCTACAGCTAGACCATGTCCTGTTGAAGTAATAGTAGCAAGTCCTTGAGCATTAACATAAACAAAATTTGTAATTGCTGTTGAACTACCAACGTTAGTTAATGTTGCTGATTTTACTGTTCCGCCAGCAACGTAAGTATGTGCAATAGCACTAGATGGTAAGTAAAAATCTAATGTATCTGCATCAGCTACTTTAGTTATCGGATAAATTCCTGCATGAGGTATTGCTGGATATACTTTAGTTCCATGAGTACATGTCATAACAACGCCGCGTATTTCTACATCAACGGCTGCTGATAAACTGTGAGTTGCTGTAGTAACTGTAGCAATACCTGTACCAGCATTATAAACAAAATTTGTAATTGCTAATCTAGCGCCACCGGCTTTAACAACTGTACCACCACTAACGTAAGTATGTGTAATTGCACTTGTTCCAAGGTCAATTTCAAATGCAGTTCCAGTTAGACCTGAAGCTAAAACTTCAAATGTTTGATTAGTTGAATGTGCTGTTGAAAAACTATTTACTGGATAAGTTTTTTGTCCCAAAGAACAACTTAATAGAACACTATCTACTGCAATTAAATCACCTTGATTTTTACCGTGTGCTGTAGCTGTAACAGTAGCACCACCCATAGTTGTAATTGTAGCAATACCAGTTCCAGTATTATAGTCAAAGTTTCGAATATCTAGTCTATTATTTACTTGAGCTCCTGCACCTGGAATAGCTACGCCGCCTTTAACATAAGTTTGAGCAATAGCACTTGTTCCTAGAGTAACTTGGAATGTAGTATCTGTTAAACCTGAAGCCAAAACAGTAAATGCAGTTGTAGCATTAGTCGACAATGGATATGTTTTTGATCCCATTGGACACGAAACTGTAATAGCATCTACTTCAATTAAATCAGCTGCACTACGTCCATGTACTCCTGATGTAGTAATTTTACCTCTATTTTGATATCGACTGTATGAACCGCTATTAGTAAGGATGTTATTATTAATAAGATCTCGTACTTGCGTATTAACAGCAAGAGCATAAGCTATTTCGCCTGATCCTAGTTTAGAACTAGCACCAGTCCAATAAAGTTTAGCTACTCTAACACTTTCATCTTGTCCACCGTGTGTTATATCATGAATAATTGCGTCAATATTATATCCTGTATCTCTTACGCAAAATGCATGTCGTTCTGCTGTATGTACACCTGGATAAGTAATATCAAACCAAGACATTACTTCATCTATTATAAATTGTTTGTTGTTTGTTATTAATCTTTTTGCATAAGGATAATGTCCACCATTGAAAAAAGTCATAGTAGCATCTCTTATACTTTTATTGCCGCCATGAGATATATCATGAATTAATGCATCTATAATATATCCTTCATCGCGAGCACATTTGTCAAGGTCATCACATGTATAACCTACCCATATTCCGGTTGCGTTACTTGCAGTATGATTCCATTTAACATATTCTCTGACTTCTGCTTGGATATAGCCTTTATTGCGTTCCAATAATTTTTTTGCATTAGGTCTTAGAGCACCGCGATCTATTTGATCACAGGCATATTTAAGATTTTTCCAAGGTCGAGATAATGTTACACCATAACCAGGTGCTTCTTCATTTTCGCCAATATTGTTATCAGCATAGAAAATATTATCAATTTTGCCATAAGCTGCCCATTCTGGAGCATTACCTGCTGAAGTAACTGAAAGAACTTGTCCTGGTTCACCAATTGGAAGTCTTGCTGCACCTGCGCCTGAATGGTATAACAAATCTCCTGCTGTAGTTAAGACATCAGTTTCAGGACCACCTGCTAATAAATTCCAATATGTACCTGGGCCATCGTTAGCAGGATCATTAACGCCTGTATTAGATGTATGTCCAAGTACACAAATATAACTGCTAACACCTTGTCTTACAGTGTCACCTGCATCATATATTGTAGCATCAGCATGGGCATTTTTCCAATACAAGCCACTGTTTAATCTTTCCCAATATGTTGCATTAGGTGGTCGATGCCCTGAACTATCTGCAATACACAAGTAAGTATATCCACCTAGTCTTACTACGTCACCTACATGATATTCTTCTAAAGTACTATCATCGCCCCAGTCTTGTCTAAAACGGAAACCTGTAGTAAATAAATCCCAATCTGTAGGATTATCACTTGGCCTTTTTTCTAAGTTATTTGTAATAGCTGCATAAGAATAACCACCATATGTTATTAAATCACCTGGTTGATAACTTGTTCCTGGATCCCAACTATCTTCAAACTCTAATCCTTCTACAAATTGAGACCATTTTGCTTGATCAACTGTAAAATTAGATTGACTAGTGTGATAAGTTATGCATATCCAAATGCCGCCACCGTGTTTTACAACGTCATTTACTTTATATCTTGTTGTTGTGGCCCAGTCTGATCTATAATCTATTCCTTTGTGAGCATATTCCCATTTAGCTTGATCTGCTTCTAAGCCTAAAGCATTGGTAGCTGCTGAAGTATGTCCTGTTATACAGACATACATAATTCCGCCATCGCGGACAATGTCATTAACTCTATAACGATAATTTGCGGTCCAATTATCTTTCCAATTAAAACCTTCTGAAAAAATTTGCCACTTAGCTTGATCTTGTTCTAAACCTAAAACTGTTGTAGCAGCTGAAGTATGGCTTGTTATACATATATAAACAGTGCCACCATATTTGACAATATCGTTAATTTTATAAGCAGTAGCAATCGCCCAGTCTGCATTATAATTAAAAAATTCTGCAAAAAGATCCCATTTAGATTGATCGTTTTCTAATCCTAATTCTGCTGTTGCTGCGCTTGTATGGCCTTCGTTTGCAACATATAAATAACCACCATTTTTAACAATGTCATTAATTTTATAATATGTTGCAACAATCCAATCACCTTTCCACTCTTGTCCGTCGGATGATTTATTCCAATAACCTGCTATGTCGTCTTGAAAATCAGCAGTACTAGTATATCCTTTAGTACATATATAAGTATTGCCACCTTGTCTTACAACATCATCTTTCCAATAGACAGTAGAAGCGGTCCAGTCCCCTTTCCAAATAAATCTAATTCTTCCTAATTTAAATTCAGCCATTTACCACTCCATTTTGTATATTTATATAAGTTTGTACCTTAATTGTTTTACGATTTACCATGTTGCTGTTCCTTCACCATCCATAACGTGTCCCTGATCAGAAGTTCCAATGTAATACATGTTTGCTAATAAACTACCACTTATACCACCTGTAATATTTACTAATCCAGGCACCACAATTGTATCAACTATAGATGAAATATTGTTTTCAGATATTCTAATTTGTCCAACATTAAGTTGGTTAGTAGCTGCATTTGCACCGCCACCACTTACTCGTGATGTTATATAACTTGCTGTAGCTTTTTGTGTAGGTACTATTGTATCTGAATTTTCGAAAAACGTAGGCTCTTTTGAAAATTCATTAATAGTAACTACTGTACCGCCTACTTGAAATCCGCCTATAGAAATTTCTTCTAAACCTGTAAAATTAAATAAATCTGCATTTAATGTTATAACACCGGTGCTTTGTTCTACTAAGAACAATTCTCCTACACGGAAATTACCATCTTGGTCAGTTGAAGTATAAAATACTCTGCCGCCACCTTTTTCTACTACTTCGTTATAAGTTTTAGGTTCAAAACCTTCTTGAAAATTAAAACCTTCTGTATATAATCTAGGATAATCTGTTTCCCTAAAATCACCTGTACCTACATCAAGGAAATCATGTCCTGTTAATCTAACTTGACTATAGTTCTGCCTAATTTCTGTAGAAGTATCGTGGTTGGGAGATTCTGCTTTACCAAGTGGAGGACTAATAGTTATTGTCATAGCTAATGACGGTTCAGAGCCAGTTACAATATCAATACTTACAACTTTATAAATAATATCGTTTATTCCTGAAATAATTAAGTTATCACCTGGTCCGGGTTCTCTTGTTACGTCCTTCATAACAAGACTATTTCCTAATTGATAAGAGTCAGCATAGCCGTCTCCAGCAACAGTTGCAGAAGCTATATTAAAGTCAGCCCCTCTATTAACAAAGACAGGTTGGGCTAGTACTCCGCTACTTCCCATTCTTACAGTAAATGTCACGTCGTCTGTATTTGTGTTATCTGAGATAGATAAAGTTGGAGCAGATGCATATCCACTACCAGGCTCGTAAATTGTAAATGCGGATATTCTTGAACCAGTTACAGTGACTCTAATTAGCGGTTTTGCTCCAAATTGAACTAGTTGTAAATTGCTAGAGGTACTATCATCTAATCCAGTAGCAAACAGCCAAATAGGCCTACCTAAATCGTTTTCTCCTGATGTAACTGTTAATGCTCCCGATGAATAGCCTAATGATTTCCTAACACTATCTTCTAAATAAGAGTACCACGAACTTGCTGATTGTGATGTAATAACAGTATCGTTTGTTGCATTTGTAATCATCCAAACGCCTGCATTATATTCTACCGTACTCCAAGTTATTGCAGTACTATCATGCATATCCTCAATATCTACATAAGCTGTATACCAAGTTACACCATCTGAACTGTATATAACAGCTGAATCATTTTCACCAACTGCTACAAATGTGCCATTACCATATGCAATATCTTGCCAATGAGAATTTATTGGAACAGTTACAGTTGTCCAAGTGTCACCGTCTGTTGAAGTAGAGAATGAATTGCCATATGTTGTTACTATATATTTTCCATTACCATATGCAATATTAAAATGTTCGCCTGATATTGTAGTTCCAGCTGTCCAAGTAGCACCACTATCTGTACTTTTAGCTATTTCTGTTGCACTACCACTTGATATTACTAAGATTTCATTATCTCCAAAAGCAGCATCTATCCAATTAGCACCGTTAGCAAAAGTAATTTCTGAAAAAGTTTCGCCTTTGTCTGTAGACCGGGCTGCATAAACAGTATGTCCTTGCATAAGTGCTAAAACATTATTATTTTTTCTATTTCCTATTACATTGTTCCATAGACCAAATGTACCTATAGTAGCTCCTGTTAATGTAGAATTTAACCAATTAGCTCCGCCATCTGTTGAATAAACAACAGCTCCTGGAGCAACGCCTGACTTATTTGATGCTATAAAATTAGTTGTTCCTGCGCCTGAAGAAGTAAGAGATAGAACATCAACTGAGCATGTTTGACTTGTTTTTGTCCAGGTAGGCCAAGCTAGATCTACTCTAGGTTCAATAGAATATCTAGTACTAGTATCTAAAGTAGTTTCTATTTGAAAACCAGGATATAAATGTTCCCAACCTGCTCCCATATCAGATTCTCTACTTACTTGACATATTTTAGTTACTGTGTCAAAATCAGTAATTGTACCATATTGCCCTGCGCCCTTTCCTCCTACTATAACTATTCTTTGATTTCTATAAAGGACGGCAGTACCTTCAGTATCTGCTGCTGAAAGTGTAATAGTTGTACTATCGCCTCCTTGGGCAGTATTTAATTTATAAGTATAACCTAATCCACCAGAGGTACTAGAATCTCCAGGATCGGTTATTCTTACTTCTGATATTGCATCTTTTCTAAATTCTTCATACTTTATAACAGCACCATATCCTGATCCTGATATTGTAGGAGTAGCACTAGTATATTCTTGACCAGCATTTGAGTAGCCAAAAGCTAATAAATTAACTCCGTTTGTTTCAACAACACTTACTTTAGCTTCAGTTGATTTATTATTTACTTTTCCTATAATTGCAGTTTCTGAAGGATTTACTCCTTCTGCAACCGAACCAAAATCTCCATAAGAGTTATTTCCGTTTGTTGCACGTAGTCTACCACCAAATTCTGATAGATATCCTATATGACAATAATAAGTAAAAACTGACACCAATTCTGACATTCCATTATATAAAGCCCAATAACCTATACCATCAATTATTATTTGTGAAAAGTCATTAGCAACAATAGAAACAAGTCCACCATTGTGTAATGAGCCATCAATTTTCATACCAACACATCTTTCACCAAAAGTTGTTACGTTTTGTACATAAGTTGATTTGGTTGTAATCCAAACAGTTTCATCAGCAGGTCCTGTTCCTGGATCTAAGGATACAAATGCACCTGCGGTTGGACGTTTTGTTCCGTGTTCGTTTATAATGCCATCGGAATTATATGTAAAAGAAAGTAAAGAAAGTGGATTAGATGTTGTCCATGTAACTTTTTGTACTGTACCTCCGCTAAGATAAGCGTGAACAAATGTACTTATATCCATTCCAAAAGCAAAAGTATTCTCATCTATAACATCATAAACATAAAATATTCCTGAACTTATTGTAGTATCAGGATAAATTTTTTCCCCTCCTGACGACCCTACAGCAACAGCAGGATGTGTACAAGAAACTTTAATATCTGCTAGTTTAACATAATCACCAATTTCTAATCCATGATCAGCTGAAGTAATAGTTGTATATCCGTTCTCATTTGCGTAGTTAAATCCTGTGATATTTGTTGCACTACCTGCATTTAAAAGTGTTACATTTTTAACTTCGCCGCCACTAGTATAATTGTGTACTATATCACTAGTTGGTAAGAAAAAGTTTAAAACATCAGTACCTACTACTGATACAGGATAAACTCCTGCATGCGGCATTTGAGGATATACTTTAGTTCCATAACTACAATTTGTTATTATACCAAATAAGTTTACAGTATCTGAAGCTGATAAGTTATGTGTTACTGCTGTAGTAATTGTACCAATACCTGTACCACCATTATAATCAAAATCTGTAATTGCTAGTCTTGTTCCGTCACCTTTAACAACTGTACCACCACTAACATAAGTATGGCCAACTGCACTAGTTCCTAAGTCAACTTGAAATGCAGATGTAAGTAAAAATGAAGATAACACAGTGAATGTAGTAGTAGTTTCAACTATAGGATATGTTTTTGATCCTAATACACAATTAACTAAAATATCGCGTATTTCTACTAAGTCGCCATCCGATCTACCATGTACCCCGTCTGTTTTAACACTTCCTCTATAAAATGTTCCTTTAATACCTTCTAAATGCATATTTCGTATACCGCCAGCATTTCTAACATAGAACATATCACTTTGCTCATATCCTGGGCTAGGTTTTACTTTAACGCTACGTAATTCATCACCTACTAAACCAACATCTGCTGGAACACTTATAGGAAGTATTTCGTGATAAGTTCCTGATTTAATAAAAACTGTAGCCGGTGCACGGCTTGCTAAATCTGCTTGAATATAATCACAGGCAAATTTGATAGTTTTAAAGGGGTTTTGTTCTGTTGCACCAGCAGTAGAAATATCTTGACCATGTGTACCAACAAAGTAAACATTATCTATTGCACCAACATTTGACCAAACAGGTCGACCTTGTTCCCAGTTTGAATCAGTTAAAGTTTTTAGAACTTCACCTGATAAACCTATTGGCAATCTTTCATCAGCTAATGTACTATCTACTTCAGAAAAGTGTGTTCTTAAATCGCCTCGTTGTGTTAAAACGTTAGATGCAGTTCCTTGTACTAAAAGTGTCCAATTAGTTGCATCTATATCAGGTCTAGTTAAAGCAGACGAACCATGTCGTAAGATACAAATATATGCAGAACTAGAATATAGAACAATGTCTTTAAGATTATATGTTCCACTGTCGCTCCATTCTGCTCTGTGATTACTACCGTTAACTAATATTTGCCACTTGGCAGAACCATCAGGTACTTCACCTTCTGAATCAGCAAGACAAAGATATAAGAAACCTGTGTGTCTAACAACATCACCTGTTTTGTATTCTTGACTGGAACTATCTTCACCAAATTCACCTTTGTGTGTATATCCTTCTTTCAATAATTCCCAAATTCCAGAATCCTGTGCTTTTCCATATAAACTAGGAACACTATTACTATTATTTTCTAAAGCAGTATAAACATAACCACCATAAAGTACTATATCGCCTCTATTATATTCTATATTTTGATCCCAGATTCTTTCAAACTCTAATCCTGGTAGATAGATTTCCCAATGAGGATTTTCATCTTCTCTAAATAAAGAACTAGAAACGTATTCTATTAAACATCTCCAAAGAGATCCACCATATTTTACAACATCATTAATTCTATATCGTGTGTTATCTGTGAATGTACTTCTATACTCTACTCCAGAAGTTACAATTTCCCATTCTGATGAAGTAGAATCTTCATCAAATGTAACTGTTCCACTTGTATGTCCAATTATACATCTATATAGTATACCGTTATATCTCATAACATCGGAGTAACGATATCTTGTATTAATTGTCCAATCGCCTGACCAATGATCAGAAGCAGTTACTATTGTCCAGTATGCTTGGTCTTGTTCTAATCCTAAAGCTGTTGTAGCAGCTGAAACATGTTTTGTATTACAAGAATAAACATAACCATTATATCTAATTACATCACGAAGATCATAAGAAGTACTAATGGTCCATTCATTAAGCCAATTAACTACTTGTGTTACATATTCCCATTTGCTGCTATCTGCAGGCAATCCTAATGTTGTTGTTGCAGCAGAAGTATGCGGAGTTATACATCTAAGAATATTTGCTTTAAATTTTGCAATGTCACCTTTTGAATAATATGTACTAGGTGCCCAATCGGCTCGCCATTCATAGCCGTCTAACATTAATCCCCATTTAGGAGATGCAGCTTCTAAATCAATATAAAAGTCTGTGTTGGAAGTGTGTCCTATTAAACAGACAAATGCTTTTCCTTGATATATTACTATATCATCTTTTACATAAGCAGTAGAGCCTGTCCATATATTCTTCCAACGGAATCTAATTCTTTCAATTTTAAAGTCTGCCATTTTTTATTCCATTCTTATCCTGCTGACGATGAATTATCATCATATGTTTGAGCTTGATTTATTCTAGCTACTAGCTCGCCTTCTGAATTAATATAATAATAAATATTTTTGTCATCCCAACGATATTGTTCAAAATTTAAATTATCATAAACTAAATTATGATTAGCGTCCCTTCCTTCATAAAAATCTTGTCCTTCAGAAAAACTAGGAAAATTTTCTGTAGGATCTCCAGGTTTATTAATTGTTATAGAATCTTCATTTTTAAATTGATCAACTCTACCAAAAAATAATTCACCTTCGTCTGTTCGTCTTAAGCCATAGAAATACCTACCTTGTGTATTAGGTATTACTGAATCTGCACTCATTCCTATATAGTTTGACATAATTATTCCTTATACAATATCCACATAACTTAATATTACATCTATTGAATCAGTTGTATCTGTTACAACATGTAATGAATTGCTAGGTGCAAGTATTAATTTTTCTCCAGTACTTAATGCCCGTAGGCTTGTATTAGGAGGTATCATAACATCTTTTAAATAAAATCCTTGAACACTAGTATCGTCGTGAACTAAAATACTAACAAAAACATTACCTTCTAATAAATTAGTTAAATTTATTCCAATAATAGTAGATCGTGTAGCGCCATCTGTTTCTAAACATTTTACAGGAACAGTTCCTACTTCTTTTACTACTTTATTTCTAAAAAACGTTGCCATTTATTTTATCCTAAGCTCAAAATTAATTCTAATGCAATTGACTCTGCATCTCCTACTGTAATACCTGATGCTGAACCAGCAACTGATACCCAGTCTGTCCCGTCATAAATTTCAACTCTTTGTTCTGCTGTATTAAACCTAACCATTCCAGTTTCTGTATTAATAACAGGAGGACGATTAGTATTATTTCCTACAGGTATAACCATTCCGCCTGTTCCAGTAAATTTATAATAACCATTACCTGTGTTTGAAAAGTTTGTAATACCATTATTAACAAGGTTAGTTATTGTACTATTTCTAAAACCTAAAGCACTATCAAAAACAATACTGCCTGTACCATTAGCATCAAATTCTAAATCTGTATCTGCTGTTGTAGTTTCTATTGTGTTTCCGTCTATTTGGATATCATCTACAATTACTTTACCAGCATTAAATCGTGCGCTAGTAATATCTGCAACTTGGGTTCCTGCAATATAAAAACGTATAGTGTCATCATTTGCGCCAGGCGTTAATTCTGCGGTAATTTTAGTGTTACCATCTAAATCTTGCACACCATTTAATACGATCCAATTAGAATTGTCGTATCCTTCAAATGTATTTAAATCTGTATTATATCTAATTAATCCTGCATCAGCAGTAGGTCTTTGTGCTGTTGTACCAGTTGGTAATTTTAGTGCGCCAGTTCCTGTTATTTGTACATTTCCTGTAGCTGGAGATATTGTAAAGTTTCCAGTAGATGATATTGTAGCATCTTTAAAAGTAAATGTATCAATAGTTACTGCACCTGTTCCGCTACCTCTTAATTCTAAATCTGCATTGGATACAACTGTTTGGATATAATTGTCGCGTATTTCCATATCGCCAATATTAGCATCGTTTGAATGTACGCTATAAATCCAAGCATTATACCATTGTCTGCTAACAGAACCTAAATTATATGTATTAGTTACATCTGGTATGATATCACTAGCAATTTCTGCATTAAGTGTTATAGAATCAGTATCTTCATCTCCTATTACAATATTCCCGTCTGCTGTAATATTTCCTGTTACATGTACACTACCATCAACATTTAAATTTGAAAAGATGTCAACAGTACCTGTACCATTAGGTCGAAATTCTATATTTGCATTAGAATCGTTAGAAGATATTAAGTTGCCTTCAATGTCAATTGAGTCAACTCTTAATTTATTATGATATACAATTGTATCTAATGTGCCTAAATTTAGATAATCGTTTGTTGTACTGATAGTATTGTTGTTAAAATTTACACCAGCTATAGTAGCATCAGTATCTACTACTAAGTTTGTTGTTCTTGTTGTTCCGTTAATATCTAATTCATATTGAGGAGAGCTTGTTTTAACACCGACACGCAGGTTATTTACATCTAGATATAATAAGTCATTTTCAAAAGCTAAATCAATTCCGTTTCGAATTAAATTTGACTTAAGAAGCGGACCTGATATTCGACCGACAGCCATTTCTTTTCCTCAATACGGGGATCCTGTCCCTCTAACCTAATTTTCAGCTTATGCTCTTTGCTGGTCAACCACAGTTTGTCCTGCAAGCATCGATCATACATTGCATTAAATATATTTATCGTTTTTGGAGAAAGTTTATCCCATAGATATAATATAAGACAAAAGAAGTTCGTTATAGGCTGCTTCGGAAATTACACTACCTGCCCCTGCCGCTGCAATCCAATTAGTACCATCAAAAGTTTCTAATTCTTGAACAGTTGTATTCCATCGTGTGTCTCCTGTATCAGGCGATGTTGGACGTTCGGCAGTTGTACCTACAGGAATAACTAATCCATGTGTTCCTACAAACTTAGCAAAACCTGCGTTAGTGTGTGAAATATTAAATGCATTATTACTATTATTTTTTATAGTAGTATCAGAAAAACTTATATCGTTAATTACTATTTCACCAGTTCCGTTTGGTACAAGATTTAAATTAGTATTTCCTGCAACTGTACTAACTGTTGCAACATCAAAAAGGATATCATCTACTTGTAATCCAGTTAAATTTGGTCCACCTGAATCAACAAAACCAGAAGCAATTGAATTAGCTGTAAATAATAAAGTATCATTAGTAGGATGAGCAATAATATTTGTTTCTGCATCATCTGAATAAACCCCACCAAACACTGTATTACCACTATTGTATCCTTCAAAAAGCTCTGCTGTTGTATTAAATCTAATACCTGTATTAATATTAGGTCGTTGGGCTTGATCGCCAGTTGCAATTTTTATAGCTGTTGTTGTATCTATAGTTATTTGATTGTCAGTACCAGAAAAACTTAGACCGTCTAGATTCCATTCTTGAATTCCTGAATAATCTTTTGTTGTTTCACTAGCAGAATCTACAGTTCTAACATACATTCTAGTATAATCTGGTTTAAAGAATAATCCTCCGGATTGTTCTTGTTCGTTTCTCATATAATCATCCCCGACGGCGGGCGTAACTCCTTGTTGTGTTCTTATGTTTATACTTTGTCCGGTAGCTGTAGATGTTGAGATATCCCAAGGAGTAGACATACCAAATTCATAAATGACATTGGCTGAGCCGCTGTGTTCCCAGTCCCAAAATCCTCCATACCATTTCCCACCATCAGGAGTAATCCATATATTTCCTCTCATTTGATCGTCCCAGCTACCATCAGATTGTATACCTGGTGCAAATACTTTATTTGTAGAAGTATTAGTATAATGGTCTTCTTGTGGTATAGTAGATATGTCCCAAGCAGTTGCTAATTCTCGTCTATGTATATACTGGATGCTGTTTTTCATGCTTTCAAAATAGAGATACTTGCCAGTTGGATCAATGAAAATTCCTGTTCTACCATCTACATCACTCGGAGTTGCTAACGCATTTGATTCTTCACTATTAAAAGTTGCGGTACTTAGATCAAAAGGAGTACTTAAATCATACGCCCATAATTTAGTTTCTGTCCCGGTATAAACACCACCGCAGCAGAAAAGTTTTGAACCATCAGGTTTAAACCAGATCCCTCCCATATTATTAGTACTAGGGCATTCTCCAGTTACATCGAAAATATAAGTAGTAGTTGGATAATTATTCGAGGTCACGTCCCAAGGAGTTGATAACGTATGCACATAAATGGAGTCAGGAATTGAGGCATTATTAGGATAATAAAGTTGTGTACCAGTGTTATTAAATAAAAGATTAGAAAGGAGATAGTTTGTACCACTGATTTTATTCCAAGAATAAAAAGAAGCATCACCATCATCACCCCAATTATATTCAGCCGGTGCTGGTGTAGGACCTGCAAGTTCTAAGTCTAAATTGCCACTGTCTGATTTAGTTGATACTACATCTTGATTAAAATGTACATTTTCTAAACCAACGTTTCCTGTTCCTTGTGTTTGAAGGTCTAAGTTATCATTTGAAATTGTAGCTCTTATTACATTATCAAAAATTTCTACATTAGAAGAATTTAGTCTTCGACTGTTTAATGTTTCAGAATGAGAAGTAGCCCATTGTTTACTTAAACTACCTACGTTAGATGTATGACTAACATCAGGATTAAAATTACTTGTAACCTCAGATTTAAAATCTATAGTATCTTGTGCTAAAGAATCTCCTAGTGTAATACTTCCTCCCAACGTTAATTGATATGGTGTATCGAGGTGTCCATATACATTTAATCCGTTTATAATATTAACAATTCCTGTACCATTAGGATTTAATTCAATACTTGCATTACTTCTATAAGTAGAAATTGTATTATCACTAATTTTTATATTATCATTTTCAAAATTAGATAATACAATTGCTTCTCCTGCATTTAAATTAATATCACCTACTAAAACATTTAAATCTGAATCGTCTATATTAAAATTTGCAATGGGGACGGGATAGACAGTATTATTAATAAAATTAGTAGATCTTAATGTGTTTCCTATATTATCTAAGTCAGTAGCAGGAACATCTTTAGTAATTCCTAGTGTACTTGTACTTACATCTAGATATAAAACGTAATCAGTTCCTAAGGTATTGCTAAATGATAAATCTACACCATTGCGTAATAAATTATCTTTTAATAAAGGACCAGAAATCCTTCCTACTTGTGACATCTAATTCTCCTTGACACAAGTATTTATTGGATTATTTGTCGAAGTTATGTAATGCAGTTACGGGTTTTGCTAAGTCAGGTGCAGAAGTAAATTGTAGGTAATAACCAGTAGGTCTTGCTTCACCATCTCCAGAACCGACACCGGTTGCTGTAAATACTGTACCTACGTTACTGTTGGCTGCACCTATAAGAGTGAAGTCTGTTGTTCCTGTTACTGTAATAATATATTCTGTGGATACTACAAATGCACCTGCTACAACTTCTTGTCCAGTGTTAGTTGTAGAAGGATTTTGTACAAGAGTGTAGTTAGTAGTAGATACTTGAAAAACATTTTCTACAAATACAAGAACATTTTGAGCTGCTGCGGGCGCAGGATAATCGGTATCTTGACTATCTAATGGACCAAAAAGTACAATAGTTGCATCACCATTACCTAAGTTTTGTTGTACAATGCTAGGATCTTGATTAGGTTCTTTGAAACGAATTTCTCTCCAGGCACCGTTTTGATATGCTTCTAATTGCTCGTCATCAGTATTGTACCTAACATGTCCATTATTTGGAGATGTAGGACGTTGTGCTGTAGTTCCTTTAGGCATAAGAACAGTGTTTGTGCTATCAATTATAACTTGATCATCTACGTCATACTTAACGCCTTTACCGTAAATAGTTCTCAAGTTTGTATTTTGAGCTTTTATTAAACGCATATTAAACTTCCAAATAACTAACTGTAACTGCTAAGTCTGTAAGTCCAGCACCCGGAGGAGTTTCTGAAGTAGCAGTAAAAGATAACATATCTCCTGCTCCTAAAACGATTTTTTCTGAATCGAATGTAAATGTTTCTCCTGCAGGTAATGAAAGGACTTTAATAACAGTTGTTACCGCATTTGTCAACGAATCACCATCTGGAATTAAATGCATTGTAAAAGTTGCATCATGAAGCTCTGGACTTCCTCCTGTTGGATCGTATGTATTACAAACCATTATATTTGTAATTGCATACTGTTTCGCAGCAGGTACTGTCACTGCATTTAGTTGCGCTGTGGTTAGTTGATAATTGATAATTGCCATTTTGTTTCCTCTTAGAATATCATACTAAAAATTAATGCTCTATTTCTACTTATTATTTCGTCGGCGGTTGCACTTTTATTTGCGAAATATAATCCTGTGCCGCCGCCTGCTTGTGTTTTAGAATAAACTTTTATTCCGTCTGAAGGGGTTCCAGGATCAATCGAAACATCATCAGCATGAGGCGTTTCTGACATTTCTAAAATATCTGTAATTTGGACTGTTCCTGTACCAGGAGCACTTAGTATTAAGTTTTGGTTACTAGCTGTTGATGAGATTCGATTTGCACTAATTCTTACATCAAATAAGTCTATTCTATTAGAATAAAAGTTACCTACTGCATTACCATCTACGCCAATTTCTACATTACTTTCTAATCCTGTTTCACTAAAATCTTTAGTTTCTACATATGTTTCGTCCCCATAAGCACCTTCTTCTATCCTATCTTGAAATGCACCTTGGGCTAAAATATAAGTTACATAATCTGCTATACCTTTTGCATTAGGTAAATGGTCGTCATCTCTTATAACAATTCCATCTCCAGGATCAGTTACTACGCCGCCGTCATAAAAATATACTCGTTCTTCATAATTTGTAGTATTTGTTACAGATACAGTTCCGCCTATGGGTTGTAAATAGATACTACCTGAATTTAACATTCCACTTGCTTTAATAGGAATTGTTGTAACTCCTTGTTCAAAAGTAAAAGTTCCTGCACCTGAAGAACCACCTGTTGTCCAATTTATTTGTTCATCATATACTACACGGGAATTTAATAAACTTCCTCTTTCTATTTCTATTCCACTTCTATAATTTAAACTAGCAGGAATTCCAGCAGCAACATTATCTTTAGAAAGAACAATAATATTATCTGCAATGGTAACTATGGTAGAATCAACAGTGGTTGTTGTTCCTTTAATTTCTAAATTACCAGTAACTACAACTGTTCCGGTTTTATCAAGGGCATTATCAGTAGTATCTAACGTGATACTACCTCCTTGTTTAACTAAAATTTTATAGTCGCCGTTTCCTACTCTTAAAATTTTTGACATTATTTAATCCTAATGCGGTATACTCTCATTGATAAAGTATTTATCATACAAAGAACTAATGTGTATGCAATGATTTTTTGAGAAAGGAATAAAGAAAAAGCCTAGTACAAAATAGTACTAGGCCCTTTCTAAAAAAGGTGGGTGAAGGACTTGGGATTACCTCCAGCTGCCGTCCAAATCCCTTGTTCGATTTTGCGGCAACGCCTTGTCCTGTGCTAGTAGGCACAATGTGAAACCGTTCTCTTTCGAGTAGGCCCCTGGGTACTACCCCTGACAAGCCAGGTTCGGTGCTTCGACTACACCTCTTCCCTGCAACCCGTGTAATGAGCGTCCTCATTACAAGTACTAATATACATGATCTATATTAGTTTGTCAACCTATTTTGGAAAAAAAACCAAAAAAAAGAGTGACCGAAGTCACTCTTAATTCTGTTACCTAAGTAACTGTTAACTTACATTTTACTGGAAGCTAACGTTAGCGTTAGTAATTGCTACTTTACTCAAGTAATCAGCAGCATTACCTAGCGAACTTGCTGAGTTAGAAAGCTCAACGTAACCATATCGTGTCATAAATGATACGACTGGCTCGAATGAACTAGGATCTAACACTACACCGCTTGACATCAATGGGATGTATGGGCAATAGAATGCAGCAGCATCAGATTCGCTTGAACCTTTATAACCAACCAATACGTCGGCACTATCAGCAGCATATGTGTTAACATATACTTTCATTGCACTATTCAAAGTACCTACTAACTTTGTGTTAGTTGGAGCTTCAAAAGTACCTTCTGTGGTACGTGCAAAAGCTGAAGTTGTTGCAGACTGTAGAATTGTTAACGCAAATGGGCTAACAACACACCAGTTACCTGCACCGCGACGTGTACGTTGTGCAATTAAATTGCTAACGCGATTGATTTGAACAGCTAAAGCAGCATGTTCATCACCAACAAAAGTAGCAGTACCACTTACAGCAGCTTGGTCATATGTTTCAGCAGCCGTACCAGCTAGGGTACCTAGGCTATTGAGAACTTCCTGATCAATTTCAGCGGTAATTTCTTGTGCTAAAGCAGCCATAATTTCTGCTTCAACGTCAATACCATGCTGTGATTGTGCATCCTGAGCAGCCTCAAAAGTCCAGCGAGCTGACAACTTACGAGTTTTTGCTTCAACAGTTTGCTTCATGATCTGGATTGACATTCTTCGACCAGCTGACCCTTCTAACGTAGCCGTTGCATCTGCAACGCCTGCTGGGTCTGTACCAGTACCTGAATATGCTGTAGCAATCTTGAATGGGGAAAGTGCTTCCTCACCAGCTACTACATTATCATTGGTGTCGCTATAGCGAACACGCAGAGTGTGGATTTGTCCCACAGGACCTGTCATAGGCTGAACACCAACTAATTCGTTAGCAATAACGGTTGGCATTACACGTCTAATAACGGGTAAAATAACTCTGTTAAGAGTTGCGACATTTCCGGCAGAAGTAGCGCCACCAGTAGCAGCTTCTGACAAATACTTACGAGTATTTTCCAGAGTAGTTGCCATAACGGCTTTCTTTGTGCCTATAAGGCCTTCAAGAAGGGCACCTTTGGTATCCTGCCAGCGACTTTCTAGTAGTTCTGACATTATTTTCTCCTTAATTTATCCCAGCTAAACGAGTCTCGCCGGCTGGAATAAGTCCAGCTAAACGTTTAATATCAATGACATTTGAATCGTCTACTGTTTTACTAGTTTTTACTATTTCTCTGTTGCCTGTAATTTCTTTGCCTTCTATCAATTTAGCCTTCTTCTGCTTTTCTGGTGCTTCGCCATCAATAACTGTTGGCAAATATTTTTCAAACTGTGACTGTAGTCTGCTAGTTTGAATACTTTCCAGTAAGTCTGTCATAATTTCTTGTTGAGGTTTGCTCAATGGTGCAATTAAACCATTCATAATTTCTTTACGCTTTGCAGTTTCGATAAGTGAGTCTTTTTGTCTCTCTTGTGCTTCCACTACCTTCTTAGCTTTTACAGCAAATGTTTTTGCTTCTGCTAGTTGCTTATCTTTTGTATTAATAACTTTTAAAAGTTTAGCAGTTTCGGATTTTTTATTTAAATAACTTCCGGCATATTCATTTGCAAATGCTTCAAAGACTTTACGTCCAAAATCATTTCTACGTGCAACTTCAATATCATTTTTAAGTTGAGTAATTTCGCCACGTAGGGCTTTGTCAACTGTTTTAGATACTGTTTTTGCACTGTGTTGAATAAAGTTTTCTTTAACTTTAGTCAAGTGTTTTTTGGCATCTTTAATAAGGCGTACCTTAGTTTCTGCCACGTCTTTTTTGTCTTCGTAAAACTCAGCTATTTCATTAGCTAAGGAGTCTACCACAAATTCCTCGAGTTTTGAAAAGTTGTTAGCCATTATTTTTTGATCTTCGTGTAGTTCAGAAACTTCTTTAGCTAATGAATTTAAAACAAATTCTTTGAGTACAATTGCATTTTCACGCATTGCTACTGCATATTTTGCTTTAGCTTCAGCTAGTTGTTTGCGATCGTCAGCAAACTCATTCATTTCTTCTGCTAATTTCTCAGTAACCAAAGCATCAATAGCTTCCACCATTACATGCTTATCATGTTCATATTTCTGAGCAAACTCTTCACGAAGTTCAGCAGTAACAGCAAGGCGATTTTCTTTTACCTTTGCTTCCCATGCTTCCTCGATCTCGCGGCGCACTTCTTCTGAAACAACATCGTTTTCAAATAGAGTTTTTAGTGCATCCAACATGTTTATTTCTCCTAGTTATTGGAGTCGACCGATTAAGTTAATCAGCGATTCTTTTAAATACTTTTGAGCCTTTGTATCGTTTCTTGTTGCCTTTGCTAATTCGTATGCCTGATATCCTCCCCTAGAATTCATTAATTGTTCATAAATTGCAGTAGGATATGCACCTGGTGCGCTGGGCTGAGCCACAACATCAACAGTAATAATTTCAAATTCGGAAACTTCTCCCGAACCGTCTTCTGTAACATTACCACTACCACGCGATGAAACGCCTAATTTAACTCCGCTTTCAAGCATTGTTTGAACTAGTTGTCCCATCGGGGTAGGTAGTATTTTTAATTTCCCATAACCGTTTGGGCCATCCATCCACATCTCTGTAATCATATGGCTTACACGATCTAAATTAATATTAAGTCCTTCTGGATGATCGACTTCACCTAAAACCGAATATCCGCCCGTCACTTGATCGTTAAGGGTTTTGACAGCCCTACCAATTTCATTCACGGGATATACACGCTGATTAGCATTGCGTACACCTCCTTGAATACAAATTCCTTTCATAAAAAGGTCTTTGCCTTCATTGGCAGATTCAACGACCATCTGTGCCTGATCGAATGTTAAGGTCTCACATAAATTCCGCATTCAAAATCCTTAAATTACTTCCACTAATTAAGCAACAATTGACTTTTTATTAGTAGAACCTTCTTCGCCTGCGCCTTTTTTCTCAGCGCCGTGGCCTTTGGCATTTTTTGACAATGACTTAGCAGCCTTTCCACCTGGAACGTTTACGTTATCAAAGTCTTCTTCAGTAGTAGAAGGAGCAGAACGTCCGCTTTCTTCTTTACCTTGTGCCAAGTTTTTTGCAGAACCGCCCATGTCATTTGCACCAGCTACTACGGACTTGGTGTTTGCACCGTCATCGCCCATTGATGCTGTTACTTTTTCAACATATTCGCGCATCTGCTCTGTATCAGACATCGGAGCTTTTGATTCTTCAACTTCGTCTTCGTCATCTTCTACAGCTTCAGTAGGTACTTCAATAGCTTCTTCTGGTTCTACTTCCATTCCGGCATCGTCTTCACCAGGTAGTTCCATTTCTGCACCTTCTTCGTCTCCCATTTCTTCTTCGCCTTCTTCGCCGCCTGCATCACCAGCCATTAGCTCTTCAAATTCAGCTTTTAACTCGTCAAGTGCGTCTTCAAGGTCTTCTACACGATCTTCAATTTCTTCTTCGCCGCCTTCTTCACCTTCTTCATCGGGCATTTCAACGTCAGCCATCATATCATCGGTTGCGTCTTCGTCGCTTCCTAGTACTGGTGCATCGGCATCTACATCGGCGTCAATTTCAAATTCGTCTAGATCAAAATCTTCATCAACTTCGTCATCATCGTCGGAATCAGAAGCTTCTTCAACTTCGTCATCGTCTTTTTTGGAAGCTTCTTCGACATCGTCGTCATCTTCTTTAGAAGTTTCATCAACTTCTTCATCATCTTCTAGATCTTTTTCTAAAAGTGTTTCATAAATTTCGCGTGATTTCTCAACTACGATTTCATGGAAAAGCTCTTCTGCACCTGCTTTATCTTCATTAATTAGGCGTTCAAGCATTTCTTCAAATTTCTTTGGATCTGCCATTTTGTGTCTCCTTAAAAATATTTTACCTATGGTAAGGCTGTCTAATATATTTACAATATTTCGGGTAAATCAGGTGTAATATAGGCTCAAAATGAGCAATTTAAGGATCTTCTACTGAAAATCCAAAAATTTTACCGAATTCTTTTAATCGAATGGTCTTATAATTGTTAAAATTATTTAGTTCGTCGGGACAAAAATTATCTGATGCTATAACTCTAATAAAATTTATGCTAGGGTTTTCTCTAATAACGTCAACAGTTTGCTTCAACCAATTTCCATAATATGTAGGACCATCTCTTAATTTTTTATAATTTTCTGTATCTGAATAAATGTTATTAAAATGTTTTCCACCATTTGTTCCTGTAAAATCAAAGCCAAGAATAAAAATTTTCTTATGTCCGTGTGTAGTTGCAAACCATAATGCAGTAGGTCCAGAACTCCAACCTTTGCTTGGACTAAAAAAACTAAGATTAGGAAAAGTATCATATGCTTTATTAGGATTAGTCCAGACATTGGGATTTTTAATTTGATATTTTACGCGATTAATTTCTAAAACCATTTTAACATCAACAGCAACAAGATAGTCTGGATCAAAGTCTCTATATATTGCATTACAACCATAAATAGGACCATACGATTTTAAAGAATAAAGATTAACGGGTTGTCGACTTAGACCGTTGCCTAAAACAAAGGCACATTCTTGATGGGGAGTTGTGTTAAGTTTTTGAGATTTTGCTTTTGCTTCTGCTTTTGCTGCTCGTTTGGCAGCTTTTTCTAACTTTTTTTCTTGTTTTAATTTTCGCCAAGCTTCTTTTGTATAATCAGCCTTATTTAGTTTGGCCATTTAAGTTAAACACCAACAGCAGCCTGCGCAGCAATTCCATACATTTGTCTTACTAAATCTAATTCTTTAGATTTTTCTTTTTTATGTAGTTCTGCTGATTTTCTTGCCCTTGAGATGTCTCCCAAAGTTAAACGTGTTTTACGAGTATCATCAGGATCTAATATTGATTGATCATAATCGGGATCATAACGATCGTCTTCTTCTGATTGAAGCGTATCTTTATTGAAGTAAAATAATTCACGTAGTATCATGTTAGTATTTATATCGTTTGTTCGCCAGCTGGTGGAGGTGTTGCTGGTCCTTCGCCTGCTGTAGCAGTTTCAGGTGGTGCCGTTTCTCCTCCTTCCTCAGGAGGAACATCTGCATCAAGAATATCTTCTGCTCCGTCTATATCTGCTGAAATTCCTGCTGAACTAATTCCAATACCCCTCATTTCTCCTGTAGCATCTTCTTGAGGTGGTATAAGTGTTTCTTCATTTTCTTCTCTCCACAATTTTTCATTCTCAGCAATTTCTTCATCTGACATTCCTAAGAAACGTTTTAATGCAAATCTATTACTTACATAAGGAACAGACATCATTTGTGTAAATGTAGGAACTCTAGCATTGTCAAGTTCTGATTGTCTGTATTGGGCAAAGTTTTGAGGTGGATGAAATTTTAAATCAAACATTGATGTATCAATGTTTATGCCTTTTTCTAACAAGTAAACTTTAAATTCTTTATCAAATTCTTCTGTTAATAGTCCTTGTAAGCGTTCACAATACTTATTAAAGCGTAATTCTTGTATATATGCTGTACCCACTCTTCCATCGTTATAAGAACTAGTAGCATCGTCTGCTCCTGTAGGCAAATAACTAGAAGGTATCCGTAAACCGCGTACAAGTTTATTAGTAAAATAACGTAAGTCGTCAATTTCACCTAAATTAGTACCACCGGGTAATGTTTCTACTTTAGATCCTCTACCTTCTGCTGTTTGTGGGAAGAAATAATCTTCATTAATGCTTAAAGGATTGTAAGAACTGTCTATAACATTAGCGCCGCCACCCGTTTGACTTGGAATACGTCTTTGATGAATTTCAGTTTTTACTCTCTCGACAAACTGCATAGCAAGGTGAGTAGGCATATTTCCTACGTCAACATAAAATACTCGCCTTTCTGGTGCTCGTTGTACACGATATATAATAATAGCGTCTTCTAATAATTCTTTTTGCTTATATACTTTAAAAATTTGTTCTAGTAACGAATTACCAAATGGATAATTATTATCTAAACCTTCAGATAAACTTAAATGAACTATATGTTCTGCATTAATAGCAATTTCCTGTTCATCTGTTGAAAACCTAGAACCTGATTGTTGTTGAGAGTTTCCTACCATTCCGCGAACACCGCCTGCTATGTATCCACTACCACCTCCTGTAACATTGCCTGTAGTTTGATGTGGAGTTGTAGCAACCTGTTCTCTAAAATTAAGATTTACATCTCTAATAATATATTGTTCTGGTTTTTTACCTTCTGATTCGTTTACAATTATGCGTGATAATTTAGCAGGATCAACATGAAACCATTTTTTAGTTTCAGGATCTTTAATAAAAATTTGATCACCATACTTAAAAACATTTCGAAAAATTCTAAACATTCGAGTTTCAAAATTTTGAAGATTACTCCATTGTTTTAAATATTGACTTAAAATACTAATTTCCGAAGCTGTTGCTTGTTTATTAAAAACAAAACTAAAAGTAGTATAATTCTCTTTGTTTTCGTGTGTACAAAATTCTGCAAGAATATCTAATGCAGCAGAAACTTCAGAATCTAAATCCATAGTATTATATTGGCCATAACGCTCAACACGATTTGGACTACCAACATAAACATCAGGTAGATAAGAAGAATAGTTTGTTCGTGCAGGTCCAGCTTGAGAACTAGTGTTTAACCTATTAAAAGGTGAATAAGTTCCAGTTTGATTTTCAATTGTTACAGGTGTAAAATATTTTTTCCAACTCATACTCTAGGTCCTCCTGCAAAAATATCACCAACCATTCCTTTACCTACTTTCAAATGTTTTCCAGCAATTCTATTTTGAACTTGTGCTAATTTCGTCATTTCATTTAAAGAGTTTTTCATTTCTTTAAATCCTTCATTATCACCTGTCGCTAAAGCATCTTTCATTTCATGCATTACTCTTAGTAAATCTGACATACTGTTGCTTGATTCTAGTGCATCTGCTGCTGCGGATGTAGTACTAGTAGTACCTCCTAATTGAGCAAGATCTTTATTCTGCATGATATAACGCTGCCTGTCCTGCGCTGACATTGTATTTACCGCTCCTTGAAGATCAGTACTGTTAGTTCCGGTGGATGGCATAGCACCCATTGTAGGAGCTATACCTAATCTTTTTAGATCGGCGTTTGGATCTTTAGGCTGTGCTATAGAAGAAAATGACGAAGTTCTATCAAATAATTCGTTAAAAGATGAATCAATCATTGCAAGTTGACCTTTGGTTAGTACTGCTTCTTCGCCGTGCATTAAATTAAATGTTCCACCTCCCCAACTTTGTGCTAATGAACTAAGATCACTAACTGCTCTAGACATACCAGGTGAACCATATTGGCTACCGGCGCCATTGCCTTTAAATAATTCTAAGAGAGCTTGAAGAACTACTTTGAGATCACCCCAAATATTCTCACTTATAGAAGGAAGATTTTGACCAGGAGGCTCTTGACCTGCAATTTTTTGTTTTTCTGCACCAAGTTGTCTCCTTAATTTCTCATTTTCTGCCGCTGCTGTTTGAGATGCTGCTATGTCGGCAGGATCAGAAGAACCCCTGGCAGTTTCTTGTATATCTACATTTCTTTGTAATTGAGCTGCAATGTCACCTCTGCCTACAGCTTCAGCTTCTCCAATAGCTTGTCTACCTTGTGATGCATTTAATTGAAAGAAGTTTCGAAACCAATCAGCAGCATCATTAATACCTTTGTCTAGTTCAGCAGCAGGATCCCAAATTTTAATTTTTTCTAAAGTTCCGCCCATTGCTTCTGCTACTGTCTCATAAATTCTTACAGTAGCTTCTTTTTGTGTTGTCGCTGCTATATTAACCATTTCATTTTGGGCTTCAATCATTACTCCTATTACTTGCTGTGGTACTTCTGTTATTTGATCGTCTCGGGATTTTACCGCTTGAGCCCTAGCTTTTGCTTCTAATTTTTCTACTTCTTCAGCACTTAGTATTGCAACACCTAGTTCTCTAGCTCTTTGTGCATACATATTTCTTAAAGTAGTATGATATGCGCCACTATCTGCCATTGCTTGAGCTGCAATTTGAGTAACAGCAGTGGTACCTCCTAATTTAGCAAGATCTTTATTAGCCATTTGATCTTGAATTGCTGCGGCTGCTAATTGACCTTTTAATCTATTATATTCGTGAACATTGCCCTTATCTTGCGCCGCTTTCATTTTTGTCATAACTGCCATAGAGTTTCCATACAATGCAGCTAGTTTTGACTGATCTTTGCTTGGAAATCCTCTTATCATCATGTCTTTAAACAAGTCGCCGATGCCTGCACCCTTTGCTTCTTCAGCACCTGTTGTTAATGCCGTAGCCATATCTGCGCTCATGTCCATTTGGAGTGCTTTAAAGTCTCCTGCCCTTTGCATTTCAGACATGCCTTTTTTCAGTTCATCAGATTGTTTACCTGTTAATTTTGATAAAAGATCTAGTTCAGAACTGAATGCCAAAGTTGCAGCATTTCGTTCCTGCTCTGTCATTTTAGTTGAGCGCATTGACATATTTTCAAAATTTTGGATCATAGCCATGTTTTCGGCTTGTTCTTCATAACTAATACCCAAAGCTCGCATTTGCCCACCAAGTTCACTTGTTCTAAGTTGTTCTAATTGAGTAAAAAATGCTGTTGCACCGGCTTGTGCGGTGCCGCCCATTGCAGCAAATACTTCAGAATTTTGTTCAACTACTCCACCAAATTGCTTCATATCTAAACCAGCAGATACTGCTAGTTCAGATGCAACTTCCATTTTACCACTAAAATGTACACCACTTCTTGTTAGCTGTTGATACATACCTGTTTGTTTTTCAAGGTGTTTTACAATAGGCGCTAGATTTTTGCCAAAACCACCTATTGCAGTTAATGTATCAGAAATAGCAGGTTTGCCAGTAGCAAATTGTGTAGCCGCACCGAGAAAGCCTGTAGCAGCACCTTGTGCAGCACCGGCTGTTTTTGATATAGTAGTTCCTAAACTTGCAACCTGTTTAGACAGCTTTTCAAACATTTCAGGAGTAACAACTGAGTCAGCCATAAAAAATTCCTAGGTTTTTTTACATTACTAAATAATGCATATATACATCTATTTATCTAGGAAAACGTATGCCGAATATATTGGAAAAATATCAAAGACAGCCAAAACTCTATATAGATTTACCTAGCAAGGGACGATGGTATCCTCCTAATGCATTAGCTAAGTCAGACGAATTAGCAATATATAGCATGACTGCAAGTGATGAGATAGCAACTAAAACACCAGATGCATTGTTTAGTGGTAACACTACTGTTAATATAATTCAAAATTGTGTTCCAGAAATTAAAAATGCTTGGGAAGTTCCATCTACAGACATTTATACAATATTAAGTGCTATAAGAATGGCTAGCTATGGTGATAATATGAGTATAGATTCAACTTGTGAAAAATGCGATGAAGAAAATACTTATGCAATAAGTTTACAATCTATAATAGATTATTTTGTAACTCAGGAATATATAGATACTTGTAAAGTAGATAATATAACTTTTGAACTTGCACCTTTAAGTTATAAAGAATTTAATGAAATTAATAAAATTAATTTTAAACTTCAAAGACAAATAGTTCAAGTTATTCCTACAATTGAAAGCGAAGACGATCAAGCTAAAGAATTACAAAAAATTTATGATCAACTTAGCGAATTAAAGTTTAAATCAATATGTACTAGTGTTGTAAGTGTTGAAGTATTAGAAGAAGAAGAAAAAGAATCTGATTATAATAATATTTTGAATTTTCTAAAAAATAGTGAAAAAGAATTTTATAATGCTGTAGAAAGTGCAATTATAAAAAATAATAATATTTGGGCTGTCCCCCCAACAGATGTAGTATGTGCAAGTTGCGAGAATAAGTATCAACTTTCTCTCGAGCTGGATTACTCAAATTTTTTCGATCAACGTTAATCCAAGTCTCTGATTCTGACTTATCAAAACTGTCAGATGATTATGAAACTTCTATTAAAAAAATAAAACACGAAGTATATAAACTCTGTTGGTATATGCGTGGGGGTTTAGATGGTCATACTTTGTTGCATGATACAGATTTAGAAGATATGGATATTATTAGTAATATAATAATAGAAAATATAGAAACTGTTAAGAAAACAGGAATGCCTATTCTATAAGTTAATCACCGGCCTTGTCTTTGAAAAAGGTACCAAGTTCGTCTACAGGCAGAACCTTACCTTTATTCAGATCGTTCTGGAGTTCTGTATTTTTAAGTCCTGCTTGATAAGCTGATTGATCTTCTGGATTTAATATTGCATTTTTACCAAACCAATCGTATGCATTCACCCCAATCCATTTTTCAAGCATAAATTTAAATGCTCCGTCAGTCCAAGTCGCTATAGTTGATCTTAGGCCTCCATTTGGATTATCCCAATAAGTGTCTTCAAACATTCCAAAAAATGTAAATTCTGTAAGAAGATATGCAAACGCTCTTTGTCCTGTTCTAGTCATTGATAAAGGTATTAAGCCAATAGCACCAACCCATATTATTACTCTCGTTATTGGTATATTTCGTCCTGCAGCTCTTCCAAGTTTTTTAAAGTCTTTTTCAAGTGCGCTATCTAAGTCAGCTTTTGAAGTAAATTTGTCGATTGCCATGCCAAGGCCTTTACCAATTATGTTACTCACAATCATAGTTGCACCCAATATCCCCAGTCCTGCAGTTCCACCAACAAACACAGCAAATATACTTGCCCTATAAGCTATCATTCTTTCAGTATATTCTTCTAAGGTAATTCCCACTTTCGGGCCTCGAGTCTCTTTATCTGCATCCCTCCATTTTTCCCATTCTTCAAATTCAGCATAATAGGCTAGAGCAGTAGCTCTGCCCCAATAAACCATACCCAAAGCAGAACCTAAAGGCGCTAGCATCATTAGCCATGGACCAATTTTTGCTATATATTTGGAAGCTGCTGCCCAAGCTGCTGCTTTTTTACTTTGATTTATATAATTTTTGTATTTCTCTAAAGAATCTGGATATTTTGACCTTGCGTCGCGAACATCAGGATCTCCTACCTTTGCTCTTCGCTCTGTGCCGTCTTTACCATCATCACCTAGTACGCCTGGTTTTCCTGGAATTACATCTCCAGCTGCATATTTCCCGCCAGCATTTTGCATGCCTGCTTTAGCCATTATATAAGCAGCTTGCCATGCTTCTTTACTAATACCCTTCAAGTTTATAAAAGTGTTTATTCCAAGCATCCGTTTCCAACCAGACAATTTGCTTTGCGCCCACAATGCTCTCTGCAGGTATAGTCCGTTTCCGACGAGTACTCTTCCACCTTTAACAAGACGCCACGGCGAAACGCTGGTGGGCGGCCGGACCTCATGCCATTTACCACTATATGCGTTATATTGAAACCATTTTGGCTTTACGCCCGTCCGACCATATCCAGCATCCCCTTTTTGGAGATGCAGTTTCATTCTCATTTTATTAGGAATAGCTTCGGCAATAGGATTAAAATTTGCTTTCCGCCATTTATCAACCATAAATGTCATACCTTCCATGGTAATATAAGAAACACCTGCAAACATAGCCCCTTGCCATAAATACGCTGCCACGACTAGTACCCAATTCCATACTTCGTCTAGTCTTTGTTTTTCTTCGTAGAGTGTAATTTCTTTTACTTGCATGGTATATTATGATCCATAAAGTTATCTAGTAGTATTTATATGAATTAAATAAATTAAATAATTCTACGATGCAAGAACATTATACAATTTTTAAGCGGATTCCTAACCAAATAATTATAGAAGAAGTGGGTAATGTCTACGATTATGGAGAAATTATGCCTACAATAGCAAATTTAAAAAGTAATGATCCGGAAGGCGAATTTTTTTATCAGATTGTTAAAACATCAACAGTAAGAGCAGGCTTTGGTCGTGATCCAGATTTACATTAATTACATATTATAAATGAGCTAACGCTCATTTGTGTTTTCGCTTTGCTCTAACACTTTTTATTTGAATAAAGCAGTTAAGTTTCATGTAGATTGTTTAGTCAGACGGAACCTGTTATTAGATTCCATCTTCTCGCTTCATGTGAGTTTGCATAGACGAGATCGGAAGTAGGTATTTGACTTGCTCCTCGGGCTCTGACCTTTCCCAACCTACGTCGACATTACGAAAATACTGCTATCGCAGATTCTCGCTATCCCTTGCTTCGTTCCTCTGCAAAGGGTTTTTAGGAGCATATAGCCTATTGAACATCACCAGCATCTGAACATAGAATTCTATGTCCTCAAGGTGGATCGAGCAACCTCGATCAAACAGTGTTCTGTATCTTGCCTATGAGTTTTTTAGATGTTCTGTAAGAATTTTTGAACTGCCTACTCGTACGTTAATAATACCGTTATAGTATTCATCTGTTTCTAATACTTTACGGTCGAATTGTTCCTTTGCCTCTAGATAACTTAAAACGCCTCTGCTAGGACAATAATGTAAAATTTCTCTAGTAAAATTGTTTTTGCCTAATTTTAAAACATCTGCATTTAAATGATCACTAGAACCCCAATAGTCTTTCCAGTCACTTTCTTTGTATCCACGCCTTCGATTTATTTTACCTTTAAGAGGTGGTTTGCTTGTTTTAAACTTTGCTAGTTTTTTGCCTACATATTTTTTATTGTTGGTAAGATTTGTAATTAGATAAACAAAGCCTTCGCATTCTTCAGGTAATTCGTTTACTGATTTACCCCTATAAGTCCAATGCATATGGTACTTACCGCTACCTATTTCTTTTAGTCTCTTTCTTGATTTTATATGTTGCGTGTATTTCTTCCATTCGAATTTTAGCAAGTCTACGTATTTCTCGTAACCATTTTCGACTTGCAGCATGAGTTCGATGTGAAAATCTAGATTCAAAAGCATCATTTGCTTTAAAATATTCTAAGTATGCTTTAGTAAGAAGATCATGTGTGTCGTCTTCAATCATTATTCTATAATCTCTATATCATTTTCATAATTTGTAAAGCCGTTTTCTTTTATAACTTTCATAACATGATTAACCCTTCCTATTAGTTCGTCTTTATGTGAAATTAAAAATACATTTTTCTTTCTTTCGCGCCCCATTTTTTTAAGTACAGCCAACGAGTGTTCAACTCCTGCTGCATCCATTCCAGAATCGATTAATTCATCAATAAACAATAAATTAATATGTTGATATAAACTTTCCCAGACATCACGGAAAGCAAAACTTAATCCTAGAATTAATCGATTCCGTTCACCTCGTGACAAATTATCAAAATCTAAATCTTGTCCAAATTGCGTAATTGCAACATTTAAGTCATTAAGAAATAAAACTTGGTGTGCCAAACCTAATTTATTAAGATAACCAGCAAGTCTATTATTTAAATAAGATAAATTTTGTTCAATAATTTTCTTTCGAATAAAGCTATCTTTATTTGTTAAAAGTTTAAATAAAAATTCTTGATGTTCTTTAAATAGATCAAGCTCGTTTATAATTGCCCAATCAATTTCTTGTATTGCTTCAGTTTTTAATTCTTCTATCTGTTTTTCATACGGATCTTGTTCTTCTTCTTTGTTTAATAAAGATTGTTTAAGATTATCAACATTGCTCCGATGATCATATGCTTCTTTAATACTTTCATAAAAAGTATTTGGTTTTTTATTAATGTCGCCAATTTCTTCTAAGTCTAATACAACAGTAGACAGTTTTACGTTAATTTCTTGAGCATATAATTTTGCATCGTCTAGTTCTTTAGTTTTTTTAGATAAAATTTCTTCTTTTTTATCATCATGAAGTTCTTGTCCGCATGCATAACATATTGCATTATCTAATCCTGCGATATCTTTAGACACTTTATCAACAGACTTGTCAGCACGTTGTAGTGCAGGCTCTAGTGTGCTTAATTCTTTTTTAAGAGCTGTAATTTTATTATTATGTTCAGACCATTTTCCTAATTTTTCATGAAAATTTAATTCTGCATCAACATCTAATTGTTCTAATTCATTAATACCTGATTGTAATTTTTTAATATCTTCAGATTTTTTTGATAGCCAGGCTTTTTGGGTAGTTTGTAAATTTTTAATAGTAGCTTCAATTTTTGAATTAGCTGTTTCTATTGCATTTATTTTTATTTTTTCTTCTGTAATTGTTTCTTTAGTAATACGAAGTTGGTCTTTAAGTTTTTCTGCTTTTTCAGAAAGTATAGTAATACCTAATAATTGTTCTATAATATCTTTCTGATCATTTGTACGCATACTTAAAAAAGGTTCAGTATAAGTGTTTAAAGCAAGAATATGCTTAAACATATCATGAGACATTGATATTATTTTATTAATATCTTCTTGAGTTTTTCGACTATCCCCTTGTGATTCATCAATTAACTCTTGTTCTTGATTATTAATAAAAAATTTAAGTAAGTTGGGTCCGCGTCCTCGTTCAATTCTATAAGTTATTCCTTCTATTGCAAAATGTAGCGTAACTAACATCCCCTTACCATTAGTTTTATTAATAAGGTTGTTACGCTTAATGTTTGTTAGTGCTTGGCCGTACAAGGCATAACTTAATGCATTAATAATAGTTGTTTTTCCTGTACCGTTACGACTTCCTGTATCGTCACCTCCTTGATCCAAGTTTTCGCCAAGCACTAACGTTAGTTGATCTTTATTAAAATCAATAGCTTGAGTTTGATTACCCACGCTCATAAAGTTTTTAACAGTAAGATCTTTAATTTCTATCATAATGTATATTCAAAATTTTGAGTTTCGTCATTAATATGGACTTGTTTTGCACCGTTGCTAATATGAAAATGAGTAGCCATCGGTGTTAATGGAGACAATGTTACTAATCTTTCATACTTGTTTTCTATTGTCCACTTGTTTATTTTTTTAACAATTTCTTTACCTGCACCTTTTTTTCTTGACCATATCGTATATGCTATTACAATTTTACCACCTATTCTTGACATATAATCCATTTCTCTAACCGTATATGGTATTTCAGGACATATTGCAACGCAAGCAATTGATTCAATTTCATTATTATATTTTAGTCCAAATATTTTTCTACCGTGTGTAATTCTAAAACTTAATGTTAATTCCGGTCTTACAGGATCCTCTGATACATCTATGTTGTTAAGTTCAACTAGCTTGGAACCTTTAACCCATTTAAAAAAATCATTTACACTATCTTTGATTTCTATCATATTATAATTCGTTATATATTTCTAGCAATGTAGTTTTATTAAAAGAATCAGATTCAATAGCAGAAATTTCTCCAGCTACTATTTGGTCAACACTTTCAAATTGCGCAATATCTAATTCAGTAGATATTTCTTCAACTATGTTTTGTG
>Ga0310342_100000007_pt1 | contig 118704 bp, 111 predicted proteins | sample S15DNA20500_MG_FD_206155 | JGI IMG/M metagenome (GOLD analysis project Ga0310342, IMG submission 206155) | Marine microbial communities from station ALOHA, North Pacific Subtropical Gyre - S1503-DNA-20-500_MG | ecosystem: Environmental > Aquatic > Marine > Oceanic | place: Pacific Ocean... | reverse complement strand
GGCTGCTCCTTCGTCACCATGCACGGCGCCGGTTCGCCGGCCATGCGCTGCTGGCAGCGGACCAGCACCTCGCGGCGCTCTTCCACGGGCAGCAGGCCCCAATAGCTGATCTCGCGGCCGGTGCGGAAGCACCCCACGCAGATATCGTCCCCGTCCAGGGCGCAGATCGATACGCAGGGCGACACCGGGGCTTCCGGGAATTCCGGCCGGTTATTGAAAGCGCTCATCGGCTTCCAGGTGCTCGTCGAAGTGTTTCGCATGGGCCGCGTAGTGCTGGCTGCTCATGGTAAGCATGGCTTTGTGGCCGTCGGAGATCTCCTTGACCACCTTGGCCGGCGCGCCCATCACCAGGGAATTATCAGGAATCTCCATGCCCTCGGGCACCAGCGCGTGGGCACCGATGATGCAATTCTTGCCGATCTTCGCCTTGTTCAGCACCACCGCGTTGATGCCGATCAGGCTGTTATCGCCGATGGTGCAGCCGTGCAGCATGACTTTGTGGCCGACGGTGACACCGTTACCGATCTTCATCGGAACGCCCGGATCCACATGCAGTACGGAATTTTCCTGCACGTTGGTGTTGTCACCGATCTCGATCAAATCGTTGTCGCCGCGAATCACCGCGCCGAACCAGACGCTGCTGTTGGCGCCCAGGACCACCGAACCGATCACCGTGGCGTTAGGCGCCACCCATTGGCCTTCACCGCGCATTTCCACGCGCCGGCCTTCCAGTTTATAAATCATTTTTCACCCGTCAGGTCGAAACGCACATCGGCGTCGTACACATGATTGATCAGATCCAGAATCATAAAGGCGGTGAGCCCCCAGATCCGCTTATCCTCGTAATAATAGCTGGGCATGCGCAGGCGGCGGCCGTAAAAGTCGATCGGCGGTGACAGCTCCGGTTCCTGATCCAGGAAGAAGCTCAGCGGCACCTGAAAAATGGTCTCGATCTCACCGGGCTCGGGGGTCAGGTCCACCCCCGTCCGCACCACGCCCACGAACGGGGTTACCTTCATACCGAAACGGGACGCCAGCGGCGAGAGTTGACCGACCACCTCCACTTCACGCTGGGCCAGGCCCACCTCCTCGTGGCTTTCGCGCAAGGCGGTGTGCAACAGGTCACGGTCGCCGGGGTCCCGTTTGCCGCCGGGGAAGGCCACCTCGCCAGCGTGCGTGGGCATGCCCTGGGCACGGACCGTCAGTATCAATTCCGGGTCGGGCTGGTCCACGAACGGCATAAGCACGGCGGCTTCCGGCAGGTCCACCGGTAAGTCATTGAAAGGATAGGCCGACATGCGCTGCCGGAGTTGCTCTAGCACGGGGTACTCCCAGTCTTATTTCAAACACCAGTTTGAACAGGCGTCGCGCACCGGGCAAGGCCGGAGGCTTCCAATTCATCAATTGCCGATCCACCGCCAAGCCATTAGGCTGGCGTTTCCTCATTATACCGGCCACCGGCCGGCTTCGTGGTGAGGCTCCATCAGCAGGCGAGAGCATCAATGAAATATTGCAGCCATTGCGGCGAAGAGATTCTGTTCTCCATCCCCGAAGGCGATAACCGGCCCCGCTATTGGTGCAACCACTGCGGCGTGATCCACTACCAGAACCCGAAAATCGTGGTCGGCGCGATTCCGGTCTGGGAAGGTCGCTTCCTGCTCTGCAAACGCTCGATTGAGCCGCGCATCGGCTACTGGACCCTGCCCGCCGGCTACATGGAAAACGGCGAAACCCTCCAGGAAGGCGCCGCCCGGGAAACCTGGGAAGAAGCCTGCGCCACCGTGGCCATCGGCGATCTGTACACGGTGTTCAATTTGCCGCACATCAACCAGGTCTACATGTTCTTCCTCAGCGAGATGGTCAACGGCGACTTCGCCGCCGGCGACGAGAGCGCCGACGCCGGGCTGTTTTCCGAGGATGAGATTCCCTGGGACGAGCTGGCGTTTCCGACCATCGGCCGGACACTGAAGTTCTTCATCCAGGACCGCGCCAACGGCAATGAGTTTCCGGTGCGCACTCAGGATATCCCGCCTTTGCAGCGCAAACCCGCCCTCGACGACTGAACCTAACCCGGCAGGTCCTCGAGCCGCCAAAGATCAATGGCGGGCTCCTCATAGGGGTGCGCCAGGCGCAGGGCGCTGATCGCGGCGCGCAGATGATCTTCCATGCAAATGGTTTCCACCCGGAATTCACGTACCGTCTCGATCTCGCCCTGGCCGCCGATGTAAGGATCACTGCCCTCCAGCGGCCGGAACTGCCCCTGGCCGGCGACCTGGAAGCTGCAGCAGTCGTAGTTTCCGATGCGCCCGGCACCGGCCTCGAAAACGGCGGTCTTCACCGCTTCGGCGTGATCTTCGGGGACATAGAAACAAAGCTTGTAGACGGTCATGGGGCCTCCCTGGCGGACCGCCCCGGTTCAGGCGGTCGCGCGGTCGTTGTCGGCGGGCTGCGCGAGGTGCGCGTAAGCATCGCGCAACTGGTAGTTGCCCTGGGATGAAATCCACACGCCGGTGGCGGACACGGTCTGGGTGTCGCCGGCGAACACCTTGGCCTCGGTGAGCAGCTTACGCCCTTCCACTTTCGCCACGCGGGACTCGAAGCGGATCTCCGTATTCAGCGGCGTGGGTGCCATATAGCGGATGTTGAGGGTGCCGGTCATGCCCAGGCCGGTGACGAAATCCTGACACTTAGCCATCAACATATCCAGGGCCAGGGACAGCACACCCCCGTGCACCTTGCCCGGCGGGCCCATGAACAGGCGTCCGAAGGTGGCACGACCGCGCACGGTGTCGCCGTCCAGCCACAGCTCCAGCGGCGGCGACAGCGGCGTCGCCTGGCCGGTAAGGATTTCAAAGTCGGCCATGTCCAGCGCGTCCTGACGACTGCCCTTACCCACGATCAGCCGACCGAGAATATCGCGCATACTGCGATGACCGTGGCCTTCCAAGCGCTCACGCAACGCCCGCGCCTGCGCCGTGTAGTCCGCCAGCGCCGCCTCATCCGCGTCCAACCGAATCAACTGCTCGCTGATCGCCTTCAACTCACCGGCCAACTCCCGGCGCCGCTCGGACACCGCCGTCGGCTCCGGCGACTCCGCGATCAACATATCAAAATAGTTATACGTCTCGTCCGCCATACGTCCCCAACTCCAATCCCGCAAAAGCGCTCAGTCTTTTGATTTTGCCTTTCGCTATCAACTATCCATTATCAACTATCAACTGCTTCTACCCGACCCATTTGCGGGCATTGGCAAACAACCGATACCAGGGCCCGTTCTCGAACCGGCGCCAGTCGTCCGGGATCCAGCTGTTCTGCAGCACGCGGAACACGCGCTCCGGGTGCGGCATCATGATGGTGGCCCGGCCGTCGCGGGAGGTGAAGCCGGTGACACCCTGAGCGGAACCGTTGGGGTTGGCGGGGTACTGCTCCGCCGGGTTGCCCAGGGTATCCACGTAGCGCAGCGCCAGCAGCCGCTGTTCGATGTTACGGTTGAGGTCCTGGTCACTGATCTCGGCGCGGCCTTCACCGTGGGCCACGGCGATCGGCAGGCGGGTGCCCGCCATGTCGCGCAGTAAGATGGACGGCGAGTCCTGGATTTCCACCAGTGAGGTACGCGCCTCGAACTGCTCGCTCAGGTTGCGCACGAAATGCGGCCAGTGCTCGGCGCCGGGAATCAGATCCTTCAGGTTGGACAGCATCTGACAACCGTTGCACACCCCCAGAGAGAAGGTGTCCTCGCGGAAGAAGAAGCGGTTGAAAGCGTCACGCAGGCCCGGGTTGTAAAGGATGCTCTTGGCCCAGCCCTCGCCGGCGCCCAGCACGTCACCGTAGGAAAAGCCGCCGCAGGCCACCAGACCTTTCATCTCGTCCAGGCTGACACGGCCGGCGAGCAGATCGCTCATGTGCACGTCCATGGCGCTGAACCCGGCGCGGTCGAAGGCGGCGGCCATTTCCATGTGACCGTTTACGCCCTGCTCGCGCAGGATCGCCACCTTGGGACGGGCACCGGTATTAATGAACGGGCTGGCCACGTCCTCGCTCATGTCGAAGGTGAGGCGCACGTTCAGGCCCGGGTCGTTGGAATCGGCGATCGATTCGAACTCCTGGCGGGCACAGTCCGGGTTGTCGCGCAGCGCCTGGATGCGGTAGCTGGTTTCCGACCACAGCCGCTGCAGGCCCCAGCGCGGACGTTCGCGCAACACCGCGCCGCCCAGGCGCAGGCGTACCACGTCTTCGTCGTTGACGGTGCCGACACTGTGCACGCAGCCGCCCAGGCCGGCGTCCTGGTATCGCTGGCGCACCGCCTGCGCGTCGGCGGCGCGCACCTGGATCACAGCGCCGGCTTCCTCGGCGAACAGCGCCGCCACCGCCTCGGGACCGTCGCCGGCGATGTTGTCCAGCACGATATCCAGGCCGGTGCGACCGGCGAACGCCATCTCCGCCAGGGTGGTGAACAGACCGCCGTCGGAGCGGTCGTGGTAGGCGAGCAAACGCTCTTCCGCCAGCAGCCGCTGGGTCACCTCGAAGAACGCAATCAGATCATCGGCGTCGTCCAGGTCCGGCGCCACATCGCCGACTTTGCCGTACACCTGGGCCAGCGCCGAACCGGCCAGGCGGTTCTTGCCCCGGCCCAGGTCGATCAGCAGCAACTCGCTGTCCAGCCCGGTCTTCAATTGCGGAGTGGCGGTCAAACCGATGTCGGTGACGTTGGCGAAGCCGGAGACGATCAACGACAACGGCGCCACCACGCTTTTATCGATCCCTTTTTCCTGCCACAGGGTGCGCATGGACAGGGAGTCCTTGCCCACCGGAATGGCGATGCCCAGCTTCGGGCACAATTCCATGCCCACCGCCTTGACGGTTTCGAACAGGGCCTGGTCTTCGCCCGGGTGGCCGGCGGCGGCCATCCAGTTGGCGGACAGGCGAATCTGGCCCAGCGAGCCGATGTGGGCACCGGCCAGGTTGGTGAGGGTTTCCGCCACCGCCATACGGCCGGACGCGGCGGCGTTGACCAGCGCCACCGGAGTGCGCTCACCCATCGCCATGGCTTCCCCGGTACGCTGGTTGTAACCGGTGGCGGTCACCGCGCAGTCGGCCACCGGTACCTGCCAGGGGCCGACCATCTGATCGCGGTGCACCAGGCCGGTCACGGAGCGGTCGCCGATGGTGATCAGGAAATTTTTGGAGGCCACCGTGGGCAGGCGCATGACCCGCTCAATGGCGTCCTTGAGCTCAATGCCTTCGGTGGTGAACGGCTGGCGCTCGAAGTCTTCCCGGTCGTAGGCGCGCTGCATTTTCGGCGGCTTGCCGAACAGCAGGTCCATGGGCAGATCCACAGGAGCGTCGCCGAAATGGTCGTCGGCCACTTCCAGGTGCTCCGCTTCGGTGGCCTCGCCGAGCACCGCGAACGGCGCCCGCTCGCGCTGGCAGAGCGCCTCGAAGCGTTCCAGGTCTTCCGGCAGCACCGCCAGCACATACCGTTCCTGCGCTTCGTTGCACCAGATTTCCACCGGGCTCATGCCCGGCTCGGCGCTGGGAATGGCGCGCAGCGACAGTTTGGCGCCGCGATCGTGGTCGTGGACCAGCTCCGGCAAGGCATTGGACAGGCCGCCGGCGCCCACGTCGTGGATGGACACGATCGGATTGTGTTCGCCCAGCGCCCAGCAGCGGTCGATCACTTCCTGGACGCGGCGCTCGATTTCCGGGTTATCGCGCTGCACCGAGGCGAAATCCAGCGCCTCGTCGGATTCACCGCTGGCCATGGAACTGGCGGCGCCGCCGCCCAGCCCGATCAGCATGGCCGGCCCGCCGATCACGATCACCTTGGCGCCGGGCGGGATCGGCTTTTTATGCACGTCGCCGTCACGTACGTTGCCCAGGCCGCCGGCGATCATGATCGGCTTGTGGTAACCGCGACGCTCGTCGCCGGCCACGCCCGGTGCCTGGATTTCCAGGGTGCGGAAGTAACCGCACAGGTTGGGCCGGCCGAACTCGTTGTTGAACGCGGCGCCGCCCAGCGGCCCATCGATCATGATGTCCAGCGGTGAGGCGATGCGCCCGGGACGACCGTAGTCGTCTTCCCAGGGCTGGCGGAAATCCGGGATGCACAGGTTGGACACCGAGAAGCCGGTGAGGCCGGCCTTGGGCTTGCCGCCCCGGCCGGTGGCGCCCTCGTCGCGAATTTCGCCACCGGCGCCGGTGGCCGCGCCGGGGCGCGGCGCAATGGCGGTGGGGTGGTTGTGGGTCTCCACCTTCATCAGCATGTGCACCGGCTCATTGCGGTAACGGTACTCACAGGGATAACCGGCGTTGCCCGGGTCCGGGTAAAAGCGGTCCGCCACCGGGCCGGCCACCACCGCCGCGTTATCGCTGTAGGCACTGAGCACGCCCTCGCTGGCGTGCTTATAGGTGTTGCGGATCATGGCGAACAGGCTGAGGTCCTGCTCCTGGCCATCAATGGTCCAATCCGCGTTGAAGATCTTGTGCCGGCAGTGCTCGGAATTGGCCTGGGCGAACATCATCAGCTCGGCGTCCGAGGGGTTGCGTCCCAGGGCGGTGAAGCGCTCCGCCAGATAGTCGATTTCATCCTCCGCCAGCGCCAGACCCAGCTCGCCATTGGCGGTGGCCAGAGCCTCGCGGCCGCCGCCGATCACATCCACGCTGGTCAACGGACGCGGCAGGTGGTGGGTAAACAGCACCTCGGCGTCCTCCAGCCGATCGAGCACCGCTTCCACCATGCGGTCGTGCAAGGCGGCGGCCAGCTCGCCCCGGGCCGCCGCTCCGTCAACCTTGAGCCGGTATTCGATGCCACGTTCCACCCGCGCCACCTTGTCGAGACCGGCGTTATGGCAGATGTCGGTGGCCTTGGACGACCACGGCGACACCGTGCCCGGACGGGGCACCACCACGAAGGTTTCACTGCCGTTTTCGTCCACGGCCGCGTCCTCCAGGCTGGGGCCGTACTCCAGCAGGCTGTCGAGCACCTCACGCTCGCGCTCGCTCAAACCGTCGGCGCCCTCCTCGGAGAGCGCCACGAAATGCACGAAGCGGGCGGACAGAGCCTCTACCTGGGGCAGAGCTTCCAGCAGTTTTTCCTTTCGAAACGCGGATAGGGCCGGGCTACCGGGGAGGATCAGCATGGGGTCGGCTTTTCCTTTACGTGCAGGGGGAGAAATAAGGATCGCAATGATAAGGGATGGCCGGCCGAATTCCTATGCGCATGCCGCGAGGGCCAAAAAGATGCAAGCAAATATGATTGTTGGACAAATTGCTGGATTTTTGACCAAATCCGATGGTAGATTCGCCGCGCACACGTGATGTAGGTCACAGTCGAACCCGAGGGCAAGCGCCCTGATCCCGGGTCCGGCGATGGACGGCACGGGCCGTACCGACCTGTCTGGAGTACACCCAGCAGAGGTATAAACGGATATGACAGTGCTACAACGGCTTCGCGGCTTCTTCCGCCCCGGCCGGCATCTTATCGCACCGCTCGCGCTGCTCGGCGCGGTCGGTCTGATGGTGGCGATGCGCCCCACCCCCACCGCCCTGGAACGTGTCCAGGCGCGGGGCGAGCTGGTGGTGGCCACGCGCCCCTCGCTGACCACCGTCTACCGTGACCCCAATGGCCTCACCGGCATGGAATACGAGCTGGCGCGCGGCTTCGCCGAGCGTCTGGGCGTGGAACTTCGCCTTATGGAGCTGGATAGCACCTCCGACCTGAAGTACGCGGTGCGTCGCGGCAAGGCGGATCTGGCCGCCTCGGCCCTGCTGGCCGGCGGCGACGGCGACCAGGCGCTGCGCTACAGCACCCCCTATCAGAACGTTGACACTCTGGTGATGTACCGTCTGGGCGACCCGCGTCCCAGCGAGATCACCGACCTGATCGGCAAGGACGTGCTGGTGCGCGCCGGTAGTCGCCACGCGGACCTGCTGGTGGCGGCGCAGCTGGACCACCCGGAGCTGAAATTCGAGCAGGTGGAAAACGCCACCGCGGAACAACTGCTGGCGCTGGTTGAACAAGGCGACGGCGACTACGCCCTGATCAACTCCAACGCCTACGCCATGCACCGTTCGCTGTTCCCGGACCTGGCGTCCGGCTTCACGCTGAGCGTGGATCAGGGCCTGGCGTGGGCGTTCCGCGCCAACGACGACCGCAGCCTGTACCTGGCCGCGCAGCGCTTCCTGACCCAGGCCAAGGCGGACGGCACCACCGCCCGTCTGGCGGACCGTTTCTACGGTCATGTGGATCAGTTCAACCTGTACGCCGCGCGCAGCTTTATCCGTCATATGGACGATCGCCTGCCCAGCTACACCGCCCAGTTCCAGGAAGCGTCCGTGGACGCGGGCTTTGACTGGCGCCTGCTGGCGGCCATGGCCTATCAGGAATCCCTGTGGGACGCCCAGGCGATCTCCCCCACCGGGGTCGAGGGCCTGATGATGCTGACCAACCGCACCGCCCGGGAAATGGGGGTCTCCGACCGCACCGATCCGGCCCAAAGCATCCGCGCCGGCGCCGCCTACCTGCGCAAGCTGCATGACCGCGTACCGGAACGCATCCAGGAACCGGACCGCACCTGGATGGCGCTGGCCGCCTACAACATGGGCATGGGTCACCTGGAAGATGCCCGCGTGCTCACCGAGCGTCAGGGCGACGACCCGGACCTCTGGCGGGACGTCAAAACCCGGCTCACCCTGCTCGACGACCCGGCCTACGTGAACCAGCTGCGCTACGGCGCCGCCCCCGGCGGCCAGGCGGCGGTGTACGTGCGCCACATCCGCCGCTACTACGACCTGCTGGTGTGGGCCAACAATTCCGACCGCCACCGCGGCAGCCTGCTCGCCCTGGCCGACTGATTATGGGAGCGGGCTGTGGGAGCGGGCCCCGCCCGCGAAAGGCCGGCCAAGCCGGCCGGCAGGATCCCAGAGACCTATAATTAACGGCGCTCCCGAAAGAAGTCGCGCAGCAATTGCGCGGCTTCCTCGGCGCACACGCCGCCGGTCACTTCGATGCGGTGGTTATAGAATCCGCGCTCAGGCAAACCCAACTGACTTTCGCAGACGCCCGCCCGGGGCTCCCGGGCGCCGTACACCAACCGCGCGATACGGGCGTGCATCAATGCACCGAAGCACATGGTGCAGGGCTCGATGGTGACGTAGAGCGTGGCGCCGGACAGGCGATAATTGCCTTCCCGGGCGGCGGCGTCACGCAGGGCGTTGACCTCCGCGTGGCCGGTGGGATCATGGGCAATGATCGGCCGGTTCCAGCCCTCTCCGATCACTTCACCGTCACGGACCACCACCGCCCCCACCGGCACTTCGCCCTCCCCGGCGGCGGTTTCCGCCAGCGCCAGCGCCCGGGCCATCCAAAATTCATCGTCTTGCGCCATTGCCGGCTTCTCCGTCTATCGTTGCCGACATGGTACGGTCCCTGGTCGTCGCTTTCAGCTACAATCAGGCCTCGACGCGCCCAAGGGCGCTGCAATGATTTTCAAGCAAAGGAGCCGCCACAATGACCACTCTGGGCACCCCCAACGCGCCCGGCGCCACCCGTGTACTGCTGCTGGGCTCCGGCGAACTGGGCAAGGAGGTCAGCATCGAGCTGATGCGGCTGGGCTGTGAAGTGATCGCCGTGGACCGCTACGACAACGCGCCGGCCATGCAGGTGGCCCACCGCAGCCATGTCATCGACATGCTCGACGGCGCCGCGATTCGTGGCGTGGTGGAGCAGGAGCAGCCGCACTTTATCGTGCCGGAGATCGAGGCCATCGCCACCGACGAGCTGCTCAAACTGGAGCAGGAAGGCGTCACCGTGGTGCCCACCGCCCGCGCCGCCCGCCTGACCATGAACCGCGAAGGCATCCGTCGACTGGCGGCGGAAGAATTGGGCCTGAACACGTCCCCGTACCGTTTCGCCGGCACCCGGGAGGAGTACCTGGCGGCGGTGCGCGAAGTGGGCCTGCCCTGTGTGGTGAAGCCGGTGATGTCGTCCTCCGGCAAGGGCCAGAGCCTGGTGAAACAGGACCAGGACATCGACGCCGCCTGGGACTACGCTCAGTCCGGCGGCCGCGCCGGTCAGGGCCGGGTGATCGTGGAAGGCTTCGTGGATTTCGAGTATGAAATCACCCTGCTGACCGTACGGCATCGGAACGGCACGTCGTTCTGCGCGCCCATCGGCCACCGTCAGGAAGACGGCGATTATCGGGAATCCTGGCAGCCGCAGCCGATGAACGACGCCGCCCTGGTGGAGGCGGAGCGACAGGCCAGAGCGGTCACCGACGCCCTGGGCGGACGCGGCCTGTTCGGCGTCGAATTCTTCGTCAAAGGCGACCAGGTGTGGTTCAGTGAAGTGTCACCGCGCCCCCACGACACCGGTCTGGTGACGCTGATATCCCAGGACCTGTCGGAATTCGCGCTGCATGCCCGCGCGATTCTCGGCCTGCCGGTACCGCTGATTGAACAACGTGGTCCGTCCGCCTCGTCGGTGCTGATGGTCAAGGGCGAATCCACCGATATGCGCTACGGCAACCTGGACGAGGCCCTGGCGCAGCCGGATACGGACCTGCGCCTGTTCGGCAAGCCCGAGGTGAGCGGCAGCCGCCGCCTGGGCGTCGCCGTGGCGCGTGCCGACAGCGTCGAACGCGCTCGCGTAAAAGCGAACAAAGTGATTGCCGCCATCAAGGTCGAGCTATAACCACGCGGCGTTTTTAATTCGAACGGAGAGGTATTTCATGTATCGGGATACACACAGCAAGATCATCGGCTATCTGCTCTGGATCTTCGGCTTCATGGGCGCTCACCGCTTCTACTATGGGCGCCAGATTACCGGCACCATCTGGTTCTTCACCCTGGGGCTGTTTTTCATCGGCTGGATCATTGATCTGTTTCTGATCCCGGGCATGGATGAATCCGCGGATACCCGCTATCGACCCGGGCCCACCGACTACAACATCACCTGGATTCTGCTCACCTTTCTCGGCGTCTTCGGGCTGCACCGGTTCTACATGGGGAAATGGATCACCGGCATCATCTACCTGCTGACACTGGGGTTGTTCGGGCTGGGGATTCTTTATGACTACTGGACTCTGAACGGACAGATCAGCAGCAAGAATATGATGCACGGAACGCTCTGAAGAGGACACTTGTGGGAGCGGGCCCCGCCCGCTCCTACAGGTTTTTTCAGTTCTTCATCGCGTACTTGCCGGAGCCCAGGAAGAACAGCGCCACCGCGTTGAACAGGTAAAACGCCTGCAGCTCGATCGCCCAACCGCCGGTCTTGCTGAGCGCGAACAGTTCGTTCATGTGCGCCATCAGCAACGCCACCAGCATATTCCCCACGATCAACACGGCGCCGATCCGGGTATAGTAGCCAATGATGATCATCACCGGCGCGATCACTTCACCGATAAACACCCCATAGGCCAGAAAACCCGGCAGCCCGTAACCCTGCAACGAGCCGGAGATCCAGCCCACGCCGCTTTCCAGCTTGGCGATGCCGTGCAGCAACAAAAGCAGCCCCAGTGTCAGACGCAGAATCAGTTTGCCCAGATCGGCGTTTTGCATACTCCCTCCTTTTGATTTGGCGGTGCCCTCAGTAATAACGACCTATTGAACGGTTTTGCCGGGAAAAAGAAAAGCGGCCGGGCCCCACTTTCGCTATTGCTGCACAATCCCGCCACGCCGCCCCCCTTTTCGCTTTTTATTCGCGCGCCCTATTTACATGATAACCGTCATCATTATATAAATGATAACCATCATTCAAAAGCGACCGCCAAGCGCAAGAGGTCCGACCATGAGAGTCAGTAAGGAACAGGCCGCCGCCAACCGTGAGCAGATCGTCCATGAAGCCGCCCGCTTGTTTCGCGAGCGGGGCTTCGACGGCATCGGCGTGGCCGAACTGATGAAGAACGCCGGCTTCACCCACGGCGGCTTCTACGGCCACTTCGACTCCAAGGAACAACTGATGGCGGAAGCCTGCGAGTACGCCATCGGCGTGACCGGCCGACGTTGGCGCCGCCTCGTCAACGACACCGACGGACCGTCCATGGACGCCCTGGCCGGCCGTTATCTGTCCAAGCGCCACCGTGACGCCCCCGGTGACGGCTGCGTGCTGGCCGCCCTTGCCGGCGATGCCGCGCGCCAGAGCCCGCCGGTGCGCGCCGCCTTCACCGGCAGCGTGAAGCGCTTTATTGATCTGCTCGGCAGTGCCCTGCCCACACGCAACAAAGCCGCGCGCCGGCAGAAAGCAGTGGCCGCCTGCGCCGCCATGGTGGGGGCGCTGGTGCTGTCCCGGGCGGTGGACGATCCGGCGCTATCCGAAGAATTTCTCAACGCCGTGGCCACCCAGCTGCCCGGCACGCACTAACCGACACGATTGGAGCAGTACCATGAGCGAAGCCGCACTGAACGGCCTGGAAACCCTGCAACAGCTGATGCGTGAAAAACGGAACCCGGCCATCGGCGACACCCTCGATTTCACCCTGGTGGAAGTGGAAAAAGGCCGCGCGGTCTTCGAAGGCACGCCTTCGGAGAAAGTCTATAACCCGATCGGCTCCGTGCACGGCGGCTACGCCGCCGCGCTGCTCGATTCCGCCTGCGGCTGCGCGGTGCACGCGAGCCTGGAAGCGGACCAGGCCTACACCACCGCGGAACTCAAAGTCGCCTACCACCGGGGCATGACCAAGGACACCGGCCCGGTCCGTGCCGAAGGCACCGTGATCACCCTGGGTCGCCGCCTCGGGTTCGCCGAAGCCCGCCTCACCGACCGCAACGGCAAGCTCTACGCCAGCGCCACCTCCACTCTGTTAATCATGCAGCGGTGACCGCCGTGAACCAGGCCGCCACTCTCAGCCCGCCCCGCGCCACGCCGAATGAACGCACGCGCATGATTCTGGAAGCGCCGGTGCTGCCCACCCTGTTGGCGCTGGCGGCCCCCAACCTGGTGGTGATGCTGGCCCAGGCGCTGGCCAATTTTCTGGAAAGTTATTACGTGGGGCTGCTGGGCGTTGACGCCCTGGCCGGCGCCGCCCTGGTGTTTCCGCTGGTGATGCTGATGATGATGATGTCCGCCGGCGGCATCGGCGGCGGCATTTCCTCGGCGGTGGCCCGTTCGCTGGGCGCCGGCGACCAGGACAAGGCCGATGCCCTCGCCCTGCACGCGGTGGTGATCGTGCTGGTGTTCGGCCTGATCTGCTCGCTGATCGTGATCGGCTTCGCCGGCCCCCTCTACGGTGCCCTGGGCGGACAAGGCGCGGCCCTCGACGCGGCCGTGGCCTACTCCAACGCTCTGTTCAGTGGCGTGGTGTTCCTGTGGCTGATGAACGGCTTGTCGGCGGTACTGCGCGGCGCCGGTAACATGCGGCTACCGGCACTGGTGATGGTGGGCGGCGTGCCCCTGCTGCTGGTGCTCTCACCGCTGCTGATTTTCGGCTTCGGCCCAGTGCCGGCGTTGGGCATTACCGGCGCCGGTCTGGCGCTGGCCAGTTATTACCTGATCGCCACGGTGATTCTGGCTGCGACCCTGGTCCGCGGCCGCGGCGGCGTGCGGCTGAGTTTGCACCACCCTTTGCGGCGCGCCCTGTTCGGCGAAATCCTCGGTGTCGGCCTCTGGTCGTCATTGAACACCGTGCTGTCGAATCTGTGCGTGGTGGTGGCCACCTTCTTCGTGGCGCGCACCAGCATGGAAGCCCTGGCCGGGTTCGGCCTGGGCATTCGTATCGAGTATCTGCAGATTCCCATCGTGTTCGGCTTCGGCACCGCCCTGGTGGCGATGGTCGGCATGAACCTGGGGGCCGGCCAGTTCCAGCGCGCCCGGCGCATCGCCTGGACCGGCGCGGCGGTGGCGGCGGTCACTACCGAGACCGTGGGCCTGGCGGCGGCGCTGTTTCCCCAGGCGTGGCTAAGCCTGTTCACCGACGACCCGGAGGCGATCGCCACCGGCGCTTTGTACCTGCGCGTCGTGGCGCCGGCCTACGCCTTCCTCGGGGTAGGTCTGGCGCTTTACTTCGCATCCCAGGGCGCCGGGCGCATGGGCTGGCCACTGCTCGCCAGCGTCGCGCGGCTGACCGTGCTGACGCTGGGTTGCGCGCTGATGGCCGGCTGGCTGCCGGGCAACCTGGCCGCGCTGTGCACGGTGATGGTCGCCGCGCTGGTGGCGTTGGCGTTGTTCAATGGTCTGCCCTGGTTGCGACAGGCACCGGGCGCGCCGCAAACAGGAGAGACACCATGAAAGCCGTTATCGCGGGCTACGCCCGATCCCCGTTTCACTTCGCCAACAAAGGCCTGCTCGCCCCGGTGCGCCCGGACGATCTCGCCAGCCAGGTGGTCAAGGCGCTGCTCGTCCGCACCGACCTGGACCCGGCGCTGCTGGAAGACGTGATTCTCGGCTGCGCCTACCCGGAAGCCTCCCAGGGCAACAACCTGGCCCGCATCGTCGGTCTGCTCAGCGGCCTGCCCCAGGAAGTGGGCGGCATGACCGTGAACCGCTTCTGCGGCTCGTCCATGTCGGCGATCCACATTGCCGCCGCGAACATCGAAGCGGGGCTTGGCGACGCCTTTCTGTGCGTGGGCGTTGAGTCGATGACCATGGTCCCGCAGGGCGGCTTCAACTTCTCGCCCAACCCCTGGCTCAAAGACTACACCGACGCTTATGTGTCCATGGGACGTACCGCCGAAAACGTGGCCCAACGTTACGGCATCCCGCGCGGCGAACAGGAACGCATGGCGCTGGAATCCCACCACAAAGCCGCCGCCGCCCGCGAGCAAGGGCGCCTGCGCGACGAGATCGTGCGCATCCAGACCGGCACCGGCGAGTGGATCACCGAGGACGGCTGCATCCGCCCGACCACGTCCCTGGAGGCCCTGGCCAAACTGCCGCCGGCGTTCGATGAACACGGCGTGGTCACCGCCGGCACCTCGTCGCCGCTCACCGACGGCGCCTCCGCCGTGCTGGTCACCAGCGACGACTTCGCCGCGCGCCACAACCTGAACCCCAGCGCGCGTATCCGCGCCGTGGCCAGCGCCGGCTGCGACCCGGCGGTGATGGGCCTGGGCCCGATCCCGGCCACGCGGAAAGCGCTGGCCCGGGCGGGCCTGAACGCCGACGACCTGGGCGTGGTGGAGATCAACGAGGCGTTCGCCTCCCAGGCACTGGCCTGCATTGGCGACCTGCACCTGGACCCGGCGACCGTGAACCTGGACGGCGGCGGCATGGCCATTGGCCACCCGCTGGGCGCCACCGGCGCGCGCATTACCGGCAAGGCGGCGGCCCTGTTGCAACGGGAAAAGGTGAAGTACGCCCTCGCCACCCAGTGCATCGGCGGCGGTCAAGGCGTGGCCACCCTCCTGGAAGCGCTGTAAATGCGGCGCTGGCACTACGCCTGGGTGATCGCCGGCGTCACCTTTCTGACCATGTTGTCCGCGTCGGCGGCGCTGGGTTTGCCGGGGGCGTTCCTGCGCCCCCTGGGCGAAGAGTTCGGCTGGAACACCGAGCAGATCTCCACCGCGCTGGCGATCCGCTTCGTGCTGTTCGGCCTGATGGGGCCGTTCTCCGCGCTGCTCATTGAACGCTTCGGCCTGCGACCGATCATGGCCGGGGCACTATTGTCGGTGGCCGTCGGCCTGGGCCTGTCCACGCAAATGACCGAAATCTGGCACCTGATTATGCTGTGGGGCGTGCTGCTGGGCCTCGGCTCGGGACTGATTGCCCTGGTGCTGGGCGCGGTGGTCGCCAACCGCTGGTTCGAGCAGCGGCGCGGCCTGGTGCTGGGCATGCTCACCGCCAGCGTCGCCACCGGCCAGCTGCTGTTCCTGCCGCTCGCCACCTGGCTGATCGAACAGGTGGGCTGGCGCTGGGCCCTGATGCCGGTGGTGCTGTGCTGTCTGCTGGTGGCGGTATTGGTGTGGCGGCTGGTCCGTGATCACCCCCGCGACCTGGGCCTGCGGCCCTTCGGCGCGCACGGCGACGAGCAACCCGAGCCCGCCCCCGGCGGCGCGCCGATCTCTTTTCTGGAACCTCTGCGGCTGCTGCGCGGCGCCCTCAAGAACCGGATATTCTGGGTGCTGTTCGGCACTTTCTTTATCTGCGGGCTGAGCACCAACGGCCTGATCCAGACCCACTTCATCGCGTTGTGCGGCGACTTCGGCATGGCCCCGCTGCCCGCCGCCTCGGTACTGGCGATGATGGGCGCCTTCGACCTCATCGGCACCATCCTGTCCGGCTGGCTGTCCGACCGCTTCGACTGCCGCAAGCTGCTGTTCTGGTACTACGGCCTGCGCGGCCTGAGCCTGTTCTGGCTGCCCTACTCCGACTTCACCCTCTACGGCCTGGGCCTGTTCGCCATGTTCTACGGTCTCGACTGGATCGCCACCGTGCCGCCCACCATCAAACTGGCCGGCCAGGCCTTCGGCCCGCAAAAGGCCGGCATGCTGTTCGGCTGGATCTTCGCCGGCCACCAGCTCGGCGGCGCCGTGGCCGCCTACGGCGCGGGCCTGTCGCGCACCCTGCTGCTCACCTACACCCCGGCGCTGTTCGCCGCCGGCACCGCCTGCGTGCTCGCGGCCCTGGCGGTGTTCCTGATCCGCCGGTCGGAAACCTCGCCGCCGCCGGCATACACCAGTGGCTCCGGATAAGCGATACTAAACGAATAACCAATAACAACGCCGAACGGCTCAGACCAGGAGAACGACACCGTGACCGCTTCCCCGATCCTCGTTGAAACCGACGGCCCGGTCCGCACCCTCACCATCAACCGGCCGGACAAACGCAACGCCGTGGACCGCCCCACCGCCGACGCCCTGCGCCAGGCCTTCCAGGAATTCGAGGACGACGACAGCGTCAGCGTGGCGGTGCTCGCCGGCGCCGGCGGCAACTTCTGCGCCGGCGCCGACCTGGCCGCCCTCGGCGACCCGCAACGCCGCAACGAAGTGGAACCGGAAGGCACCGGCCCGGGCCCTATGGGCCCGTCGCGCATGCTGCTCAGCAAACCGGTAATCGCCGCGGTGTCCGGCTACGCCGTGGCCGGCGGCCTGGAGCTCGCCCTATTCTGCGACATGCGCGTGGCGGAAGCGTCCTCGGTGTTCGGCGTGTTCTGTCGGCGCTGGGGCGTCCCGCTGATCGACGGCGGCACCGTGCGCCTGCCGCGCATCGTCGGCCAAGGCCATGCCATGGACATGATTCTCACCGGCCGCCCGGTGCACGCTGACGAAGCGCTGCGCATCGGCCTGGCCAACCGCGTGGTCGCCGACGGCGAAGGTCTCGAAAGTGCCCAGGCCCTGGCCCACAGCATCGCCGGCTTCCCGCAACGCTGCCTGCGCGCCGACCGACTCTCCGCCTACCGGCAATGGGACCAGCCCCTGGCGGACGCACTGGCCCGGGAAGGCGCCGGCGGCTACCCGGTGGTCTTCGAAGAAGCCATCGCCGGCGCCGAACGGTTCGCCAAAGGCGCCGGCCGCCACGGCGAGTTCGAATAACGCCCCGGGCTGGCCAGCGTCACTCAGCAGTCGCCGATGCGCTGGCCGCTCATCTCCATGCGCATGTTCATCGGCCCCATGGGACTTTTCATGTCGCCGGTCATGGTCCCCTCCATGGTGTCGCCCTGAAGCTTGATGTCCGCCGACATCGTGTAAGGCGACCCGTCCGGCCCCGGACAAGTCAGGCTGTAACGCAACCGAGACCGGCTCTGCGCCATCTCCGACACCTCACAATTCTTCAGCTCGTCACCGCCGAACAGGTCCGGATCACGGATGTCTTCCTGACGCACGCAATCCTTGTTCTTCATGGTCCGGGCCGGCATAGCCTGACCGCCGGCGCTCATCGTCATGGTGGTCTGATATTCCCACCGGCCGGGATTGACGTTCGGCGTCTCCGCCGACACCAGCGCCGGCGCGGCGATCAGCAGGGACAGGGCGCAAGCCTTTAGCTTCCTCATGGTGTTTCTCCTTATTGTAGTGGCTAAGCAGATCCTAGCGGAGCGTGGCCTGGAACAATATTGCCAAGTAGAGTAACGCTGCAAAATAGCCTACCGCCAAAGAATAAAGCTCGCCGCGATAGGACGTAAAAGGTGGGACACAACTATCGAAACTGCACCTATCTTCTCGAAAAAAGACGACAACTCAGCTTCGCAATAGAAAGTCTTATTGACATCAGAGCAAACCATAGAACATTCACTGGCAGACTTTTGAATACATCATGTAGCCATTGGTCTGAGGAATGACGCTTTCCCAATTTGCATATGAAGCTATATCTTCACTCCCTACTACATCACCATCCAAACGATGCGTAATCGTAAGCGGCTTGACCTTTTGTTGCCTGCAATCTAACGCGAAGCGGATGAGAATCGCGTTATATTGTCGATCATCAATAAAATCAAAACCATCTTTCTCCGTTAAAGTCCAAACATACTTTTTCTCATAACCTGCCTGGACAACATCCTCATGTATATAAAAATAATCTCCGGCATCGTCATGGCTAACATAAACCCACTGCTCACCATATCGACTATCTTTATTTTCTTTAGTAATATCAAATCTATAATCGGCTTTTCCTTTCTCGGCAGAAGAAACAATCAGGTAGTATTCATCATCCTGAGGAAGATTGGCGTAAACAACATTCTTATCGCCAACATTTTTACCTTCAAGGCCAGAAACATCTTCAGTAAAAACCGTGCTTCCCAATACAATAGATCCTTTAATTTTCGCTCCCCGAGAATACAAAGAAATATTAACGATATCCCCTTTTTCCCCTGAAAATTTATAGAAATCCCAAAAGCCATTCACCTCAGCATCACCATCTTCTAATTTCCCCGAAACACGAGAACCGTAGTAAATCTGCTCCGCGCCCGCAAAGCCAAGCGCCATCTCAACGAAAACCGCACTCTTCTCATCCTCTCCCCCCGTCTTTAATTCTGATATTCTTTTAACAGAAGGCATACGGCGGGTTAGAGCGGAAATATGCTCTGCAGAAATTGCAAAGTTAAGATTTTGGCCTTCCTCGACTGTGGCTATGGTCATTCCAATGACTCGACCTTCAGAGTTAAGGACTGGACCACCAGAGGACCCTGGCGAGACAGGCGCCGTGAACTGAAGCTTCTTTCCCACATCGTCTTCTCGCACTGACGAGACTACTCCTTTCGAAATGGTTCCATCCAATCCCATCGGAGCGCCTACCGCCCAGACATCCGAACCGACAACCACCGACCCATTCTCAGTCTCAAGGCTCTGATAGCTGATTGCTTCAATATCCAATATGACAATATCTTTTACGGCATCCATATAACGAACTGAATCGGTTTTTCCAGCTAAATTTCCACGCGAGTCATATATCTCGACACTATTTGCCCCAAGGATCACGTGAGCCGCAGAGACTATAAAATCATTGACCTTGAAGGCACTTCCTGTAGATATAGCCTCCCCTTCTTCATCAAAGGCTATAACTTTAAATGTCGCGTCTTTAGCTGAAGTGACTGACCAACCCGAATCAACGTCTTCGGGCGTACTAGAGCAACCAGACACACCCAGCAAAGCGACAAGATAAAAAATGGATACAATTATAGTTTTCATATAACCACCCGCAATATCGTTACTCGATAAATTTATTCAACCTAAATATGTCAATGAAAATAATTAGCAATAAAGGCCAATCAGGAAACACCACAAGGCACCACAGGATGCAGTCATCAGAAACTTCATCTTTATATCGACAACCACCAAATTATATTTATAAAACCTATTATCTCCGTTTCTTTATTTTGATAGAACGCCGATGGACGCCACTTCCTGATTACCACTTCTAACCATTTTAATCTCAACAGTAAAGAGCAATACCCAGCAAGACTAAACAGTAACCAAAGCAAAGCCTTCTCTTCAGAAAACAATAATCAGATCCTCCACCAAACCGGCAACAGCGCTTTCACTTCGCCGCGCGCAAAGCGGTCGTCGATCAGGTGCACGACGCCGCGATCGGTTTCGGTGCGGATCACGCGGCCGGCGGCCTGCACCACTTTCTGCAGGCCGGGATAGAGGTAGGTGTAGTCGTAGCCGTCGCCGAACAGGGCCGCCATGCGGTGTTTGAACTGTTCGTTGACGGGGTTCATTTGCGGCAGGCCGAGGGTGGCGACGAAGGCGCCGATCAGGCGGGCGCCGGGCAGGTCGATGCCTTCGGCGAAGGCGCCGCCGAGGACGGCGAAGCCGATGCCCTGGCTGTGGGCCTGGAAGCGTTCCAGGAAGGCGTGGCGGGCGGCTTCGTCCATGCGCCGGTCCTGGGCCCAGACGGTGAGGTCCGGGTGACGCTGGCACAGGGTGGCGAGAGCCTGATCCAGGTAGTCGTAGCTGCTGAAGAAGGCCAGGTAGTTGCCGGGCCGTTGCCGGTACTGATCGGCGATCAGGTCGGCGATGGGGATCAGCGAGGCGGGCCGGTCGCGGAAGCGGGTGGAGATGCGGCGCGCCACGCGCACTTGCAGTTGGTCGGCGTGGAACGGCGACGCCACTTCGCTCCAGGCGGTGTTGTCGGGAAGCCCCAAGAGATCGGCGTAGTAGCGTGGCGGACGCAGGGTGGCGGAGAACAGCACGGTGCTGCGGGTGCTTTCAAAGCGCGGGCGCAAGAGCGCGGCGGGGACCACGTTGCGTAAACAAAGCCGGCTGGCGCGTCGGCCTTTCAGATTCTGATGCCAGGTGATGTCGAACAGAAACGCATCGTCGTCGAACAGTTCCGCCACCCTTAAAAAGTGCAACGCATCGAAATAGAAGCGGGTGAGATCGCTGTCCAGGGCGAAGGGCTGTTCGGCCAGGTAATCAGTGATCGCGGCGGCGGTGCTTTGCAGCGTGTTCAGGAAAACGATGGGCGGTTCCGGCTGCACCTGGTAGTCGGCGTGCGGATTCTCGGCTTCGCTGTCCCGGTTCAGGCTGTTCCACTGACGGTGCAGTTTTTCGAAGGCTTTTTTGAGCGCCACCGGCGCCTGTTTCTTTACGGCACGAAAGGCGGCCTGATCCAGCTCGGCGGAGTACATGCCCCGCCCCCGCTCCACCAGGTTGTGGGCTTCGTCGGCAAGGACGGCGACGCGCCATTGGTTGTTGGTGGTGAGGCCGTGCAGCAGCGCGCTGAGGTCGAAGTAGTAGTTGTAGTCGCCCACCACGAGATCGCTCCAGCGCGCCATTTCCTGGCTCAGGTAATAGGGGCAGACGCTGTGTTCGAGCGCCAGTTCGCGCAGGCGCGTCTGGGTCAGCCGGGTTTCCGTCGCGGCGGCGGCGCGGGCGGCGGGCAGCCGGTCGTAGAAGCCTTGCGCCAGCGGGCAGGATTCGCCGTGGCAGGCTTTGTCCGGGTGTTCGCAGCTTTTGTCGCGGGCCACCAGCTCCAGGGTACGCAGGGGCGCCGGGTCCAGGGTTTCCAGGGCGTCCAGCGCCAGCTTCCGGCCCGGGGTCTTGGCGCTGAGATAGAACACTTTATCCAGCTTCTGGCCGGGCATGGCTTTGAGCAGCGGGAACAGAGTGCCGACGGTCTTGCCGATGCCGGTGGGCGCTTCGGTGAGCAAACAGCGGCCGGTGCTGGCGCTTTGGTAGACCGCTTCCGCCAGTGCCCGTTGTCCGGGCCGGAAGCTCTGATGGGGAAACGACAACCCGGCCAGCGCCTGGTCGCGGGCTTCGCGGTGGGCCAGCTCCTGGTCCGCCCAGTGAATAAAAATCTCGCACTGGGTTTCGAAGAAAGTGCGCAGTTCTTCGGCGCTGTAGGTTTCCCGCAGCGGCGTTTCTTTTTGTTTGACGATGTCGAAGTAGACCAGCGCCAATTCCAGTTCTTCCAGGTTCCGTTCGGCGCACAGCAGCCAGCCGTAAATCTTCGCCTGGGCCCAGTGCAGGGCGCGGTGGTTGGCGGGCATCAGGTCGAGATCGCCGCGAAAGGTTTTCACCTCTTCCAAACGGTTGCGCTTGGGGTCGTAGCCGTCGGCACGGCCACGAACGTAGAGGCGCCCTCCTTGATACTCTCCTTTCAGCGCGACCTCGCTTTCATAGCCGTCGCCCCGGCGGCCGGCCACCACGGCGTGGCCGGCGATGCCTTCCTGGGCGGTGGGCGACGGCGTGAAACGCAGGTCCAGGTCGCCGGCCTTGGCGGTGAATTCGCACAGGGCGCGCACCGCCACCGTGTAAGTGCCGGTCATTGCCACGTGACCTGGCAGACCGCCACCGGCAGATCGCGGGCGATGAAAAAATCCAACCAGCGGCGCTGGTTGTCTTGCAGGCGATCACCGGGCCCTTTCACCTCGATCATCCGGTAACGGCGCTGCGCCGGCCAGAATTGGATCAAGTCCGGCAGGCCGGCGCGGTTGGCGGCGACGTCGTCCAGCAAACGCTCAAAGCACAGCGCCAGATGGTCGGCGGGCAGGCAATCCAGCGCCTGCGCCAACAAGGCCTCCGTGAGCCGGCCCCAGTGCACGAAGGGCGACAGGCGTCCGAACTTATCCCGGTAGCGGGCCAGAATCAGCGCCCGGTGGTCGCCGTCCGCCAGCATCCGGAAGCCGGCATCAAAATCGGCCCGGCGGCGGTGACGAAAATCCGGGTGGTGCAAGTCCGCGGGCCCGCTCTGAAACGGGTGGAAGAAGGCGCCGGGCACGGGCGCGAAGATGGCATCCCAGAACAGCAGCCCGAACAGGCCTGGAAGCAAACTGTTTTCCACGTAATAGACCGGCGCTTCGGGGGTGGCCAGGGCCTGGCCGGCGGCCCGCTCCACGCTGGCCGCCGGCGGCAGCGACAGGTGCAGCACCTCGGGACGGGCCGGCGGCACGGCGGCCGGCTTGGGCAGGTTCAGTTTGCGGTGCAGCCGGGGCAGCAGACGCCGCAACTGCTGGCGCTCCGCTTCGCTTTCCGGAGTCTGGTCCGCTTCCCGGGCCAGGGTCAGGGCGGCCTGGTAATGCTCCCGGCGCTCCAACACCCGCAGTCGACGGCCCCGGGCGCCCGGATGGCGGCAGTCGCGATACAGCGCGCCGGCCCGTTCCAGTTCGCCGGCGCGCTCCCATTCCCGGGCCAGCTTGAAACACAGCCGGTCCCAGCGCTCCCGGGCCCAGGGGCTCGCGGGCGGGGGCGGCAGCGCCGCTTCCACGAGGTCCAGGGCGTCGCCCGCCTGGAACCGGTCCCGGCAAGCATTCAGGTGCAGGTAGGCGTCCACGTCCTGGCGGCGCTGGAACGGACGCACGCCCCGGCTGAAGGCCACCGGCTCGTACTGAAACGTGCCCAGGTCGCTGAGCACGAACTCGGACCAGTCCTGATACAGATTGCCGAAAAACATCAACCGGAAGCGGTCACACAGGGGCATCAGAGTGAGGCGGTAAACCGGCCTGTCCGGCGGCGTCGGATACAGGTCTTCAGACGCGGATAACGCTTCCAGCCAATCGGCCTTGCGGGCCGAGGCCGGCAGTCCGGCGGCGGCCAGCGGCTCGCGCAGCAGGTCGGTCAGTTCCGCCTTGGTGAACAACCGCAACAGGGTGGGCGGGTCCAGCAGCGGGGTCGGCTCCAGCCAACCGTGGCCGATCAGCGGCGCCGCCGCGCTGACGGCATCGCCGATCTCCGGGTAAGTCAGTTTGTCGGCCCGGAAGTGCTCGCCCTTGCGGGTCACCATGCGCACCAGCAGCGCCCGCGACGGCCGGGGCAGTGCATCGAACGCCGACACGAAGGCGTGCTCCTCGCCATTAAGCAGATCGCCATGGCGTGACGTCACCCAGCTCAGCACTTCCTGGAAGTGGAGCAGATAGTAAAAAGGGTCGTCCAGAGTGACGTTGGCGGCGGCGGAACTGTCCATGTGGATAGCATACCAATGGACAGTACTTCCTCCAATCAGCTCGCGCCGATCAGATCACCCCGTCGGTTTTCAGACGCGCTACGTGATCAGCGTCCAGGCCGAGCAGGTCCGCCAGCACCCGCTCGGTGTGTTCGCCGAGCAGCGGCGGCGCACTGGCGTAACGCACCGGCGAACGGGACAACCGCAGCGGGCTGCCCACCAGGGGCACGCTCGGGGTCAGCGGATGGGACAGATCGATGCGCAGGCCCCGGTGTCGCACCTGCGGGTCCTGAAACACCTGCTCGATGGTGTTCACCGGGCCGCCGGGGACACCGGCCTCTTCGAGCAAACGCAACCACTCGGCGGTGGTCTTCATCACCGTGGTCTGGCGCAGGGCCGGAATCAGCGTATCGCGGTTGGCGACGCGGGCGGCGTTGGTAGCGTAGCGTTCATCGCCGGCCCATTCCGGGCGACCGGCGACCTCGCAGAAGCGGGCGAACTGGTCGTCGTTGCCGATCGTCAGGATGATGTCACCGTCGGCGGCGGGGAAGGTCTGGTAGGGCACGATATTGGGATGAGCATTGCCCATGCGCCCGGGCGCGGTGCCGCTGGTCAGGAAATTCATTGCCTGGTTGGCCAGGGTGGCCACCTGCACGTCCAGCAGCGCCATGTCGATGTACTGGCCTTCACCGCTCTGATGACGGTGGTTGACCGCCGCCAGCACCGCGATGGCCGCATACAGACCGGTGGTGATATCAGTAAGCGCCACGCCGGCCTTAACCGGACCACCGCCGGGCTCGCCGTCCGGCTGGCCGGTGATGCTCATCAACCCGCCCATACCCTGGATGAGAAAATCGTAGCCGGGCCGCTCGGCGTAGGGGCCGTCCTGGCCGAAGCCGGTGATCGAGCAATAGATCAGGCGCGGGTTAATCACCGCCAGGGATTCATAGTCCAGGCCGTAGCGCTTGAGGCCGCCGACTTTGAAATTCTCCAGCAGCACATCGCTTTCCGCCACCAGCTCCTTCAACAGCCTCTGCCCATCCGGCCGGGTGATGTCGACGGTGACCGACTGCTTATTGCGATTGGCGCTCAGGTAGTACGCGGATTCGGAGGTGGGCGCGCCCTGGCCGTCGTTCAGATACGGCGGCCCCCAGGCGCGGGTGTCATCGCCCCGGCCGGGGCGTTCGATCTTGATCACTTCGGCACCCAGATCGCCGAGGATCTGACCGGCCCAGGGGCCGGCCAGAACCCGCGACAGATCGAGAACGCGGAGGCCGTCCAGGGCGCCCTTGGCGACGCCCGTCTGGGTCTCGGTCATTCGCCGGTGAAGGCCTGCAGGCCGGTCTGGGCACGGCCCAGAATCAGCGCGTGCACGTCGTGGGTGCCTTCGTAGGTGTTGACCACTTCCAGGTTCACCAGGTGACGAATCACGCCGAACTCGTCCGAAATGCCGTTACCGCCGAGCATGTCCCGGGCCGTCCGCGCGATGTCCAGGGCCTTGCCGCAGGAGTTGCGCTTCATCAGCGAGGTGATTTCCACGGCGGCGGTACCGTCGTCCTTCATGCGGCCCAGACGCAGGCAGCCCTGCAACCCGAGGGTGATCTCAGTCTGCATGTCGGCCAGTTTTTTCTGAATCAGCTGGTTGGCGGCCAGCGGGCGGCCGAACTGCTTGCGGTCCAGGGTGTATTGGCGCGCCTTGTGCCAGCAGTCCTCGGCGGCGCCCAGCGCGCCCCAGGAAATGCCGTAGCGGGCGGAATTCAGACAAGTGAACGGGCCTTTCAGGCCGGTCACTTCCGGGAACATGTTCTCTTCCGGCACGAACACATTGTCCATCACGATCTCACCGGTGATAGACGCGCGCAGGCCCATCTTGCCGTGGATCGCCGGGGCGGACAGGCCTTCCCAGCCTTTCTCGAGGATAAAGCCGCGAATCTTGCCGTCCTCGGTCTTGCCCCACACCACGAACACGTCGGCGATCGGGCTGTTGGTGATCCACATCTTGTTGCCGGTGAGGCTGTAGCCGCCGTCCACTTTCTTGGCGCGGGTGGCCATGCTGCCCGGGTCGGAGCCGTGATCCGGCTCGGTCAGGCCGAAGCAGCCGATCCACTCACCGCTGGCCAGCTTGGGCAGGTACTTTTGCTTCTGCTCTTCGCTGCCGAATTCATTGATCGGCACCATCACCAGGGAGGACTGCACGCTCATCATCGAGCGGTAACCGGAATCCACGCGCTCCACTTCCCGGGCGATCAGGCCGTAGCAGACGTAGTTCATGCCGGCGCCGCCGTAGGCTTCCGGGATGGTGGCGCCGAGCAGGCCCAGCTCGCCCATTTCGCGGAAGATTTCCGGGTCGGTCTTCTCATGGCGGAAGGCTTCCAGGACACGCGGCGCCAGCTTGTTCTGGGCGTATTGCTCGGCGGTCTGGCGCACCATGCGCTCGTCTTCGGTGAGTTGCTGGTCCAGCAGCAGCGGGCTGGCCCAATCAAAGGAAGCGTTCTGTGCCATGGAATTCGTCCTCTTCATTCCGGATTGTCCCCGGCCGGCCGCCCCGAGGGCGCCGCCAGCCGGGCTCTTTGTTGGATTTGCGGGCTATCCTAGAGAGCAACCGGGCCCGCCTTCAAACGATTAAATTGCACCCATCTGTGCTATTTTGTCACTTGTAAACACCAAACGAGCTTGCCATGCGACGCAAAATTCCCGCCACCACCGCCCTGGTGGGCTTCGAGGCCGCCGCCCGCCACCAGAGTTTCACCAAGGCGGCGGAGGAACTGGCCCTGACCCAGAGCGCCATCTGCCGGCAGATCGCCAACCTGGAGGACTTCCTGGGCGTAAAACTGTTCCGCCGCACCCGGCGCGGCGTGCAGCTCACCGAGGCCGGCCGCACCTACAGCCGCCGGGTGACCGCGCGCCTGGATGACCTGGAGCGCGACACCCTGGCGGTGATGGGCCAGCACGGGCCCGGCCAGACCCTGGAACTGGCGGTGGTGCCCACCTTCGCCACCCGCTGGCTGCTGCCCCGGCTGCGCGGTTTCCACGACGCCCACCCGGGCATCACCGTCAACCTGACCAACCGCACGCGGCCGTTCCTGTTCGCGGACACCGAATTCGACGCCGCCATCTACTTCGGCGACGGCGAGTGGCCGGGCACCCGCACCACCGCGCTGATGCACGAAGAGCCGGTACCGGTGTGCAGCCCGGCCCTGACCGGCGCCAACCGGATCAACACTCCGGAACAGCTCGCCGAGCAGACCCTGCTTCAACAGACTACGCGCCCCTACGCCTGGCGGGAATGGTTTGATTCGCTGGGAATGCGCGTGGACCAGGACATGGCCGGCCCGCGCTATGAACTGTTCTCGATGCTCGCCGAAGCGGCCATGCAGGATATGGGGGTGGCGTTGATTCCGCCGTTTCTGATTCGCCAGGAGCTGGAGTCCGGACGGCTGATCGTGCCGTTTCAGCACAGCTACCGCACCGCCAAGGCCTATCACCTGGTGCTGCCGGAGCGCAAAGCGGAAGACCCCAGCCTGAACGCCTTCAGCGCCTGGCTGGAGGCCGAGGTCACCGCCTTCAAGAAAAGCACGCTCAAGGCGAGCGCGGCTCCGGCGGCGTCGTAACGGTCTCCGGCAGGGGCGCGCTGTCCAGGGTTTTCAAGAACGCCACCAGATCCGCCACCTGGCGGTCGCTGAGATCGGGAATCAGGTCCAGGGTCGCTTCGCGCTCGCCCAGGGTCTCGCCTTCCGGCGGCTCCAGGTAAAAGCGCACCGCCTCCTCCAGCGTGGCGAAACGGCCGTCGTGAAAATACGGCGCGGTGCGCGCCACATTGCGCAGGCTGGGGGTTTTGAAGGCGCCCCGCAGGCGCTCCGGCGGCGGCAGAAAACGCAGGCGGCCGGCGTCGCCTTCATCCTGCGCATAGGGGCCGGCGGCGCTGAACGGGCTGGCCGCCAGACGCCGTAGGCCCTGTTCCCGGCCGGTGTCCTCGTGCTCTTTGATCGGCAACCCCAGGTTATGGAACGCCTGGTTGCTGAAATCCGGGCCGCTGTGGCAGAGCGTGCATTGCGCCTCGCCCACGAACAACTTCAGGCCGCGCCGGGCGGCGGCGGGGAAGGCCTGATCCGGCGGCGGGTCCGGATCGTCCGCCAGCACCGCGGCGAACCGGTCGAAGCGCGAATCGTAGCGAACCAGCCGGCGTTGCCAGGCGGCCAGCGCCCGCCCCAGATTGGCCATCACCCGGTTGACGGCATCCTGGTCCGCCGGCGTCATACGCTGCCAGGCCCGCGCCTCGGGCGAGCCCGCCTCCGCCTGGGGGGAGCCATGGGCGGGGAAGCGCTCCTGCTCGGCCAACGGCGGCAAGGGGCCGAAGCGGCGCTGGTAGGCGGCGCGCAGATCCGGGTGACGGTACAGGGTATGGGCGAGGTTGAGACGGTCGTTGTCCAGCTCGCGGGGGTTCTCCACCACCAACAGCATTTGCGACCAGAGGCTGTCGGCGGCGCCGTCCCATTGGAACCAGCGGTTGTGGGCCACGTTAATCAGAGTGGGCGTGTTGCGCGTGCCGCGCCCGGCCGCCTCCGGCAACGCCAGACCATCGGTGAACGCCTGCTCCGGCTTGTGGCAGGACGCGCACGAGAAGCGGCCGTCGCCGGAGAGTCGCCGGTCGAAGAAAAGGTGCTGGCCGAACTCCGCCAACTCCGTGCTCCCTGCTTCAGTTTTGGAAGCGTCCGGCGGCACCGCCAGCGACCGCACCGCGGCTCTTTCGGCGTCGGTAAACGGGCCGTCGTCGGCGCCGTGCAAGGGCGCCGCCACCGTCAGGGCAAGCGTCGCGATCAGGGCGGCGCCTTTGCAAGGCCCGCTCATCCCCCGCAGCAGGGCAATGTCAGCCAGGCCTGATCTTTGCCGTCATCACCGTCGATGGTGACCTGCAGAGTCCAGGCGCCGCCCATATGGAAGTAGAGCCCTTCCACCACAATCAGACCGTCACGGGCGCTGACCACCGGCTCGGACTGCATACCGTGGGCAAAGCCCTCTTCCCGGCCGTGACGCATGCCCGCCTGAACGCTGACGGCGTCGGCGCCCAACGGCTGATCAGGGTTGTCGATACCGGCCACCCGCAGGCTCACACTGAAGTGTTCGCCCTCCGGCAGAGGCTCCGGCACCTGACGGACTTCCACCCGGTACCGCCCTTGCTCGCTCAACACCTGAGCGGGCACGGCGCCGGCGACATCGCCGCCACCGGCGGCCAGCGCGAGCGGCGATCCGATCAGGCTGAAAAGCAGGGTAAAAAGAGGAATATAGCGCGCTGTTATCATTATTCAGCTCCCGATGATCCAGCCTGACATCGTCGTCACGGCGGCGTGAGGCTTCCGTGAAACACTGTGTTTACTCCGCCTGTTCCCGGCGCCGCTGGGCACGGCCCAGCAGAAAGCCGGTGCCCGCCCAAGTCAGGGCAATGCCGGCGCCGATGAACATGGCCAGCCCCGGCAGCTCGCCGAGCAGATCCAGCGCCCGCTTGACCCAGCCACTGACCGCATCGCCACCGCGATACACCACCGTATCGATGAAGTTCTTGGCTTTGAATTTCTGCTGCGGCGGCACCACCGTGTAGAGCATCTCCCGGCCGGGCCGCACCAGGGCGTATTCCCCGGCCCGGCGCGCCACCATGATCACCACGAACACCGCGAAGGTGGGCGCCAGCGCCAGCCACAGGAAGCCGGCGGCGATCACCACCGGCACCGCCACCAGCAGCACGCCGATGCCCAACCGCTGGGCAATGCGTCCGGTGAGAAAAATCTGGGTGAGAATGGCGAGCCCCTGGACCACGGTGTCGATCAAACCGAACACCTGGGTCTGCCGGGTGGGATCCGGAAAGTGCTCCGCCACCAGCCGCGCCTGTTCGAAGTACAAAAAGGTACTGACACTGGCCAGCAACACCACGAACACGGCGATGCCGATCAAAAACGGTGTGCGCGCCACCTCCGCGGCGCCCTCGAAGGGGTTGCCGCCGAGCGGCACATGACGGCTTTCTTCTTGCGCCCGCGCGCCGGCCGGCAACGGATTGCGGTCGCGCCAGCGGTACAGCCACACCCCGGCTACCGCGCTCGCCGCCAACAGCAGGGCCGCCAGCATCAGCAGGCCGGCATGACCCACCGGGGCCACCAGCAACGCGCCCATGCCGGGCCCGGTGAGCCCGCCCAAACTGGCGCCGCCGGCGATCATGCCGAACAACCGCTTGGCCTGAGCGGTGGAGAACACATCGGCGAGCACGCTCCAGGCCAGGGAAATCGCCACCAGGTTGAACACCGACAACCAAATATAGAAGCCGCGCGCCGCCCAGGGGTCGTCCGGCCAACGCAGAAAAATCAGGGCGAACAGGAGCAGGTTGACCACGAAAAAAACGTAGGCCCAGGGCATGATGCGCCGCCGCGCCACCCTTGACGCCAGCCAGCCGAACAGCGGCAACACCGCCAGCGTCGCCAGGAAGGTACCGGTGAACAGCCACTGCAGGTTGTCCACGCCGCCGGCCACGCCCATGGTTTCGCGCACCGGGCGCAGCATGAAATAGCCGGTGAACAGCAGGAAGAACATCAACAGACCGGCGAGCACCGCCGGCGCCTCCCGGCGGTGCAGATTGAATAAGCGCGCGAAGGTACTCACGCCGCTACAGGTCCAGCGCGATCAATTCCCGGCGCTGCGCCTCGCTGAGCAGCGGCCCGTAACCGGCCTGCAGATTGTCCCTTTGATGCTTGGGTTTGCTGGTGGCGGGGATCACCGAGGTCACCGCCGGATGGCTGATGGCGAACTTGAGAAACATCTGCGCCCAGGATTCCACCCCCACTTCCGGCGCCCAGCCGGGCAGCGGCTTGTCTTTCACCTTGGCGAATAATTTGCCGTCGTCGAAGGCGCGGTTGATCAACACCGCCACGCCCTTGTCCCGGGCCAGCGGCAACACGGTTTCCGCCGCCGCCGGGGCGTTAATGGAATAATGGATCTGAATAAAGTCGAGGGGTTCGCTGCGCAGGATCCGTTCCATCTCGTCCAGGCCGCGATCCAGATAATGGGTCACGCCCACGTATCGGGTCTTGCCCTGCTCTTTCAGCTCGCGGGCGTAGCGCAGCTGGGTTTTCCAGTCGCGCAGGTTGTGCACCTGCAGCAGCTCCACTTTATCGGTACGCAGCGCTTTCAGTGATTCGGCCCACTGACGCTCGGCCTCGGCGCGGCTGTCGGCGGCGATCTTGGTGGCCAGGAAACACTGGTCCCGCCAGCCGCCTTCTTCCAGCAGCGCGCCCAGCACCTTGTCCGCGCCGCCGTAGTTGGGCGAGGTGTCGAACACGGTGGCGCCGCTATGGAAGAAGAGCGCCATCACCTCCTTGAGGCGCTGATACTTCTCCGAGCCGATCCCGGCCACGAAGCTGCCCGACGTGCCGGCGCCGATCACCGGAATCCGCTCGCCGGTGGCCGGGATGGCGCGGGTGCGCAGGGTCTCGCCGGCGGGCAGCGCGCCGTTACCGTCCGCCGCCAGGGCCGCGCGGTGGACGCCCAGGGCCAGGCCGGCGCCGGCCCAAAGGCTGGTGTTCAGGAATCCACGACGTGAAAACATAGCGCTCTCCTTGTCAGTATTCAGGTATTCGACACTGGATAGGCGAAAAAGTATCCACGAAACGTGAAACCCATGATGTCGAAACCGCACCCCACGACACGACTGTCGGACGACACCTCCGCCGTTTACAGGAGCGAACATGAAATATCTTTGTCTCGCCTACGAGAACGAACAGGACCTCAAAGCCCTGAGCCGGGAAGACTGGCTCGCATTACGCCAGGAAACCCTGGATTATGTGGCGGCGCTGCGCGAGCGCGGCGAGCTGTTTGATACCCAGGCCCTGCAAAGCCCCACCCGCGCCCGGGTCGCCCGAGTGCGTGACGGTAAGCGCTCGGTGACCGACGGCCCGTTCGCCGAAACCAAGGAGCAGATCGGCGGCTACTTCCTGATCGAAGCCCGCGACGACGAGCACGCTCTGGAGATCGCCGCCAACTGGCCGTCCGCCCGCATCGGCGGCATCGAAGTGCGGCCTGTCGAAGCGGAGTTGCGCGAAGAAGGACGTTACTGAAAGGACCCTGCCATGCCCCCCGCTGTACCCGATGACATCACCGCGACACCGGCGACCCGCCGCGAATGGCTGGGCCTGGCGGTATTGATGCTGCCCACGGTGCTGCTGGCGCTGGATATGACCGTGCTGCATCTGGCGGCGCCGCATCTCAGCGCCGACCTGCGGCCCACCAGCGACCAACTACTTTGGATTCTGGACATCTACGGCTTCATGATCGCCGGCTTTCTGGTGACCATGGGCACGCTGGGCGATCGCATCGGCCGCCGCAAGCTGCTGCTGGCCGGTGCCAGTGCCTTCGGGCTGGCCTCGGTGATGGCGGCGTTCTCCGAAAGCGCGGAGACTCTTATCGCGGCCCGCGCCCTGCTGGGCGTGGCCGGCGCCACCCTGATGCCGTCCACTCTGTCGCTGCTGCGCAATATGTTCCAGGTGGAGCGCGAGCGCACCCTGGCGATCACCGTCTGGATGACCGGTTTTATCGTCGGCAGCGCCATCGGCCCGCTGGTGGGCGGCGCCTTGTTGGAATTCTTTTGGTGGGGCTCGGTGTTCCTGCTGGGCGTGCCGGTGATGCTGCTGCTGTTGCTATGCGGTCCCTGGTTGCTGCCGGAGTTCCGTGACGAGAACGCCGGGCGCCAGGACCTGGTCAGCGCGCTGCTGTCGGTGGCGATGGTGCTGGCGGTGATTTACGGACTTAAGGACCTGGCACGCAACGGCGTGCACGCCGCGCCCTTCCTGTCGATCCTTTTGGGTCTGGGGCTGGGTGTGCTGTTCGTGCGACGCCAGCGGCGCCTTGATGAGCCGATGTTCGACCTCAGCCTGTTCCGCAGCCGCCATTTCAGCACCTCGGTGGCGGCCATGATGCTGACCATCCTGGCGCTCTCCGGCGCCTGGCTGATGGTGTTCCAGTATCTGCAAGGGGTACTGGGCCTGTCGCCGCTGCAGGCGGGGCTGGCCATGCTGCCGCCGGCGGTGGTGCAAACGGCGGCGTCGTTACTGATTCCGGCGGCCACCCGCTATATACCCCATTCACGGCTGGTGAGCGGCGGGCTGGTACTCGCCGCGGTGGGCCTCGCGGCATTGATGCGGGTCAACGATATCGACGACCTCACACTGCTGGTGGTGGGTATGACGATCATGGGCATGGGCGTCATGCCGATGATGATCCTCGGCACCGACATGGTGGTGAGCGCGGCCCCGGCCACCAAGACGGGCGCCGCCTCGGCCACCTCGGAAACCGCCAGCGAGCTGGGGATGGCACTGGGTATCGCGGTGATCGGCAGCGTCGGCGCGGCGGTGTATCGCTGGCATATGCTGGACGCCATGCCGGACGGACTCAGCGGCGCCCAGGCCCTGGCCGCCGGCGATACGCTGGGTGGCGCCATAGGCGCCGCCGCGCAGTTGCCCCCGGAACGGGCCGCCCAGCTGATGGAGGCGGCCCGAGCGGGCTTTAACGCCGCCCTGCATACCAATTCCGCGATCGGCGCGGTGATCATCGCCGGCACCGCGCTGATGACGGCGCTGTTGCTGCGCGGCCGTCCGACCCACGCGGCCGCGCCAGCGACCACGGCGGAATCCATCGAAGAACGGTCCTAGAAAAGACTCACTCGAACTGGTCGTCCTGGCTGGCGAACGCCACGAACAGGCACCCGGCGCCGACGTTGATGGCACCGGTGGGGCTCATGGTGGACACCAGCAGACGCACATCGTGCTCGCGGGCCGCCTCTTCCAGCTCGGTGTAACCGGGCATGGTCGGCACCCGGGCGGCGTCGCCGGCGTAACTCAGGCAGACATGGCGGGACATCAGCCGCCCGGCGCGAATCTGCTTGGCCACGTGCTCGAGCATGCGTCGCACGGACTTTTCGTAGCTGCGGTTCACCGTGACCGGGTTTTCCTCCCCGCCGTGGATTCGAATCAACGGGTGCATGGAAAGCGCCGACCCCACGGTGAGGGCCATGCCGCGCATGGAGTCGGAAAAGCTTTTGCGCTCGCCTTTCTTGAAGCCCCGGTCGCGCACATAGGCCAGTTTCTCCGGCACCATATAACCGCAGATATGCGGCAGCATTTCGTCGATGCGCAATCGGATGGCGTTACGGTTGGCGCCCTGCTCAATCATGCTGGCCACCTCGCACACCAAGACCGCGGTGCCGGAAAACAGGGTTTTACTGTCGATCACCCGCATCGAAAACGGACCGGTTACGCCGGCATCGGCTCGCACTTTCTGATATTGCTTGAGGATCGAGAATGACGCCTTGGTGGCGTTATCAAAAATCAGGCTGCGCTTACCGGACACGGTAATACAGAACACCAGGTCATAATCGATGACCAATTGCTCCAGAAACACCGCCTGAATTTGATCCACCGAATAAGGAATGGATTCCGCGTGGATGCCTTCCGAATCCAACTGCTCCTGGTAAAACCGCCGCGTGGCGCTCTCGTCCCGCTTGTCGACAAGTAATTCATCGCCGAGACGGATGGAAATCGGAAGTATCTGTATATTATTTTTTTCGAAATAGGATTCCGGTAAATCGCAGGTGGAATCCACTACAATACCCATGCGCATTGTTTACCCCATTACATGTTGTCGGGTTGATATGAAAACCCTTGTTTATTTTTATTTTGGGGAAACGTAGCATGACAATGGGCGCGCAACCACAGGGTTAATGTAATTACGCGCCACAAATTAAAACCGCTTGTTCACGAATTCTTGCTGCCGCCCGTGCCCGCCTGGTCGGCATCCCGGTAAGCCTTGGTATCGATTTTCTCCAAGGCTTCGCGCACCGCCTGCTCGCTTTCCGGGCGAACCAGGCGCGCCACTTCCTCGCCTTCCTGCAGAAAAATCAGCGTCGGCCATTGTTTTACCTTGAAGGCCCGCCCGAGCAAGCGGCCCTTGGCGTCTTCCAGTTTCAGATGCACCACCCCGGGAAAATCAGCGAATGCCGCCTTGATCAACGGCGCCGCCGCCTGGCAGTAACCGCAACCGGGCTGGCCGAATTCCACCACCGTGGGTTCACGGATGGCGTCCACCTCGTCGCGGGTGGGATGGTCGGTGGCGTAGTCCGCGCTGTAGCTCATGATGCTCTCCTTGCCGTTCAATATGGGACAGCAATCAGTGTAGACACCAGCCCGGCGAGGCGGATACGGCGCGAATGCAAAATCCGGTTAGAGGTCACCGGATACGGCAGCGCATTGACAGCCTATTGGTGCCGCGCGCATTTTGGTCCGATCACAACAACAAGATGAAACCGGAGCCTTAGCCATGAAACCAGAGGTTCGTCTTGATCTGCACCGGCGCACACTGGACGCGCTCAACGGGAATCGCCCGGAGGGCCAGGCGGAGCCCGGGGAAGTCCCGGTGGACCGCTATCTGGACGGCGACCGCACCCACCGGGAGCGGGCCCTGCTGCGCGCCCGCCCGCAACCGGTGGCCGCCAGCAGCGAACTGGCCACCGCCGGCGCCTGGCTCGCCCGCGACCGGCTGGGCATACCGTTGCTGCTGGTACGCCAGGAGGACGGCACCTTGCGGGCCTTCCTCAACGTATGCCGCCACCGCGGAGCCCGCCTGCTGGAGGAAGGCGCCGGCGACAATGCCCGGACCTTCGTCTGCCCCTACCACGCCTGGACGTATAATCTGGACGGCACCCTCAAGGGCCTGCCCCAGGCGTTCGGCTTCCCCTGCCTGAACAAGGCGGAATCCGGACTGCGGCGCCTGGCCGTTCGGGAACGGGCCGGCCTGGTGTGGGTAATCGCCGATCCCGATCTCGCCGACAGCGACATGGACCGTCACCTGGACCCGCTGATGAGCGAGCTGGAAACGCTGGATCTGTCCGCGCCGGTGGCCTATGCACCGCGCCACTATGAAGTGGCCGCCAACTGGAAGTTGCTGGTGGACGGCTCTCTCGAGGCCTATCATTTCAAAGTGGCGCACCGGAACACCATCGCGCACCTGTTCACCGACAATCTTCAGATTATCGACGAAGCCGGGCTCAACCGCCGGCTCTACCTGGTGAAATCGAACCTGGACCCGGCCGACCCACCGGCGGCGGACGACTTCGAACCCCGCCGGCACGGCAATATCCTGTATTTTTTCTTTCCCAACACCACCGTTCTCGTGCAGCCCGACCACGCCCAGTTCAGCACCCTGGAACCGCTCGGACCGGACCGCACCCGCGTGCACGAGATCACGCTGCTGCCGGCCGCGCCCGACAGCGATAAAGCCGAGCGCTACTGGCAGGCCAACGTGGATCTGTACCGGCGCACCCTGGCCGAGGACTACAGCTTGTCGGAATCGATCCAGAAAGGACTTTCCTCCGGCGCCAACCGGGTGCTCACCTTCGGCACTTTCGAGTACAGCGCGCCGCGTTTTCACCGGCAATTGGAAGCACGGCTCGATGCCCCCGGTGGGGCGCCGTGAACCGCTCGCCCCACCAAGGGATGCCGGGCACCGGCGAATAGCGTATAAGGGCGGCATGAAAACCCCCAAGCGGATACAACCCCTGGTCGACGACGGCCTGGTGGATGAAGTGATCAGCCGGCTGATGAGCGGCAAAGAGGCGGACATCTACGTGGTCCGCTGCGGCGACCGGGTGCAGTGCGCCAAGGTGTACAAGGAAGCCGCCAAGCGCGGCTTCAAGCAGGCGGTGCACTACCAGGAAGGCCGCAAGGTGCGTAGCACTCGCCGCGCCCGCGCCATGGAAAAGGGCTCCAGGTTCGGCCGCGACCAGCAAGAAAAAGTCTGGCAGACCGCCGAAGTGGACGCCCTTCGCCGCTTGGCGGACGCCGGCGTGCGTGTGCCACGGCCCTACGACATGCTGGAAGGTGTGCTGCTCATGGAGCTGATCACCGACGACGCCGGCGACGTGGCGCCACGCCTGTGCGACGTGGTGCTCACCGAGGAACAAGCGCTGGAAGACCACGCCCTGATGATGCACTACGTGGTGCGGATGCTGTGCGCCGGGCTCGTGCACGGCGACCTGTCCGAATTCAACGTACTGGTGGACGCCTACGGCCCGGTGGTCATCGACCTGCCCCAGGCGGTGGACGCCGCCGCCAACAACCACGCCGAAGCCTTCCTGCTGCGCGACGTCAACAACATGACGCGCTATTACGGCCAGTACGCCCCGAGCCTGGTCGGCAGCCGCTACGGCGAAGAGATCTGGGCGCTCTATGAAGCCGGCGAGCTGCACCCGGAGGTGTCACTCACCGGTGAGTTCGAGGATTCCGGCGAAGCCGCCAACGTCGAGGACGTCCTCGCCGAAATCAAAGCCGCCTTCGAAGAAGAACAGGAACGCCTGGAGCGCCTCAAGGATCCCGATTAGACAGCATTGCTTGTAGGAGCAGGCCCGCTCCCACCATCAGGCGTGGCCGTCACTGAGGATGTGGTGCAGCCCGTCACAGTCCACCATCGGGTCCTCGCAATTCACCACGGTTCTGGAGTGCGCCAGCACGTAGCTTTTACCGGTGATGGTGTTTTCCACCACGTCGTGGTCCTCCTCGCGGCGGGTGTCGATAAACTCGCCGATAAAGCCGGAGCCGCGCAAGGAGACGGTTTCCAAGCGGTCCCCCGGTTTGATCCCGCCTTCATGATGCATCAGCGCCAGCCGCGCGGAGGTGCCGGTACCGGTGGTGCTGCGGCAGATCACGCCGGGGTGCACATAGGTGGCCGAGCGTGAGCGGTAAAAGTGGTCACTCACCTGCTCCACCGGTCCCATGAAGTGCAGGAATGGCAGCGGCCCCACATCACCCAGCGTGTAATGGGAGAAACCGCGCTCCGCCTGGATCGCCTCGACGATGGCGCGGGCGCAACGTGCCAGGTCCGCCTCTTCATCCAGGGTCAGATGGAAGCCCAGCTCGGTGGCGTCGACCAGGGCGTAGAAACCGCCACTGTACGCCACGCTGTAGGTAACGTTGCCCAGCGACGGCACATGGATGGTGGCGCGATAGGTATCGATGTAACTCGGCAGGCCGCCGCAGGTGATCGACTCCACCACGCCGTCACGGACCTGGGCCTCGATGCGCACCAGCCCCGCCGGCGATTCCATCAGAAAGCTCTGCCGGCCCTCCTCCTTGGGCACCAGGCCGCTCTCCAGCGCCGCCGTGGCGGTGCAGATGGTGTTGGAGCCGGAATAAATCGCATAGCCCATCACTTCCATGATGATGTAACCGACGCTGGCATCCGGGTGGGCCGGCGGCACGATCAGGTCCACCGACATTTCCGGAATCCCGTAGGGCTCTTCCAACAGGAGCTGGCGAAGGCCGTCGGCGTCATCGCGCAGATACTCCATTTGCGCGCGCACGGTGTCTCCCGGCAGCGGGTCGATGCCGCCGAGAACGATGCGGCTGACATCGCCGCCGGCGTGGGTGTCCATGAGTTTCAGACTCAATGCCTGGCCCATCAGGTCGCCTCCTCTAACGCAAAGGGTTCGCCGAAGTCCGCCCACTGGCTGTCGGGGACAATGACGATCTTGCCAAGGAAGTGGTTGCCCCGGCTCACGAAGTAGTCCTCCGCGCGGTGCAGATCGGACAGCTTAAAGGCGGCGTGCAATACCGGCCTGAGCTCACCGGAACGGATCCAGCCAAACAGTTGGTCCGCCTCTTCTCGGGTGCCGTGGGACACGCCGAACACCTGCACCTGGTATAGATAGATGCGTGTCCACATGATCTCGCTGAGGTTGCCGCCGCTGGCGCCGGCGATGCTCAGGCGCGGGTAACTGTCACGGGCCTTCATGTCGAAGATCATGGCGTCGATAAAGCGGTCGGTCATATCGCCGCCGACCAGGTCCATCACCGCGTCCAGCGGCGCGCCGCCGGTCAGCTCGCGCACCCGCTCGGTGAAACCGTCCATGTCGGAGCGGTCAAACACCGCCTCCGCGCCCAGCGCGCGCAAAGCCTCCGCCTTGTCCGGCGTACTCAATGCATAGGGAATCGCGCCCATGATCCGGCACAGCTGAATCAACGCCGTGCCGACGCCGCCGCTGGCGCCGGTGACCAGCACCCGCTCCCCGGCGCCCACCCTGGCCGAGGTGAGCATATGCAGGGCGGTCTGATAGGAGCACATGCCCATCGCCGCCAGCTCCGCATCGGCCAGATCCGGCTTGTCCACGGTGTGGAACTGGTCGGAGGGCACCGCTACGTACTCGGCGAAACCGCCATCGGCACCGTGGCCGTAGTAGTCCGGTGTCAGATTGATGTCGCGGCGCTGGTCCGGATAGAGATTGAAATCAAGCAGGCCGCGCTCGCCGATCCGCGCCGGATCCACGCCATCGCCCACGGCGGCCACCCGGCCGGCCACGTCGGCGCCCTGAATACGGGGAAAAGTGAGCGTCGCCGAACCGCCCATCTGAAACGACGCCACTTCGTCCTTGTCCTTGGTGGGGTATAGGCCTTCGCGGGCCTTGCGGTCGGTGTTGTTCTTGGCGGTGGCGGTGACGCGCACCAACACCTGGCCCGGCGCCGGCCGCGGCACCGGCACATCGTCGCGGTAGACCAGCTTGTCCACGCCGCCATGACCGGTGAGCACCATGGCCGACATGGTGCCAGGGACAGCCTGCGATTGATGGTCGTCATCCATGGCCTGTCTCCTCGTGTTGCTGACTGCATGACGTGCCGCTGACAGCGGCACCCATGACACTGCGTGGCGACGAAGAAAAGGATTTAAAGGGCCCCGCCGGCGGCTGGTTACGCTTTAGCCCATATGGGGTATGTGCCCATTGAGCAAACGTCCTAGGCTCATTGACATCTGATTGAGTCTCGGAAGGGCAACCATGAAAAAAGCAGCGTTATTCCTCATTGCGTGCGTGGCCTCGGCCACGATTCTGGCGGGTTGCGGGGGCGATTCCTCGTCATCCGGCGACACGGGCGGCGGCGCCACCTCCCGTACCATCAGCGGCACCGCCACCGCTCCGGCCGGTGCCGTGGCGCTCCACCCCGCACCAAACCTGTTCGAGCTGGCCTTGAACGCGCTGATTCCCCCCGCGCACGCGGCGATCACCGGTCTCGATCCGGTGGGCGGCGCCACCGTCGAGCTGTTGCGGGTCGATGACGCCGGCAACCCGGTGGGCGAGGTGCTGGCGGAAACCGTCACCTCCATCACCGGCGACTACCGTCTGACCCTGCCCGAGGGCGTCGATCTGGCGGGCAACCTGATCGTACGAATCACTGGCACCGGCACCGAAATGCGGGCGCAGGTGGTGGATCAAGCGGTGAACATCAATCCAGTATCAGAGTTCGTACTGCGTAAATTCATTGAGGAAGGTGCTGACCTGGACCAGTTGGTGGTTACCGATGTGGTCACCCTGAGCGGCAAGGTGGACACCTTTGACCTCACCGCCGGCAATGACCTCAGTGAGATGCTTGCCAGGCTGGACCAGGAAGTCGGCGAGTTTGTCGAGCAGCAGGTGGCGGTGATCAAGGAGCAACCCGGCGACGTGGACAGTGTCACCGGTGATTACCGAAGCGCGGCCTTCAGCCTGGGGCTTCACGACAGCGACAACGAGAATATCGGTACCTTCGCCAACGACCTGTGGCTCAGCCAGTTCAACTTCGCCAACGGCGGCGGCGATACCGTGGCGGTTACCCTGGAGGGTGAAGAGAGCGCCTACTCGAATTTCTCCGGCATGAGCGTGGCGACCGGCTCCATCTACTACGAGACGGATATCGACACTGAATCCGAGAGCCTCACCGGCACACTCACCGACTCTGGCATCTTGTCCATCGAAGGCGCCTTCGAAGAAGAGATCAACGGCGACAACGCGTTCCGCTACCCGTCGGTGATCTACAACCTGCAGCAAGTAAAAAACAAAGGCCTGTTCTTCCTTTTGTCTCAGGAAGCGGCGGTACGCTATGGCACCACCGACACCAACGGCGACGAAGAGCCGGACGCGCTCAACCCCAACGACCGCCGTGGCGATGAGGTATTCCGCGCCCTGGAAGTGTTCGCGCGTTCCCCGTCCGACATGAGTGATTCGGATCTCAGCGGTGCCTTCGGCCGCGTGTTCCTGGAAACCTACGCGCAAACCGGTGTGATCGAACTGCAAACCGAAGTCAACGTGGTCACCTTCAATGGCGACGGCACCTTCGATTACGGCGACGCCACCGGCCACCGGGTTGGCCTGGAAAGCAGCGGCAGCACCTATCAAGCCCTTTCCGAAGACGGTACCACCGGCGAAACCATCGACATCTCGCCCGATGGCGACATTGTTTCCGCCGGCACCGAGGACGGTCAGCCGGTGCCCTCCGACGGCTTCGTGAACGACACCTTCGATTTCATCGCCTTCGCGGAAACCGAGAACAATGACACTGTCTGGGCTCAGTTCAACAAAACCCTGATGGTCAAGCTGCCCGACAGCGCGCCCGAGGTGGCGGGCAAGAAATACCGTTTGATGCTGCTCTCCGCCGCCCTCGAGGGGGCCGGCGACGGCACCAGTGACATCGAAATGATCAACAGCCAGTTCAACAGCTATGTGACCCTGAGCAGCCATACCGCCGGCACCCTGACCGGCGACTTCTCCGAGGTCCGGAAGACCGGTCTCGGCGGCGACCTTTCCGTTGAAAGCGATCCGGCAAGCGCGCCCCTGACGGTGACCATCGCCGCCAACGGCGCCACCACCCTGACTCTCTCCGACGATGAAGGCAGCAATATCATGGAAGGCTTTTTCAATCAGGATGCCAGCCTGGGCGTGTTCACCACCCGTTGGACCCCGCAGGGCGGTGACCCGAACGAGCTGGGCCTGGTGGTGCTGGTCGACATCACGGAGTAATTCGCTTTACCCCCGAACGCCGCAAGGCGTGCCCCCGCGGCGGGCTTCGGCCTCGCCGCACCCTTTGACCCCGGCCCCCGGGGTCTTTTTCGTTGCGATCCCGGCGGGCGCTTCCTATGATCAGGAAGACCACATTGCCGAACCCGGGGCCGTCGCCTTGCAGGATGAGAACCACGACCTGATCGGTCGCATCTACGAAACCGCCTTGTCCCCCGGCGATTGGATGGACCTGCTCGACACCATCACGGGCTGGACCGACGACAGCCCACCGGACAGTGCCAGCGGCGCGCCCATGGAAGTGGAGCAGTTGATCGGGCACCTGGAGCGGGCGGTGCGCGGCAGCGCCTACATGCACGCGCTTGAGGATCGCACCCAGATTCTCAACAGCATGTACAACCAGATGCCCTGGCCGATGTTGATGCTCGACGAGCGGATGCGCGCGCTGGAATGCAACCCGGCGGCGCGGCAAGCGCTCACCCAGGCCCCCATTGAGCTGCTGCCGGACGGCAGCCTGCGCTTCGCCGACCGCGCCTTGAAAGAAGGCCTGAAACGGGCTCACAGCCTCGCCGGTGGCCGGCACACCCAGCTTTTGACGTCCCAGCACGACGCGGTGACCCTGCTTTGCCTGCCGGTCAAGAAATCCGACGCGCCCGGCACCATCGCGAAAGTCCGCACCATCGTCTGGGTGCTGGCCGGCCACAGCGTGGTGACGCCGTCACCGGAATCCCTGAAGGCCATTTTCCCGATCACTCACGCGGAATCGCGCTTGCTGCATCTGCTCTGCAAGATCGGCAACCTCAACCAAAGCGCCGAACTGCTCTCTATCAGCGTGCACACCGCGCGCGCGCAACTGAAATCCACCATGGCCAAGCTGCAAGCCAACAGTCAGGTTCAGTTGGTGAGCCAGGCCATGGGCCACGCGCTGGTGCAAGCGGCCCAGCCCCCGGCCCTGAGCCAAACACCGGAGCATACCCTGACCCTGGCCGATGGCCGCGTGTTGAGCTGGTTCGAATACGGCGACCCGACGGGGCGCGCGGTGCTGACCCTGGACAACCTGGGCAGCGCTTTGCCCGACCATCGTCTGTTTGACGACTGGTACCGGGCGAACGGCCTGCGCATGATTCTCATCGTGCGTCCCGGCTATGGCCTGTCCACCGCCCGGCCCGACATGGAATTCCGCGACTTCGGCCCGGACATCCGCGCCCTGTGCCACCACCTGGGTCTGCGTCGCCCTGCCATGGCGGCGTACTGCGGTGGTGGCCCCTACGCGCTGTGCGCGGCCGCGCTGTACCCGGATCTGTTCGATCGTCTTGGGCTGCTGGCCAGCACCGTACCGATTGAGCACTTCGAGCTGGACAAGCTCGACCGCATCCACGCCATGTTTCTGCGCATCTTCCGCAAGGACCCGCGCCTGTTCGTTCTGGTCGGCCGCCTGGCCTTGCGTGGCGTGCGCCGCTCTCCGGAGAAATACATGGCCCGCCTGGCGAAATCGCTGTGCCCGGACGACCAGGCGGTGCTCAACGATCCGGACCTGCTGGCCAGGCTGATCGAACGCATGCACGCCAGCCACTTCCAGGGCGCGCGCATCCTGATCGACGAATACATACGCATGCAGCACCCCTGGCTGGTGGACCTGAAGCAAATCAAGGTGCCGATCCTTCATTGGCATGGCGAAGACGACCGTATCATTTCGATCGGCAGCGCCCGCGGGCTGGCGGGGGATTTACCCAACGCGCGCTTCCGAAGCTTCCCCGGTCTCGGTCGTTTTATGATTTATAAGGTCTGGCGGGAGTTTCTCACCGAGTTACTGGAGTTGCCGGCGGAACCGGCGCCCGGCCTCCGGCAAGTAGCGGCGACGGCCGCAACACGCTGAGGCGCTCGCCGGCGCCAACGGCTTCGTTCACAGACGGACCAGTGATCCCTAGTGTGATTGAGCCGCTGGATCGGGCATCTCATGTTCTTCAATGGCCTCCAGGTAGGCCGACACCGCGTCTCTATAGTGCGGATTGATCGAAGCCGCGGTCTCCAGCTCTCTCTTGGCTTCCTGCAAATCACCCCGTGCGTAGAACGCCAGGCCGATGTAAAACCGTATCTCCACATCGTTAGGGTATTTCTTGGCGCACTTCTCGGCATAGGCAAGCAGCTCGTCGAGTTTACCCATATCGAAAAGCCGGGAGGCTTTTTCGCTGCTGAAACGGCCATGCCTGTAACTGCTCAACCCCGATAGAACGCGGTAGTACTTCAAAATCACAAAACAGACACCCAGCGCCACCACGAAGCAGGCAAGCAGCCCGTAAACCAGTTCATGGATACTATCGGCCAGAAGCAACACAGACTCGTTGAGGCTATCCACAGCGGGCAAATCCACCAGGTCCATCATTCCCCTCTTACGTTTTATTTGAAAAGTGCGTGCATATGCTCAAGCAGTTCCGGGCCGCCCGGCTCGCCGTGACCGGGAATCACCAGCCGCGCGTCCGGGTAGTGGCTTTGCGCCCGGCGAATCGCCTTGGGCCAGGATTCGAGGTCGGCGTCGGCGGTGTTACCCAGAGTGTCGGTGGCCAGCTCGCGGACCGCGCAGCCGCCGTAGAGCATCTTCTGCTCGGGCAGCCACACCATGATGTTGTCGCGGGCGTGGCCGCCACCGGGGTAGAGCACTTCCAGGCTACCGAAACCGGTCGTGCTGCCTGGCGCTTCAATGCCCTTCAAGGCGTTGGGCGGCACCGGATTACCCTCTTCCGCGCTCAGCCGCTGCGTCATCGGGTGCGACCAGACCGGGATGCCCGCCGCTTCCAGCACCGCCACGCCGCCGGTGCGGTCGTCGTGGAAGTGCGTGGACAATGCCCGGTTCACCGGCAGCCCGATCTCTTCATCGATCCAGACCAGCAGTGCCTCGGTAGCCTCGGCGCCCCAGGCGGAATCCAGCAGCACCAGATGATCGCCTTCACGCACAATCAGCCCATTGGAGGGATAGAGCACGCCGTCGAAGGTGTTGTAGGAGGTATGCAGCCATACGCCAGGCTGGAGTCGTACCACCTCCAGGTCCGGGTTAGCGCTTTGATGGTGCGGGTCCGCATTTTGACAACCGGCGATGAGAAGGGCGCCGGCCAGCAGCAGGGACGAGAAAAAGGCGTGGTGTGTCATGCGCGAGTACCTGTTCCAGTGTGGCGTCTTACTCTTCCGAGACACACAGACGGTCACGGCCATTCTGCTTGGCTTGATACAACGCGCGGTCCACACGGTTGAGTATGGATTCCACGGTGTCTCCCGGTTGCAAGGATGCCAGACCGGCACTCACCGTGACCGTGAGTGATTCCTTTTCCGATACCGCCATGGGCGTCTCGCCGAGGCGGCGACGCAAGCGCTCGCCCACCACGCAACCGCCATCGGCATTGGTATCGGGCAACACCACGATGAATTCCTCCCCGCCGAACCGCCCGCACAGATCGACCTCCCGGGTCACGGCGGCAAGCAAGCTGGAGAAGCCACGCAGCACGTCGTCACCGGCGGCGTGCCCCCAGGTGTCATTGATACTTTTGAAATGGTCCAGATCCAGCGACATCACGGTCAGCGGCAAGTCGGACCGCAACGAATGCGACATCTGCCAGCGCAGTGACTCCATCACCGCGCGCCGATTGGCGAGGCCGGTGAGCTCGTCCGTGCGCGCCAGCATACCCAGCTGGTTCTGCATGGTGTTTTGGTGAATCTCGTAGCCGACCGTGTCGGCCAACAGCTGCATGAAAACCAGATCGTCTCGGGAAAAGGGCTCGCAAGCTTGCACCGAGGAGAAGTTCAACGTGCCGTACAACGTCCCGTTCACCTGAATAGGACTGCCGATATAAGCCTCCAGGCCAAAGTCGCGATAGCACGGGTGAGTACGGATTTCACTTTCCCCGGTGTGATGAAACCCCACCGGCCCCTCCGCCTTCAACGCGTGCACGCAATAGGTACCGCCCAGATCAAAAGTGGTACCCGGCGACAGACCACCGGCCGGGTCATAGCAATGCTCGACACGATATTCGTCACCCTGGATGCTCGACAAAATCGCCAGATCCAAGCCGAAGTGCCGGGCCCCCAGCTCCAGAAGAGCGGCCATTCTGGCGCCGTGGTCCCGCCCGGTATCGGCGGTAATGGCGTGCAAGCGCTGCAACGTGTCCACGGACTGTTCCGCGGAGCGGGCGGGCCGGATCAACGCCAGGTACCCCTGTATCTCCCCTTGATCACCGGACAAGCCGCCCGCGGACGTCTGGCCCAAAAACCGCGAGCCGTCGGAACACTGGTATAAGACGCGGTACGCGGAAAAGCCCGGCCTCGCCGCCGTGTTATAACGCTGCTTGCCCATGTTGAGGAAGTCGGCCTGTTCCGCGTAAAACACCTCGGTCTTCCTGCCTCGCACGTCCGCCAGCCGATAGCCGAACAGTGTTTCCGCCGCCGCGTTGATATACACCACCCCGCGCTCCCGGTCCGCCACCACCACCGCTTCGGGGAGGGTGTCGAACAGGTTGGCCAGCGAGAACGACGACAATGCCGTCAAATCATCACGGTCCGCGGTTCCGGCGGTGGGCGCCTGACCGGAGGAATACGGGTCAATGGTGGGCATGGCCTGTCTCATCGTTGGCTTCGAAAACAACTAGCAGTTTAGAGTAATCACCGCACAGCGCCACCCCGTGGGTCACGGCACGCATGGGCAGACGCCTCTACTTTTTCAGCTGACCGCTGTCCACCAACTGATGGAAGAATTCATTCAGGGATTCCTCCAACGGGCGGTACTGAATACCCAGCTGCTCGCGGCTGCGGCTGTTGTCGGCGCGCCAGGGAAGATTGACGTTGCGGCTGACGAACTTGCGGGTGAGGGTTTTGTTCACCACCGGTCCGAACAGCCATACGGCGGCCTTGGGCAGGGTGCGTTTGGGGATCGGGTATTGTTTGCCGAAGCGGCGCCGCAACACGGCGGCGATTTCGGGAAAGTCGGTGTCATGGCCGGACAGAATGTAGCGGCCGTTCGCTTCCGGCAGGAAGCCGGCGCGCAGGTGCGCCTCGGCCACTTCACGCACGTCGACCACACCGATGCCCACATCCGGTACCCCGGGGCGCGCGGTGCCGTCGCCGAACTGACGGAGAATATCGAAGCTTTCGGAGGTGGCGTTCGGGTTGATGCCGGGGCCGATCACCAGGGACGGGTTGATGGTCACCAGGTCCCAACGCTGTTGGGCGTCGGCGATCTTCCAGCCCTCTTTTTCCGCCATGGTTTTGGAGTAGGCATAGGGCTGGTGGCTCAGCGACGAGCTGGTGTTCCAATCCGCTTCGGTGAAGACGCCGCCGGCGGTGTGCTTCAGGTCCGCGTTGTCGCCGTAGATCGCCGCGCAACTGCTGGTCAGCACCACCCGTTTCACGGACGGCGTGTCGTTGACGGTCTCCAGCACATTGCGGGTGCCGAGCTGCGCCGGCTCCACCAGCTCCTTTCGCGGGTCCTTCACGGTGGTGGTGAACGGCGACGCGGTGTGAAACACCACCGAACAGCCGGCCATGGCCTCGGCATAAGAGCCCGGTGACAGCAGGTCCGCCTTGAAGTAGCGAAGGGTCCCCGACGTCTTTTCCGCGATCGCGTTCAGGTACTGAAGCTTGCGGCTGTCGTCGGGATTGCGCACCGCCGCGTGCACGGTGACGCCCTCTTCCAGCAACCGCTGCACCAGACGTCCAGCCACGTAACCGGTGGCGCCGGTGACCATCACCGGCGTGCTCGTATCGATTTGCATAGTCAGCCTCTTTTCCAAGTCAGAGGCCATCATGGCGGGGTGGAACCGCCGTGTAACGGGCCTTTCGTGCCAAACAAGGTGGACATTATGTTACCCGGCGCCCCCCAGGGTTCACTCGTGTTGCAGGATGTTGAGCAGCTTGTCGAAGGGATCGCGCACGTAGAAACGGCGCACGCCCCAGGGCTCGCTGACCGGGCCGTACTCAATCGCCACACCGGCCTGCTCGAAGCGGGACAACGCCTCTTCCAGATCATCCACCTCGATGGACAGATCAGGGACCGGTGTGCCCGAGCCGCCCTCGGACCCGAAGCTGACCTGTACCATCATGGTTTCATGGCAGCCATAGGTGCGGAACCAACCGTGGTCCATCAACCGTTCCAGGCCCAGAATGTCACCGTAAAAGCGGTCGGCTTTTTCCAGATCCGAAGTGGCCGTGTTGGCCATGATGCGTTTCACTTTCATGATTTACCTCGCGATTCCTCCATGGGTTCGGGACGGTCAGGCTCATTGCGGTTATAAAAGACAGGGCGGCGGCTGTACAGTCGCCCCAGGCACGAAAGCAGGATGATACCCGGATGGATTCGCTGATTTCAGCCGCCGCGCGGGCGCTCGCCGGAGGCGACCCATTGCGCGCGCTCAACCAGATCGCACTGCGCGACGATGCACCGGCGCTGGCATTACGCGGCATCGCCATGGCGCAGCTCGGCGACCTCGCCAGCGCCAGGGCGCTGTTGCGACGGGCGGCTCGGGCGTTCACGGCAAAGGAAACGGTGGCGCGCGCCCGCTGCGTGGTCGCCGAAGCGGAGGTGGCGCTGGCCGCCCGCGATCTGCACGCCTCGTCCAAGGCGCTGGATTCCGCCCGGGACACGCTGCAGCGCCACGGCGATACCGTGAACGCCGCCCACGCCCGCTATCTGGCTATTCACCGCCTGCTGCTGATCGGCCGGCTGGACGACGCCGGGGAACAGCTCGACACACTCAACCCCGACATCCTGCCACCGGCCTTACAGGTCACCCACCGACTGGCCGTCGCCGGTATCGCCCTGCGCCGGCTCGACACCCGCACCGCAAGCAGCGCCCTCGGCCACGCCGGCCAAGCGGCGCAACGCTCCGGCATTGCCGCCCTGATTAACGAAGTAAAGAAGACCGCCCGAACCCTGCACGCGCCAGCCGCCCGGCTGGTCACGCACGATCAGGACAGACCAGTGCGCCTTGAAGAGGTGGCAGCGCTGTTTGCGTCGCCCACCCTGGTGGTGGATGCCTGCCGCTACAACGTGCGCCAGGCCGGCACCGTCATTGAGTTGGCCACAAGGCCGGTGCTGTTCACCCTGGCGCGCACGCTGGCCGAAGCCTGGCCCGGCGATGCCCGCCGCGACACCCTGATCGAGCGCGCCTTCCACCTGCGCCAGGTGGAGGACTCCCACCGCGCCCGCCTGCGCGTGGAAATCGGCCGGCTGCGCACAGCATTGCGACCAATAGCCCGGCTGCACGCCACCCGGCACGGCTTCAAGCTGGAGCCGCTGACCGGCGACGTCGCCGTGCTGGCCCGGCCGGTGGAAGACAAGCACGCGCCGATACTGGCGTTTCTGTCCGACGGCCAAGCCTGGTCCAGCTCCGCCCTGGCCCTGGCGCTCGGCACCAGCCAGCGCACCGTGCAACGGGCGCTGGATGCGTTGGTGGACGCCGGCAAAGTGGAAGCCCTCGGCCAGGGCCGCGCGCGCCGCTGGGTGGCCTCGCCGGTGCTCGGATTCACGACAACCTTGTTACTCACCGCGCCGCTGCCCGGCGGCTAGGATGGCCTGAACCTACAAGGAGGGCATCACCATGAAACGTTCACAAGCACGAATCACCCGCGAGTACGGCCCCTTTCCCGGCGCGCCCACCATCCACGGCATCGACTACGACGGCCGCCATGTGTGGCTGGCCACCGGCGACAAGCTTCAGGCCCTCGACCCGGACAGCGGCGGGATACAACACAGCCTGAACGTGGCCGCCGACGCCGGCACCGCCTTCGACGGCACCCACCTCTACCAGATCGCCGAAAAACGAATCCAGAAGATCGACCCGAATACCGGCGAGGTGCTGGCCACCGTACCCGCCCCCGGCGACGGCGAGGATTCCGGCATGGCCTGGGCGGAAGGCTCGTTGTGGGTCGGCCAATACCGCAAGAAGAAAATCCATCAGGTGAATCCGGATACCGGCGAAGTGCTGCGCACTCTGGAATCCGACCGCTTCGTCACCGGCGTCACCTGGATCAATGACGAACTCTGGCACGGCACCTGGGAAGGCGACGACGCCGACCTGCGCCACATTGATTCGGAAACCGGCGAAGTGCTCGAGCGCATCGACATGCCCGAAGGCGTTCATGTGTCCGGGCTGACCTACGACGGCGATGGCCACTTCTACTGTGGTGGAGGCAACAGCGGCAAGGTCCGCGCGGTCGCCCGGCGCGGGTAACGATTGCACGACGGGGCGCTAAGCGCCCCTGGTTTGTATCAGCCGAACGGCCGCACGCCAATAAGAGCGCCGTGCAACCAGAACGCGAACAGCGCCCAGGCCACCACGCCCACGATCAACGTGATCAGGTTGCCCTTGAGCGTACCGGCAGAATAGGTGACGCCTTGGGCCCGGTCACGGCGACGCAGCCTGGCGAAGGCCACGATCGCCCACACCAGAAAGGCGCCGAACAACACCACATCGTGCAACAAACCGATGGCCAGCAAATGACCGAACGCCCACACCTTGGTGGCCACGACCATGGGGTGGCCGATTCTGGCGCGCAGGTGGTTGGCCGGCACATAGGCGGCGGCCAGTAAAATGAAAGCGATCAGGGTGAACAGCGCATTGAGATGGCCCAGCCAAACCGGCGGGGCGTACAACACCACCGGGTCCAACCGCGCCCGTTGAAAGCCGAGAATAATCAGTACGAAACCGACCACGGCGATGACGCTATAGAGTCCCTTCCAGGGCAGGAGGCCCAGACTGTCGACGCGGCGTTGCCGACATTCCGGGGCAAAGCCCACGCAGTGAATACCGAGAAAAATCAGCAAACCGAGAATCAGCATTATCATTGTTGTGTGTCTCCGAACGCGATAGGGGTGGCTCTATAGTGCCGTAATCCGGAGCATGGGAACATGACTCTGCCGATGAGCAGCGCCACCCTGTTCGGGTTTGTGTTTCTCGCCCATCTATTCGTCCACGAGGGGCCGGCACCGGGCGCCGCCATCGCCGGTGGTGCTGCTGGGCGAGCGGCAGAACGCCCTGTTCTGGGTGGGCGCCGCCGCCATCGTCTTCAGGCTGGGCGTGGTCAACCAGCGGCGGGCGGGGCTGCCCAGAACAGGGCCAGCGCCGCCAGAGTGAAGCCGTCGCCGAGGCGGCCGCCGGACAGGGCCGCCTGGAGGCCGGCCTCGGGAATCCGCACCAGCCCGTCCACTTCCCCATCCGTCGCGAACGGCACAGCGCCGGCGGGAACCTCGGCGAAAAACGCCGTCACACTGGACGCCAGGATAGCGGAGTTGGGCCGCAGCCGGCCCAGTGCCACCAGCGCCTCCGGGGCCACCGCGAAACCGGTCTCTTCGCGCAGTTCCCGAGCGGCGCACTGGGCGGCGCTTTCCCCCGGCTCACCATAGCCCCGGGGCGCCTCAACAAAGGTGTCGCCGTGGGCCGGCCGCCGCACCCGTACGAACAGGAAGTCGCCACCCTGGCGCGCCAGCACCACGGCGCCGTTGTCAGCGCCGGTTTCTTTGACGTAGTGGTAGCGGCCGTCCTGGATGACGCCGAACCAGGGGTTCTCGTAGACGGTTTTCACTTGATCTCCAAGCCGATGGCGGTGCGCATTTTCTGGTACAGCCCGAACCAGTTGCGGCGGGTGAAATAATCCTGGCCACGCTCGCTGAGCTGCTCCTCCACGTAATCGAGCGCCTGGTCGGTGAGCCACTTGTAAAGCTCGGTGGTGCCCAGTGTCGAAACGATCTCGAACAGCTTCAACGAATAGTCGATCAGCGCCACTTCGTTGCGCATGGATTTATAGGCCACCCCGGCATCCAGGATCATCCCCGGCACCGCGCCGATGTACTTGATGTTGTCCTGTAGAAAACCTTCGCCCTGGAGGGCGAACAAGGAATTATAAGCCGGGTCGATCACCTCGGCCTTAAAGCGGGCGCTGCCCTGCTGCTCACGCTCCGCGAAATAGCCGTCGGCGAAAACATACCAGTCGGAACGCGAAACCTGACCGGCGGCGGCGTCCAGGAAGGCGGCGCGCTCATCCGCGTGGCCAAAGAAGTGGCCGATGCTGTCGTCGTCCGCCAGGCGCCGGCGAATTTCTCGGGCCAGACTGTCCCGCTCCAGATGCACCGGCTCCAAGGCGTAGCCCAAGCGGTCCAACGACGCCTGAGTGGCAACGATCCGCTCCAGCAGCGCCGCTTCCCGGGCACGCCCCAAGGCCGCCTTGGTAGGCGCACCTTCCAGGCTGGAAAAAATAAAGCCCGGCGGCAAAGCCTGGTAGTAATCCAGCAGGGAGAAGCCGCCGCTCAGCCCGAAGCCGCGCAGTACCAGCTTGCCGTGGCCTTCCTCGTTGAGGTACTTGACCACATTACGGCGCGCCAGCAGGGCTTCGAAGCCGGCATTATCGATCAGCATGTTCGGCGACAGCACCACGCCGTCGCCGAAAGCCATGCCGGTAAGGAAGCGTTTCTTAAGCTGCTCCGCAGGCAGACGCTTCACGGAGTCGCAGTTGGAGAGAAGCAGTTTTTCCTTGAACAGCACCCCAAGACTCCGGTTATTCAGCGCCACCATAGCGGCACTATCTCACCTCATATCGTATTCGAGATCACCGGGCCGCGTCGACGCGGCTGCTCTGGCAGTGCCAAAGGCGAGTACGGGCGGGCTCGCAAGGATGGGGTATACGGTGCTCAGTCCGGATGCGCCATCGCTTCGTCGAGCGCTACTGCGGTTCGGGGTTGGAGTAATCCAAGGTGTTCACCGGCACGATGTGGGTGCAACTGTCACTCAAAGCTTTCCTCCGACCGCCAGCCAGTGCTTTAGTGTCGGGAGACAGTAACGCGACCATCCAACGGTCGCCGCCGATGCGTTCGCTTTTTTGCAGGAGATTGCATCTTGGTTCCCCCCCGGTCTTCCCCAAAATCGGCCCGCGATATTCTGATTCTCGGCGCCGGCATGGTCGGCGTCGCCACCGCCTGGCACCTGCTGCAACGCGGCCACCGGGTGACCCTGGTGGACCGCCACGCACCGGGTCGCGAAACCTCGTTCGGCAACGCCGGCATCATCCAGCGCGAGGCGGTGCGGCCCTATCGCTTTCCCCGCGATCTGGCGACGCTGACCCGGGTGCTGCCCAACCGGCAGGTGGATATCCGCTACCAGCCCTACGGCATGGTGCGCGCCGCCCTGCCCCTGTTTCAGTACTGGCGCAATTCGGCGCCGGAACGCTATGCACGGATCGTCCCCGAATACGCGGCGCTGATCACCCGGGCCCGGGACGCCCACGAGGAAATGATCGACGCCGCCGGCGCCGGCGAGCTGATCCGCCGGGACGGCTACCTGGAAGTGTTCCGCACCGCCGGCGCGTTTGAGAAGGAATGCCGGCAGGCCCAACAGGACGCCGACGAATACGGCGTGACTCATCGCGTGCTGGACCCCGCCGCGCTCGCTAAAGAAGAACCGCATCTGGCCGCCGGTCTCGCCGGCGCCATCCACTGGACCCAGCCCTGGACCGCCACCGACCCCGGCGCCCTGGTGGCCGCCTACGCCGACCACTTTCAGCAGCAGGGCGGACGCTTCATCCAGGCGCCGCTGGAAACACTATCGCGTCATGGTCATGGCTGGCAGGCGATGGTCGGCGGGGAAACGTTTTCCGCCGAGCAGGTAGTACTGGCCCTCGGCCCCTGGTCCGCGCCATGGCTCGAACAGCAAGGCCTGCCTATCCCGCTGTTCGTGAAACGTGGCTACCACATGCACTACGGCGCCCGCGACAACGCCCGCCTGCGCCACTGGCTGATGGATTCCGAAACCGGCTACCTGCTCGCCCCCATGCGCGCCGGCATCCGCCTCACCACCGGCGCCGAGCTGGCGCGCCACAACGCCCAGCCTCACTACCAGCAACTGGCCGCCGCCGAAGCCGTCGCCCGCCAGCTCTTCCCCCTCGGCGACCGACTCGACCCGAAACCCTGGATGGGCGCCCGCCCCTGCACCCCGGACATGAAACCGGTGATCGGCCCGGCCCCCGGCCTGCCCGGGCTGTGGCTGGCCTTCGGGCACGGACACCAGGGTTTCACACTGGGGCCGATCACCGGCCAGTTGCTCGGACAAATGATGGACGGCGAGCCGACCGAGGTGGATATGGCGCCCTATCGGGCGGACCGGTTTACTTAACGCGGTACAGCCCGCAAAGCTTATTGCCGTCCGGGTCCAGCACGTAGCTCAGGTGCATGGCGCCCATGGCGCTTTCGCGCAGGCCCGGCGGATCCTCCACGGAGGTGCCGCCGTGGGCCACCGCCACGTCGTGCAGCTCTTTCACCTGCTCCGGGGATTCGCACTTGAAACCGATGGTGCCGCCATTGGCGCCGGTGGCCGGCTCGCCGTTGATGGGCTGGGTAATAGCAAGCGTATTGCCGCCGTGCCGGTAGAACAGCCGGACGATGCCGGACGCGGTTTCGTTACGGATCGGCTCGCCGGCGCCGAGCACGCCCAGTACCGCGTCGTAGAAGCGCTTGGAGCGCTCGATATCGTTGGAACCGATCATGATGTGGTTGAACACGTTGTCTCTCCCTTGGCCACCGGCGTTCGCCGGCCTGATTATTGTGGAGGCCCGCATCCCACGAATGGGGCTGCCCCGTTGTACGCGTCTTCGCGCTTTACCGCCAGTGGGCGTCCCGCCCGCGCCCGACGGGCGGAATCTCAAAAAGCGATAGCCGGAATCAGAATAATACATTTGCCCGACGGCACTGAGTCGCGGACACTCCCGGCCTCACCGAAGGAGTCCCGATGAGTCACACCGCGCGCACCGCCGAATCCACCCTCAGCACCTGGCTGATCCTGCTGATGGCCACCACCACCGGCCTGGTGGTGGCCAGCAACTACTACGCCCAGCCCCTGCTGCACACCATCTCGGATCAGCTGGGCCTGTCCTACGCCAAGGCCGGCATCATCGTCACCACCGCCCAGGCCAGCTACGCGCTGGGCCTGATCCTGCTGGTGCCGCTCGGTGACCTGGTGGAGCGCCGGCGCCTGATCGTCACCATGATGTTGTTCGCCACCGCCGGCCTGGTGGTCAGCGCCAGCGCCGGCTCCCTGGCCGCCCTGCTGATCGGCACGGCGATCACCGGGGCGTTTTCCGTGGTGGCCCAGGTGCTGGTACCGTTCGCCGCCACTCTGTCGCCGGTGGCGCAACGCGGCAAGGTGGTGGGCACGGTGATGAGCGGCCTGCTGTTGGGCATCCTGCTGGCCCGCACCGTGGCCGGCGCCCTGTCCAGCCTGGGCGACTGGCACACCGTCTACTGGGTCGCCGCCGCGCTGATGCTGCTCAACACCCTGGCCCTCTGGCGCGCCCTGCCCCGCTACGCCCAGTCCACACGCATGCATTACGGGCAACTGATCGGCTCGGTGTTCGCCCAGTTCGCCCGCTACCCGCTGCACCGTCAACGATCGCTGCTGGGCTGCCTGATCTTCGCCATGTTCAGCGTGCTGTGGACCTCGCTGGCGTTCCTGCTGTCCAGCGAGCCCTGGTCCTACTCCGACGCCACCATCGGCCTGTTCGGCCTGGCCGGGGCCATGGGCGCCCTGTCCGCCCGCCACGCCGGCGTGCTCACCGACCGGGGCCACGGCGCCCGCCTCACCGTGCTCGGCGTGGTGGCGCTGCTGGTGTCCTGGGGGCTGCTGGGGCTGGGCGGCTACTCCCTGATCGCGCTGGTCGCCGGCATCGTGCTGCTGGACCTGGCGCTGCAGGCGGTGCACATCACCAACATGAACATGATCTTCAACCTGGACGAGGCCGCCCGGAACCGGCTGAATTCCGGCTACATGTTCCTGTACTTCGTCGGCGGCGCCCTGGGCTCGCTCGGCTCCGCCGCCGCCTACCAGCAAGCCGGCTGGTTGGGCGTGTGCCTGCTGGGTGGCGGGCTGGGTGTGTTGGCGGTGGGCTATGGGATGTGGATGCATGCCGGGCCGACCCATAAAGCCCATAGCGGTGTCGCAAAAGAGGAGACTCACCCTGTCGATTCCTGATCGGCTGGCTCGACTATCGGATACACAACCGACAGGAAGCGAACCATGCCTAACCAACACGGCGAATTTATCTGGTACGAACTGTGCACCGACGATGCCGACGCCGCCGGGCACTTCTACGGTGCGATACTCGGCTGGCGGATCACCGACAGCGGCCAACCCGGCATGGATTACCGGATTCTCCAGGCCCGCGACGAAGACACCGGCGAGTGGCGCCCCATCGGCGGCCTGATGCCGCTCAGCGAAGAGATGAAACAGGGCGGCGCCAGCCCGGTGTGGCTGGGCTACATCGGCGTCGACGATGTGGACCAGAGCGTGGCCAGGGTGATTGAACTGGGCGGCAAGGTGCGGATGCCCGCCACGGATATTCCCGACGTCGGCCGCCTCGCCATGGTGACCGACCCGCAGGGCACGCCCTTCTATGTGATGCGGGGCCACAGCGACGACACCAGCCTGGCGTTCGCCTCCGACCGCCCGCGCGTGGGCCATTGCGCCTGGAATGAACTGGCGACCACTAATTCCGATGCGGCGAAAGCGTTCTATTTCGAGGCGTTCGGCTGGACCAAGGACGGCGAGATGGACATGGGCCCGATGGGCGCCTACGAATTTATCCGCCATAACGGCGTGATCGGCGCTATCATGCCCAAGCCCGACGACATGCCGGTGTCGATGTGGCACTACTATTTCCGCCCCGCCAACATCGACGCCGCCATTAAGGCGATCACCGATAACGGCGGGCAAGTCCTTCACGGTCCGGATGAAATTCCCGGCGGCGACTTTATCGTGAAAGGCGTTGATCCGCAGGGGACGGTGTTCGCGCTCGTCGGGTCCCGGGGAGGCTGATCCTCCGCCGGTACTCATGCCGTCGCCCCAAGTGGCAGCTCGGCCGTGCGCACTGGTGTCTTCCCATGCTGTACGTTCAGGCCAATGCCTTTCACGCACGAGGCAGGTCATAGTGGGCGAGTATACCGCCACCGAATTCACCCCCGAGGAAGCACGCATGAGCACCGCACTGATCACCGGCGCCTCCAGTGGCATCGGCGAAGACATCGCCCGGCAACTGGCCGCCCGCGGCCTGAACCTGATACTGGTCGCGCGCCGCAAAGAGCTGCTGGACAAGCTCGCCGATGAACTGGCCGCCAGCCATGGCATCACCGCCACGGCCCTGGCCTGCGACCTGGCCGACCGGCAAAGCCTCGGTGCGCTGTTCGATCAGGTGGACACCGCCCTCGCCGAGCACAACGGCACCCTCTCCGTGCTGGTCAACAACGCCGGCACCGGCTTCTGGGCGCCCTTCGCCGACCAGGATCTGGCCGGCCTGCAGCGGGACATCGACCTCAACGTCACCGCGCTCACCACCCTCAGCCACGGCTTTATCAACCGCGCCCGCGCCCACGGGCAACGCAGTTATCTGATGAACGTGGCCTCCCTGGCCGGCATCCTGCCCACGCCGCAATACGCCACCTACTCCGGCACCAAGGGCTACGTCCGCTTCTTCACCGAAATCCTGGATTACGAGCTGCGCGACAGCCCCATCAGCGTCACCGCCGCCTGCCCCGGCGGCGTGCTCACGCCCTTCCTGGACCAGGCCGGCCAAACCGTGAAGAAACAAACCGGCATCATGACCGCCCCTGAAGTCGCCAAACTCTGTGTGGACGCCATGTACGCCGGCAAGGTGGTGTACGTGCCCGGCCTGCTCAACAAGGTGGCCGTCTACACCAACCTGCTGCCCCGCCGCCTGCGCGGCTGGCTGCTGGAACGGAGCATGATGGTGAGCGTGGAAGCGCGGCCGGATGCGAGCCGCTAGGGGCTGTACGAAACGAACTACCGAGAAATCCTCGGTAATTCAACGCAAAATCGGCGTCTGGTACGGCTTACTTAGCAGCCAGTGCGCCCGCAGCGCCCAGGTAGAAAGCGCCTACAATCTTATTCGCGCGTTCGCTCCGGACAAGCCGACGGCGAATCAGGGAAGCCGCAACCACATAGCCCCCGTAGACGCCAAAGGAGACCACCATGGCGACCAGGCCAAGCACCACGGACTGCGCCGCATAGGAACCGGCATCACGGATAAACAGCGGGTAAAGCATAAGACTGGCGAGCAACGCCTTGGGGTTCGTCAGGGACACCAGCATCGCAGTCGTCAGCATGGCGTGCCGGGACATCGGCTTTGGAGAGACGGCGAGAACGCTCGATTGGGCGGTGAATGCCTTATAGGCCAGATAGAGCAGATACAGCACACCGAGCCACTTCAGGACCACTAGGGCGCTGGCGTACTGCAGAATCAGAACGCCCAACCCTGACAGCACCATCGCGGCGTGGATGCCGGTGGCCAGCATGAAACCCAGGGGAACGAACAAGGAACGGACCACGCCATACTTCAAGGACTGGCCCACTGCGAAAGCGGCGTTCGGACCGGGTAACGCCAGCACCGCCGCAAATACCGGCACGAACGCCAGCAGTAGATCCGTATTAGATAAAAAGTTATTCATGATTCCTTCGTCCCCAACTGTCAGGCATCGTCACTGAAACGATAGCCCACCCAGCCATCCCTTAGCCAACCGTCCTGACGATCCTAGCCAGCGTCTTTTCCAGATGCGTTTTATCGGCTATGCGCTTTTCCTCAGACCGCCGGGCGAGGTTATGCAGCTTACGGCGCACGCCAGGCAGCTCGCGAGCCTGGGGCAAGCCGATCAGTGTGAAATCAGGCTGTTCATTCTCCACCGACCATAGGAAGGCGCGCGAGGGCTCATCCAGCCAACCAGCAATCCGTGCGAGTAATTGCGCCCGGCTATCCAGCAATTGATCCGCACTGACCGGCTCGGCCGTCATACCCTGGAAATGGGTGTCGCATATGGTGTGAAAATCCTTGGGTTCACTGGGCTGCAGTATCTCCCAGGCGGGCTTGGGGCTGCAGGTCAGGTAAACCAGAAAAGTATGCCAGAGCGTTATGTCCGCTCGCGCGTCCTCCAACAGCAGCCCGACGTCGAAGAGATCACGAGGGTGTTGCCGGGATAGCGCGGCCGCCAGTTTGCCGGCGTATAAATCAGCGAAATCCAGCACCTGCGCCGAGGCGAACCCAAACGCCTCTTCCACCGGCGGCCTGACTGTCATCTCCCTCACCGGGTGCACGGTGCCGCGCATCACCGGCGTGGTTTCGATCTGTACCCGCGCCCGGCCACGACTGACCACCAGCCGCGTCATACCCCTACCCTTCTGTTTCACCGACGCTTGCACTTGCAGCTGCAACGGCCGCGCCCGCAGTACATCAGCCAAGCCCTCCAGCGCTTCTGTGATTAACGCTGAATCTTCGGCAAAGCGGTTCATCGGCAACCAGGTCAGGTCGATGTCCACGGACAACCGGGGCAGATCCTGCTCAAACAGATTGATTGCCGTGCCGCCTTTCAAGGCGAAGCGTGGCTCCCGCGCCAGCATCGGCAGGATGTCGACCAGCAGCTGCACACGATCCCTGTAGCGGCTATCCCAGGTGCTCATCCAAGTCTCCTGGCAGTGTTATCTGGTAGGTCGGATGCAGCCGCCCCCCTGGTACCAACGACCGCTTGCCAGAGCCCAGATCGACCCCCTCCATGGGGACATGGGCCAACCAGGCATGGCCGTGCCGTTCCGCCAGAGCAAGGAACAGCCGCTTGGCCTTGATGCTGCGGCAATGACGAAGCAGCGTGCCCACCCTCTGCGGGCGCAGGGTTGGCATGCCTTGCATTAGCGCATCGGCTTCGTAGACCAGTGCTGCACCCGGCGGGCTGTCACACAGCTCCAGCATGGCGCGCTCCGGCGTGGAACAGACGATGCCCTCCAACCCGGAATCCGCCTCGCGGCGCGCCAGCCCTTGGTCCAACAACTGGCGTTCCGGCGTCTCCGCAATGAAGCGCGACATGTCCAAATCAAAGGGCGCTCTGCCGCAAAACTCGAAGCGTTCCGCCATCGGCAGCTTCGTCACCCAGCCGGGCAGGCGATCCGGGCCATACAGCGTCACCGTGGGCGCCTCACCCAGACGCAAATAGTGTTCGTGCCCGTGCCAGGCCAGGGCGAATCGCCCACCCACATACAGCGACAACCCCTCTCGGACCTGCAGGCTGCGCACTACCCCTTGCCATTGAAGTCGCCCGCCTTTGCGCAGGTAGACACCCCGCGCGGGCGACACCAGCCAGCCACTGGCCACGTAGCGGGCAACCAGGCTGGTGGAGTAACCGTGGACCCGCAGCCAACGGCTGGACACCAAGGCGGTATCGTCCAGGCTGGCCAGGAGGCGGTTTATATATCTTTCATTTTGCTCACTCATAGTGAGCAAAATACTCTCAAAGGGAACCAATGCCAATTGCCTTGAGGTTTACGGAATAGAAATATTACTCACTTACCATTGGCTTTTTGGGCGCCATGTAAACCGCCCATCCTGCTTTCTTCACACTTAACGGCCCCCTGTGACCGCGCCCACTCCACCAGTTGAAGACGAATCAAACACTGATACGGGAGGCCGGCCTTCTCCGCCTGTTGCTTGAAGTACACGACGGTCTCTTCATCAAGCCAGAGCGTGACCGGCTTCTGCTTGAGCTGTTCGCCGTGCGGATTCCTGGTCGAGGCAGAGAAATCGTAATCGTCGCGCATACCTATGGTCCCCGTCGTCGGAGGTGTCACGGGCAGTCGTTGCACAACTTGCAACAACTTCGGCCGTGCCATTCATCACGAATGAACCGACAGGATCGCTCTAGGGGCTTTTCAGGGAAAGTCAGCAAGAACGGAAGATGACGTCAGCGAAGAAGGATGATGAGTTTCAGTTATCTCGTCGGGCAAAGAGGCAGCGGGCGCGATCCGGCGCTGCTTTAGAGAACAAGCACCGCTTTGCGAGCCACGACGGAGAAGTGAATCCTGGCGCGTCCATTTGTATAGTGAGGCCTCGTCCAATTGTATCCTTAGTCAATACTTACTCACCCGCCCCCACCAGACTCTCCCCCGAAATGTCCCCAACCGCCCTGGCCCCGGTCAACGTCATCGCCACCTTCATCTCGCTAGCGATCAGGTCCAGCACATGGGCCACGCCCTGCTCGCCGGCGGCGGCGAGGGCGTAGACGAAGGCGCGGCCCAGCAGCACACCGTCGGCGCCCAGGGCGAGCAGGCGCACCACGTCCAGGCCGGAGCGCACGCCGGAATCCGCCAGGATCGTCAGGTCGCCCTGCACCGCATCGGCGATGGCCGGCAGAGCCCGGGCCGAGGAGAGCACGCCGTCGAGCTGGCGCCCGCCGTGGTTGGAGACCACGGTGCCGTCCGCGCCGAACCGCACCGCCTCGCGGGCGTCCTCCGGATCGAGAATGCCCTTGAGCACCATCGAGCCCTTCCAATACTCACGAATCCATTCCAGATCCCGCCAGCCAATGGACGGATCGAAGTTCTCGCCCAGCCAGCCGATGTAATCCTCCAGGTGGATGCGATGGCCCAGATAGGCCGACACATTGCCCAGATCGTGCGGCCGCCCGCGCAGGCCCACGTCCCACGCCCAGCGCGGGTGCGTCACCGCCTGCAGCATCCGCCGCCAGGCCGCGAACGGCCCGGACATCCCCGAATGCCGATCGCGATAGCGCGACCCGGCGGCCATGGCCGCCATCGACGCGGACATCATTCTCAACTTCGCCGCCCCCGGCGATAACCACCGGCAAGACCCGCTGCTGGACGGACTGCGCCGACGGAACACGCCCGGCCGCGCCTACGTCAACACCACCAACCCGGTGCTCAGCCTGGCCACCGAGAAGGGCGTGGTTCGCGGCCTGGCCACCAGCGGCGGGATCTATGCCAAGAAACGCCTGGCGGCACGCCGGGCGGGCATCCGCTATCGCTGGGTGTTGTTCCAGGAAAACGCCGAACAACTGGCGTACCTTGCCAAGGTGTTCGCCGACCCGGACACCCCGACCATCGTCAGCGACAGTCAGCCGCTTGATGCGCTGCCCGAGGCGTTCAACGATCCAAAGGGGCCGCCGTCACCGGGGAAGGCGGTATTTATGGTTGAGGCGCCCTGAGCCGGCTTGGTAACGCGGGGGTAAGAAATCAGCAGCGTGAGAGCGGTCAAACCTTGCTCTTTGAGACTTTAGTGATCAATTGCGTACCAGACCTGCCGGTTGCCCTCCTGGCGAACTATCCGGAATTTCCGGATAACTGAATCCTCGACCAGCTCACCCTCTTTGAAGACGTTCTTCACTGTAATCAGCTGCACTGGCCATATTGACAGTACATTACACGAAGGTACACTTACCTAAGGAGCCTAGAAACTCCAACAGGCGGGCAAAGCCGCACCCCGGAAGCATTGCGGCTTTTTTGTGCCCGAAATCCGGGACGTAATGGCCGGGAGGTCCGGCGAATACAACACCTGCTTGCAGGAAATAGTCGGAGCAGTACCTGTTGCTGTTTCTAGCCTCCCGACCGCCCTATATACGCAGCCTAGAAATTGCACAACAGGAGCAAGACCATGAAACAGCAACGCAAACTAAAAGTCCGCAAAGGCCACCGCGACTACACCCTGAAAAGCAAGCCTTGTAGCGGAAACCCGATTACTCCCTTTCTTCTTCTCAAAGGTACCTGGCTGGAACAGGCAGGGTTCACCATTGACACGCCCGTGTCCGTGACCGTCGAGGATGGGCAGCTTTCGATTGTTCGGGAGCGTCTTCAGTGAGCGGCTAGCCCCGGCTTTGCGCCGGGGCTTCTCGCGTCAGCGGCGTATGGAAAGGTAAGACCTAGCCCTCATTGCTTCCACTCGGATGCTTATATCTGGGCATTGCCCACCTCCTCTCGTTAGGAGAAGGTGTCCACTAAAGCGGGGGAACTACATTATCCGTATGCAGCAACTTTTTAGGCAATTAAACTCCCGCTAAGCGGCCCAGCGCTGATGATTGATGGCCAGATCCAGCGTCAATTCAAAAACCCGGTCACGCTTCTGTATAAAAAGGTCCTTGTCGTAGCTTTCTTCGGGAAGGTGCTCATCCAGCACCGCACCTACTTCATCGCGCACGGCAAGCCTCGTCTGCATATCCTTGTACCAGCCCTGCACCAGCACTTTTGGCTTTTCCTCGGTAAGGCGCTTAAGCAAAGCTTTGGCCGCGAGGCGCACCTTCTTTTCCTCGGCCTGGGTCATATTGTCTTTACAGAGCAAGTCGTATATTTCCAGCTCATCTTCGGTTAGCCCTTTACGGATATGTCGATCTTCCTCTTCCTTCAGGGCCGCCATCTCTTCCAGAAGCTGGGCGTAGGACTCATCCGCCGAGCTACTGCCCGCGTTGTAGTTATCGATAATCTCTTGTAGGCGCTCGGCAAAATCGCGGCGAGTGCGGTTTTGATTGAGCATATCCTGTAGTTTCTTCTCCAGAAACACGCGCAGATCGGCAATTTCTATGTTTTTGTACTTGGTCTGATTAAAATCTTCTTTGAGTTTGTCGAAGTCGACTTTGCTCAAATCCCAGGTCTTGCCTTTTTGTGTAATTTGCCAATCGGCCGGATCTTCTTTGACCTCGCCGAACTTCTTATCATCGACAATCAGACTTTCATCAAGCAATTCGTTGATTTTCCGGGTGGCGGAATCAATATCCTGCTGTTCGATAATGCTATCCAGAACACCGCGCAGGTACTGAAACAGGGCCACTTTACGAACAACAGGGTCACCCAGAATCTCTGGCTTGCAGGCCTCATAAAGCGCCGCAATGGTGTTCTCGAATACGTTAAAGGATTTTCGCCATTCATCTTTAGCAAGCAGAGTGTCTGCCCACGCCTCAAACAGGCCCACCTTCTTGAATACGTCGTCGGAAGCCAAGGCCTCGTCGATAACAATATCGCGCTCTGCACAAAAGAAGCGTGCCTGCTCAATGGCATCTGCCAACAAAGTAAACAGCTCATCCTTATCCTTGACCGGCGGTTCATCCCCTCCGTCGTCACCCTGCCCATAGTCCTTGATGGCCTTCCTCAAGCGACCGATCACGCCGTAATAGTCGACAATTTCGCCGTTCGTTTTTTCCACGCCATTTATTCGGTGCGAGCTCACCCGGTTGGCGCGGGCGATGGTCTGCATCAGGGTGTGGTCTTTCTGGGGCTTGTCGAGGTAAAGCGTGGATACGGTGGGCGCATCAAAGCCGGTCAGCCACATGGCGCAGACGAACACCAGTTGCAGGGGATGTTCCGGGTCCTTGTAGTTGTATTCCAGGTCGTGGCCATGGGCATCCAGTTGATCCATGCGTTTGCGGTGCGGGCGAATGTCAAGATTGTGGGCGTCGAATTTTTCTTCCTCACCGTTTTCGGCGCTGACGACCACCGCCATCTCCACCTTGCGCATCCATTCCAACTGCTTTTGCAAACGCGCTTTGTGCAGTTCATCACTGGTCTTTTTGATCTCGCCGCGCAACGCTTTGATCTCGGCTTTCCACAGGCGCTGCACTTTGTCATACATTTTCACCGCAGTGAACTTGTCCACCGCAATCACCATGCCTTTACCCAGGTAGCCCCGGCGTGGAAAGTGATAGACGAGGTCCCGGGCAATGGTCTCCAGCCGGTCGTCGCGTTTGATGACTTGCAGTTCCGTGGCGAAGCGGCGCTCCAGCTTTTCCTGCTGTGCCTCGTCAAGGTTTTCATCTTCCAGAATCTCGTAGAACTCGTCGCTTAGGTCCTCGTTCTGGTTCAGCACCTCGGGCACGCGTTTTTTGTAGAACAGCGGCACTGTGGCGCCATCGTCCATGGACTGGCTGAAGTTGTATTCCGAGACATAATCACCAAACCAGTCATTGGTCTTGCGCTCGCGTCCCAGCAGGGGTGTGCCGGTAAAGGCCAGGTACTGGGCGTTGGGCAGGCCGGCACGCATGTTCTCCGCCAGCGTTTTGTACTGGGTGCGGTGAGCCTCATCGACAATCACGATGATGTCGTCGCGATCCGACAACAGCGGGTAGCGCTTGCCCTTGGGCCAGCGGAACTTCTGGATCAGGGTAAACACCAGCTTCTTGTTCTGGCCGAGAAAAGTACGCAGTTGTTCACTGTTTTTCGGCTGGGCGGCATCGGCCTTTTTGACGGTTTCGGTGTTGAGGAAGTTGCGGTAAATCTGCCGGTCCAGATCGTCCCGGTCGGTGACTACCACAAAACTGTAATTGCCCGGCACCTTGCGGATGATCTTGCGGGCATAGAAAATCATGGAAAAACTCTTGCCCGAACCTTGGGTGTGCCAGAAAACCCCGAGCTTGCCACCGAACTCTCCCCGGCGCAGAAACTTTTCGAAACCCTTGTTTACGCCGATAAACTGGTGGTTCTGGGCAATGATTTTCTGCGTACCCTTGTGGTAAATCACAAAGTTTTCCACATAGTCCAGCAGCTTTTCTTTGGCACACAGGCCCTGAAGTAGGCGCTCGGCACTGGTGCCCTGCTCGCGAATCTGGTCGCGGCGTATTTTTTCTTTCTCGTCTTCCGGACGCAGCCAATGGAAAAAGTGTTCCCACTCGGCGCTCAGGCTGCCCAGGCGCGTTTCCAGGCCGTTGCTGAACACACAAAACACATTGGTGAGGAACAACTGGGGAATATCGGCCTTGTAATTGGTCAGATTGTCATCGTAGGCACTGCGCAGCTTGACGTTGGAGTTCTTCAGCTCGATAAACACCAGCGGCAGGCCGTTGATATACAGCAGAATATCCGGCCGCCGATAGCCCGCCTTGGCCGCCGCGCCGGTGCTTTGAATCCACAACTGGGTCACCGCGAGAAAGAGGTTATTCTCCGGCGCGTCAAAGTCAATCAGCTTGACCCGCTCTTTACGGTTGCGCCCGTCACTGCCTTTGAATTCTACCCGTACGCCGTCGCGAATCAGGCTGTCCAGCTCGCGGTTGGCGACGATAGTTGCCATGGCCTGGCGTTGGTCACAGACCTGCTCCACCGCATCGTCGATGGCGGTCTCGGGAATCTCCGGGTTCAGGCGCACGGCCGCCGCTTTCAGGCGGTCGCGCAGAATTACCTCGCGTTTGTCCGCGCGCCCGGAGCCGTCATTCAGGTCGGCCGCATCGGCGGTGTAGCAATCCAGCACATCGTAGCCATACAGGTGCTGCAAACGCTGCACCATGGCCTGCTCGATGTTGTCTTCAGACAGGAAGTTCGGCATAGGCTAGAGCGCTCCCTGATTCTTCAAAGGTGGCATATCCAGGGGCGGCAGATTGAACAACAGCTGCACCAGCTCACGATTGATGTAGTAGTTTTCGCGCCCCAGGCGATGTTTGTCGAGAATACCGCCTTTGGCCAATTCATCCAGGTATCGGTTGGCGGTGGCGCGCGATACGCCCAGGTCGTATTCGACAAAGGCTACCTTGGTGTAAGGGTGGTAAAAAATATTGTTGATCAGGTCCTGGCTGTAAAAGCGGTAGTGAGCCCGAATCTCGTGCTTTTGCTTTTGCAGCAAGCGGGCGATCTGCTCCACCAGGGCGGTGGTGTGGCGGGCGGTTACCGCCACACCGTGCAACATATAAAGCAGCCAGCCTTCCCAATCGCCGCTGTCGCGCACCTTCTGTAACTCGGCATAGTACTCCGCCTTGGTCTGGCTAATGTAGCGGCTCAGGTAGAGGATGGGCGAATCCAGCAGGCCGGCGCGCACCAGAAACAGGATATTGAGAATGCGTCCGGTGCGGCCATTGCCATCATAGAACGGGTGGATGGTCTCGAACTGGTGATGCATGACCGCCATGCGCACCAGCGGGTCCAGGCCCTCGCCCTCGTCGGCATGAATCCAGCTCACCAGCTCGTCCATCAGGGCAGGCAGCTGCTCCGGCGAGGGCGGCTGATACACCACCTCGCCAGTGCGTTCGTTTTTCAGCACCGTGCCGGGTGTGCGGCGCAAGCCGGCGTCATTGCCCTCCAGCGTGGCCTGCACCTCAAGGATGGTACTCAGGCGCAACAGCCCGGAGGCACGCACCGCCTGAAACCCCACCTCCAGGCTCTGGGCATACCAGGCCACCTCCTTGCTGGCCGGGTCCACCGAGCCGGGCTGCACCTGATAGCGGTACAGCGCATCCTGGGTAGTAATGATGTTCTCGATTTCCGAACTGCTTTGCGCCTCCTGCAGGGACAGGGTGGACACCAGCAGCCGCTCGTTGGGGATGCTGCGCGCCACACCTTTCAGCTCCGCCAGATGCCGATGCGCCGCCACCAGCGCCCGTAGCACCGCTGGAGTCTCCAACGGCTCCCGGGGCGGAAAGTGTTCGCGGATGGTCAGCACCATGGCATGGATTCCTGCGGTTAGCGGCCAACCTGCTCAATATTAGACTATTTTGAGCAGGTCGTACGGCATCTTCTCAGATTTCCGTTGTTTTGAACAGTCACCGGGTCTATCGGTCTTCCAGACTGTTTCGGCCACGGCTTCAGGCATGGCGGGCCTCCGGCTGAGATTCGTGTTCCGCCGTGCCATCCCGCATACTGGGCGGGAACTGGATATCCAGCTCTTCCACGGACAGCTTGCCGGAGATCAGGCGAGGGAGGAGGAGGTCGCGGGTTTTGGTTAGATTTCGATTGGCCTTTTTAAGCTTCAATTTCGAATCGACAATAGGCCTTACTATATCGTCGAATTGTTTTAGGAGGCTTGAGGGCGGCACCATTACCTTAACAAAGGAAAGCTCTTTTCTCTTAATATGCTGCATTGTTGCGCCTGTAGTAAGAACTTCGAATAACGGAATGCTGAATGCCAACGCGTGAAAAAGGAAGCTGTGAGGAATGCCTTGTTTTGGTTCAACCTTGAAAAGGTGCTGATTCAGTAACCCTGGGCCCTCATCCCAGCTCCTAACAAGCAGAGTTCCTGACCAAGAAAATATAATTGCCCCATCATCAAAGTGGTATTTAGACGGAATATCATCGCCGGAATTTCGAGGCGTTTCAGCAGTTATACCACTACTCATCTCCTTGATCTTGATAATGGGAACTCCCTCTGTTCCCCAGTGACTGGGCTTGAACGCATACCCATTTAAAAATGTTCCGAGATCACTTAGAGGCCTAAGCTCCCACCCCTCCGGCACACCTTTTACAAAACGGGTGTCCTGATAACCGGGAAAACGCAGGCGCACAAACCATTCGCGGTAAAGTTCCTCAGCCATCTTTTCCAGCAGCGCAATGCGGCGCTTGTTGACTTCGATCAGGTCGTCGTAGGCCGTTAGGATGGCGGCGATTTTGCGTTGGGTCGTGAGAGTAGGGAGTGGTAAGGTTATTCGCTTAACGATCTCGTGATTAAGAGAGGCCATAGTCGCCCCGAAAGAGCACAGAGCCTGCATCCAATCTTGATGAGCACGCGTTCTAAGGTAATATGAAGCATATCGCTCACAAATCGTCGTGCCGTTTAAACGTAATCGAAGACAGTCGGAGCCTTGCACCCAGCCATCCTGCTCGGGACCAATTAAAGCGTGCCGTTCGACCGCTCCCTTCCGCCCAAAAACAATGTCACCTTTTTCCAAACGGTGTGCTCCAAGCTTTTCAGCCTTAGCATTTGTAACGTACTCGAGATCAGCATCCCTTATATCGCCAAAGCCCACATTACGTACGTTGATTACGGGTATGCCACAATCAACGTATTCGGACGCCTTCAATTGAGTGCCGAAAGGTCCCGTTTGAATTTTGGCTTCATTCCGCTCCACTAACTCGCCAATTTTTATCATTGGAACAGATGTGTTCATTCGCCTACAACCTTAGAGATGTTTTGCAGTATCGTTTTATCAAGATTGGTCGCTTGCCCATTGAGCACGTTTAGCTGCTCCTGAAACGACACTAATTCAGCGATAAACTCCTCCTCCGTTTTCCCATCTTCCTCAATCACCACGCCCACATACCGCCCCGGATTCAGTGAATAGTCCTGCTCTTTCACCTCCTCCAAATCGGCCAGCTTGCACAGGCCGGTGACATCTTCGTATTTCGCCTCGGGGAAGCGTTCCTGCAACCAGTGGATATGGCCAAAGTAGCTTTCGGCGTTTTTGACTTCCTTGTGCAGTTCTTCCAGCGCGGTTTTCAGTTGCTTAGTGGCGCGATCACTGCTCTGACGTTTGCCAGCCTGCTTGGCGGCTTCCGCCAGGGCTTTTTCGTGGCGGCGCACGGCCTTGTCGATCTGTTTAAGACTGTCGTGCAGGGCGATGAAGAAAGGGTCGAAGGTGGCCCGCAGCTCGTGCTGGGCACGGTTCTTTTTATCGGCGGTGGCCTTGGCTGTGTGTTTTTTCTGGTAAGAGGTCCAGGCTTTTTGCAAGGGTGCCAGGCCCTTCCAGGTATCCACCAGACTGGCCACGGCTTGTTCTCCAGCTTTATCGTCCAGCACCGCCAATAGCTGCTCGGCGACCGGCTCAACCTGTTTTTGGTTCTCCGCCAGGCGCGCCATGCCCTGTTCGAAATAGCGCTCGACCAGCGCAACGTACTCATCGCTACGGCCTTTGTGCAGGCGGCTGATGATGGCGATGTTCTGGATCTGCTCTTCCGAGAACTCGCGGTGGGCGCGGTCGATGGGAGTAAAGATATTGCGCGCGTCGATAAACAGAATGCGTTCGTCCGTCTTGCCCTTGTCGAAGAACCACAGAGTGGCGGGCAGGGTGACGGTGTAGAACATGTTCGACGGCAGGGTGAGCATGCCGTAAATCAGGTTGTTTTCGATCAGCGTCTTACGGATATCCGCCTCGGAGTGGCGTGCATCCGAAGCGGAGTTGGCCATAACCAGTGCTGCCCGGCCGCCGGGGTGTTTGTTGTCCGGCTCGCGCAGCGACGTGGCGAACAGGTTGATCCACAAATAGTTGGCGTTGGGCACGGTCTCCTTGCCCTGCTCGGATTTTTTCGCCTTGGTCTTTTTGCGCGGGATGCCGTAGGTGTTAAAGCGCGGGTCTTTTTCCACCCCGGAGAGCGAGACTTCATCCACGTTAAACGGCGGATTAGCCAACACATAATCAAAGTTGCCAAACGAGCCGAAGTGATCATCGTAGTAGGAGATGCCCTGCAGAATCTGCCCGCGCAGGCCGTTGACGGCCAGGTTCATACGCGCCAGTTTGACGGTTTCCGAGCTTTTCTCCTGCCCGGAGACAAAGACGCTGGTGTCTTCGCCCTGGGCTTCGTACTCTTCTTTGTGCTTTTCAATAAACTGCGCCGATTGCACGAACATGCCACCGGAGCCGCAGGCGGGGTCGAACACGGTGCCGCCGTGGGGCTCGATGATTTCCACCATCAGCCGCACCACGGAACGCGGGGTAAAGAACTCCCCGCCGCCCTGCCCTTCGGACAGGGCAAACTTGCCCAGGAAGTATTCATAGATCTGGCCGAAGACATCGCCGGTGGCATTGTCCGGGATATTGTCGAATTGACGCAGCAGGTCAAAGGGCAACAGTTTGGTTTCCTGGGTGCGGGTCAGCCGATAATACTCGTCCTTGGGCAGGCTGCCCTGCAACTCGGGCTTGTACTCCTCGATGGCCTCCATCGCCTTTTCAATGGCCTTGGCGATGTCCTGGCTTTCGGGCAGGTTCAGCAGGTGGCTGTAGCGGGCGTGATCCGGCAGGTAAAAGCCGCATTTGGCCACGGCGATTTCATTCAGGGATTTTTCCCGGCGACTGCCTTTGAGCTTCTGGTATTCCTTAAGAATGGCCTCCTCATGGCGCCGGTAGTTGATATCCGCAAACTTGAGGAAGATCAGCCCCAGCACCGGCGTGCTGTATTCAGAAGCTTTGAGGTCGGAATTGGCGCGCAGGTTGTCTGCGGCAGCCCAGAGGTCATCTTCCAGTTGTTTCAGTTGCTTTTTGTTCAATGCTTGTCCTGCTCTATGGGTTTGGGTTGTGCCTAACAGGAATCAGGAAGCCATCTCGAATATCCAATGAAGGCACCGGCGTCATATCACTTTCCCTGAACTCCCCTAAAGAAAAATAAAATCAGAAAATTCAGCCACTTACAAACTCAGCGAGTGTCCTCCTACTGATATCTTGAGCCGCCCTCTAGCGCAAAACGCAAAAACCGCCGACACTCCCGGGCCGGCGGCCTTTTAGTAAGCCCTTACGACCAGCCTAGACTAGATCAGATCATTCCCACTCAATCGTAGCCGGCGGCTTGGACGAGATGTCGTACGTCACCCGACTGATCCCCGGAATCTCGTTAATGATCCGGCTGGAGACCTTCTCCAGGAATTCGTAGGGCAGATGCGCCCAGCGGGCGGTCATGAAGTCGATGGTTTCCACGGCGCGGAGGGCGACGACGTATTCGTAGCGGCGGGCGTCGCCGACGACGCCGACGGATTTGACCGGCAGGAAGACGGCGAAGGCCTGGCTGGTTTTGTGGTAGAGGCCGTCGGCTTTGAGTTCTTCGATAAAGATGTGGTCCGCGAGGCGGAGGGTGTCGGCGTAGTCCTTTTTCACTTCGCCGAGGATGCGCACGCCCAGGCCGGGGCCGGGGAAGGGGTGGCGGTAGACCATGTCGTAGGGGAGGCCGAGTTCGAGGCCGATTTTGCGGACTTCGTCTTTGAACAGTTCGCGCAGGGGTTCGACGAGCTTGAGTTTCATGTGCTCGGGGAGGCCGCCCACGTTGTGGTGGGATTTGATGACGTGGGCGCCGCCGGTTTTGGAGGCGGCGGATTCGATCACGTCGGGGTAAATCGTGCCTTGGGCGAGCCAGTTGGCGTTTTTCAGTTTGGCGGCTTCGGCGTCGAAGATGTCGATGAAGGTGTTGCCGATGATTTTGCGCTTCTTCTCCGGGTCGGCTTCGCCGGCCAGGCGGGAGAGGAAGTGGTCTTCGGCGTCGACGCGGATGACGCGGACGCCCATGTGGTCGGCGAACATTTCCATGACCTGGTCGCCTTCGCCGTGGCGGAGGAGGCCGTTGTCGACGAAGACGCAGGTGAGCTGGTCGCCGATGGCTTTGTGCAGCAGGGCGGCGACCACGGAGGAGTCGACGCCGCCGGAGAGGCCGAGGATGACGTGGTCGGTGCCGACCTGTTGCTGGATGGTGGCGATGGCGTCGTCGATGATTTTGGCCGGGGTCCAGAGGGCGTCGCAGGCGCAGATTTCGCGGATAAAGCGTTCCAGCAGGCGGCCGCCCTGGAGGGTGTGGGTGACTTCCGGGTGGAACTGGATGCCGTAGAAGCGTTTGTCGTCGTTGGCCATGCCGGCGATGGGGCAGCTGTCGGTGGTGGCGGTGACGACGAAGCCGTCGGGGATGGTGCCGACGCGGTCGCCGTGGCTCATCCAGACGTCCAGGTATTCGTGGCCGGCTTCTTCGTGGTCGACGATGCCGTTGAGCAGGTCGTTGCCTTCAGCCTTGGTGACGCGGGCGTAGCCGAATTCGTGTTTTTCACCGGCGATGACGGCGCCGCCCAGTTGCTCGGCCATGGTTTGCATGCCGTAGCAGATGCCCAGCACCGGCACGCCCTGTTCGAACACCGCTTGCGGGGCGCGGGGGGTCTCGGCGGCGGTGACGGATTCCGGGCCGCCGGAGAGGATGATGCCTTTGGGGTCGAACTCGGCGATGTCCTCGGCGGTGGCGTCGAAGGCGCGGATTTCGCAGTAGACGCCGATTTCGCGCACGCGGCGGGCGATCAGCTGGGTGTATTGGGAGCCGAAGTCGAGGATCAGGATGCGCTGGGCATGGATGTCTTGCATGGTTTAAATTCCGCTGGACGCCGGACGCTAGACGTCGGACGCCGGTTGTTGTGACGCTGGATGCCGGACGCTCGACGCCTGACGCTTAAAAACAAAAATCGGGCGAGCCTTGGCTCGTCCGATTTTTAGCGTCCGGCGTCCGGCGTCAAGCGTCCGGCCCCGGTGGGTTCACCCCACCGGGTAGTTCGGTGCTTCTTTCGTAATCGTCACGTCGTGCACATGGCTTTCTTTCATGCCCGCATTGGTGACTTTCACGAAGTAGGGCTTGGTGCGCATTTCTTCGATGTTGGCGCAGCCGGTGTAGCCCATGGAGGCGCGCAGGCCGCCCATCAGTTGGTGGACGATGGCGCTCATCGGGCCTTTGTAGGGCACCCGGCCTTCGATACCTTCGGGCACCAGTTTTTCGATGCCGGCGGCGGCGTCCTGGAAGTAGCGGTCCGAGGAGCCGGTTTTGCCGGACATGGCGCCCAGGGAGCCCATGCCCCGGTAGGCTTTGTAGTAGCCGCCCTGGAACAGCTCCACTTCGCCGGGGGCTTCTTCGGTGCCGGCCAACAGGGAGCCGATCATGATGGCGTGGGCGCCGGCGGCCACGGCCTTGGCGATGTCGCCGGAGAAGCGGATGCCGCCGTCGGAGATCAGCGGCACGTCGGTGCCCTTGAGGGCGGCGGCCACTTCGGAGACAGCGGTGATCTGCGGCACGCCGATGCCGGCGACGATGCGGGTGGTGCAGATGGAGCCCGGGCCGATGCCCACTTTGACGCCGTCGGCGCCGGCTTCCATGAGCGCGGTGGCGGCTTCGGCGGTGGCGATATTGCCGCCGATCACGTCCACGTCCGGGAAGTGTTTCTTGATCCAGGCGACGCGGTTGAGCACGCCTTGGGAGTGGCCGTGGGCGGTGTCCACCACGATCACGTCGACGCCCGCTTCCACCAGCGCGGCGACGCGCTCTTCGGTGCCGCCGCCGGTGCCCACGGCGGCGCCGACGCGCAGGCGGCCCTGGCTGTCTTTACAGGCGTTGGGGTAGCGGGTGGCTTTTTCGATGTCCTTGACGGTGATCATGCCGCGCAGTTCGCCGGCGTCGTTGACCACCAGGATCTTTTCGATGCGGTGCTTGTGCAGCAGCGCCTGCACCTCGTCGTTGCCGACGCCCTCTTTCACCGTCACCAGGCGGTCGCGGCCGGTCATGATGTCGGCCACGGACTGGTCGTAGTCGGTGATGAAGCGGGTGTCGCGGCTGGTGACGATGCCCACCACTTGCTGGCCTTCCACCACCGGCACGCCGGAAATATTGTTGGTGTCGGTGAGGTTGATCAGCTCGCGCACGGTGGCGTTGGGGCTGATGGTGATCGGGTCCTTGACCACGCCGGATTCGTATTTCTTGACGGCGCGCACCTGGCGGGCCTGGTCGTCCACCGGCATGCTTTTGTGCAGGATGCCAATGCCGCCTTCCTGGGCCATGGTGATCGCCAGACGGTGTTCGGTGACGGTGTCCATGGCGGAGGACAACAGCGGGACGTTCAGCTCGATGTTGCGCGTCAGGCGCGTCTTCAGCGACACCTCGTTGGGCAGCACATCGGAGTGGGCGGGCAGGAGCAGAACGTCGTCGAACGTCAGTGCTTCTTGGGCGATTCTGAGCATGTTGCACCCCTTGGCACACAGAGAAACTGAGGGGAGTCTGGACCCCGGGGCGCCGGGCTGTCGCCGGCCGGGAAGCCGGGTCGGGCAGGTAGGAGCCGGCGCAAGGGCGAACCAGGGGCTCCGTTAAATTAAGCCGATTAGTATACCGTAAAATAACCTTCTTCGGCAATCGCGATGATGCCGCCGGTAGGTCGGCTTGAGCGCAGCGAAAGCCGACAAAACGCTGGCGGGCGCGCCCCAACGCTTGATGTCGGGTTTCGCTTTGCTCAACCCGACCTACGACCGCTTGCTGCTGGTGCCCAAGCGCCGTAAATTGCGCGGCATGACTTCTTCGCGCACCGAACCGTATTCCGTCAGCCGCTTGAACCTGGAGGCCCAGGGCCTGCTGGAGGGCAGCTTCCCGTTGATCTGGCTGCAGGGCGAGATATCCAACCTGGCGCGGCCGCGCTCCGGGCATATCTATTTCAGCCTCAAGGACGACCGGGCCCAGGTTAACGCGGCAATGTTTCGCAATCGTAACAACCTGCTGCGCTTCCAGCCCCGCGACGGCCAGCAGGTGCTGGTGCGCGCCCGGGTGACGGTGTTCGTGCCCCGGGGCGGCTTTCAGATCATCGTCGAGCACATGGAGGAAGCCGGTGAAGGCGCCTTAAGAGCCCAGTTCGAGGCGCTCAAGGCGAAGCTGGAATCCGAGGGGCTGTTCGCCCAGGAACGTAAGCGCCCACTACCGCCCTGGCCCCAGCGCATCGGGGTGATCACCAGCCCCAGCGGCGCGGCGATCCGCGATGTGCTGCAGGTGCTGCGGCGCCGGGCGCCGTCGATTCCGGTGCTGATTTACCCGACCCCGGTGCAGGGCGCCGAAGCGCCGGCGCAAATCCGCCGGGCGCTGGCCCTGGCGATTCAGCGCAACGAATGCGACGTGCTGATTCTGGGGCGCGGCGGCGGCAGCCTGGAGGACCTGTGGGCGTTCAACGACGAGGCGCTGGTGCGCGCGGTGGCGGACAGCCCGATTCCGGTGGTCAGCGCGGTGGGCCACGAGGTGGACGTGTCGTTGTGCGATTTCGCCGCCGATGTGCGCGCGCCCACGCCCTCGGCGGCGGCGGAGCTGATCAGCCCGGACGGCGACGCCCTGCTCGCCCGCCTGGGCGTGCTGGCGCGCCGCCAGCGGCAATTGATGGCAACCAACCTGCGCGGCCAGCGCCAGCGGCTGGAAGGCCTGGCCCGGCGGCTGCACGCCCGCCACCCGAACCGGCAGCTGGAGCAGACCCGCCAGCAGGTGGACGAGTTGCAGGCGCGCATGGCGCGCACGCTGCAACACCGGCTGGCGCTGCTGCGCGGCCGCTGGCAGCCGCTGGACGTGCGTTTGCGCCAGCAATCGCCGGCCCAGCAGGTGACGCGGCAGGCGCAGCGGCTGGCCGAGCTGCAGCGGCGCCTGCCGGTGCCGTTGCGGCATCAGCAGCGGCATCTGGCCCAGCGTCTGGACGGCGCCGCGCGTCGGCTGCATACCGCCAGCCCGCTGGCGACTCTGGATCGCGGCTATTCGTTGACGCTGGTGGAGGGGCAGCCGCTGCGGTCGGTGGCCTCAGTTAAGCCCGGCGACACCGTGACCACCAAAGTCGCGGATGGCGAGTTCGATGCCACTGTGACTCGGGTGGAGCCGAAGAGATAAAGGCTCTGGCGGCCCACCGGCAAGCTTAGTGTCGGATTACGCCTTCGGCTAATCCGACCTACACCGCTTCCTGACAGGTAGACATGTAGGTCGGGTTAGCGAAGCGTAACCCGACAATAATGCTCAGAGGTAGCGGCTGAGCAGCCGGGCCAGGGTGCGGCGGCGGAAGGGTTTGGCCAGGTGGGCGTCCATGCCGGCAGCGAGGCAGCGCTGGCGCTCTTCGAACATAGCGTTGGCGGTGAGCGCGATGATCGGCACCGGGTCGCGGCCGGCTTCCCGTTCCCGGCGGCGCAGGGCGCGGGTGGCTTCCAGGCCGTCCATCACCGGCATCTGTACGTCCATCAACAGACAATCGAAGGATTGCTCCGCGCACATGGCCAGGGCGGTGGCGCCGTCGCCGGCGGTGGCCACGTCCAGCCCCAGGTGCTCGAGCATGCGGCAGGCCACCAGCCGGTTGACGTCGTTGTCTTCCACCAGCAGCACCCGGCCGGTCAGTTCGGTGACTTCCCGTTTCGGTTCGGTCAGCGCCGGGTACGCCACGGGGCGGCTGCGCACGCGCAGCGCCAGGGTGAAGCAGCTGCCCTGCGCCGGGCCGCTGGTGACGGTCAGATCGCCGCCCAGAATCTGCGCCAGGCGGCGGGCGATCACCAGGCCCAGGCCAGTGCCGCCGAAGCGCCGGGCACTGGACGAATCCAACTGCGAGAACGCCTGGAACAGCCGGTCGAGCTTGTGCTCGGCGATGCCGATGCCGGTGTCGCGCACGTCGATGGTCAGGTTGAGCATGTGGCGCTCGTCGAGGCGGGCGTCCACGCGCACGCTGATGCCGCCGGCTTCGGTGAATTTCACCGCGTTGGAAATCAGGTTGCTGAGAATCTGCCGCAGCCGGGTGGCGTCGGAGCGGATCTCCAGCCCCACCAGCGCCGAGGCGCCCTCCACCTCCAGGTACAGGCCTTTTTCCCGGGCCAGGTAACGGAAGGTGCCCACGCAGTTCTGGATCAGCGGTTCCGGGGCGAAATAGCTCTGGTCGATTTCCATGCGCCCGGCTTCGATGCGCGAGAAGTCGAGGATGTCGTTGATCACCGCCAGCAGGTGGCCGGTGGATTCCAGGGCGGCGTCGGTGTATTCGCGCTGTTCGTCGTCCTGGGGGGTGGTTTCCAGCAGCTGCAGCATGCCGAGCACGCCGTTCATGGGGGTGCGCAGCTCGTGGCTCATCATCGCCAGGAAATCGCTCTTCGCCTGGCTCGCGTGTTCGGCGCGCTGGTGTGCCTCGCGCAGCTCGGTCATGGCCCGTTGCTGGTCGCGGCGGGCCTGGTCCAGGCCGGCGGCCAGTTCGTTGATGTCGGTCTGCAGGTGGCCCAGCTCGCCGCTGAGCGGGCGCACGCCACGCACGTGGTAGTCGCCGCCACGGATCACCCGTACCAGCCCGGACAAATAGCTGATCGGGTCGGCGATCTGGCGGGCCAGATAGCCGGCGCTGAACAGCCCCACCACCATGGCCAGCAGCGCCGGCAGCAGGCTGGTGCCGATAATCTCTTTCTGGCGGGCGAGAATGCGCCCCCGGGAAACGCCCAGCACCACCTCGCCGATGCGGTCCGGCCGCGCCGTGCCGGGTTCGCCGAACACCGGGTCGAGGGCCACCGGCTGGCGGTAGATGCCGGCGTGGAATTCGAGTACGTCCTCGCCCACCACCCGGTGGGCGTCGAGGCCGGCGCGCAGCATCGGCTCGCCATCCTGGTCGCGGAACTGCACGTACTGCACGTCCGGGCGTGCCAGCACCAGATTGGCCTGGCGGCGCAGGTCGGAGAGGTTGCCGCTGAGCACGCCGTATTCGGCGCTGCCGGCCAGTTGCTGGGCGAGGAAGCCGCCCAGTTGGCGCACTTCGTTGTCGGCGTCCTCGAAGCGCTGCCAGGTCAGCGACACCAGCACCAGGATCAGCATGATCAGCGCCGGGATCACCCCCAGCCATTGCAGTTGCCGGCGAATGCCGCGGCGACGTGTCATGGCTTAGCCTCCAAAATCCGTTCCAGGGGCGCCCGCTCCACCGGACTCAGGTCGTAGGCGCCGGCCACGTGCTCGTTGATGGACAGGGAATAATGGCCGGCGAAGCCCGGCGCCGGCCAATGGCCGAGCCGCCGGTGGGCGTGTACCGCGTCGCGCGCGGCGGCGGCCAGATCCTTGAGTCGCACGCGGGCGCTGGCGACACTGCCGGCCCGCACATACGCGCCATCGGGGCCCACCACCGGCACCCGCTGGCGGTAGCTGGTAAGCAACACCAGCCGGGCCGCGCCGCCGTCGAACAGGGTGCCGTCGTCGGGCAGCATCAGCGCATCCCATTGCGGGAGGTGGCGGCGCAATAATGCCCCGAGCCGGCCCGGCGTGGGCACGGTGACCGCCTCCAGGGTCAGGCCGGGCGGCGCCGGCGGCAGCGACCGCCAGACGCTGTGCGGGGGCCGCAGGATGCCGATGCGCCGGGCCTCCGGCAGCAAGGCACGCAGCAACGCCAGTTGCGTGTCCAGCGGCACGCCGTGCCAGATGGCGCTGCAGCGGCAATCCTCGGTGATCAGTTGGTCGGCGGCGTGGCGAGGCACCACCAGCCCCAGCACCGGCGGCCCGCCGGCGGCGAGGGCGTCGCGGAACGCCTGCTCGCCCAGGGCCAACACCAGGTCGGCGTCCTGTTCGACCACGCTCAGGCTGTCGCCGGCCACGTTATTCAGGGCAAGGCGGAACGCGCTGGCGGCCTCCGGGGAAGAGGCCTGCAGTGAAACCCGGGGCGGCGGGGTGTCGAGCGCAGGGGTCTCCGCGGCGGCGGCACCGGCCACCACGCCAAGCAGCAGTAAACCTACCCTCCAGGCGCGACGCATCCTAACCGCCGCGCGTCCGGGCGCCGTTGGTGTTGCTGTTATCGTGCCGCATCGGATGCGATCCCCGCTTCTGATCCCTAGAAAGTGACCGTGGCGCCCATCCAATAGCGCTGGTCGTCCTGGTACTTGTTCTCGACAAAAACCACCGGTTCTTTATTGAGCGGGCGTTGCACCACGAAGCGCCATTCCACTTCCGTCTGATGCAGACGGTGCCGGAAACCCAGCTGGGCATCCAGCCGCTCGAAGGGGTAATCGTTGTAATCGCGGGCCAGGTAATAGGCGGTGGACCAGGACCAGCCGCCGCCGAGCCGCCAATGCCACAGGACGCTGGCGCTGTCGCGGGCGGCGAAGCGCTGCTCGGTGCCGTTGTTGGTTTCGGTGTGGACGTGCGCGCCGCTAAGCCGCAACAGGTGCCGGCCGTTGGGGCGCCAGCTGAGTTGCGCTTCGGTGCCCCGGTGCTCTACCTCGCCGTCGTTGGCCGGGTCGAACTCAAACGGATTGAGCGCGCCGCTGATCAGGTCCCAGAGCTCTTCGCGGAAGTAGCGGATGTCCAACTCGAAGCCGCCCAGCGCGCCGGCGTAAAAGCGCCCGTAGTAACCCAGCTCCCGCGAGCGGATGCGTTCCGGCTTGAGCATGCCGGGGCTTTGCTGGGTGACGAAGAAATAGGCCGGGTCCCAGCCCAGCAGCGCCTGCTGATTTCCGGCGAACGGGGCGTTCAGATCGGTGATCGGCAGGTTGATGCGGGCCTGGTCTTCGTAGATGTCCGGGGTGCGCAGCGCGCGGGCGTAGGAGGCGCGCAGGGTATGGCCGCGCACCACCTGCCAGTTAATGCCGGCGCGGGGGCTGAAGTGCTCGCCGTTGATGTCGTCGTCTTCCCAAAAACCGCCCAGGCTGATGGTCACCGGCGCCACCGGTTTCACCGCCAGATTGGCGAACAGACGCCGGCTGACGTTCTCGCCGGTGCCGGAGAGAAACGCCTGGGACTCACCCCGGTCATGCCGCAGGTTGGCGCCGGCCACCAGCCGTGCCCAGTCGGTCACCTGGAGGGTGTCCTGGATTTCCAGGTCGTAGCGGGTTTCCTGGGTGTCCAGCCAGGCGCGTCCGCAAAACGCCTGGGCGCCGCTGGCTTGCAGGGTGGCGTAGCGGTTCTGGACCGCCGGATCGGCGCCGGCGGCGGCCAGGGTCTGGCCGATGTCGCGGTTGTTGGCCAGGTAGAGGTCGCGCAGTTCCTGGGAGAAGAACAAACCGCCGCCGGGACCTTGAGCGCCGGTAAGCGGGTCCAGGAAGCACAGATCCAAGTTGGTGTCTTCGTTGGTGTACTGGCCGTAGGCGCTGACTTTGAGCTGATGGCGTGGCGAGAACTGGCGTTGCCAGTCGAGCCCGAAAAACGCCCGTTCGCCGAGCTGGTGGGTATTCCCGTAGTAGTCGGCCAACGCCTGCAGGCCGGATTCCGGCGGCCGGTCCAGCCGCGAGCGGCTGCCGCCGGCGTGCACGGTGAGGGTGTCGCGGGGGGAGAGCTCGAACACGGTGCGGCTGTTGAGCCGGTCAACGCGCTTGGCGTCGCCGCTTTCCAGTGGCGTGATGCCGGCGTCGTAGCCGTCGTCACGCTGGCTGCTGACACTGACGCGGAAGGCGCCGTGGTCGAACTGGTGGCTGGCGCCCAGGCGTGCGTCGCGGATGCCGTTGTTGCCGGCGCGCACGCTGACTTGCTGGCCGACGCTGTCGCGGGGATCCCGGGTGATGATGTTGATCACCCCGGTGAAGGCGTTGGCGCCGTAGGCGGCGGACGCCGGGCCGCGCGTCACTTCGATGCGTTCCACGTCCTCCAGGCTGACCGCCAGATCGTTCCAACCGACCCGGGCGAAGCCGGGCTGGTAGACGCTGCGCCCGTCCACCAGCACCAGCATGCGGCGGGTGTCGCGGGCCTGGGTACCGTGGTAGGACACCGTGGGCACGTTGCCGTCGGCCTTGGCCACCGCCATGCCCGGCACCAGCCGCATCACCTCGAACAGTTCCCGGGCGCCGCTGGCCTGGATCAGTTCCCGGTCGATGACGGTGACGCTGGCGGGCACTTCGGAAATGGGCTGGTCGAGGCGCGCCGGGGTCAGGACCCGGGGCACTTCGCTTTGATCATCGAACGGCGCGTCCGCCCAGGCGGGCAGCGCCAGCCATGGCAAGAATGCCAGTAATAAAAGATTATGCCCCCGCACACCTTCCCCCAATGCGGCCTGCGGCCGCGATTCAGGATGCAGGATACAGGGTGAAGGGCCGGCACAGCGCCGTCCCCTGTATCCTTCACCCTGTATCCTGCATCGCGACCGAAGGTCGCTATTTCTTCACGTGCTTCATCAGGCGCCGTTTGCGTTTGATCTGCCGTTCGGTGAGCTGGGTCTTGCGGCCCTCGTAAGGGTTGTCGCCGGACTTCAGCTCGAGACGAATCGGCGAGCCTTCAATTTTTAGCAGCTCCCGGAAGCGGTTCTCCAGGTAGCGCTGGTAGCTGTTCGGTAACGACTCGGTACGGTTGCCGTGGATCACCACCGTGGGCGGGTTCGAGCCACCCAGATGGGCGTAACGCAGCTTGGCCCGGAAGCGCCCGGCGCGTGGCGGCGGGTGCGAGTGGATGATGTCCTGCAGCATGCGGGTGAGCGCGTTGCTGCCCAGCTTGATGAAGGCGGAATCCCAGGCGCGCTCGATAAAACCGAACAGGTCGCCGACGCCGGTGCCGTGCAGCGCGGAGATAAAGTGCACCTTCACCCAGGGGGCGAAATGCAAGCGCCGTTCCAACTCACGCTTGACCCACTGGCGGTGGTCGGGCTCGAGGCCGTCCCATTTATTCACCGCCACCACCAGGGCGCGGCCGGTTTCCAGCACATAGCCCAGCAGGTGCAGGTCCTGGTCGGTGATGCCGTCGCGGGCGTCGACCACCACCATCACCACCTGGGCGGCGTCCACCGCCTGCAGCGCTTTGATCACGGAGAACTTCTCGATGGTCTCGTGAACCTTGCCGCGGCGGCGGATGCCGGCGGTGTCGATCAGCACGTAGTTGCGTTCGCCGTCGCCGTTGCGGTCCTGGCGCACGAACGGCACCTCGATGGTGTCGCGGGTGGTGCCGGCCTGGTCGAACACCACCACCCGTTCCTCGCCGAGGATGCGGTTGATCAGGGTGGATTTGCCCACATTGGGGCGGCCCAGCACCGCCACGCGCACGGTATCCGGGTCGGCGGGCTGGTCGGCGTCCTCTTGCGCTTCCGGAAATGCCTTGAGCACCTCGGTGATCATGGACCGCACGCCGCGCCCGTGGGCGGCGGCGATCGGGAACAGCTCGGTGAGCCCCAGGCCGTAGAAATCCGCCAGGGCGGTGTCCGGATCCAGGCCGTCGGTTTTGTTGACCGCCAGGAACACCGGCTTGGGCAGCTTGCGCAGCTCGGCGGCCACTTGTTCGTCGGCGGCGGTGAGGCCGGCGCGGCCGTCCACCAGAAACAGCACCACGTCCGCTTCACCCACCGCCTGCAAGGCCTGGTCGGTCATCGGCCGGTCGATGCCCTCTTCGCTTTCGCCGATGCCACCGGTGTCGACCACCGTGTAGGGGCGGTCGCCCAGACGGCCGTCGCCGTACTGACGGTCCCGGGTGAGGCCGGGGAAATCCGCCACGATGGCGTCCCGGGTGCGGGTGAGGCGGTTAAACAGGGTGGATTTGCCCACATTGGGGCGCCCCACCAGGGCGATCACGGGTTTCATTGGGTGCTCGATCGGATTGGACGTAGCAAATAAGGGGGCAGGATACAGGCGCTTGGAGCCGCAAGCTACAAGCACCGTAGGTCGGGTTGAGCACAGCGAAACCCGACATCCGGCGCCGGGGGCGGCGCCGGAGCGTGAATGTCGGGTTACGGCCTGGCGGCCTAACCCGACCTACTCTTCTTCGATTCTGTACGCAGCCAGCTTGCCGTCGGCGCTGAGCGCGTAGAGCACATCGTCCGCGACCACCGGGGTGGAGGCGAAACCGTCGCGGTCGTGGCGGTAGCGGGCCACCAGCTTGCCGGTGTCGCCGTCCATCCAGTGCAGATAGCCTTCGAAGTCGCCGACCACCACCAGGCCGTCCTGGACGGCGGTGCCGGTGAGACGGCGGCCGTAGAGCTTGTCCTGCTGCCAGAGGAAGCTGCCGCTGCGCTGCTCGGCGGCGCGCACCAGGCCTTCGTCGTCGGCCACGAACAGGGTACCCAGGTACGAGCTGATCACCTGATGGCTGGAGATGTCCTTGCTCCAGTACGGCCGGCCGTTTTCCCAGTCGAGTACCGACAGCTGGCCCTGGAAGGTGGCGGTGAAGACGCCGCCGTTTTCCACCAGCAGGTTGGCGTTGACGTCCACCAGCCGGTCCAGTTCGGAGCGGCCGGACGGTTCCGACACGCGGCGCTCCCACAGGGGCGCGCCGGTGTCCGCTTCGATGGCCGCCACCTTGCCACTGGCGAAGCCGGCGTAGACCCGGCCGTTGACGATCACCGGCGGGGCGCCGCCCAGCAGGGTCAGATTGGGCACGGTGGTTTCGTAGTCCCAAATTTGCTCGCCGGTGGCGCCGTCCAGGCCGAGCACGTGGCCGTCGATGGTCTGTGCCACCACCAGCCCGCCGTTGCTGGTGGGCGCGGCCAGCACTTCACTGCTGACTTCGCTGCGCCACAGGGTGTCGCCGTCGTCGCTGTTCAGGGCCACCACTTCGCCTTCGCGGGTGCCGTAGAGCACCTGGCCGTAACCGGCGTAGAGGCCGCCGGAGATACGGTCCTCGGTTTTGCTGCGCCACTGGCGTTTGCCGTTTTCCCGGTCGAAGGCGTACACGCGGCCGTGAATGTCGGCGGCGAACACCTGCTGGTTGGTCACCGCCGGGGCCAGCGTCATGGCGGTTTCATCGATGCCGTCGCCGGCGCCGGAGCGCCACAGGCGGTCCACGTCGTAGCCGGCCTCGAACTCGGGCAGCGGGTTGGGTTCGATGGCGTTGGGGTTGCTGCTGCAACCGGCCAGCGCCACCAGGCCGAGCAAAAACGGGGCCGTGAAGGCTTTCAACATAGGGTTCACTATCGGGACTTCATGTCGTCGAGTTTCATTTGCACGCGGTCCTTGGCGGCGCCGTTATCCAGCGTGTCCAGCGCGCCGGTGTAGGCGTCGCGGGCCGCGTCCCATTTTTCCCGGGCACCGGCGATGTCCCCTTTCAACTCCAGCGCCTGGGCTTGCCAGGCTTCCGGGAAGGTGCGCGAAATCTGCTGTTCCGCGGCGTCCAGATCCCCCTGTTCGATTTGCACCCGCGCCAGGCGTACCCGGGCGGTGTATTCCACCTCTTTGCTGGCGGCGTCGTCGGCCACCGCCTTGAGCTGCTCGGCGGCGCCGTTGAGATTGCCTTCGTCGGCGGCGAGCTTGGCCAGGGCCAGGCGGGCGTAGTCCGCGTAGACGGTGGACTCGTGCTCGTTCAGCAGGGTGTCGGCGGCGCTGCGCACCTGGTCCGGGCTACCGCCCTGCCCCAGGCCGCTGATCAGGGATTCGTACACCTTGGAGGCTTCCGCCGCCTGACCGCTGCTGTGTTCCTGCCACTGGCGCCAGCCGATCATGGAGCCGATCGCCAGCACGATCACCACGATGGTGGCGGTGCCGTTCTTCTGCCACCATTCCTTGAGGCGTTCCGCCTGTTCTTCTTCGTCCCGGATGTAATCTACCACCCCAAAGTCTCCTTATTCGCTTTTTGGCGCGAGGCGCGCGGCCAGCCATGGGGCGACCTCGTCCTCGGACAGTTGCTGTTGTTCGCCTTGATCGCGCAGCGGTTTCACCGCCACCTGTTTGGCGGCCACTTCGTCTTCCCCCAGGATCAGGGCGAAGCGGGCACCGCTGCGGTCGGCTTTTTTCATCTGGCTTTTGAAGCCGCCGCCGCCGCAATGACACTGGATGCCGACGCCGGGCAAGGCGTCGCGCAGTTTTTCCGCCAGCACCAGCGCCTGGGTCTGCACGTTACCCATGGCGGTAATATAGATCGCCACCGGCGCCGGCAGTTCCGGACGCTTTTGCTCAAGCAGCAAGACCAGCCGCTCCAGGCCCATGCCGAAGCCCACCGCCGGGGTCGGCTTGCCGCCCAGCTGCTGCACCAGGCCGTCGTAGCGGCCGCCGGCGCAGACCGTGCCCTGGGCGCCGAGGGCGGTGGTGGTCCACTCAAACACGGTTCGGCCGTAGTAATCCAGCCCGCGCACCAGGTTGGGGTTGATCACATAGGGCACGCCGGCGGCGTCGAGCAACGCGCGCAGCCCGTCGAAGTGGGCGCGGGCTTCGTCGCCCAGGTGGTCGGCCAGGCGCGGGGCGTTTTCCAGCACCTCGCGGGTGCCCGGGTCCTTGCTGTCGAGCACGCGCAGGGGGTTGCGCTCCAGACGGCTTTGCGAATCCGCGTCCAGCCGTTCGCGATGCTCGCGCAGAAAGGCCACCAACGCCTCGCGGTAACGGGCGCGGTCGTCGTTGTCGCCCAGGGTGTTGAGTTCCAGGGCAACCTGGTCGCTCAGGCCCAGTTCCTTCCAAAGGCGGGCGGTAAGCAGAATCACTTCCGCGTCGATGTCCGGCGTGGCGATGCCGAAGGTTTCCACGCCGATCTGGTGAAACTGACGGCTGCGGCCGGCCTGGGGCCGCTCGTAGCGGAACATCGGGCCGGTGTACCAGAGCCGCTGGGTCTGGTTATAAAGCAGGCCGTGCTGTTCGGCGGCGCGCACGCAGCCGGCGGTGCCTTCCGGGCGCAGGGTGAGGCTGTCGTCGTTGCGGTCGGCGAAGGTGTACATCTCTTTTTCGACGATGTCGGTCACCTCGCCGATACCGCGCGCGAACAACTCGGTGCGCTCGACGATGGGAAGGCGAATTTCCTGGTAGCCGTAGGCCGCCAGCACCGCCCGGGCGCGCTCTTCCAGCCACTGCCACAGGGGCGTCTGTTCGGGCAGAACGTCGTTCATGCCACGAATCGACGTGATCTTGTTGCTCACCGGTTCTCCTTGTTGAAACCGCTCGACGCCGGACGCTGGACGCCTGACGCTTGCTGGTCTGATGCCAGATGATAAACGCCGGAGGCTTGCTGCGGTTGCGCGTCAAGCGTCCGGCGTCGGGCGTCCGGCGTATTATTCGCTTCTTGCGATAATGCCTTTCGCTTCGTCCTCGCGGCGCCGGGCCACCTTGGCGCGCACCATGCGCTCCAACTCGTCGACCAGGTTCTCGGACTTGATGTGGTGGCTCTTCTGGCCGTCCGCGTAGGACAGGTTGTTGGGCGTGCCGCCGGTGAGGCCGACGTCGACTTCACGGGCTTCGCCGGGGCCGTTGACCAGGCAGCCGATCACCGCCAGGTCGACGGATTCGTTGACGTCTTCCAGACGCGCTTCCAGCTCGTTGACGGTCTTGATGACGTCGAAGTTCTGCCGGGAGCAGCTCGGGCAGGCGATGATGTTCACGCCCTTCTTGCGCAGGTTAAGGCTCTTGAGGATGTCGAAGCCGACGCGGATTTCCTCCACCGGATCGGCGGCCAGGGATATCCGGATGGTGTCGCCGATGCCTTCCATCAGCAGCCCGCCCAGGGCCACCGAGGATTTCACCGTGCCGGAGCGGAAGGTGCCGGCCTCGGTGACGCCCAGGTGCAGGGGCTGCTCGATCTGGTCGGCCAGCTTGCGGTAGGCCTGCAGGGTCATGAAGACGTTGGACGCTTTGACGCTGACCTTGAAGTCCTGGAAGTCGTAGCGGTCGAGGATCTCGGCGTGGCGCAGCGCGGATTCCACCAGCGCGTCGCTGGTCGGTTCGCCGTACTTGCGCTGCAGCTCCTTTTCCAGGGAGCCGGCGTTGACGCCGATGCGAATCGGCACGCCGTGGTCGCGGGCGGATTCGATCACCGCGCGCACCCGATCCTCGCGGCCGATGTTGCCGGGATTGATGCGCAGGCAGTCGGCGCCTTCGTCGGCCACTTTCAGGGCAATCTTGTAGTCGTAGTGGATATCCGCCACCAGCGGCAGGCTCACCTGCTTGCGGATTTTGCCGAAGGCCTCGGCGGCGTCCATGGTGGGCACCGAGACGCGCACGATATCCGCGCCCACGCCCTCCAGGGCCTGGATCTGGGCGACGGTGGCGTCCACGTCGCAGGTGTCGGTGTTGGTCATGCTCTGCACGGAGATCGGCGCATCGCCGCCCACCGGCACGGAGCCGACGTGAATCTGACGGGATTTACGGCGCTTAATGGAGACTTCCGGTTCCATGCTTACTCCTGAAACGACTAGGGCAGCGTGACGCGGACCACGTCACCGGAGCGTTGGCTGGGCAGGCTGACCGCGGAGCCGTTGACACGCACCGCGCTCACCGCCGCCGCGTCGCCCAGGGTAACGCGGAACGGCGCCTCGCCGTCCAGGTTGACGCTGCCGCCGGCGTTTTGCTGGCCCTGGGTGAGGGTGGCGCCGGTGGCGTCCACTACTTTGATCCAGCAAACGCGGGAAAATTCCAGGGTCAGGCTGTCGATGCCGTCTTCGCCGGGGGCGGCGGCCAGCTCGGTTTGCGAGGCCTGGTTTTGCGGTGTTCGTTCGGCCAGCTCCGGGCGGGACGCGGGTTCACCGCCGGAGGAGCCGTCGTTGGACTGATCGGAGGGCGGCTCGGCGCCCTGCTGGTCGTCGCCGCCCTCGGGCAGCGGCTGCAGGCTGTCCCGCGCCGGCTCGCTGGGCTGGTTGGTTTCCGGCAGCGCCGGCTCGGGCGCCTGGGGCGGCGCCGGGCTGTCGAAGGTTTCCTCGCCGCCACGACCGCCGTCGTCCACCGCCGGATCCGGTGCGCTCAGTTCATCGCGGGGCCACAGCCACCAGCCCACGGCCACCAGCAGCACCACTACCAGCACCGCCAGGGCCGGCAAACGCCATTCCCGGTGGCTGGGAGCCTCGTCCAGGGCCGCCTGTTCGCGCTCACGCTCGTCCTGGCGCATTTCGTCCACGCGCTGCTGGAATTGCCGGGCCAGTTCTTCCGCCGGCAGGCCCAGGAAACGGGCATAGTTACGCAGATAGCCCTTGATGAAAGGGGCCTCGGGCAGGCGCTCGTAATCGTCCTGCTCCAACGCCTTCATATAGGAAGTGGACAGCCGCAGATGCTTGCAGGCTTCCTCCTGGCTGAGCCCCTTTTCTTCCCGGGCCCGGCGTAACCTTTCGCCGGGTAGTACGGTCTCGTTGGCGCTCATTCACGTCCCTCCTGCGCGCTCCGCCATTCCTGCCAGAGCTTGTGCTCCCGGGTGCCGGGATAAAGATTCTGCAAGGCCAGCTCGTAGCTGGATTGCTGATCCTGTAATCCGAGCGCGGCGGCCAGCTGAATCCCGGTCCAGAGGCCTTCGGCGCTTTGCCGGCCGATGCGGCGCTCGTACTGCTTGTAGTAGTCCCACCCCATTTGCAGGCGGCCTTCCTGGTAATACAGCTTGGCCAGTTGCAGGGTCGCGTGGGTGGACCGGCCGTTGAGGCGCAGGGCGCGCACGAAGGCGTCCTTGGCGTCTTCCGGCCGGTTCAGGGCCACGTAGCTTTGGCCCATGTTGCTGAAGGCGCTGGCGCGGCCTTCGTAGTTGGGGTCGTTGGCGGCGCGTTTGAATTTTTCCAGGGCCTCTTCATAACGCCGCTGGGTGTACAGCAAGGTGCCGTAATTGTTGAGCGCCGGCGCATAGTCGCTGTCGGCGGAGAGCGCCTTGCGGTAGTGGTATTCCTCTTTCTCCGCGTCGCGCTCGTAGTTGTAGAGCAGCGCCATGGCGTTATGGGCCGGGGCGCTGTTGTCGTCGATGGACAACGCCCGGGAGAAATGCCGGCGGGCTTCCGACGGGTCGCCCAGTTGCAGGTACTGCAAGCCGGCGGCGACCCGGGTGCGGACCGCTTCCTGCGGGTCGGGGGCGGGCCCGCCGCCGGTGGTCGTGGTGGTGCAGCCGGCCACCGCGGCGGTGGCCACCAGAATCAGAACGAGCTGTCGAAGCATTGAGTTCATTACACGGATGCTGTTTTGCTGTCGGGCTGTTCCGAGCGATGGAAAATGGACTCCTTCCATCGTTCGCTGCGACGGGTACGGTCCTTCACTTCGCCCACCAGCTGGCCGCAGGCGGCGTCGATGTCATCACCGCGGGTGGTGCGCACGGTGGTCATCACGCCATTGTCATTCAGGAATTTGTGGAAAGCCAGAATGTCCGCCTTGCGCGAGCGCTCATAGCCGGCATGGGGGAACGGATTGAAGGGAATCAGGTTCACCTTCACCGGGATGCCACGCAGCAGCTTGACCAGCTGGCGGGCGTGCTCCGGCTTGTCGTTCACATCGCGCAGCATCACGTATTCCATGGTGATGGTGTTGTGGCGATGGGTGATGTTGTCGCTGTAACGCTTGCACGCCGCCATCAGTTCCTTGAGCGGATACTTGCGGTTGAGCGGCACCAGTTCGTTGCGCAGCTCGTCGTTGGGGGCGTGCAGACTCAGCGCCAGGGACACGTCCAGGTCGGCGCTGAGTTGATCAATCTTGGGGATCACCCCGGAGGTGGAAAGCGTGATACGGCGCTTGCTGATGCCGTAGCCCAGGTCGTCGCGCATCAGGCGCATGGCGGCCAGCACCGGCTGGTAGTTCAGCAGCGGCTCGCCCATGCCCATCATCACCACGTTGGTGACCGGATGCTCGCCCAGGTTCTTGCGCGGACCGAACGAACGGCTCGCCTGCCACACCTGGCCGATGATTTCCGAGCTGGTGAGATCGCGCTGGAAGCCCTGCTTGCCGGTGGAGCAAAAACTGCAGTCCACGGCGCAACCCACCTGGGAAGAGACACAGAGGGTGCCGCGGCGACCGTCGGGAATAAAGACGGTCTCCACGGCGCCGCCGTTGTCGGCCTCGAACACCCACTTGCGGGTGCCGTCCCGGGAGATGCCCTCGTGGAGCACCTTCGGGCCGCGAATTTCCGCCACGCGGACGAGTTTTTCACGCAGGGCCTTGCCCACGTCGGTCATCTGCTCGAACGAATCCACCTGATGATGATGGATCCACTTCATCACCTGCTGGGCGCGAAATTTCTTCTCACCCATGTCCAGGAAGAAGGCTTCCATTTCCGGGTAGGTGAGACCGAGCAGATTTACCTTGTCGGGGGCGGTCATTGCTTCGCTCCTTGCAGCCCTTAGCGGGTGCGCGGGCAGACTTCCTCGTCGGCGAAGAAGTAGTCCACTTCACGGGCCGCGGATTCGGTGGAATCGGAACCATGGACAGCGTTTTCGTCGATGGTTTCCGCGAAATCGGCGCGGATGGTGCCGGCTTCGGCGTCTTTCGGGTTGGTGGCGCCCATCAGATCACGGTTCTTCTTGACCGCGTCCTCGCCTTCCAGCACCTGTACTACCACGGGGCCGCTGGTCATGAAACCGACCAGGTCGCCGAAGAAGGGGCGCTCTTTGTGCTCGGCGTAGAAGCCTTCGGCCTGCTCCTTGCTCAGGTGCAGCATCTTCATGGCCACCACGTTCAGGCCAGCCTTTTCAAAACGGCCAACGATCTCGCCGATCGCGTTTTTGCCCACGGCATCAGGCTTGATAATAGAGAGGGTACGCTCAACAGCCATCTGTCTGATCACTCCAGAATTGCATTGGTCTTTGGGGGTCACTGAAACCGGCGGATTATACGCAGGAAGGCCGAAACATGATACCGTCGCTACCCGGATTCCCCCTCGCCGTCATATACCGTATAATACCTGAGTAATTTACTCTGGTATTCCGCTAATTATGAGCACGCAAGCCGAACTCGACAAAGTAATCAGCTCCGAGTACGAGGCGGGTTTCACCACCCTGGTGGAGTCCGACACCCTGCCTCCGGGCCTGAACGAGGACGTGATCCGCGTCATTTCCGCCAAGAAAGGCGAACCGGAATGGCTGCTGGAGTGGCGTCTGGACGCCTACCGCAACTGGCTGAAGATGGCCGAGCCCAACTGGGCCCACGTCACCTACCCGCCGGTGGACCTGAACGCCATCTCGTATTACTCCGCGCCCAAGAGCATGGAGGACCGGCCCCAGAGCCTGGACGAGGTGGACCCGGAACTGCTGGACACCTACAAGAAGCTGGGTATCCCGCTGCACGAGCAGGAAATGCTCGCCGGGGTGGCCGTGGACGCGGTGTTCGACTCGGTCTCCGTGGGCACCACCTTCAAGGCCAAGCTGGCCGAGGCGGGCGTGATCTTCTGCTCGATCTCGGAGGCGGTCCATGAGCACCCGGAACTGGTCAAGAAGTACCTGGGCTCCGTGGTGCCCAAGGGCGACAACTTCTTCGCCGGCCTCAACTCGGCGGTATTCACCGACGGCTCTTTTGTGTACATCCCCAAGGGCGTGCGCTGCCCCATGGAGCTGTCCACGTACTTCCGCATCAACGAGGCCAACACCGGCCAGTTCGAGCGCACCCTGATCGTCGCCGACGAAGGCAGCTACGTGAGCTACCTGGAAGGCTGTACCGCGCCGCAGCGGGACGAAAACCAGTTGCACGCCGCGGTGGTGGAACTGGTCGCCCTGCCCGGCGCCGAGATCAAGTATTCCACGGTTCAGAACTGGTACCCCGGCGACAAGGACGGCAAGGGCGGCATCTATAACTTCGTGACCAAGCGCGGCGTCGCCCACGACAACGCCAAGATCAGCTGGACCCAGGTGGAAACCGGCTCGGCGATCACCTGGAAGTACCCGTCCGTGGTGCTGCGCGGCGACAATTCCGTGGGTGAGTTCTACTCCGTGGCGCTGACCCGCCACGCCCAGCAGGCGGATACCGGCACCAAGATGATCCACCTGGGCAAGAACACCAAGAGCACCATCGTTTCCAAGGGCATCTCGGCGGGCAAGAGCTCCAACGCCTACCGGGGCCTGGTGCGCATGGGCCCGCGCGCGGAGAACGCCCGCAACTTCACCCAGTGCGACTCGCTGCTGCTGGGCGACACCTGCGGCGCGCACACCTTTCCGTACATTGAGTCCAAACACCCCAGCGCCACCATCGAGCACGAGGCCACCACCTCCAAGGTCAGCGACGATCAGCTGTTCCTGTGCCGGCAGCGCGGCATCGACCCGGAAAAAGCGATTTCCATGATCGTGAACGGCTTCTGCAAGGAAGTGTTCAAGGAGCTGCCCATGGAGTTCGCGGTGGAAGCCGGCAAGTTGCTGGAAGTGAGCCTGGAAGGCGCCGTTGGCTAGTTGACAGTTGATAGTGGACAGTTGACAGCGAAAGCCGGGCTCGGGCTTTGCCCTTCGCAGGCTTATTGGAAAACATCTCAGACAGTTAATAGACAGGCGTTATTTACATGCTGGAAATTCGCGATCTGCACGCCGCCGTGGCCGGCGAACCCATTCTCAAGGGCCTGAACCTGACCGTGAACGCCGGTGAGGTGCACGCCATCATGGGTCCGAACGGCTCCGGCAAATCGACGCTGGCCAATGTGCTGGCGGGCAAGGACAACTACGAGATCACCGGCGGCGACGCCCTGTTCGAGGGCAAGAGCCTGGCCGACCTAGAGCCCGAGGAGCGCGCCCAGTTGGGGCTGTTCCTGGCGTTCCAGTACCCGGTGGAAATTCCCGGCGTGTCCAACATGGAATTCCTGAAAGCGGCGCTGGAAGCCACCCGCCAGGCCCAGGGCAAGGAAGAGTGGGATTCGGTGACCCTGCTGCGCAAGGCCCGCGAAACCTGCAAGCAGGTGGACCTGGACCCGCAGTTCCTCAAGCGCGGCGTCAACGAAGGCTTCTCCGGCGGCGAGAAAAAGCGCAACGAAATCATGCAGATGCTGCTGATGGAGCCGAAACTGGCACTGCTGGACGAGACCGATTCCGGCCTCGACATCGACGCCCTGCAAACCGTGGCCCGGGGGGTCAACTCCCTGCGCAGCCCGGAGCGCGGCATCGTGCTGGTGACCCACTACCAGCGCCTGCTGGACTACATCGTGCCGGACTTCGTGCACGTGCTCTCCGACGGCCAGATCATCAAGTCCGGCGGCAAGGAGCTGGCCCACGAGCTGGAACAACACGGCTACGGTTGGCTCACCGGCGACCGGAACGACGGTAAGGACCAGAGCGCATGAGTGCATTGCTTTCCCCGGACGACCTCAAACGCCAGGCGCTGGCGAACGTCCAGCGGGTGGTGGAGAGCGCGGAAGGCGGCGCCAACCCGGCGCTGACCGCGCTCCGCGACGACAGCCTGGCGGCACTGAAGACGGCGGTGTTCCCCGGCCGCAAGACCGAGCAGTGGAAATACACTTCCCTGCAGCCGCTGGCGGACGGTCACCTGGACCAGCGCGCCCCGGCGGCCGCCACGCCGGCGGACCTGCCCGAACTGGGCGACTACCGCCTGGTGCTGGTCAACGGCCGGCTGGATGAAGGCACCAGCGCCCTGCCCGACGGCGTCACCCTGAAGCGGGAGGCCTCCCGGCTGGAGGGCCTGACCACGCCGTTCGCGCTGTATAACGGCGCGGCGCTGGACGACGCCCTCACCCTGGAAGTGGCCGCCAACACCGATGTGTCCGGCACCGTGCAGGTGATTCATTACGCCGACGGCGACCAGCCGGCGCACTGCAACACGCGCCTGGAAGTGGTGCTCGGCACCGGCAGCCGCATGACGCTGATCGAGCAATACCTGGGTCGCGGCCCGGTGCTCACCAACGCGGTCACCGCCATCGAGACCCGCGACAACGCCCATCTCAACCATTACCGGCTGCAGAGCGAGGCTCGCGACAGCCTGCATATCGGCACCCTGCTGCTGCGCCAGAGCGGCGTCAGCCGCATCGACAGCTACCAGCTGATGGCCGGCAACCGGCTGCGCCGCAACGACGTGCGCGCCTTTATCGACAAGAGCGGCGCCGAGCTGAACATGAACGGCATTTTCGTGGCCCGCGACCGTACCCACATCGACAACCAGCTGTGTGTCGAGCACCGGGTACCGGACTGCACCTCCAACCAGGTGTACCGGGGTCTGGCCGGCGAAAAAGGCAAGGCGGTGCTGAATGGCCGCATCCATATCCATCCCGGTGCCAGCGGCACCCTGGCGGAACTGAGCAACAAGAACCTGCTGCTCAACCCGGGCGCCGAGATCGACACCAAGCCGGAGCTGGAAATCTACAACGACGACGTGAAGTGCGCCCACGGCGCCACCGTCGGCCAGCTGGACGCCGGCCAGCAGTTTTATCTGCAGGCGCGCGGCGTGCCGCTGGCGGAAGCCAAGCGCATGCTCAGCCTGGGCTTCGTCAATGAGCTGGTGATGGCCCTGCCCGACCAGAAAGTGGCCGACTGGGCCCAGCCCTGGCTGGCCGGCGAGCTGGGCGAAAGCCGCGGCGCCGACGGGGAGGCCGCATGAGCCTGGACGTGAACGCCCTGCGCGCGCAGTTCCCGGTGCTGCACCAGGAAGTTAACGGTAAGCCGCTGGTGTATCTGGACAACGCCGCCACCACCCAGAAACCCCAGGTGGTGATCGACGCGGTGAGTGAGTACTACCGCACCGTGAACAGCAACGTGCATCGGGCGGCGCACTATCTCAGCGACCACGCCACCGCCGGCTTCGAGGCGGCCCGCGCGGACCTGGCGGCGTTCATCAATGCCGCCCGCGAAGAGGTGATCCTCACCAAGGGCACCACCGAGGGCATCAACCTGGTGGCGCAGTGTCTGGGCCGCGAACGGCTCCAGGCCGGCGACGAGATTCTGATCACGGCCCTGGAGCACCACGCCAATATCGTGCCCTGGCAGCAGGTGTGCGAACGCACCGGCGCCACCCTCCAGGTGACGCCACTGCGCGAGGACGGCAGCGTCGACACCGAAGCGTTCCACCAACTGCTCAGCGAGCGCACCCGCATCGTGGCGTTGTCCCAGGTTTCCAACAGCCTGGGCTCGGTGACGCCGGTGGCGGAGCTGGTCAAGGCGGCCCGCGAGGCCGGCGCCTGGACGCTGGTGGACGGCGCCCAGGCGGTGGGCCACTACCCGGTGGACGTGCAGCAGATCGGCTGTGATTTCTACGCGTTCTCCGGCCACAAAATGTTCGGCCCCACCGGCGTGGGCGTGCTGTTCGGCCGCCGCGAACTGCTCGACGCGATGCCGCCCTATCAAACCGGCGGCGAGATGATCGAGACGGTGAGCTTCGAAAAGAGCACCTGGAACCAGCTGCCCTATAAGTTCGAGCCGGGCACGCCCAACATCGCCGGGGTGATCGGGCTCGGCGCGGCCACGCGCTGGTTGCAACAGCAGGACCGCACCGCCCTGGCCACCCACGAGGACGCCCTGCTGGCCTCCGCCAGCGAACAGGCGCGGGCCTTCGACGGCTTGAAAATCATCGGTGACGCCGCCACCAAAGTGGGTGTGCTGTCCTTCCTGTTGGACGGCGCCCACCCGGCGGATGTGGGCACCCTGCTGGACCAGCAAGGCGTGGCGGTACGCACCGGCCACCATTGCTGCATGCCGCTGATGGACCGGCTCGGCATCCCCGGCACCACACGGGCGTCGTTCTCGATTTATAATACCCTGGAAGAGGTGGACCAGCTGTTCCAGGCACTGCACAAGGTCCGCTCCTTTTTGTAGGGGCGTTATTCAGAACTCTCCGGAGGCGATCACTATGACGGTACAGACATTCGTACCCGGCCAGGTCGAGATCCACATGACCGAGGCCGCCCGCAAGCAGGCGCGGCGCGAACTCGAGCGCGCGGCGGCCGGCGGCATTCGTCTCGACCTGGATGAATCCGGCTGCTCCGGCTACATGTACGAGCTGGATTTCGTCGACCAGCCGGTGGCCGGCGACCATCACTTCGACGTGGAGGGCGTGTCGCTCTACGTGCCGGAGAAATGGCTGACCATGCTCAACGGTCTGGAAATCGACTACGTGAAGGAAGGCGTCAACAGCCTGTTCAAGTTCCGCAACCCCAACGCCACCGGCGAATGCGGCTGCGGCGAAAGCTTCACCGTCGAAGACATGGACGAGGTCTGATTTGGCCAACGCATCCGCTTCCACTGAACAGCGCACCGTGGTGGTGAACCGTGACGTGCCGGCACGTCTGGTGCCGGACGGCACGCGCATCACCATCCACAAAAACAGCTTCGTGAACCTGCGCCAGGCGCTCGGTGGCACCTACACGGTGACCCTGAACGGCAATATGGCGCGCATCGACGGCACCGACGCGGACGCCATCGGCCAAGCGCCGCTGGAGTTGGACTTCGACCCGCCGGAAGCGGACGGCAGTGTACGCGAGGCCGACCTGAACACCGCCCTGGGCACCATCTTCGACCCGGAGATCCCGGTGAACATTCTGGATCTGGGGCTGGTGTACGGCTGCGACGTGATCCGCCGGGAAGACAAAAACGTGGTGCAGGTGCGTATGACCCTCACCGCGCCCAACTGCGGCATGGGGCCGGTGCTGGTCGGTGACGTGGAAGACCGGCTCGCCAAGGTGCCCAACGTGGACGAGGTGGAAGTGGCGCTGCTGTTCGACCCGCCCTGGAGCCGCGACATGATGACCGAGGAAGCCCAACTCGAATTGGGGCTGTTTTAATGACTGACTTCGATATTCGCGAGATCAAGCTGGGCGAGGACGTCACCGCCGAGGACATCGCCGGGGATCTGGAATTCCTGGACGACTGGGAAGAGCGTTATCGCTACATCATCGATCTGGGCAAGCAACTGCCGGCCATGCCCGAGGACCTGCGCACCGAAGACCGCTTCGTGCGCGGCTGCCAGAGCCAGGTGTGGCTGCTCACCGACTACGACACGGAACAGGGCCGGCTGTACCTGGCGGTGGAGTCCGACGCGGTGATCGTACGCGGCCTGGCGGCGATCATTCTCACCGCGCTGAACCGCAAGACCCCGGCCGAGGTGGCCGCCTATGACATGGACGGCTTCTTCGAGGAGCTGGATCTGTTGCGCCACCTGAGCCCCACCCGCGGCAATGGCCTGCTGGCCATGGTCGGACGCATCAAGCAGGAAGCCGCCGCGCTGGCGGCCTGATTCCCGCCTACACCGCCGACAGGGACGCCTTACTCTGCGCCGGCCCCAGGCGCACCACGAAACGGCGTGCCCCGTCACCGGGGGCGTCTTCCATGACCTCCGCGGTTTCCCCGAAGTAGCCGGCCACCCCATGCACCGCGCCCAGCGCCAGCGCGCTCATGTCGCGGTGTGACCGGTAGCCGATTTCCAACACGCCGGGCGCCAGTTCACGTACGTCGATGCGCGGCGGCCGGGCGGCCGGGTCTTTCAGGCGCACCACTTTCTGGTGCACCTGTTCTTCCACGTTGAGCAGGAAATCCCGGGCGTTCCAGTGGCGCGGTATCAGCGCCCGATACATATTGATCAGCGGCGGAATCACCCATTTCCCGAACGCCTCGAGCAGGTCGTTGCGGTGCAGCGCGGTTTCTTCTTCGAGGGCCGCCACCAGGGCGTCCATTTCACCGTCCGGGTAGAGCCTCACCGGCACATAGACTTGTTCTGCGAGTCCGGCGGCGGCCTGGGCGTTGTCCCAGCAATCCGGGCCGAACCGTTCCACGGCGAATTGCCGCAGGTGATAAAGAATCACCCCATGCATGCGTCACTCCTTTCGTCTTCACATGAGCAAAGCAAGGGGCGGGCCAGCACGGATCGGGGAGAGGGGCGCCCGGACCGGGCGCCAGACGGGCGGTTCAGGCGCGGTTACGGGCGGCGTCGCGGAGCCGGGTGACGGCCTCCGTCACATTCTGCCCGGCCCGGTCCACCTCTTCCTCACTGGTGAACCGGCCCAGGGACAGCCGGATCGCGCCATGGGCCAGGTCGTCGGCCAGGCCCATCGCCTTGAGCACATAGGACGGTTCCAGGGACGCGGAGGTGCAAGCGGAGCCGGTGGACACCGCCACCTCGGTGAGCGCGGTGAGCAGCATTTCCCCATCCACGCCCTCGAACGCCACGTTCAGATGGCCGGCCAGACGGGGCGCGTCGCGCCCGTTGAGATGCACGCCGGGCAGCGCCGCGATGTGCCCCCAGAGCCGATCGCGCAACGCCGCCAGATGGGCCTGCTCGGTGTCCCGCCCGGCCACGGACAGCGCCAGGGCTTCGCCCATGCCCACGATCTGGTGGGTGGCCAGGGTCCCGGAGCGCATGTTGCGCTCGTGGCCGCCGCCATGAATCTGCGCGCTGATCCGAACGTCCGGATGACGGCGCACGTACAGCGCGCCCATGCCCTTGGGGCCGTAGAACTTGTGCGCGCTCAGCGACAGCATGTCCACCGGCGTGGCGCGCACGTCCAGGGGCAGTTTGCCGGCGGTCTGGGCGGCGTCGCTATGGAACAGCACCCCGGCCTCACGGCAGATCGCGCCGATCGCGTCGATGTCGTTGATCACCCCGGTTTCGTTATTGGCGTGCATGATCGACACCAGCACGGTGTCCTCGCGCAGCGCGTCCGCCACCGCTTGCGGGTCGATGCGGCCCTCCGGGCCCGGCGCCAGGTAGGTCACCGGCACACCGGACCGCTCCAGCCAACCGCAGGGGTCGAGCACCGCCTTGTGTTCGCTGGCGGCGGTGATCACATGGCCGCCGCCACGCTGTTCGACCACACCCTTGATAGCCAGGTTGTCGGCCTCGGTGGCGCCGCTGGTCCAGACGATTTCACGGGGGTCCGCGTTGAGCGCGTCGGCCACCTGGCGGCGGGCGTTCTCCACCGCCTCTTCCGCCAGCCAGCCGTACAGATGGCTGCGTGATGCCGGATTGGCGAAGGTCCCTTCCGGGCCCAGGTGGCGCATCATCACCTCCACCACCCGGGGATCCACCGGGGTGGTGGCGGCGTAATCCAGATAAACCGCTTGCGACATGGTCGGTGACTGCTTCTCGACAGGTAGGTTAAAGCGTGCTGATCGGTACCCGGTTCTGATAGGCGCTCTGGTGCGCGTCCTGACGCTGGGCCACCGCTTTCACCTCGTGGCGGGCGACCAGCTCGCCCAGGCTGATACCGGACAGAAAATCCTGAATCTGATCGGACAGATCGCACCACAGATGGTGGGTCAGGCAGGTGTGGCCTTCCTGGCAATCGCCCTGGCCACCGCAGCGGGTGGCGTCCACGGACTCGTCCACCGCCTCGATCACCGCCGCCACATCGATCTGAGCGCCGGGCCGGCTGAGACGGTAGCCGCCGCCCGGACCGCGCACGCTGGTCACCAGCTGCCGGCGGCGCAGCTTGGCGAACAGCTGCTCCAGATACGAAATGGAAATGCCCTGGCGTTCGGAAATGTCCGCCAGGGATACCGGCCCGGTATCCGCGTGCAGAGCCAGATCCAGCATGGCGGTCACCGCGTAGCGGCCTTTGGTGGTCAGACGCATACCCACACCCTTGGTACGTGAATATTCGGTTAGCGTAGTAAAAACCGACTAAATCGGTCAAGTATTATCTCACAATAATTGATAATTATTCTCATGTAAACGCCCGCCGGAAGGCGCCCCGATACGCCGGCTGCGCAATAAATCGTCGGCCGGACCGGCCGCGCCGGGGAAACCGGCTCTGCATTCTTGACAGCGCCGGGGCGCTCGCGGACAATTCGCGGCCTTAAAGGAACCCCGGGTTCCAGAGTTCGATGGCAAGGTAGCTCAGCTGGTTAGAGCACAGCACTCATAATGCTGGGGTCGGCGGTTCAAGTCCGCCCCTTGCTACCAATACAAAGAAGGCCGCCCAAACGGGCGGCCTTTTTTGTGCGCGGATAGGTACTCTCCAGCTAGGACGCGGGTCTGTGTTAGGCCCTTCCGGGAACGTCGTGAATACATCCCTGTAGACTCCCTGTCGAACGTCCTGTTCTCCAGGGTCCCGGAAGGGCCTAACACAGACCCGCTCACTAGGTAGCGTCACCACCCCGGGTCATCGCTGGCGTCGAACCTTTCTGCAACGGTCTTGGCGGTGCCTGTGACCCGTGGCGGTTCCGCTGCAAAGTGAGCGGGGCAATGGTGAGGCCTGGAGGGAGCTGTTTGGCCACGGATGGCCAAACTAACAGCGGCCATGGATGGCTTGAGCGGTCCCGGAAGGCATCACCATTGCCCCGCGTCCCGGATACGAAGCACCACACACCGGTACAGCCGCTCGCCTTTGTTGGAGGGAGCGGGCTACAAGATCACCAGATGGTTGGGCAGCTCGTTTTTCTTTTCGGTGGCGGGCACCTTGAGGATCAGTTGATCGCCGCAGGAGGCGATGCACTCCAGGAAGCCGTTGAGCACCTCGCCCTGCCGGACGTGGGCGGTGAAGGTGTCGACGATGTGCTTCCAGGTTTCGTCGGGCACGTGTTGCGCGACACCCCGGTCGGCGAGAATTTCCACGTAATGCTCCGCTTCGCTGACGAAGATCAGCACGCCGTGCTCGCCACGGGTGTGGTGCAGGCCCTGGTCGAGGAAGGTGCGGCGGGCCAGGTTGGCGGCGCGCCAGTGCTTCACGCGCTTGGGCACCAGCTTCATCATCAGCGGCGGCCAGCGGAACAGGACCGCCAGCACCACCAGCACGGTCCACTGGGCGAGCAGCGTTTCCAGGGCGCTCAACCAAATCGGCATGAACGCCAGGGCCAGGGGCACCAGCAGGGACAGCAGCGCCGCCCACATCATCGGGATGTAACGGTAGTCGTCGGCCTGGCGGGCCAGCACGGTGACCAGTTCGGCGTCGGTGTCTTTCTCGATGGCGGCGATCGCCCGGGCGACCCGTTTCTGGTTTTCTTCATTCAATAACATTACCAACCTCCCGAGGCGCCACCGCCCCCAAAACCGCCACCGCCGCCGCCGAAGCCGCCGCCTCCGAAACCACCGCCGCTGCCGCCGCCGAAGCCGCCCATGCCCATGGGCAGGAACATCAGGCCGGCGCCGCGACGGCCGCCTTTGCGGCCCAAGCCACCGAACGACAGAAAGAAGGTGAACACCACCAGGCCGATCAGGTAGAGCAGTGCCTGCAGGCTGGAGACGGATTGCCGGTCCGCGCCGCCGCCGGCGGGCGCCTGATACTCGCCCTGAATGGCGGCGAAAATAGAAGTCAAGGCCGCATTGATACCGCCGGCGAAATCCCCTTGGCGGAAGGCGGGTTGGATGTCGTTGCGAATAATGCTGGAAGCGGTGGCGTCGGGAAGCGCCCCTTCCAATCCATAGCCCACTTCGATACGCACCCGGCGCTCGTTGGGGGCGATCAGCAACAGCGCGCCATTGTCGGTGCCTTCCTGGCCGATGCCCCACTCCCGGCCCAGCCGCACGCCGTAGTCGGCGATGTCATAGCCCTGCAGATCCGCCAGGGTGACCACCACGATCTGGTTGGAACTTTGCTGCTCTTCGGCGGCCAGGCGTTCGCTGATTGCCTGCTCCTGGGCCGGGGTCAGCAGCTCGGCATTGTCCACCACACGGCCGCTGAGCGCCGGGAACTCCGGCGCCGCCGACACCGGCAGGGCCAGCGCCGCGAGCATCAACAGGGCGCCGAGCCGGAGCGCGGCGGCGAGACGGTTGGGGGTGGCCGGCGCCGTCATCATTCGAAGTTAACGGAGGGCGCCTGTTCGGCGTTCTCCGTGGTGGCTTCGAAGTTTTCGCGTTGTTCCAGCTCGCTGTACAGCACGCTGTGCCAGATGCGGCCCGGGAAAGTACGAATCTCGGTGTTGTACTGCTGCACCGCCTGGATGTAATCCCGGCGCGCCACCGCGATGCGGTTTTCGGTGCCTTCCAGTTGCGCCTGCAGGGTCAGGAAGTTCTGGTTGGATTTCAGGTCCGGGTAGCGCTCGACCACCACCATCAAACGCTGCAGGGCGGAGCCGAGCTGGCTCTGAGCCTGCTCGAACTGCTGGAATTTCTGCGGGTCGTCGAGAATGCTTTCGTCCATTTGAATGGACCCCACCTTGGAACGGGCCTCGGTGACTTCCACCAGCACTTCGCGTTCCTGGTCGGCGAAGCCCTGCACGGTGTTGACCAGGTTGGGCACCAGATCGGCGCGGCGCTGATACTGGTTCTGCACCTGGGACCAGGCCGCCTTCACCTGCTCGTCGTAGGTGGGAATATTGTTGATACCGCAGCCGGCGAGGGAAACGGCCAGCCACATCAGCATGAAAGCACGCCAAACGTTCATTCCGGGTTCTCCAATTCAGAAGTGGACGCAGTCAAGCAATTCCCCGGTGGATTAGCAACCGCGACGCCGGTGACCGCCCGAATCAATCGTTCCTTTCGCGGGCGGGAAAGCCCCTTGAGGCGCACTTCCAGCCGGCCGGCGGCGGCCCGGCCGGGCACCGCCACGCACATCACCAGGGCCACCGGCCGCCGGGCACGGGTATAGCGGGCGCCACGCGGACCCTCATTGTGTTCCCGCCAGCGGCGCAGCACGTCGGTGGTGACGCCGGTGTACAGCGAGCCGTCCGCGCAGCGCAGCATGTAGACCCACCAGCCCCCCGCCGCCGTGTTCTGTTTCACGGTTTTACACCTGTTTTCGGGTGAGTTGCTATGATCATTGGACGTTTTCGCATCGAAACAACAATAGCCTGAAATAAGGAGCTTCGCATGATCACCTATCTGTATTGGCTGCTGGTGGCGGCCGCTATCTTCCTGGCCCTGTTCGGCATCGGCGTGCGCATGGGCAAGTGGAAACCGGCGCTCATTACCGCCGCGGTGATCTGGCTGGCGAGCACCCTGCTCTACTATTTCTGGCTGGAACAGATTTTCGTCAAGCGTCTCGGCGGCACCATGAACGTGACCGTGGAAGAAGGCCACCAGCATGTGGCGGCCACCTGGAAAGGCGACAATCTGTGGATCGAAAACTACGATCCGGAAACCAACCGCTGCATCTTCCGGGAGTACTCACGGGGGAACGTGCTGGAAGGCAAGGTGGTGATCAAGAACTGCAACCCGCTGCGCGCCGGCGACGCCCCGGCACCTTCCGAGACACCGCGCCTGGGCCTGTAACGCCATCGCTCCGCCGGGCTCCTTCGCGCTGCCTTGACCCGGCGGCGACCACTATCCCTTCACATACTGGGGGGAGAGGGTCATGGTTCGAAACGTATTGCTGGTACTCGTCGCATTGGCCTCGGGACCGGCGAGCGCTGCTCAGTCGGTGACGCTGTCTTCGCTGGACAGCGCCGATGACGACGCCGAATCCCAGGACGGCTGGCCTTCCGGCAGCCATGCGCCCACCGCCATTCGCGCCAATCAGGAGGCAGCCCGACCCGATGCGTACCGCACACCGGTCCATACCTTTTAGGGAGTTGGTGGGCCGGCATCTTCTCGCCCCTGCCTCGCACTGCTATGGTTGAGGGCTACTTGCCCGATCTCCGACCCGATGAAAGTCCGCAACAGCAAGGAACAGCAGCGCCGCCGCCTGAAACGGGACATGGAGCGCTTTCTATCCCACGGCGGGCGCATCAAGGAAGTACCGCACGGCGTTTCCGGCAATGATCCGGCGCAGCCGCAGGGCCGGCGTGCCTTCCCGTTCTCCCAGGCACCGCGCCCCACCCGCACGGACATTTCGGAGGTGGTGGCGGCGATAGACGCGCGCAAACGCAAGACCACCCGACCCACGCACAAGCGCCGGCCAAGGCGTAAACTGATCTACGACGATTTCGGTGAACCCCTACGCTGGGTGTGGGACGAGTGACACCACGATCAACCAAAAAGGATACGACCATGAAACGACTGACTATTGTGCTCAGCCTGCTGATGCTGAGCGGCATCGCCATCGCGGAAGTGACGGAAAAAACGGTGAAACTGCCCGGCGGCGTGGGCAAGGGTGTGTTGTTCATGGACGAGGATCTCGACCGTACCACCGCCGGCGTGATCGTGGTGCACGAATGGTGGGGCCTGAACGACTACGCCCGTAACCGCGCCCGCCTGCTCGCCGAGGAGGGCTATGTGGCCCTGGCGGTGGACATGTATGGCGAAGGCCAGGTGGCCAGCCACCCCAAGGATGCCAAGGCGTTCATGCAGCAGGCGCTGTCCGAGCCGGAGAAACTCACCGCGCGCTTCAACGCCGCCAAAACCATTCTGCGGGATCAGCAGTACGTGGACGACGCGCGCATTTTCGCGGTGGGCTACTGCTTCGGCGGCGGCGTGGTGCTGGAGCAGGCGCGCAAGGGCAACGACCTGGCGGGCGTGGCCAGCTTCCACGGCACCCTGGGCACCAACCAGCGGGCCGGCGAAGGCGACATTCAGGCCCGGGTACTGGTCGCCACCGGCCAGGCGGACCCCATGGTGCCCGCCGACCAGGTGAGCGCCCTGGTGGACGAACTCAGCCAGGCCGGCGCCCAGTTTCAACTGCTCAGCTTCCCGGGTGTGAAGCACGGCTTTACCAACCCCAAGGCGGACGACACCGGCAAGCGCTTCGAGCTGCCGCTGGCCTACGACAAAGAGGCCGACCTGGTGAGCTGGGAAGCCTTGATGGACTTCATCGAGCAACGTTGATCCACTCCGGCGCCCCATCCCGGGGCGCCGGGCACCAATAAAGCGCACCCACCTGCCCCAAAACGAGCCCGCCCTGCCCCATCCCCGGGGCCCCGCCCTTGCAAAACAACACCTTGGCCACCCTGGCATCGGTTTTGCTGTGTTGATGCCAGGAATCGAATGGCCGGTATCGCCATCACGACTCGACAATTTGCCAGCAATGGATCACTAGGGTTCCGGTCGGCGCCGCCGATGTCTGGTCCGAGAGTGATCGACCTTCGCCCGGCGCGCCGGGGAGGTTACACGGCGGGACAAAAGCCCGGGAGGACATGATGACGCCCTGTCATTGGATTCCTCATCGCCTGTAACCAAGGAGGTCGCCATGAAGAAACTGATCAACCGCCAGGCCGGTCCGGTGGGTCGCTGGGCCCTCGGCCTGCTGCCTTTCGTGATCCTGGCGGTGTTGTACCTGGTCGCCTCCGACGCACGCCTGGACGCGAACCCCAACGACAAACTGCTGCCCTCCCTGAGCAGCTTCTCCGACGCCATCGAACGGATGGCCTTCGAACCCAGCAAACGCAGCGGCGAATACACCCTTCTGGTGGACACCCTGGCGAGCTTGAAACGGCTCGCCATCGGTGTGGCGATCAGCGCCATGATCGGGCTGGTGGTGGGCATCGCCACCGGCACCCTGCCGCTGTTCCGGGCCGGTATTTCACCGCTGATCACCGGCATGTCCCTGGTGCCACCGCTGGCGATTCTGCCGATCCTGTTCATTATTTTCGGTCTCGGCGAATTGGCCAAGGTGATGCTGATCATCATCGGCATCACGCCGTTTCTGATCCGCGACTTGCAGCAAAGAGCCGAGGAAATCCCCACCGAACAGATCATCAAGATGCAGACCCTGGGCGCCAACACCTGGCAAATCATCACCCGGCTGGTGTGGCCGCAGATCATGCCGCGCCTGCTCGCTTCCGTGCGCCTGTCGCTGGGTTCCGCCTGGCTGTTCCTGATCGCCGCCGAGGCGATCGCCGCCACCGAGGGCCTGGGGTACCGCATCTTTCTGGTGCGCCGCTACCTGGCCATGGACGTGATTCTTCCCTACGTGGCCTGGATCACCTTGCTGGCGTTCGCCCTCGACTTCGCGCTCAAGCGTTACTCCCAGTGGCGTTACCCCTGGTTCCACGGCGCGCAATAAGGAGACCGATAATGGCTGCCATCGAGATCAAGAATCTTTGGAAGGAATACGACCAGGATGTGGTCCTGGAGCGCCTCAACGCGAGCGTCGAGGAAGGCGAGTTCGTCACCGTGGTGGGCGCCTCCGGCTGCGGCAAGACCACGTTTCTGAAGATGATGCTGGGCACCGAAAGCCCCACCCGCGGCGAGCTGCTGCTGGACGGCAAACCGATCCCCGACGAGCCGGACGACACCCGCGGCATCGTGTTTCAACGCTATTCCGTGCTGCCGCATCTCACCGCCGTGGAAAACGTGATGCTCGCTGGCGAGCTGGAACGCAGCCGCTGGCTGGGCCGCGTCTTCGGCGGCAAACGCCGCGTACTGCACGAACAGGCGGAGGAAATGCTCGCCTCCGTGGGACTGGACCACGCTCTGAACAAATACCCCCACGAGCTTTCCGGCGGCATGCAGCAACGTCTGGCCCTGGCCCAGGCGCTGATCAAGAAACCGCGCATTCTGCTGCTGGACGAACCCTTCGGCGCCCTCGACCCGGGCATCCGTCGTGACATGCACGAGCTGGTGCTGGACCTGTGGCGCAAACAGGATCTGACGGTGTTCATGATCACCCACGACCTGGCCGAGGGCTTTTTTCTCGGCACCCGCATGTGGGTCTTCGACAAGGAACGGCTCGACCCCCAGACCCCCGGCAGCTACGGCGCGCGCATCACCTACGACCTGCCGGTGGGCAACAGCGACAAAGGCACCCTGCAGTCGATCACCCAGAGCGTGGATTCCACCGCCCGGGTGCTGGGCGCCTGATACCGATCCGTAAACGTGAACGAGGAGCACGCCATGCAAACCCCGCTCTACCAATACACCCTGCCCGGCGGCGCGCACTGGTCCTTCCGGATGCGGCGCGGCACCGCCCTGCGCCTCACCGACGTGGAAGGCGGCGCCAACGTGGGCATGCTGTTCTATAACCCGGAGGAAAAGCTGGAGCGCTACAACGCCCCGGACAGCCTCAAGGGTCAGCACACCTTCAAACTCACCAAGGGGAACTGTCTGTACTCGGACATGGGCCGGGTGTTCGCGTCCATCGTCGAGGACAGCTTCGGCTGGCACGACACCGTATGCGGCAACCTGCACCCGGACCAGGTGAAAACCAAATACGGCGAACACCGCTACCAGGACCACCACAATGACTGGTACCTGAGCGGCCACACCAGCTTCCTCACCGAACTGGCCAAGTACGGTCTCACCGAACGGGACCTGGCCGCCAATCTCAATCTGTTCAGCAAAGTCGCCACCGATGACAACGGCACGATGTTCTTCGACCCCTCGGTGGCGAAAGCCGGCGCGCAGGTGACGTTGCGCTTCGAAATGGAAACGCTGGTGGTGATGCACACCTGCCCGCACCCGCTGAACCCGGCCAGCGAGTACCCGAAGAAACCGGTGCACGTGGAAATGCTGAAGGCGGACCCGGTGACGACGGACGACTACTGCCTGAACTTCCGCCCGGAGAACGGCCGCGCCTTCGAAAACAACCGGCTTTACTACCTGGATGAGGCTGCAAGCTTCAAGCCGCAAGCTACAAGCTAAAAACCGGAAGCGGCACCTGCTTGCTTGCAGCTTGAAGCTTAAGGCTTGTAGCCGTTTAGGAGAACGAGATGATCAAACAGAGCACGCTCAAACCCGAAGACGCCGCGTTCCGGGAAACGGTCCCCGCCGGCGACTATTTCCTGAAAGTGGTGAAAAAAGGCGAGACGGTGCGGATTCTCGACCTGGAAGGCAACCAGGCCGCCGACACCTTGTTTTTCAACGCCGACGACAGCGCCGAACGCTACAGCGCCGTGGACACCATTCGCGAACAGGGCAACGTCTACCTCACCGCCGGCACGGTGCTGCGCTCCAACCGCAACCGGCCGATGCTGGAAATCACCGCCGACACCTGCGGCCGTCACGACACCCTGGGCGGCGCCTGCGCCACGGAAAGCAACACCGTGCGCTACGACCTGGAAAAGCGCTGCATGCACGCCTGCCGCGACAGCTGGATGCTGGCCGTCAACGAACACGAGGAATTCGGCCTCGGCAAACGGGACATTACCCACAACATCAACTTCTTCATGAACGTGCCGGTGACCGCCGAAGGCGGGCTCACCTTCGAGGACGGCATCTCCGCGCCGGGCAAGTACGTCGAGTTGAAAGCCCTGATGAATATCACCGTGTTGATTTCCAACTGCCCGCAGCTCAACAACCCGTGTAACGGCTACAACCCCACGCCCATTGAAGTACTGATCTGGTAATCGCGTTGACCCGAAACGCCCCCGGGGACGGCCCCGGCGCAAGGCAACACAACGGCGGGACGGCCCGCCCAGGCAAGAGAGCCGACGTCATGTTCAAAAAGGTTTTGATCGCTAACCGCGGCGCCATCGCCACCCGCGTCATCCGTACCCTCAAGGATCTGAACGTCACCAGCGTGGCGGTCTACGCCGACGCGGACACCGAATCCCGACACGTGGCCCTGGCGGACCAGGCCCTGTACCTGGGCGACGGCAACGCCGCGCAAACCTACCTGAACCAGGACAAGCTGTTCGCGCTGATGGCCGAGCACGGCATCGACGCGGTGCATCCCGGCTACGGCTTCCTCAGTGAAAACCCCGATTTCGTGGAGCGTTGCGAAACCAATGGCATCGCTTTTATCGGGCCCACCGCGCCCCAGATGCGCGACTTCGGCCTGAAACACACCGCCCGCGCCCTGGCGGAAGACAACGACGTGCCCCTGTTGCCCGGCACCGGCCTGCTGGAGGACCCGGCGGCGGCGCTCAAAGCCGCCGCCGAGATCGGTTACCCGGTGATGCTCAAGAGCACCGCCGGCGGCGGCGGCATCGGCATGCAGATCTGCCACGATGACGCGGCCCTGGAAAAAGCCTGGGACAGCGTGCGCCGGCTGAGCGCCAACAACTTCGCCAACGACGGCGTGTTCCTGGAGAAATACATCGAACGGGCCCGTCATATTGAAGTGCAGGTATTCGGCGACGGCGCCGGCGGCGCCCTGGCCCTGGGCGAACGCGATTGCTCCGCCCAGCGCCGCCACCAGAAAGTGCTGGAAGAAACCCCGGCCCCCAACCTGCCGGACGCGGTGCGCGCCACCCTGCACGACACCGCCCGCCGTCTGGTGGCGGCGGTGGACTACCGCAACGCCGGCACCGTGGAATTCATCCTCGACCAGGACAGCAACCGCTTCTACTTTCTGGAAGTGAACACCCGCCTGCAGGTGGAGCACGGCGTTACCGAGCAGGTGTTCGGCATCGACCTGGTGCGTTGGATGGTGCAACTGGCCGCCGGCGAGCTGCCGCCGCTGGCGACGCTGGGCAAGGGGCTGCAGCCACGCGGCCACGCCCTGCAGGCGCGCCTGTACGCGGAAGACCCCAATAAGGACTTCCAGCCCAACGCCGGCCTGCTCACCAGCGCCGATTTTCCCGAAGCCGACGGCCAGGCCCTGCGCATCGACCATTGGATCGAACCGGGCCTGACGGTGTCGCCGCTGTACGACCCGATGCTCGCCAAGCTGATCGTTTTCGAAGACGACCGCGAAGCGGCGCTGGCCGCTCTGCAACGCACCCTGGAAAACACCTGCGTGGAAGGTATCGAAACCAACCGCGATTACGTGCTGGCGATCCTCGCCGACCGGGTGTTCCAGGACGGCGAGATGACCACCCGCTACCTGAACGGCTTCGATTACCAGCCCACCACCCTGGACGTGCTCGCCGGCGGCACCCTGACCACGGTGCAGGACTACCCGGGCCGGCGCGGCTACTGGCCCATCGGCGTGCCGCCGTCCGGCCCCTTCGACGCGCTCAGCTTCCGCCTCGGGAACCGTATTCTCGGCAACACCGAGGACGCCGCCGGCCTGGAATTCACCCTGAACGGGCCGACACTGCGCTTCAACCACGGCACCCGCATCGCGCTCACCGGGGCGGACATGGGCGCCACCCTGGACGGCGAGCCGGTGACGAACTACCAGGCGATTTCCGTGGCCGCCGGCCAGACCCTCAAACTCGGCAAGGTGCAAGGCGACGGCGCCCGCGCCTATCTGAGCATCGCCGGCGGCCTGCAGTGCCAGCCCTACCTGGGCTCGCGCAGCACCTTCACCCTGGGGCAATTCGGCGGCCACGGCGGGCGCGCCATCCGTACCGGCGACGTGTTGCATTTCGGCGCCGACCAACCGCAAACCGCCGGCGCGGCGATCACCGTTCCGGACAGCCTGAAACCGGCCCTGGGGGATAACTGGGAACTGCGCGTGATCTATGGCCCCCACGGCGCGCCGGACTTTTTCACCGACGACGACATGGCCACCTTTTTCAGCGCCGACTGGCAGGTGCACTACAACTCCAGCCGCACCGGCATCCGCCTGGTGGGCCCGAAACCGGAGTGGGCGCGCAGCGACGGCGGCGAAGCGGGCATGCACCCGTCCAACATCCACGACAACGCCTACGCCGTGGGCACGGTGGATTTCACCGGCGACATGCCGGTGATCCTGGGGCCGGACGGCCCCTCCCTGGGCGGCTTCGTGTGCCCGGCCACGGTGATTGCCGCGGACCGCTGGAAGCTGGGTCAGCTCAAGGCCGGCGACCGCCTACGCTTCGTGCCGCTGAGTCTGGACGATGCCGATCGTCTGGCGGCGGAACAGGACGCCTGCCTCGCCGACCTGACGGCGCCAGCGTTGAACCCGGCGCCGGCCGCCGTGAGCACGCCGATCCTCGACCGCCTGGAAGAACAGGAAGACGGCCCCGAGGTGGTCTACCGCGCCGCCGGCGACCGCTACCTGCTGGTGGAATACGGCCCGCTCGAACTGGACCTGCGGCTGCGTTTCCGCGCCCACGCGCTGATGCTGTGGCTGGAAGAAACGGCGCTCGACGGCATTCTCGAACTGACTCCCGGCATTCGCTCCCTGCAGGTGCATTTCGAGCCGTCCGTGTTGCCGCGCCAGGAACTGCTGGAGACCCTGAAACGGGCGGAGCTGACCCTGGACAAGCAGGACGACCTGGAAGTGCCCTCGCGCATCGTCCACCTGCCCCTGAGCTGGGACGACGAGGCCTGCCGCCTGGCGATCGAGAAATACACCCAGTCGGTGCGCCAGGATGCCCCCTGGTGCCCCAGCAACATCGAGTTCATCCGCCGCATCAACGGCCTGGACAGCATCGACGAGGTGAAGAAAATCCTGTTCGAGGCCAGCTATGTGGTGATGGGGCTTGGCGACGTGTATCTGGGCGCGCCGGTGGCCACCCCCTATGACCCGCGTCACCGTCTGGTGACCACCAAGTACAACCCGGCCCGTACCTGGACCGCCGAAAACTCGGTGGGCATCGGCGGCTCCTACCTGTGCGTGTACGGCATGGAAGGCCCCGGCGGCTATCAGTTCGTGGGCCGCACCATGCAAATGTGGAACCGCTTCCATAAAACCGAAGCCTTCACCCAACCCTGGCTGTTGCGCTTTTTCGACCAGATTCGCTTCTACGAAGTAAGCGCCGAGGAGCTGCAACGGATCCGCCGCGACTTCCCCAAGGGCCGCTACCCGTTCCGGGTCGAGGAGACCACCTTCAACCTGGGCGAGTACCAGCGCTTCCTGGAAGAGAACGACGCCGCCATCCGCGCCTTCACCGACGCCCGCAACCAGGCCTTCGACGAAGAGCTGCAGCGTTGGGTGGAAAGCGGCCAGATGAACTTCGAATCCCAACAGGACCTGAACGCCGAGGACGCGGACGGCCTGCCCGACGGCACGCCGGTGGAATCCCCCACCGCCGGTAACATCTGGAAGCTCAACGTGGCGGAAGGCGACAGGGTGGAAGAAGGCCAGGTGGTGGCGGTGCTGGAATCCATGAAGATGGAAATCGAAGTGACCGCGCCGGAGGCCGGCAAAGTGGTGCGCATCGCCCGCCAGGAGGGCCAGCAGATCAACGCCGGCCAGGCGGTGATGATCCTCGGCTGACCCCGGCGCGGGCCTTGCGGCGACGGCGCTGAGAACGCACAGTGCGGGACACCCTGAGCAGAATAACAAGGGGGCCTTTATGTGGCGCACCGCACGCCGCGCCGGATGCCGGTTCGGCTTGATCCGCGCTCTGCCGGCATTGCTTTCCATGCTCACACTGTTCGCCGCGCCGGCCTGGAGCCAACAGGAGAGCCACATGGATTTCGAACACGTTGTCGGCGGCGAACCGCCACCGGCGCTGCGCACCTATCAAGCGCGGGACGGCACACCCCTGCATTACCGCGAATACGACGGCGCCGGCGAGGCGCGGCGGGTGATCGTGCTGCTGCACGGCTCCGGCTATCACAGCGGCTATCTACGGCCGCTTGCCGCCGGCCTCGCTGAAACCGACGGCGTGCGTGTTTACACGCCGGATCTACGCGGCCACGGGCCGGACCCGGTACGTCGGGGCGATGTGGATTATATCGGCCAGTTGGAGGACGACCTGGACGACTTCCTGGGGTTGGTGCACCGGGCGCATCCGGACGCGGAGTTGTTCCTGGCCGGCCATTCCAGCGGCGGTGGTCTGGCGATCCGATACGCCGGCGGCAATCCAGAGGTGCCGGTGGACGGCTATATTCTGCTGGCGCCGTACATCCATCACAGCGCGCCCACCAGCGCGGACAGCAACTCGGATTGGGCGAACCCGAAGGTACCCCGCCTGATCTTGCTGGGCATGCTCAACGGTGTCGGCATCACCGGACTCAACGATCTCACCGTGATCGAATTCAACATGCCGGAAGCGGTGCGCGACGGCACCGAAACCCTGGCGTACAGCTACCGCCTGCAGACATCCATGCACCCCCGCGACGACTACGGCGCGGACCTGGCCGCGTTAAACGCGCCCACTCTGGTGCTGGCCGGCGGCGACGACAGCAGCTTCAACAGCGCCGCCTACGCGCCGCTGTTCGAGCAGTACACCGACCGGGCCGAAGTGACGGTGTTCGAGGGCGTCGGCCATCTCGAAATCATCAGCCGCGACGAAACGCGCACCACCCTTCGGCGGTGGCTGGATAAGCGCCGTTGATGCTATCGCCCGGTTACTCGTTGGCGCCCGCACATTCGGCCCAGCCGGAGGCGATGGGAAGGAAGGCCATCTCGCCACCGCAGCGGACAAACAGCGGAATGTCACGCAACGCCGGATCCAGGGACACGGTGCGGGTCTGACCGCCGGAGAACACCTCCCCGGTGCCGCGCAACTGCCCCTGGTCATTCACCACGACCCGCTGCCACTGTGCCCCGTGCGGGAAATAAACCGCCTGCCGTGCGGCGTCTTCTTGAATCACCGGCGCCACCAGCAAGTCGTCACCCAGCAGCCACTGATAATCCACCTTCATCGCCTGGTCCGAGGTGTCTTCCAGAATCAGGGGCCGCACCGGGCCGATATCCCCGTGCCGCGCGGCCCTTTCCACCCAGTGCTGAATCAACGGCACCAGCGCGACTTTCAAGCGTGCGTAACGACGGAAAATGTCCACGGTATCGTAGCGGGCCGGATCGGCGTGGTCGCCTTCCCGCCAAGTCCAGGGATACACCGAACCGTTAAAGGTGGCGCTGTGAATCCGCATGATCGGTGTAAGCGCGGCCAACTGGCTCCAGCGTATAAACAGGTCCTCACGGGTTCGCGGGGCGGTGAAATCAAAATAGCCGCCGATGTCGGTGGTGAAGAGATAGCAACCGGACAGGCTCAGGTTGAGCATGGCCGGAATCACCGACGGCAAACCGTGGCCCGCATCCCAGGAGGTCGATTCATCACCGGGGAAAACGCCTGGCGTCGCGGCGCAGGAACCGGTGATTCCGGCACGGGCGTAGAAGAACGGCTGGAAATCCGAGCGGACCTTGTCCCGATTTTCGGCCATATAGCGTTCCACGGCGTGGCGGCCGGCCTGCTGATAGGCCCGGGCGTAGAGATTATGAATCCGGTTCAGGTCAGTGCCCGCGCTAAACGCCATGTCGTCGGTGGTCAACTCACCGAAATCATGCATGAACGTATCGATTCCCAGGTCCATCATTCGCGCGATTTGATCGGCCCAGTAATCGGCGACGCCGGGATGTGTGAAGTCGAGAATGCGGCTTACCCCGCCCCGATTGGTGGTCACCTCGTGGTCTTCGCCGGTGGCTTCGGTGGTGACGAAGTAATCCTGGTCACGGGCTTGATAAAAAGCGGTCTTGGAATCAAGTGGTACGTCCGGGGTGCCACGGCACTGGCCCGGTGACGGGCAGTCCGGATCAGTGGTAAAGAAATTCCAGTATCCAGCCAGACGGTAGTCTCGCTCGTGGATCAAATAATCAAAAAAGTTTTCCCCCCGCGCATTGGTGCCCTCGCGAAAATGCAGCGGGTCGGCCTGGTAAGAGGCGGCATCGGTGGCGACCTGCTGGCAAATAGCCTCGTCGCTTTCCGTCTGCACGTCGGGGTGACCCAGCGGCACCACCTGCCAGCCCTCCACGCCTAACATCTTGAAGGGGATGTCATAACGCTCCGCCCGATCCACGAACCGGAGCAGATCACAGCGCGCACGCTCGCCTCCCCAGAAGCCCTGGCCATTGGGCGCGGCCTCGCCTTCGCCCTGGTTCAAGGTATCGATCCAGGGGTAGTAAATATTGCTGTTGGGCAGGGGCGCTCGGCCCCAGTATTCGGTGTAGGCACGGCTCGACGCTTCAATGCCGCCGTCAGCGAATAACAATGTCACGTCATCGCTGCCCACCACCTGCCAGCGCAGCTTGTCGTTGCGGGTGGCGGCCAAATCCAGGCGCTGGAAATGGGTGTGCGGGGTCCAGGCCGACCAGCCGCGGGAGCCGGTTACGAACGCCTCCACCCAGTAGGCTGCCTGGGCGCCGTTAGGGAAGGAGGTACGCGGCTCCAATAGGGCCAGATCATCCAGATCGGGATTAATACCGAGCCAGTCGAGCAAACTGGAAGTGGGCAGGCTGAACGGCAAACCGACACCGGCCAGATCCAAGTACGCCAGCCCCCCCAAGCCGGTGTTCTGCTGTTCGGTCCAGACGTTACGCAGTTTGCCGCGCTGATTAAAATAGTCCTTGCGAGCGCCCAGGCCAAACAAGCCTTCATCGCGGGGAGAATCCAGCGTCAACAGGGTGACCGCGATGCCGGCGTCGCGGATCTCGGCCGGCGGCGTGAGCGCCACTTTCAACACGCCGCCCGGCAGCCGCTGCAGAGTCAGCACCGCGGGCCCGGCGCCCGGATAATTGGTGCGCAACCGAACCTCGGTACGGTCTTCGAACGTCTGTTGCGAGACCACCGATACCACCTGATACAGCGTGCCTTGCTCGCGCCCGGAAAGCCGGTTGCCTTGCCAGATAAAGCTGGGGAAAACGCGGCCGTGACTTTCGCCCACCACCCAGCCGAAAGCGGGAAAGGCAGCCAAGGTAGTCGGATTAACCACCGGGCGCGCGCCCTCGATATACAGGTAAGGGGACGGCGGCGCGGCCTCTGCCTCCGCGGTACAGACCTCGTTGTTCAAACACAGACGAAAGGGCGCGTCTTGCAGAGTCACCGGCCCCTGCAAACCCGGGGAGGGACCGGGCTCAGGCTCAGGCTCAGGCTCAGGCTCAGGCTCAGGCTCAGGTTCAGGCTCCGGGGCCGGGGGCTCTCCGGAATCGGGCGGACCGGCGTTGACCACCCGCTCCTCGGCGTCATCACCTCCACCGCATCCGGACAGGGTAAACGCCCCCAAACACAGCAACGCAAACAGTACCGAATACCGACCCCGAGACATGGCTTTCCTTATTGTTCTACCAAAACCGGCAACTTTGCCAGGAAGCGCGGGGCCGGTCGGTAGGAGCCGCGTTTCACTGCGTTTCGATGCGTAAACCAGCTTCCAGGATTAGTGCTGAGACACCACCATGCCGGCGTCAAGACGGGCCGGCGCGGCGAACCCGAAAGTGGCCAGGCCCTGATGAAGGCCCGAGTGCGACGGCGCCGTGGCCCAGCTCGCGCCCAAACCACTCGACACGACCGCCTCCCTGTCTTCGACCACCTGAGCCACACGCCGGGCGATGGCGCTGCCGGAATCCACCCATTGCAGGGCACGCGGAGCGCGGGCGTCGAGCCGGTCGCGCAGCAGCGGAAAATGGGTGCAGCCAAGCACCACGGTGTCCAGGGCCGGCACGCGCCACAGCGGCGCCAGCCCGGCGTCGATGACGGCGTCGTCCACCGGTTCACCGGCGAGCAGCCGCTCGGCCTGCTCCACCAGGCCGTCGGCGGCGACACGCACCACGGTGCAGTGGCCGGCGAAGTCGTGGATCAGGGTATCGGTATAGGGACGGGTGACGGTGGCGGAGGTGGCCAACAGGCCGATCACGCCGCTGCGGCTGAGCGCGGCGGCCGGCTTGATGGCGGGCACGGTGCCCACCACCGGGATCGACAAGGCGGCGCGCAACGCGTCCAGGGCCAGCGTGCTGGCGGTGTTGCAGGCCACCACCAGCACCCGCGCATCGCTGGCGGCCACCGCCGCCCGGCAGACCTGGACGATGCGCTGCACCAGCCAGGCGTCCGCCTTGGTGCCGTAGGGCAACGCCGCGTTGTCGCACACATAGGCCAGCGGCGCGCCGGGCATTTGTTCGCGCAGGGCCTTCACCACGGACAACCCCCCGACCCCGGAATCAAAGATCAGAATGGGATCGCTCACCGGCGGACTCCGGTGCGGCGGTTCAGTGGGAAATAGCAGGGGCGGGCCATGCGGGTACGGTCTGGTGGTTGCGGGTGAAGGCGCCAGATTACCGTTATTGCGGGGCGTCCACAAAGACCCCGGTGAACGCCGCCACCAGACCGGCGACCAACCGGGCCTGACGGACCCAGCGGAAGTGATCGGCGCGATCGCCGAGTTGTTCGGCGGTGATCAGCCGCTGGCTGAGAGGCGCGTTGCGGAATTTGTCGGTCACCGCTCTCACCGAGGCCGCCGGCGCCAGGCCATCGTCCGCCAGTCGCACCGCCAGCACCGGCCCGGTGTAGCCGGCCACGGCGGCGTCCAGATTTTCCGCCAGGCCGCGGGCCCGGTAGCGGTTGTGCTTCGCCAGCGCGCGCCAGTCGTTCATGACGCCGCGCGCCTCGTTACCGCCGAAGCCGATGCGCTCGCCGGGGAAGTAACCGAACAACAGACCGGCAATGGGAATCAGGCGAATCAAACGGCGGACGCTGTTGGCATCGGGCCGGGTACCGGCGTCCCGGAACGCTTTCCACCAGGGGCTGCCGGTGGCCACCAGAACCAAGCCGCTGATGCGTCCGGCGAAACGCCCGGCGGTGATGGCGGCGAAGTGACCGCCCAGGCTGTGCCCCATCAGGTATAGCGGCGCGCCGGGGCAGCGGGCTTCCGCCCAGGCCAGCAGCGCCGGGAGATCGTTATCAAGCACCTCGGCGAAGCCCCAATCATGGCGCCGGCCGGGCCGCAGCGCGCTGTCCCCCTGACCGCGCTGTTCCATCACCGCCACATTGAGGCCGCTGTCCGCCAGGGTGCCCGCCAGCTTGTCGTAAAAACGCGCCGCCACGCCCAGCGCCGGCAGCACCAGCACCACCGGGTTGCGTGGTGCCCCCGCATACCAGGTCACGGGCACCCGGTAACCGTCGTCGGTGTCGACCTGGTGGCCGACACCCGCCGCCTCGCTCACGCGGTCTCGGCCACCGCCGGACGGCGCGGGCGGCGCAGCAGCTCGCCGCCACAGTTCGGGCACAGGCCGCCCAGGGCGGTGCAGCAATCCACGCAGAAGGTGCACTCATAGGAGCAGATGTAGACTTCGCCCTGCTCGATCAGCGCGTCATGGCAATGTTCGCACTCGGTTTTCATTTCCAACATGTCGGTGTACCTCCTAACGCGCTTCGACTTTGCGCTTGCCGCAGCGCTCGCATTGGTAACGGGTGACCAGCCTGCCTTGCTGGCTGTCGAACCGGGTGTTCTTGACCACTTTCCATTTATGGAAGCCGTGCTGGCACAGGCCCTTTTTCGGTTTCTTCCTGGCCGGTTTCTGGAAGGGGACCACGTCGCCCATGGTAAGACCCTTGTGTGTCTGTGGACCGGTACAGGTTACTCGAATTTTTTCCTGTCAGTGTCAATTCGGTTGTGCCGGCTGTGGTGCTCCGTATCGGAGACGCGGGGCAATGGTGGTGCCTTCCGGGATCGCTCAAGCCTTCCCTGGGCGCTCTCATTTGGCCATCCCTGGCCAAATAGGTCCCTCCAGGCACCACCATTGCCCCGCTCACTTGGCAGCGGCACCGCCACGGGTCCGAAACGACGCCCGGACCTTTCTACAAAGCCCTGGCGGCGAATCTCCCGAGGAGCGCCGGGATCGGGTGGGCGCTCTGGAGAGAAAAGTCTCTGGGATCCTGCCGGGAGCTTCGCTCCCTTTCGCGGGCTGGGCCCGCTCCCACAAGTCAGGAACTGGCCGGGGCGGGTTGGGGCTGGCGCAGGCCGCGCCACTGGCACCACACCAGGAGGGCGGTGACGAGCGCCAGGTCGGCGAGCAGGAACTGCCCCAGGGTGGACAGCAGCGGCGCCGCCGCGACCATGACCACCGGCAGGGCCACCACGAAGGCCGCGTCGGCCAGGGTCAGCAGCTTCGCCAAACCCAGGGGGATCGGCTTGCGGGTGCCGACGAAGGCCAGGTCGGCGGCGAACAACAGGACGACGACCCCCGCCACGGTAAAGATCAACGGCGGAATCGCGCTGGCGTGGGCGCTGAACAGGCCGGCGAGGATACCGGCGTCGACGATCATCAGCAGACCCAGCAGAGCGGTGCCGACGGCGTTGAAGAGCAAGGCGTGTTTGAGTGATTTCCAGGGCATGGTCTTTCTCCTTCAGGTTTCTGATACAGTCAGAATCCCCGTTGCGGGGAAGCGAAACAATTACCCGTGAGGTAATGGGAGGCACAGGTGCAGGCGGGACATTTGCTATCGGAGTGGCGCCGGAACCGGCGGCTGAGCCAGCTGGATCTGGCGGTACGGGCGGACGTGTCGAGCCGCCATTTGAGCTTCGTGGAAACCGGCCGGGCGCACCCCAGCGCCGGCTTGCTGGGGCGGCTGGCGGAGGCGCTGGATCTCAGTTGCCGTGACACCAACCAGCTGTTGGTGGCCGCCGGCCACCCGCCGCGCTTTTCGGAAACGCGGCTGGACGATCCGGCCATGGCGCCGGTGCGCGGGGCGCTGGAAGTGATGCTGGAAAACCATTCACCCTACCCGGCGGCGGTGCTGGACGCGCACTGGAACCTGTTGCTTGCCAACCCGGCCCAGCAGGGGCTGATCCAGGCGATCGTCGCCGAAGGCGGCCCGTTGCCTCAGACCGGCAATATGGTCGAGCTGGTGTTCCATCCGGAGGGGTTCCGCCCGTTCATCGCCAACTGGGAGACGGTGGCCGGTTTCCTGTTGCGGCGCCTGCGGCGGGATCTGGATACCCGCCCGGACACGGTGTTGCGCACGCTTTACCAGCGCCTGGAGGAGCTCGCGGACGTGGACGCTCTGCTTGAACACACCCCGGCCAGCGTGGAGCCCATGCTGACCCTGGAGCTGGAGATCGCCGGGCGGCGCCTGCGCCTGTTTTCCACCCTGGCCAGTTTCGGCACCGCGGTGGACGTGGTGGTGGAGGAATTACGCATCGAACATTACTTCCCCGCCGACGACGCCACCCGGGCGTTCTTCGAGGAAGCGGGCGGCTTTGATCGCACTGAAGGCCCTGAATCCGTATAATTCCGCTCCCGAATCCACCGGCCACAGGATATCTATGACCGACTTTACCCCCGGCCAGCGCTGGCTCAGTGAATCCGAGACCGAACTGGGCCTCGGCCTGATCAAGGAGGTGGATTACCGT